>Ga0310121_10000792_pt1 | contig 33921 bp, 29 predicted proteins | sample CB27_Tmax_986_MG_FD_203504 | JGI IMG/M metagenome (GOLD analysis project Ga0310121, IMG submission 203504) | Marine microbial communities from Western Arctic Ocean, Canada - CB27_Tmax_986 | ecosystem: Environmental > Aquatic > Marine > Oceanic | place: Canada: Western Arctic Ocean | collected...
CCGTCTCGAAAATGGTCAATGATTGCCTGGTGTTGACCTAGTATCTCCCTCCGTTCGTTCTCCAATGCCTGCTGGGCAGCCGGAATGTCTGTCTGGTAGTGCGTAAAAAACACTTGAATCAAATCATGAAACGCAACGAGCGGCTCCAAACCGCTGGCATTGAGCAACTCATGGTGGAAGACACGGTCTAGTTTGACGAAATCATCAAATCTCTTCTCTTCGGCCGCTCAGCGCGTGTCGATACAAATCTGGTTCAGTCGCTCATAGATTCCCTGATCCTCCCGAATTCGTTGAATCGCGGAACGAAACCCGCCGCGTTCAATCCCCAACCGAGCCTCCAGCAATTGGTCTATTGGATAGTCGTTGATCACAAAATGAAATCCGAGAAACTGTGAAACCCGTTCCATGTTGAGGTTGGAAATCGTCAACCCACGTCGAGGTGCGGCATCGATGATGCCAAGAAAACCGAGCGCCTTCGTGGCCTCGCGAACGCTGACGCGACTGACGCAAAATCGATCCTCGAATTCCTGCTCAGTGGGCAATCGATCTCCCACTTTCAGACGGTTTTCAATGATGAGATCCTTGATTTTCATGGCAATCAGATCGCTGAGTTGTCTCCGTTGGACTATTTCCGACATGGTTCCGCCTCGAAATCGCCTTTCCCATCATCCAGCGTGAACAACGGCAACCTTCATCACCTTATTATATTTTTATATCATGACTGCTGGTGATTGGCCGTGCAAACCAGGTCGATCATTTGATTGTTAGGATGAATTCCCGAGGAAAACAACCATGACTCTCTTCCTTTTACGAACCCATTTGGCGCGCACGGGAATTAGCGTCGACTCAAAGCGGTCTCCGGTAATTCGGCACAAACAAGGTCGCCCGTCGCGTTACGACCATAGACGCGACCATTGAACAAAACGGGTACGGTCCAGCAGCGTCCCTCAAGAAATACCGAGCGGGCCAACTCGCGATAGCCGTTGGGCGAGGCGCTGGCCACAACCAGCGTCCCGTCCTCACTCAGAATCAGCAACTTTTTGTCGGCGATCATCAACGATCCACATCCGAACCCTCGCTTGCTCCAAACCACATCGCCAGTTTCGATGTCCATACACGTCAATTTCACAACACGTCCTAAATTGGAGTTGCCGTCGAACCCGTACAAGTAACCGTCCAAAAGGATGCTGTTGTTGAAATGGTTGCGCATGTTGCGATTTTGTTGGACGAGCTCCAAACCCTCGTCGCTAAGATCGAACATCGCACAGCCCGCGTTGTAACCGGTGGATACGAAGAGTCGAGTGCCGTCAACAATCGGGGTCGTTGCGTTAGTCTCAAACCGAGACGGCCAATTCGAAAAAGCTACTTCCTCGCCGTCGCGTGCTCGAACGATTCGCAAGCCTTCACAGTCCAGCGTGGCAATCAACGTTGTTTCCTCGTGGGTGACGACTGCCGCTGAACCGTAGCCGGCGGCATGAAGCTCTGTCTGCCATTTCTTTTCGCCAGACCCCTTTTCGTACGCCACCACACGTCCCGCTTCGAGAATCAGTTGGTCGTCGAGAATGTAAGCTGAGCTCGTAAAACCCCATTCGGGTAGTGAAACACCCAAGTCCTCTTGCAGCGACTTCGACCAAACGACTTGACCGTCAGCGGCACGAAGACAAAACAGCTGACCTTCACGTCCCAGGGCATAAACATGGTTCCCGTCAATCGTCGGAGTGGAACCGGGCCCACCTTCGTGCAGGTTGTCGACTAGCGCCGCGGGATACGGATATGACCAGACCGTATTTCCGGTTTCGAGATCCAGACAATAGATGACTTCGTGACCATCAACGTGTCCCATCGTGAATAGGTGCTTGCCGGCAATCGAGACGGAGCTGAACCCAATGCCAATTTGACGTTGCCAAACGATCGGCAAACCGTCTTCTGGCCATTCGGTCGACCAACCCTGTTCATCTGAAATGCCGTCATGATTCGGCCCCATCCAATTGGGCCAGGTTCGCGCATTTGTAGGCTCGGCCAGTAGCTGAAAATTTGCTGCGCCAACGACGAACGCGAACACCAGCACAACGATTCTCGAATCACAAGTGTATTGGCGGTTTGAACGCATTGAGTTACGCAATCGATGAATTGACCTCGTCGCGACTATTGGGCCATAGCGATCTTGGACGCCTCATCGGCGTCATCTGCCACACCCTGTGGGCATTTTACTATTATCGTTGGCCGCCCAAAAGCCCCAGTTCGTCGGCTGGAACCGTCGGGTCGAAAACCTACGAAGATCTCGGGGATTGGCGATCGAATGCTTCAACTTCCATTCGTGTCGGTATCGAATCGGCCGCTCCGTTTTTGGTCACACAAAGGGAAGCGGCCAAACAGCCGAGCCGTAATGCCGCTTGTGGTGTCTGGCCTTGCGCGATCGCCGGTAAGAAGTAGCCAATGAAGGTGTCTCCGGCGGCTGTCGTATCGACTGGCGTTACAGGGAATGACTTCTGCTCAATCCAAGAATCAGAGTCAGCAAAAATGGCGCCCTTCTCGCCCAAGGTGAGAACGACTCGGATTCCTGGATGGCGTGACAGCAGATGATTGACGATTTCTTCGGGGCGCTCACCCCCGGTCAGTTGAGCCCCTTCCACTTCGTTTACAATCAGTGTATTCAGCCCTTCGAGCGGGTAATCTTTGACCGTGGAAGTCATGGGAGCTGGATTCAACGCGACGTTGATTCCGCGCCCGGTCGCAGCGGCCATGATTTTCTCCACGCCGTTCAATTCGTTCTGAACCAGCAGCCAATCTCCCGAGCTGAGCAACGTCATGGTCTCGTCAATCAAGGATTGGTCGATCCGATGATTCGCACCCCCTTCCACGATGATTGCGTTCTCTCCCTGGGGCGTCACCTGGATCACGGCATGTCCAGTTGCCGAATCAGAATGTCGGACAAGGCTCGTGTCGACACCGGTTGCATTGAGGACGTCGCGAAGAAACTCACCATCGGCTCCGATCATTCCGGCATGAACAACGACCGCTCCGGCCCGGCCGAGCGCAATCGATTGGTTAAGCCCCTTTCCACCGCAGAATCGGGAGTAACGTGAACTGGCAATCGTTTCGCCCGGGCCAACAAAATGTTCCACTGCGTAGACGTGATCCACGTTCAACGAGCCGAAATTGACTATCTTCATAAGAACTTGCCCTTGTAGATCGACTGTTTGATTTCGCATGAAAGACCCTGCCCGGATTGGAGGCTTTGACACTCTTGCAGCCAACCATTTTCTTTGGTTTAGACCCCCTCGGTCTTGGCCGTGGGTGAATCAGTTTTTTTAGCCAGCAACAACACGAAGCGGAAAGTGTCAAAGCCTCCTTGTCCGGCAGGTGAATCAGTTTGACAGGCTAGCAACAACGCCCCATCCCCCCTTTCTCCCGCCTGCCGCCTCTGGCGGCGGGCGGGAGAAAGGGGGGATGGTAAGCATGTTCTAGCCGAAAAAACTTTCGTTCCTGCGAGACAAGCTCGCAGGGGACGTGCTCGAACTCAGACAGTCAAAGTAGTGGATTGTGAAAAAAAGGGAAAGCTCCCCTTTTCAGCTCATGCTCGTTCGAAGCGGACACAGTAGACTTGTGGCATAACGTTCGAAACGTTGATCCACGAATCACCAGCGTTCTCGCTAATCCATAAACCGCCAGTGGAGGAACCCATCGCCAGGCGTTCTCCAGTGGTGTCCGCATCGAGTCCGTGGCGGAATACGATGTCATAACAATGGTGCTGGGGCAATCCTTCTCGGAGGACGTCGAACGTCTTGCCACCGTCACGTGTCCGCGTGACGACCAGTTGCCCGTCGACCGGTACGCGGCACTCGTCACTTACCCCTGGTACAAACCAAGCGGTTTGGTCATCGCGCGGATGCGAACAGACACCGAACCCAAACGTGGAGAGCTCGACTGATTCGATTTCCCTCCAGCTCTGCGCCCCGTCCACGGAGTGATAGATACCATTGTGGTGCTGGATCCACATCACATCCGGATTCGATGGACACTGGGCCAGACGGTGTGCATCTTGAATATTGGGATTGTCCATCAGGTTGGGCGGCTAAATTTTGCTTGCAGCCCATCGCCATGGCAGGCCCACGAGTCCCCACCGTCGCGCGTGACCCAGACACCTCCGCAGGAAATCCCTACCGCAACGTGCCGGCGATCCTTGGGATTGACACAGATTGAGTGGATCCCAGGATCATCTTTACCGCCGCCGAACCATTCCATTCGTTCTTCGCGGTCCCACAGCGCATCGACAAGCTGCCAGCTGGTGCCGCGATCTCTGGAACGGAACAGTCCACCGGGAATGGTCCCGGCCCACAACAAGTCCGGTTCATCCAGGCCACCGATTTCCAGTGACCAGATCTCGGTAAGACTCGCTGGCTTAGCCCGGATTATTCACAAACACTAGCCCGAATGGGCAAGCGAGGAGAACGCGGATGGAATTGCTGGCGCGGTGTCGGATTCTCACCCGTTTAGCGACACTCAGTCGCTCGTGGAACCACCGTCGCTCTCCTCGCTTGCGCATTCGGGCTAGTGTTGCTGCTGGTGCAGTGTGAAATAGGTAAGATAGCCGCAATTCGTTACGGACAAATGGCTCACGACGAACGCGATCGAATTCATGAATAATCCGGGTTAGTGTGCAGGCCATCCTCCGGAACAAAGGGTCCGGTGCCAAATTCCGCGCCTTTCGGATAAATCGGTACGGCGCATTCGTTCCAGGACGATCCCTGGTCGGATGAGCGATGCAGCTTGACGCCAAAATGCCCTAGCGTGAGCGCTACATACAGCATACCGTCCCGCGGATCCTACAAGAATATAGTGGCCGGTTCACGAGGAAATCGATTCGAACCATCTCCCACTGCGGCGACTTTCGCTCGATCGTGAATAAACCTTTACGAGTTCCCACATACAATCGATGTATCCTCTCAAACGCTAGCTCAATGAGTAGAGGCCTCCGACTTCACGCCGACGGGAGCTTTGCAGCAGTCCACAAAGGCATCGGCGATGTAGGACAGGTTTGCCCGTCCGCGGAAATCATTCCGCTGGCCAAAGAGCTAACCACGGACGGGTAACCTGTCCGTGTTGTGCATTGGTTCTGTCCATCGTTGGAGCAGGAGCAGGAAACAGACTATCCCGACCGGAGCACGTTTTCCAAGATTGCGCTCAAGCACTAGCGGCGGAAGATGGTGCCGCAATCCCGATGGATTTTGCAAGCGAGGGCATTTGGAAGGAGCCGTTGAGGCGCTCTCGAAAATAAGCGAAGACAGACACGCCTAGCTTTTTCGATGTTTGGACCAGCGTGGTGAAGATGTCCATCGCACGAACACCGCGCTCGTTGCGGCTGTGCAAGCTCACATCACGACGGCGCGCGCTGACACGCGCACCTAACTCCGAGGCGTTGTTGTGCAGTGGCACTTTAGGGACCGACAATACGGTTAGAAGTTCTTCTTTCTTCGCCGCCGTTTTCTCAATTCGATCGTCTAATGCCGAATAGCCCGTTTGAGTCGAGAACAACTCGTCGAACTCCAATCGAAACTGCGCCGCCAACTCTTCCGTCGGCCCCGCGCGGTAATCTTGAAGCGATGCGTAGAAATCCCAATAACGGTCCTGAAAGTGGTCCAAGGCTTGTGCGTGACGATCAACCACCGGGGAAAGCTTCTCGTAGTGTCGACCGTCGTGAATCCAACACAAAGCTAGTTTGTCGGTGAGTATCTTGAACTGACCCGCGTCGTCGCATACCAAGATTTTCACGATCGGCACCGAACTCTGTTCATGGTAAAATACAATCGCAGCTGCATGTTCAATCGCCGTGCGGACCTGTTTGTTCCCTGTGCCGAACCAGCCATCGAGTAGCAATTTCAAAGTTGCCGCGCCGCATTCGAGTTCACCCAAAGCCGTGATGCGGTCCAACCATTTCTGGGGAATCGAGAATGCATGTTGTAACAACTGGCACGTCGCTTCGCCAAATAGAAATCGCAAATCATACGTGTTTTGCAGCACGCTAAGCACCGCCAAGCGATCTTTGCTCGGTCGCGTTGAATACAACGCATAAAACGGATTGCAAACAATATGCGTGTGCCAAAATCCACCGTTCACGCGAGCCGAAGTATCATCGGTTTGCTGATACGGCGTCGACATCAGCCCGGCGATGAAGACGTCGTGATACTCTTGCTCGAATTGTATGGCCGTATTGGTCAAAATGTTCGAAAGACTACCAGCGGACACTTGGACATCGAGGGTTTCAATAAACTCACGAATCTCCGGCTCGCTCATGTTGCCGCAGTACTTCAGCAACAAGATCAAAGCCTGGAGGTCACTACCAAAGTCGCCGCGATCGCAACCCGCCGGGAGCGGGCCTCGATAATACTTTTTCTGGGGCGCCGAGTAAAAGACATGACGTTGAAACTGAGTATTCTTTGGCTTGATTTCGATGTCCTGCACGACGACGATTTCATCATCGACACGCACCGCATCGGAGGACAGTGTCGCCGGATCAACGGGACACTCAACGGTTTGGTGAATCGCGATGTCTTTGAACGAGCGACGGTCGTTTGCCCTTGGCTGCTGCTTTTCCCTGGATTTTAGCGCTGTTCCGACGAGTGATCCGAGTTTGTCTCTTGGTCGTTGTCACCATCATTCTCTTCACTGGCCTTGGCTGTGGTCTTGTTTTTCTTTTTCTGCTCGAGCTCCTTACGCAGCCGTTCGACTTCATCAGCGAGCGCTTTCTTGTCGGCGCAGAGAGCTTCAACAACGTTGAGCAGCTTTTCAATTGCCACCTCGGCGCGTTCGGATAGGCCTTCGCCTTTAAGCAACCCCTCCACCTGCTCTATCATCGCTTGTACATCTGATATGCCCATGACATAATTCACAGCACATTTTCCAGGAAATCAACTGAATGCACTGCTGGTATGGCACTTGAGCGGATACCATTTTTAGAATCACTGCACAACACGGACAGGTTACCCGTCCGTGGCTAGTTCTTTGGCCATCGGAATGTTTCTTGCGGACGGGCAAACCTGTCCTACAATGTCGAGTTTTCCAGGCGGCTAAGCTGGCGTTTGAGAAGATACCTTAACCTGGATGATTCATGAACTCGTTGAGGTTTGGCATAACCGATAGCTCAAAGCAAGTTACGGCGAAATTGCTTATTTCACCGTGCACCAGGACCAAACCGTAACCCGACGCGCGGCGAGAAACGGTGTCAACGCCAAACATCCTCGCTTACGCATCGGGTTACCATGTTGTTTGTGAATTATCCGGCTTCAGCAGATTGTACGCCTGGAGACGTCGGCATGATCGAAACCACCATCCGCGATATCAATGAACTGGAAGATCGACTAAGCGAGCCGTCGGAGCGTGTCATCGAAACGCTCTTTCGTGTAACCGGTGATATTCTGGTGCTTGGTGCCGGAGGCAAAATGGGCCCGTCGCTCGCTCACATGGCCCAGCGCGCAAGCCAGGCGACTGGCGGCCAGCGACGTGTGATTGCCGTCAGCCGGTTTTCCGATTCGAGCGTCGAGCAGTCCTTGAATCGTTGGGGGGTCGAGACGATTCGCGGCGACCTGTTCGATCCGGACTTTGTCGACTCGCTGCCGGAAACGCCAAACGTTGTGTTTATGCTCGGATTCAAATTTGGGAGTTCGGAAAACCCAGCGCTGACTTGGGCTACCAATGTTTATCTGCCCATGCTGATTTGTCGACGTTTTTCCAACAGTCGCATTGCGGCGTTTTCTTCCGGTGCCGTTTACGGGCCAATTCCCGTTGCTCCCGGCGCTGGATCCATCGAAACCGACGCGCCTGATCCAGTCGGCGAGTACAGCATGAGCACCGTTGGTCGAGAACGGATGTTCGAGTATTTTAGCCAAACCCAGGGCACACCGGTGTCGATCTTGCGTTTAAATTATGCAACCGAGATGCGTTACGGTGTCTTGATCGACCTGGCGACGCAGGTGTTTAAGGGCAAACCTGTGCATCTCGAAATGGGCCACGTCAATGTGATCTGGCAGGGAGACGCCAATGCCTACGCACTCTGTTCGCTTGAGCACGCCTCAAGTCCTCCGTTGGTGATGAACATGACGGGGCCCGATCTCATTCGTTGTCGAGAAGTATGCGACCAATTCGCTGAAAAGATGAACCGACCAGTCAGCTATCACGGCGAAGAGGGCCCCACTGCCCTGCTGAGCAATGCCAGCAAAGCGTTCGATCTTTATGATCGCCCTCGAGTATCGTTGGATGAGCTTGTTCATTGGACAGCCGATTGGATCAGCCGCGGCGGAACGACGGCGAACAAACCGACGCATTTCGAGGTCACCGATGGGAAATACTAGATTCGGTTCTCGGTTCAATGCTCTCGGTTGAAGGTAGCGGTTCGTTAGATCGAGGGGGGTGAACAGAACAATCTGAATAACTGACAATCCGCTACGATCCGTACACAATAGCCCGCAAACGAAAAGCAATATGAACCGAGAACTGGGAACCGAGAACCGAGAACCCTTTCATTTATTCCGCGCTTTGTCGCGTGTCGGGCCGGCGATCATCATTGCCTCAGTGGTCTTGGGGCCCGGAAGCATGTTGGTCTCCAGCAAGGTGGGATGCGAGTACGGCTATTCGATGCTGTGGATTCTCGTCTTGGCCGGCGTGCTGATGATTGGCATGACGGCACTCGCCGCGCGAGTGGGCGTGGCGACCGAGGGAACCCTGTGCAGCGAGTTGGCAGCGCGACTCGGCCGACCGTGGGCCGTATTGATTGGCCTGTTGTTGTTTCTAGTGGTTGCCTCGTTTCAATCCAGCAATAACATGGCCGTTATCGCCTCGGTGGAATCCGTGATGGCGTCCACGGGATCCACGTCGCCTGAGGCGGGGGATCAGGGTTCAAAAACGGTTAACGTGGTTGCCTTGCTCGTCTTCAATGGACTGATTATTGGTCTCTTGTTTTCCTTGAAGCAACTCTACAAACCGCTGGAAGGTTTGATGAAGCTCCTGTTGTTGGTGATGTTGCTAGGGTTTGGTGCCAACCTGCTGCTTTCCGACATCTCGTTTACAGGGGTGCTGCGCGGACTGGTACCCAGCGTGCCTTGGGATACAGCTGGCGGATTTTGGGCTCGGCGCGACGCGGGCGGAACGATTGCCGATCCCTTGTGGGCCCTGCAAGGGATGATCGCCACAACCTTCTCCGTAGGGGCGGCGTTTTATCAGGGGTACCTCGTCAAAGAAAAGGGCTGGACCGATACTGACCTGCGGCAGGGTCTCGTGGACTCGGTGTTCGGAATTGCGGTGCTGGTAGGGTGCAGCGCCATGATCATGGTGACTTCGGCAGCGGTATTGCATGGCAATGTATCGCCCGATCAACTGCGCTCGGCGGCGGACGTGGCCACTCAGCTGGAGCCACTTTTCGGCCGTAGTGCCACCGTGCTGTTTTCCTGTGGACTATTCGCCGCCTGTTTTAGCTCGTTCTTGGTGAACGCTATGATTGGCGGGGTACTCTTTTCCGACGGATTGGGATTGGGGGGATCCATCGACGGACGTTGGTCTCGGCGACTGACCGTGATTGCCCTGTTGATCGGAATGGCGGTGGCCATCTACGCGACGGTAAGTGGGAAGAGCCCGGTTGGCGTCATCATCTTTGCCCAGGCACTGACTGTGCTGGGGGTCCCTTTGGTAGCCTTATCGCTGCTGTATCTCGCCTGCAGCCGCGACATTCGCGAGAGAGTCGCCATTCCAGCGTGGATGTTGGGACTCGGCGTGATCGGACTTTTAGTGACTGTTGTTTTGGCGGCACGCACGGCCGGAAAACTCTATGTGCAGCTCTCGGGAGTTGGTCGTGAGCCGAGTCTCCATGCGACGGCGCTAATTGAACCCTCGGCGGCAATGCGTGTTACTCAAACAGCTGAAGGCGTGTTGATTAGCGAAAATGATCGGCCTGTTCTTTTCTTTCAACGAGAGCCTCGATCTCAAGAAGGACGACTAAAACGTGCGGCCTATGTTCACCCGCTGTACGGATTGGACGGGGAGGTGCTTACCGAGGATTTTTCCGAGGACCACCCACATCAACGTGGCATCTTTTGGGCCTGGCATCAAATTTATGTGGGCGACTTGCGAATCGGTGATGCCTGGACGACCGAGGATTTTTTGGCAGTCGTTCGATCGCTAAAAGTTCAAGACCAGGGTCCCGAGTTCGCCACCATTATCGTCGAATCCGATTGGACGTCCCCCAAGTTTACTGACGGCCAAAACGATCCAATTCCTTTTGTACAGGAACGAGTTTTCATCCGTGCTTATCAGTCGGCAGACAACGCGCAGTATATCGACTTTGAAGTCCAATTAACGGCAACGGTCGATGGCGTCCGCATCGGTGGCGCTGCAGGCGAACCTGGCTATTCCGGTTTTACGGTCAGGGTCAAACCACCAAGGGAAATGCGAATTCGGGACGAACACCACCAGCTGGACGAAGACGGTGTCGGCATCACCAGCCACTGGTCCGACGTGAGCGGATACTTTGACGAGAAAGAAACTCTTTCGGGTGTGGCCATTCTCAGCCACCCTACCCTACCGGAATTCCCTCCGAAATGGTTGTTGCGGCATTACGGAATGCAAAACGTACTGTATCCAGGTCCCGAACCGATCGAATTAAAGGTTGGAGAGGATCTCGTCTTGCGCCATCGGCTGGTGGTCCATCGCGGCGAGGCCGACGACCCGCTGATTTCCGCCCACCAACGGATTTATGCAGCACAACCGACAAAATAGCGACGCCGTCTCCTTTCAGCGCCGGGTGTTCTAAGCTACGCGAAGTGCCGAATCGTCGCTCGCAGCACATTGATTTCCGCGTCGGATTTACAGGTTAATTGACACAAAATTTCCGATCGGCCACACTGAGCGGTGCATTTTACTGCAGCGGCAGGCAAACACTGCTGCTACGATCCAATTGTGATCCCTACGAGATCCTCTGGCTCAAAGAATCCCCACAATAGCCCAGTCTTATCCTTTTTCCGTAGACTCAATCGCGTACCGGTGGCGAATGCCGCCTAAGTTCTTACCCGTGTCCCTAACGGCGTCTCCCGTCGAGATTGAATTGCCCAATGGAGGTTCGGTGCGAGAAGATTCTCAAGACGCTAACTCGTGTTGTCGCAAATCAGCTCGCAACACCTCCAAGCGACAACGAGGTGAGCGATGAGTAAACAACTAGAATCCAGAATTCTGCCAAGCCTTCATTTGGTCGACCAGCTCCTGGTCGATCTTGCCCTCTCCAAGAAGCAGGTCAAAAACTTTCCGCTGCCAGACGCTCAGCAGCCGGCGCGTGTCCATTGGAGAAAGACAGATGAAGGTGCCATCGCACACGATAAGCCCCATCGGTCGCGATCACATGAATATGCGGGTGCTGTGTTTTTGGCTTTACGGGAGGATGAGGTCGCCGAACGTCTGAATACCGGCAATCGCGCCGGGGAGAACCCAGCGCAGAGAACACCGGACGGGAAAAGAAACAAAATCCGCTCGTGCCGCCACAAAGGCAGTTTTTCACGCCGCCCAGATCGGCTTCAACTCACAAGCAGCTTATCAGCAAATCTGAACGATTTTCAGTCGATGCCATCAATATAAATAATCGCTCTATCACTCTCGTCAATCAAATACGCCCAAATATCCCTTGGTTTTTTTTGCGCCAAATTGCGAGAAAATCCTTGGCAAGTTCTCTGGCTTTGTTGCCGGAAGACCTTGTTTTGACTCGTTTTTGCGTGGTTCCGCTTTCCAGGCTCGTTATGCAACGATCTCACGCACGACCTGGCCGTGCACATCGGTCAGCCGGAAATCTCGGCCCGCATAGCGATAGGTCAGTTGCTCATGGTCGAAGCCCATGAGGTAGAGAACGGTGGCGTGCAAGTCATGAACATGCACGGGATTTTCGACCGCCGTGAAACCGAAGTCATCGGTGGCGCCGTAGATCGTGCCGCCCTTAATACCGCCGCCGGCCAGCCAGAGCGAAAAACCATAATGATTGTGGTCGCGGCCGAGCATCCCCTCGCCTCCCCGCGTCTCGACCGTCGGTGTGCGCCCGAACTCGCCGCCACAAATGACCAGCGTCTCATCGAACAGACCGCGTTGTTTGAGATCCGTCAACAGCGCGCCGATGCCTTGCGAACACTGCCCGGCCAGTCGCCGATGGTTCTCCTCGATTTTGTCGTGATTGTCCCACGGCTGCTGCGCTCCGTGCCAGACCTGTACAAACCGGACACCGCGCTCGACAAGCCGCCGCGCGATGAGCAGCTGGCGCGATTGGACCGAATCTCCGTACATCTCGCGGATCGACTCGGGTTCCCGGCGCACGTCAAAGGCGTCCGCGGCCTCCATCTGCATGCGGTAGCCCTGCTCGTACGACAAGATGCGCGATTCCAACTGCGGGTCGTGTCCTCGCTGGTCGAGGTGGCGGCGATTCAGCGCCTGTAACAGGTCGACCTGCTTGCGCTGACTGAGAAGGTCCTGAGTTGGGTTGCGAATGTTCTCGATCAGCTGCTCGACCCGACGGTGCTGGGTGTTGACGAAAGCGCCTTCGTAAATCCCAGGCAGGAAGGCCGAGCGCCAGTTTTCCGACCCCTTGATCGGATGGCCGCCCGGACTCATGGCAATGAAGCCGGGCAGATTCTGGTTCTCCGTCCCCAACCCGTACGTCAGCCACGATCCCATGCTCGGACGAACGAGCGTATTCTCGCCAGAGTTCATCAGCATCAGCGAAGGCTCGTGGTTGGGGATGTCGGCGTGCATGGAGCGAATGACGCAGAGGTCGTCCGCGTGTGGTCCGAGGTGCGAGAAGAGTTCGCTGATCGGGATGCCGCTCTCCCCATAACGTTTGAATCTGAATGGCGAACCGAACGCGGTCCCTGTTTCTCGCTCGGTGATCAGGTTGAGGATTGGCAATGTTTTGCCATCGTACTTAGTTAACAACGGCTTGGGATCGAACGTATCGACGTGTGACGGACCGCCGTTCAGGAAAATGTGAATGATGTGCCGAGCCCGCGGTGGAAAGTGAGGTGAGCGGGAGGCAAGCGGGCTCAAGCCGAGACCCGTGGTCGCAGCTGGTGCCTCTACCGCCAGTAGTCCGCTGTCCGCCAGCACGCCGCTGAGCCCCAGCATCGCGAAACCCATGCCCGATCGGCTCAGGAACTCGCGTCGCGTTTGGTAGGGAAGCGGCGGGTGATAGCCCATCACGTCAATCCACAAACAAGAATTCGTTCGATTGCAGCAGCGTCTGGGCGAGTTCGGCCCACGCACTTGGCGTCGGGACCCATTCGTCGCTGAAGTCCCACGCCGCATCCCACTCACGCACTTCCGCCGTGTTCGCACCGTCGGAGTCCAAGGCCTGAATCAGCGGCGCCCAGACGAACTCGTCACAGTAGTGATTCTCCCGACAGTCCACCACAAAGTCAATCGTTTCACCTGAAGCAACTTCTAACGACTCGATCAGCGTATCGACCGTGTCTTTGAACACCGTCCAGTGACCGACCTCGCCCGACCGACTGGACACGATCCATCCCTCGACGCCGTCACCGCATTTCTCCACGTCGCCGTGCGAAAAGTCGCCGCTGATCGTTATCACGCCATCGATCGGAGCGGTCCAGCGGCGGACCGCCGCGTGAGCACGATCAATGCCGACGTGGCCTCCAATCGCCGTCAGCCGCAGGTAGTGCAGCTCGGCGTCGGGCCACTCCGGTCCACCCTGCCACGCCTCGCCGGTGAAATGCGGCAGCGGTGTGAAGGACGTCAGACGTTTTACCGCGATCTCGTACTGGCCAAAGCCATATTGCCATGCGTTCGGCCGACGCGGACGCGGTTGTCGCTCTCCCAACGTAATCAGCCGGTCGACCACGAAGCGCGTGGCAAGTTCCAGTTCTTCGCCCGACGGATTGCGCGAATAGACAATGCGAAACAGCTGCCGAATGCGGTTGGCGACTTGATCTGAATCGAATTCATCTGCAAGCCGCGCGGCGACGGCCTCGGACTGTGCAATCACGAAGAGACTGTTCAGCAGAAAGAGGGCTTGCTGGGGCATCGTCGTTTTGGATCGCTGCGGCGCGGAGAGGTCCGGGTTGGGAAAATCGAAGACGCGACAGATTTCCGGAAGGCTGGTCCGATCGACAGACGAGTAGAGTGTCCGTGCCGAGTTCGAAACGTCGTCCGGACGTTTTTCAATTGGCGGTCCGCCACGAAGTGGTTCGAGCCTCCCGGAAACGGCCAGCAAGGAGTCGCGCATGGTCTCGAAGTCCAGCCGCTGGCGGTTCATGCGCCAGAGGAGCTGGTTTTCGGCGTCTTCACGGCGACACTCCGGACGGTCAACGCTTGCCTGCTGCCAGGTACTGGACAAGAGAATCTTGCGATGCAGCTTTTTGAGTGACCAGTCGTTATCCATCAGCCACGAGGCGAGGTAATCAAGCAGCTGAGGATGTGTCGGCGGCGCGCTGCGCACACCGAAGTCGCTGGGCGTGGCGACGAGGCCTCGACCGAAGTGCCATGCCCAAATGCGATTCACGATGACACGAGCCGTTAGCGGGTTCCTGGGATCCACGATCGCGCGGGCCAATTCGAGACGACCACTGCCCACCTCGAACGGCTCAGTGCGGAGATCGGACAGCAATATTGGAAGTTGTCGAGCGACGTGTTTTCCAGGACGCTCGGCGTTACCGCGGAGAAAGACACGTGGCTCGACAGGCTCCGAGCGATCGACCATGACCATGGCCCGTGGCGCACGCCCTTTGCCGGCTTTGAGATACACCCGCTCGACGTCAGCGAAGGCCGTGCGCACCTCGACGCTTTCGTTGAGCGTGTACAGGTCTGTGGACTCGTCCACGCTGACGGTTCCCGGGGCGTCCTTGCCAAAGAGCGCCTGCCGCAACTGCTCGTGATGCGGGTCGTCGAAAGCGACGGCCTGCGAATCGTCTTTCTGATGCTTGCGCCAAAGTGTGTCGGTCTCTTCGAGAAGCTCCCCGTACAGATCCGCCAGATCGGCCATCGACTTGGGTGCTTGGCCGGAGAACGTCTCTAGCACAAGCGGGTTGGCCTGGCCACTGGTTTCAAACTCGGCCAGGGCGCCGGGAAAACGGCGGGCGATCTCCTCGCGGGACATGGCGATCAGGCGGCTCCACAAACCGAAGACTGGATCGTCGGGGGGGCGCGACTGCAGGAATCGCCGCCAGCGGGTCACGCCACCGCGGGCGTAGGCGGAGAAATCGCGGATCACACCTCTCTCGGTCCGCAACGGGGCTTGCGCCTGCGTGCGATGATCGGGCATCGTCTGCACGATGTAGCGCAAGTAGTCACCGGACCACGCGCGCATCTCGTGCATGATCTTTGCGTGTAACTCGGCGCGGAGCTGCTTATACTTCTGGGCCGCCTGTTGAAGCTCTTCGCGAAACGCATCGTCTTCTGACGTTCCCGGCTCGGCCAGCAGCGGGTATTCGTCGGGCGGGGGTTCGCGCGAGCTGGCGAAGACGCCGTACAGCGAATAGTAATCCTCCGTGGTGATGGGGTCGTACTTATGGTCGTGGCACCTCGCACAACCGACCGTCAGTCCCATCAAGCCCCGGGCCACGACGTCGATGCGATCGTCGATGATCTCGTGCGGGAACAAGTTATACCAGGACCCCACGGTGAGGAAGCCGAGGGCGGCGAGCGGACGTGTGTCGTCCCCCTCCACGAGCTGGTCGGCGGCAATCTGCTCCAGCAAGAAACGATCGAATGGGAGATCCTCGTTCAGCGAGCGAACCACATAGTCGCGATACGAATACGCGAAGGGAAAACGCTGCTCGCCAGCATCAAGATACCCTTTGACATCCGCATACCGCGCGACGTCCAGCCAGTGTCTGGCCCAGCGCTCGCCGTACTCACGCCGCGCGAGTAGGCGGTCAACCATTTGCGTCATCGCGTCGTGGGAATCATTACCTGCGAACGCCTCCACCTCTTCGTAGCTGGGAGGCATGCCGATGAGATCGAGGTAGGCCCGCCGGATCAGTGTCCTCCGGTCGGCGCGGTCTGACGGCGAGAGGCCCGCCGCCTCGAGCCGAGCCATCACGAAACGATCGATGGCACCCTTCGGCCACGACTGGTCGGCAACGGGTGGTGGCTGGGTTCGTTGGATCGGCTGGAACGCCCAGTGCGATCGCCGGATTTCGTCGGCGCGGTCCTGAGGCAAGGCGCACACGGTCGTCGTGAGGAGAAACGAACCTAACACAATGACGCAAAAGAAGATTCGCATATTGTCCAACATAGGGTGCCTGCGTTTACGGATCAAGCATGATCACGCTTGGATTGATACCAAGATCGGCTTTCGCCTGCGGCCAACCGCATTTTGCCGTGCTTGGAATTGAGGGAAAAGAGGTCCACCCTAACGCTCGTAGCGTCGACAAGGCAAAATAGACATGGGTTGGAAGTTGACTCATCAATTCATCAAAGGGATCACACGATGGTTGGGTTTAGTCGCATCACGAGCGATCCGGCCAAAATGAATGGCCATCCGTGCATCCGTGGCATGCGACTGACAGTTCGTCGCGTGCTGGAAGCACTTGCCACTTATTCGGATCGTCAAGAGTTCTCTGCCGAATACCCAGAGCTTTAAGAAAATGATGTTCGTCAGGCCTTGGCATATGCGGCGGCCAATCTTGACGACAAGATTCTGGAGCTTCACGAGGCGTGATCAAGTTCTTACTCGATCAGTATCGGTTACCCCTAATAGCTGGCGCCAATCCTGAAGAGTCTAGAAACTCCGGAAATGAATGAGTAAACCAATGAACTATTCTACCAGCCCGATGACTGAGCGACCATCCGAAGTTCCAGCTAGTGGTTGGAGCGGGCGCAATGAATGGGGTCCGTTAACATATGACTCGCGCGAGTTGCCGATAAAGCATGGTACAATATCGACCTCAAGATGCCCGCCGCTTGCCGCAACGCCGTGAAGGATTTTGGTAGCTGAAGAGCGTGAGAATATGGACTTTTTTGGTGTCGCATCCCTAGCCTCACGCTCTTCGGCTACGTCCGGTGACGCGCGCGATTGGCAAACATGCTTTGAGCGGATTACAATCACAACCAGTGGGACGATAACCATCGTGCGGTAAATGAGGTTCTGTTGATATTAAATCCCTCTGACATATAAATCCTTCTGACATACCTGTCTCGGGCAGGATTCGTGACTTATTTCGGAGCGTCAGTGCATGACGTCGTCGATGTACAGACTACGGCAGCGGGTTGCCTGGCTCACCATGAGCTGGCTGCTTTGTGGCGCTGCCGCGCCGGTCGAGGCGGTCACAAGACCAGGAGCGCAATTTCTGGGCGTTTCGCCATCTGCAGCTGCCCACGGTGCAACATGCCGACCAGGTCCGGACCCCCATCGATCGGTTTCTGTTGTCTGACTTGGAAGCGGAGGATGGCGAGTTTTCCGCCGAGGCAAACCGACGAGCACTCGCCCGACGGGTCTATTTGGATTTAATCGGCCTGCTGCCGACTCCGGAAGCAAGTGCGCGATTTCGTCGCTGACCGGTCCGACGACGCCTACGAGCGGTTGGTCGACCAACTGTTGGCCTCGCCCCACTACGGTGAACGCTGGGGACGACGGTGGCTCGATGTGGTCGGCTATTCCGACAGCAACGGCTACATGCGGCACGATACCCCCCGTCCGCTGGCCTATCGGTATCGAGACTATGTTATTTCAAGCGTCAATGAGGACAAGCCCTACGACCAGTTTTGGATTGAGCAATTGGCCGGTGATGAATTGGTCGACTACCACGGCACCGAGCGGCTCTCGCCTCGGGAGTGGGAAACGCTGATTGCCACGCACTTTCTCCGCAATGCCCCTGACGGAACCGACTCGACCGAGGGGAACGAGACCACGCGGGTCATGGAACGCTACGCGGTGCTGGAGCAGCTACAACAGATCACCGTTTCAGCGATGTTTGGCCTGACGATCGATTGCGCTCGGTGCCACAGCCACAAATTCGATCCGATTCCTCATCGAGACTACTACGCCCTGCAAGCCATCTTCTACCCGGCGTTTAACGTAAAAGATTGGATCCAGCCGTACGATCGTTGGATTCATTTGGCGGCCAAAGAGACGATCGCGGAATGGGAAGCTACGAACAAGCGCCTGGACGAAGAGGTTGTCCAATTACAGCAAGACTTTGAGCAATCGTTGTCGGGCGAAAGGCCTGCGGGTGATGTTACGTTCGAGGACGATTTCGCGTCCGTCTCGCTGACGGATCGGTGGAGCCCTCTTGCACCGGGCGACAATGGACCGTCAGAACATTCCACGGTACCTTTCGACACAGTGCAATTCGACACGGCTACTCCACCAGCGGCGTTGGTTGCCGACCAACAATTGCAGTTGCTGGCCGCTTCGTCGAGCAACAACGTTTGGCTGAGCACGGGCCAGGCATTTGATTGGACACCGGATGTGGTAGGGGGTTGGATCCAAGTCACGTTCGATTTGATAACTTCCGCTGAGCGCGTTGGCTATTACGTCGCGCTGCACGACTACGACGACAACGGAGAGGTCACCGGCGGCAATTTGCTCATCGATGGCAGTCCGGATGGTGAAGCGGAACTGTTTCTGGACTCTCCGGGGGAAGACCAGCAGCCCGTCGGGGTGATCGGTTCTGCTGGATATCAGCCGGGGCACAACTATGGCGTCCGCATCACGCATCTCGGTGAGGATAAACACCTGGTGCAACATTTGTTGGACGGACACGTGGACGGTAAATCCGTGACCCTCGCCGGCGAACAATTGCCCGACGGCGGGTTTGGATTTGAAATGCGCCTGAGCCGAAGTTTCATCGTGGACAATGTGCGGATTGAAAGCACGACCGCGGCCGACGGCAATGCGGAGAAGGCCGCCGCGCTAGAACAATTTTCCCGGCAGGTTGTCGCAAAACAAGAAACCTTGGCCAAAGAGATCGAGGCCAAACAACAAGCGCGGATTGCTGAACCCGAGAAGATCGCCTGGGCGACCGACCTCTCGCGCGAAGTGCCACCCGTTTCTATTCTGGAGCGCGGCGACTATTTCCATCCGGGCGACTTCGTCGAACCGGGACCGTTATCGGTATTGGCCGATGCGGACAATACGTGGGAGGTAACGCCGCCGCGACCGGACGCGAAGACAACTGGCCGCCGTCTGGCTTTTGCCCGTTGGGCTACCAGGCCAGGCTCGCGGGCGGCCTCGTTGTTGGCTCGCGTGGAGGTCGACCGGATTTGGGCGGGCCATTTTGGTCAGCACCTGGTCCCCACGCCGGAGAATTTTGGCGCCAGCGGCTCGCCACCGACCAGCCCGCGGTTGTTGGAGTGGTTGGCGGTCGAATTTGCGGAGAACGGTTGGAGCCGCAAACATCTACACCGTCAGATTCTGTTGTCTCGGGCCTATCGGCAAGCGAGCACGGCGGATAAGGACGCTGGCCGTAACGATTGGTGCAGATTTCCGTCGCACCGCCTGGAAGCGGAAATTATCCGCGATGCGATGCTGGCCGCCGCCGGCGTGATCCACCTGAAAATGGGCGGGCCCGCCGTCCCGTTTGAGGATCGTGACCGGCAGATTGTGGTCCCCATACCCCAGGGGGACGGGCCGCATGAGGCGTATCGCCGGAGCATTTACATTCAGCATCGCCGCAGCCAGCCATTGACCTTTCTCAAAATGTTTGATTTGGCGTCCCCCGAGCCGAATTGCCTTGCTCGCGCGACCTCCACCGTCGTGTCGCAGTCGCTGGCGATGCTCAACAGTGAGTTTGCAGTGCGGATGGGAGAACGTTTTGCCGAGCGATTGCAGTGCGAGGCAAGCATGGACCCGCGTCGGCAGGTCCAACATGCTTTTGAAGTGGCGCTGGCGCGTCCGCCCGAGCCAAATGAATTGCAGCGATCGCTCGATTTCCTGCAGAACCACGCGCTGCTTCGCCAGCAAGCGGGCGCGTCCACTGAACATGAAGCCACGAGCGAAGGGGAAGCCGCAGGCAAAGGGGAAGCCGCAGGCGAAAGGGAAGCCGTAGGCGAAGGAGAAGCCGGGCAGGCGGCGCTGGCCGATTTTTGCCGGATGTTGTTGGCGACGAACGAATTCTCTTATATCCAGTAAGGCGTTGTCCTAAAAGGCGGAGCATTTTCATGTTGAACCCGCGGCAGATCGCAGACGACGGCTTGCTCTCGCGGCGTGCGTTGATGCAGCGCGCTGCGCTGGGAAGCGGCTGGGCAGCTTTGGCCAGCTTGTTGACGTCGGCTGACCCAGCCCATGGAGCCTCATCGGAGACAGGCCGCGACGTTCGCACGCGCTCGCCCGTTTTTCCGGCCAAGGCCCAACGGGTCGTGCTGCTGTTCCAGCACGGTGGTCCGTGCCAGTTCGACCTGTTTGATCCCAAGCCGGTCCTGAAGCAGTACGACGGCAAACCGGTGCCCGGTGGCGTGGAAGTATTCTTTGACAAGGAAGATAGTGGCAGATGTACTCCGAGCCCTTTCTCATTCGCCAAACATGGCCAGAGCGGCATGGAGTTCAGCGAGCTGCTGCCCCGTTTGGCGGGTTGTGCCGACGACCTCTGCCAAATCCGCTCAATGTATACGGTTGTCAACGACCACGAGGGGGCGCTGCGTCACTTCCAGACCGGCAAACCGCGCGCCGGTCGGCCCTCCATGGGTTCGTGGATTACCTATGCGCTGGGTACGATCAACCAACAACTGCCCCCCTACGTGGTGCTTTCCGATCCCACGTACGATCAGATAGACGGCGTACGGAACTGGTCTTCAGGCTGGTTGCCGGCAATCTACCAGGGAACGCCACTTCGAGCCGAGGGTTCGGCGCTGTTCAATTTGTCGTTGCCCGAGGGGGTGGATCAACATCTGCAACGTAGCCAGCTGGATTTACTGGACTACCTTGATCGGCAGCACCGTCGGCGGTTTCCGCATTTGGACGAGTTGGATGCGCGGATCGCTAATAATACGTTGGCACTGACGCTGAAGGATTCGGTCACCGATGCGCTCGATCTGAAGCAGGAGACGGCGGAGACGAGAAAGCTCTATGGGATGGACAACCCAGGGACCGGCACCTACGGACGACGATGCCTGATGGCCCGGCGACTGCTGGAAAGTGGTGTACGATTTGTCGCGGTGTTCAACGACAACATCGAGAAATCGCCGGGAGACCCTTGGGACACACATTTCAAGCACAACGAGCGAATGCGCTGGGTGACGGAAAACGTGGATCAGCCGAGCGCCGCCCTGATTCAGGATTTGAAACGGCGCGGAATGTTACAAGACACCATTGTGATATGGTGCGGTGAATTTGGCCGTCTGGCGGAGTCTCAGGGGGACAACGGCCGCGATCACAACCGACACGGCTTTACCGGGCTGGTCGCCGGCGGCGGTTTCGCAGCAGGGTTGACGTACGGCGCGACCGACGACTTTTCGTACAAGGTCGTCGACAAGCCGGTCTCCATCGGAGAGTTTCACGCGACACTGTTGCACCAATTGGGTTTGCATCACGACAAGCTGATCTATCCGCATCAGGGACGCGATGAGAGCCTGACCGACGCCGACATCACGGGCGTGAATCCGGTCACGGAACTTATCAGCTAGGCGTGCAAACCGAAGACTACCGCCACACCGAAAATCCGCCGTCAACGACGAGGTTATGTCCCGCGACATAGTCCGAGGCAGAGGACGCGAGAAACAAGGCGGCGCCTTTGATATCGGTTCCCATACGGCCCCAGCGGCCGAGCATACTTCGATCCGCAAAGTCGCGAGCGAATTGCTCGGGCAAATTTCCTGGTTTCTCAAAACCACCGGGGGAGATGGAATTCACGTAGACCCCCTGAGGCGTGAGCATTCCCGCCAGGTCCATGGTCAAACCAATCACACCCGCCTTCGCCGCGGCATAGTCAACTGGCTGGCCCGTCATATCGCTGCGGTCATACATGCGTCGGTCCCGCCCAAACAACGCGGCAATCGAGGCGATGTTGATGATTTTGCCACGACCAGCCTTCACCATGGAGCGGCTAACTTCCTGGCAACAGAACAGCACGCCAGAGAGATTCGTGTTAATCATATTCAGCTCATCTTCCGGGGAGCGATCGTGAATGCGAGCCGAACCGCTTCCCGAACCACCGCCGGCGTTGTTGACGAGAACGTCGACACGTCCTTTCCAGGCGTGCGCCTGCTTGGCCATCGAGGCAACCTGGTCGTAAAATCGTTGATCCATGGCAATCCCCAGCGTATCGACATTGTAGGCTTTGGCAATCTTTTCAGCCGTTTGTTGTGCTCGCTGCGCGTCGCGTGAAGTCACGATGACGTGGCAACCGGCCTCGGCCAAGGCGCACGCAATATCGTATCCCAACCAGGCATGGGCCCCGGTCACAATGCCGACTTGATGGTCCAGTCGCAGCATGTCGAAGACACTGGATTGGGGGATGTTGGGGGCAGTTTTTTCGGTCATTCGTATCCTCGGACAGCCAAGTCTGCGGGTAGGTCGCAAAGCGACTTAGAGATGATGGACAACATGGCATAGAATCAGTTTCTGTTCTACCGTTCTTATAATGAAGAAGGATGAACCACGAAACAGACGAAACAGACGAAACAGACGAAAAATAGATGAAGACTTCAAGTTCTCCCGACGTGACGCACATTCCCTCCATTGTTTACCATCAAGTCCTCTCGGACGGTATGCCCGTACGTGAGCGCAAACCGGGAGAGGGATTGGTTTCCGGCCAGACGCATTTGTCGCAGTTCATCCAGCAGATGAATTTTCTGGTCGACCAAGGTTTCACGTCGATCACCGCCAGCCAGCTGCAGGCCTGGTTGGCTGGTACCGACGGACTTCCTGAGAAGCCTATTGTCATCGATTTCGACGACCACTCGATGATCTCCTACAAGAACGCTTTGCCAGTCATGCGCGAGCGCGGAATGGTGGCGACGATGTTCGTTATCTCCGGGGTGGCCGACGGCGACGCCTATCTGGATGGCAATCCGTTGGCGGACGCCGAGGCCTGGAGTATCGCTCGGATGCGCTGGGCTGAGTTGGAAAAACTGGTCGAGGCCGGTTGGGAAATCGCGGCACACACGCGGACCCATTGGTTTCTGACCGAGTTGCCTGAAGGGCCTGAGGGCAACGAGCGCATCATGTACGAATTGGTCCAAGGCCAACAGGATATCGAGACCCATCTGGGGATGTCGCCGACCCACTTTGGATATCCCAATAGTCTGTGGAACGAGCGTATCGAGGCGATGGTCAAGCAGGTGTACGAGACGGCTCGGCATGCGCAGAACTACGGCCGGGCCCAATACATTACTCGCGATGTTCATCCTTACCGGTTGCCGACGATGAACATCAGCTACCTGCTCCACTTCGAGGACTTTCAACGGCTGGTCCTGCGCACCGATCCCGACTTCGAGTACTACCCGGAATGCCGGGACGTTACGTCGCAATGAGTCTTGTTTGCGAGTGGATGACGATTTCTCGATCGAGAAGAACGATCCGACGTAGCTGAAGTCCTAAGACTTTGGCGACCGCACAAGCAACGGTCAATCTCTCGCCACGTCACATGTGAGACGTGCTGCTCCGTGAGTTTCTGGGGCCTTGGGAATGGAGCACGTAACGGCCAAACTCTTACGAGTTCAGCTACGCCTACAACGTACGCCAGCCGTCTTGGCCCAGTGATTTTGCGATTCCTCCCGTGTCTGGTACAATTCGAACTAGTGGGTAATTGAGAGAATCCTTCGGAAGCCCCGCCATGTCCACAGTCCGTCAGCCATCACGACTTGCGTTCACGCTGGTCGAATTGTTGGTCGTGATCGCCATCATCGGAGCCTCAGGTTCTTGACCTAAGAACATCGCAACAAGATAAAGAGTCACACCGGCCACGCTAGGGGAAGAACCTGTGACTCGACGCCGGCAAGCCGGAACAGGCTTCGGGGCTCTTGCGATTTCTGTTGGCCACCGTAGTTCGACTGTCCGACTTCAGAATCTCCCCGTGATCATAGGGCGTTGGAGGAAGTGAAGCTGCCCACGAGCCGCTTGGAGCCTTTGACATTTTCGCAGCTAACGATTTTTTTCGGCTTAGACCCCCTCGGCCTTGTGCCGTGGGTGAATCAGTTTTTTTAGCTAGTCACAAGCCGCTAAATACCAACGACCCCTGTCCGGCTTGTCCGGCAGGAGCGCAAGTTTTTCAGGCTAATTCGCCGGTTCGACGTCCGAATTTTAATAGACATGAATGCATCCGGCGATTTGAAACCCTGGGGGCGGTTTGTAGCCAAAAAAACTTATGCTCCTGCCGGACAGGGGGCAGGAATTTTTTCGCTTTCTGACTAGCTGAAAAAACTGATTCACCCGCCAGACAAGCCGGACGGGGGTCTTCTGTGAGAAATGGGACAGTCGAACTAGGCTAAGAATCTATGACTCCACGCCGGCAAACGGCGGGGCCCGTTGCCTGTAACACTTGTGTATAATTCAGCGTTTCTACCTCACTACGCTCAACCACAAATCACGTCAAGCAATCCCACCCGTACTGAAATTCAGTCAAGCATTAGACGTTTCTATTCGCTCATCGGCGAACATGCCAATCAGAAAGGTGTTTGCACCATGCTATCGCGTTTATTCTTGATCATCGCTCTCACCCTGTTAGCATCAACGGCTCAGGGGAAAGGTATTGAGCTATCGATAACCGAGCCGATGGGAGTCGCGCGGGCTGGTTGGCCCGTGACTTCAGGCGTTCCATTGGCGCCGGGGTGTACACCCTCAAGATTGGCATGGCGCGGACCCACGAGGTTTGGGGGAATGCGTTTGCAGGTGAGGCGAACACGAACGAGTTGGCAAACTTCTATCGGGCTATTGAAAAACCGTTATTGGCCCAGTGCAGTCCAGAATGCGTTTGCGGCACGGGGGTCCTCGGCGACTGTCCGCCAGCAGACCCGGACAAGCACTTTGGCTACGACCGTTGGCTGGACGAAATGTTCGACCGGCACTTGGAGGACCAGGAAGGTGCCCGGGAAAACGGCTTGCTGAACTTCGGCGATTGGTACGATGAGACAAAATTCGGCGGCGGATGGGGCAACCAGGAGTACGACACGGCCCATTGCTTCTTTAAACAATACTTGCGTAGCGGAGACCGGCGCTATTTTGACCGGGCTCGACAGGGCGCCGGTCACATGGGCGAAGATAAATACCTGGCGGCGGCCGAAGAACAATGGAAAGTCCTTAAAAAAAACTGGATCCGGAGCGTGGTTGGGTCATCATGCTGGCCCATGGCCATTGTATTATGCAAAGCACCGCTGAACGTTGCCACGGACAAAATTCCTACCTGCTCGCCCTCACGATGAGTGCACTGGCCCGCTATCACCAGGCCACGGGTGATCCTGAAGTGCTGGCTGGCCTCTCCGCCGGATTGGATCAGATGATCCGGGAATGCTGGGACGAAGAAGACAAGGCGTTTCACGGAACGTCTTGTGTTCATGTCAAGAAACAGCACCTCGCCACTTCCTTTGCGACGCCGCTGCTCAGCGCGCTGGCCTTCGCCCATGAAATTCGCCTGACCGGTAACGAGGAACATCGTCGCATCTTCCGCGAAGCCTTCGAGATGGCAATCGTGGTAGGTAAGGAGGGGTTCGCTGAGGGACACATACAGGCCCAAGCTGGCTATCAGAGTCGGCAATTTCACTTCTCGCCTCATGGTTTGCGGATGCTGGAAGAATAAAGAGTGACGAATGAGGGGCACTAACATGTCGTATCGAATTGGGATCGGTCGAATCTGGCACGAGTCGAATGGCTTTCTGGCAGTGAAGACGAAGCTGGAGGACTTCGAGTCGTACGCCGGTGGTCTTGTTGTCGGCCAGGCGCTGCTCCACCAGCCGGACCGTGCCGATGAAATCACGGGGATGCTCGACCTGTTTAATCGTGAAGTCGAGGTCGAGACCGTACCGTTAATCGCTGCGTCCAGGGAGCCGTCGGGCTCGATCGACTCAGATTGTGTTGAAGCGCTAACTCGTCTGCTGCGCGACCAGCTACGGAGTGCGGGAGATCTCGATGCGATCTGTTTCTCGCTTCACGGTGCCATGACGGGCGCAACCGCTGCGGATCTAGACGGCCACTTTTTGCAAGTGATGCGCGACGAGGTGGGTGCCGGCATACCCATTGTCTGCTCGCTGGACTGTCACGCGACGGTGACTCGCCAAATGGTCGAACTCAGTACGGCGCTCACAGCCTACCGCACGCATCCGCACACGGATGTTGTCGAGACGGGGCAGCGCGCGGCGGAGATCTTGCTCGATGCGTTATCCGGAAAAACAAAGCCGATAGTCCGCATGCAGAAAATTCCAATGCTGTTCCCCGATCAAGGGACCGTGTCCTCGCCCGTTGACCGATTGTTCGAGAAATTCATCGGCTGGGACGATCTTGACGGCGTCATCGCGTGTTCACTTTGTCCGGCGTATCCGTTCCAGGACGTTCCGGAACAGGGCTGGACCGCGATCGCGGTGACCGACAACGACGAGCAACTCGCCCAACGTCTAGTGACGGAACTGGCCAGCGACGTGTGGGCGGCGCGATACGAACTGTTGCCCAGACCAATGCTGCCACCCGTAGACGCCATGCGAAAGGCGATCCAGATGCCTGGTTTTCCCATCCTCGTGACGGACTCGGCCGACAACGTGGGGGCTGGGGCACGAGGCGATACCACGGGCATCCTGAAAGCGCTGATGGAAACCTACCGGGAGGCCGACGGGCTGGTGCTGGCGAACTTTACGGATGCGCAGGTGATTGAAATTGCAAAGACCCGAAACACGGGCGAGACCATCACCATCGATGTCGCAGGAAAATCCGACAATCGTTACGGCCAGCCGGTGCCAGTCACCGCGAAGATCCTGTGTATTACCGGCGGCGAAATCACAGATGATGGTAAATTCAGCGCAAGTACGACGATGGACGCTGGCGTGACGGTCTGCCTCGGCATCGACAACTTGCGGCTTGTGCTCACGGAGCATCCCATTTGGGGTCCGCAGCCGTCTCTGTTTCGCAAAGTTGGAATCGAGCCGTTTGAGGCGAAGGTTGTCGTGGTCAAGAGCGGGATAGGCTATAAAGTCACCTACGGCTCGGTAGCCAAGGGCATTGTCGACGCCGACTGCCCCGGCCCGGGCTCACGGAATGTCGCTCACTTTGACTTCAATCAGATACCTCGTCCGATGTTTCCACTAGACGAGGATTCACCATGCTTAACCCCATCGGTGACCACCACGATGTAATTCTGAGTTACCGACTCGCGACCCATCATGACACGCTTGGCGCGGCCAAGTGACTCGGCCAGCGGCGTGTTGCCCCTGGGTACGAGCCGATCCAGGACGTGATTGAAACTTTCATCTGACAACGGGCCGATTGGCAAACCGATACAAGAAGAACTCCCCAATCCTGCGCGAGCTGGAAGATTTTCACTGAAAACATCTCACTCCGGTCGGTGCTGCGAGCTACATTTTAGATGGGCAGTGCACAAACCCACCGTATCTTCTCGCTATTTCGGACCAGAAACACCGCCATTTGCAGGTATTCTTGGAAAGTCTCTAGGAGGAGCGGATGATGGGTCCACAGCTAAAACGAATGTATTGCCATCTACGTCATTGGGTCCAAAGGCAGGCCGATTCGGCTCGCCATTGTCGATCTTGTGAGAACCCAGTAGGCCTTCTCGAGCCGACCTGTCCCAACTGCGGTGCGGCCGACGCGGCACGAGTTCCGGTCGCGGCCAGTGTCACCTTGGTGATGCTTCCGCCGATGGCCCTTATGACCTACTTCGGTTGTCTATGGTGGTTTTGTTGAAGAACGGGGCGAAGCGCGATCCGTCATTTACTCTTGACAATCAAGATCTCACCGAGGTGCGGAAAAGAGGCAAGATACTGCCGATCTTCAAGCCGTTCGGTTGTTGAGCGAGCCGTTGCCGCCTACGATTACGTTCCCTTGATATCTTGAGGGTGAGAACCACCATCGGGGCGACCAGCCTTGGCCCGAGACATCGAACAACTCGGGAAGAGGGTTGGTGTTGACTTGCTCGTAAAACAGCTCGGCTCCGGGGGGGGCGGGGGGGCGTATCTTGCCAAGCAATTCCAGTCACAAGGAGAGCAATCGATGAACACAGACGCTAAGAACCCAACGTCGCTCAATCGCCGTGGTTTTATGGCAACTGGAACCGCCTTGGCAACCACTCCCGTTCTGATGGGCAATGACGAATCGCGCAATCCTGAAGCGGAATCGGATGTGGTGGTAACACCAGCCGGCGACCGCCGGATACTGCTATCCTGCAAGCTGACCATGATCACAAAGGAGGCCAACGGCCAGCCGCTTTCGATCGTCGAGCGATTACGGATGGCCGCCGATGCCGGATTTGATGGCGTTGATTTTGATGAAGCAGGAAACTTTTCCGTGAATGAGGTACGCGCTGCGGTGCTGGAATCTCGCGTCTTTGTACACAACGCAATCAATCATGCTCATTGGTCCGAACGATTGACCAGCGCCAACGAGGCGCAGCGGGCTCAAGGTCGGGCCAATATCGAGCATTGCATCCGCGTTTCACACGCCGCGGGCGGAAACGGTGTCTTGATTGTCGTCGGGAAGGCGGACGACGGCTCGGCGGACGGGGTTCAGCAACGGTGCCGCAAAGAAATTCAGAGGCTATTGCCGCTGGCTGCCGCCCTCGGACAACCGATCTTGATCGAAAATGTTTGGAATCAGATAGGCTACAATCACGAGGCGCCTCCCGAACAGACAGCTGACCAATACGTTGACTTTGTGGACAGTTTTAATAGCCCTTGGGTCGGCATGTATTACGATATTGGGAACCACTGGAAATACGGCCAACCGCGAGAATGGCTGCGCGCATTTGGCTATCGTTGCGTCAAGTTGGATGTTAAGGGCTTCAGCCGTGCCCAGGACAAGTTTACGGACATCGGCGAGGGCGACCTGCCTTGGGATGAAGTTCGTAAAGGATTAGACGACATCGGCTTCACGGGTTGGACTACCGCCGAAGTCAAAGGGGGCGACCTCCAACGGCTGACCGTTGTCCGCCAACAAATGCAAGAGGCTTTTGGCGTCTAGCCCACATTTTTTGGGTGGCAATCAGTTGAGATGGCCTGACGATCTTGTGCCCGATGAAGGCATTCAGGCCGATTCCAAGGGGAGGGCAGACCCAAAATCAATGCGCCGCGGATCGAAATGAATCAGATAGGCGCCATACCAGGACAACGCGTAAACCAACGCCAGCTTCTGTACGAAGACTACGTCGAAAACAATGCAAATCAGATTAATAACACGAATCGCGTGCATCGTTTGATGCCAAGGATTCGAGGCTTCGAGGCCATTGATTTGGTCAGCAATCATACAACACAATGCCTTTGCATGAGCACTTGCCGAATTTACGGCAGACCAACTGGCGGATGCTTCGTCGATATCCCGGCTGACCAGTCGGCTACCTCAATTATTGGTCATGCGTCACTGAAAAGCGGCCATCGAGAACGTTGGCACGCAGTGACACGCAGCCGTCAGATCGTTATATCCAGAATCCTGGGCATAATCCGACTCAGCGCAGCGGTGGCGCCGCAGATGGAATCCGGTCACCCGAACTGGAACGCATCAATCGGTTTGAGACGGAACCTGGCACGGTGTAGTTCGAAGAATCGGCTGGCAGCTGATTGCGCATGTCGGCTAGCTGAATGCACAACAGAGCCAATTCACGTTGTTGGCCTTTTTCCAATTCGAGCCCGTGCACCTTCAAGCAAAGTTGTGTGATCTCCGATCGAAGCGATTCGATAAACGCCACTATCTCCTCACCGTCGCTGCGTGTGAATCGGGACTTGGATCGTTCGTTGAGCGCCTCAAGTGTATTCCGGTGCTCGGTGACCATCATTCTCATGTTGCTCGTTGAACGCTTTCATCTGCTTGTTAATCACCGGCATGTTCAAAAGTGGTCTTGCCCATCCACAGAATGATGGCGCCGATGGTGAGCTGAACCAGCCCATTGCTAAACAGACCGTTTTCTCGCTCACCGCGCGGGTCCAGAGACCCATCGAGTTCCAGCTGCGGCAACATGCCCACTCCCTGGCCAGCCGTTGGGAAAAAATTACGTTCCGTTTGTGAGTTCCGTAGAGGATTACGGATTAACCCACATTATTCAAAGCATCGACCATCGGCGTGCTGGCTCTTCAAAAGCTGTTAAACGGTTCGCTCTGGGTAACGTAGTGCGATTGGACAAGCCCAGAAACAGCTTCTTTCGAGGCCTTCCCGTGCTTGCGCTGCCTGCACTTACCGCCACAGGTCATGCCGTTGCCCCGCCCGCCAACACTGAAGGTATGCGGCGCGGTCCCGTTAGCGGCGGCAGAGGGCTACGAGGTGATGTGTAATACATACCGTCGCTTCCCGCTGAGATGGAAATGGTGAGGTTAGTCTCTGCAAGGAATTAGACGGCATAGGAGTACCTGGTGGGCTGGACTCCGAACTGTCTACAGTCCACAGTCCTACTGTCTACAGTCCTACTGTCTACGGTCTTACAGTCCTTTCAGATGGCTAAAGAGTTACATTTTATATGATGTTCGACGATGCAAAACAGCTGATCGATTTCGACCAACGCCATGTTTGGCATCCGTACTCGTCGATGGTCAACCGACCACGGATGTTGCCCGTCGTCTCAGCCAGCGGCGTGCGTCTTCGATTGGCTGACGGCCGCGAACTGGTCGACGGCATGGCGTCTTGGTGGAGTGCCATTCACGGTTATAACCATCCAGAGCTTAATCAGGCAGTTCACCAACAAGTCGACGTCATGGCGCACGTGATGTTTGGCGGGCTGACTCATCCGCGTGCAGCCGAGCTCAGCCACCGATTGCTGTCGGTCGCGCCACCGGCAATGGATACCGTGTTTTTGGCCGATTCGGGTTCTGTGGCCGTCGAAGTGGCTATCAAGCTGGCGATGCAATATTGGCAGGCCCGCGGCCTGCCGGCCAAACAAAGGATGATGACCGTCCGTCGCGGCTATCACGGCGACACGACCGGTGCCATGTCGGTATGCGATCCGCAGCGGGGAATGCACCATTTGTTTTCGCATGCTTTGCCCGACCAGCTGTTTGCTGACGCGCCGACGTGCCGCTTCGGTGAAAAATGCTCCGCTGCGCAGATTGACAGTTTGGCTGAGATGCTACGGACACATCGAGATGAACTCGCGGCGGTAATCCTGGAACCGATCGTTCAGGGAGCTGGAGGAATGCGGTTTTACTCAGCCGATTACTTGAGCCGAGTCCGTCAACTTTGTGAAGATTGCGAGGTATTGCTGATCCTCGACGAGATCGCCACTGGATTTGGCCGCACCGGAAAGTATTTCGCGAGCGAACATGCTGGTGTGTCCGCCGACATCCTGTGCGTGGGCAAAGCCTTGACAGGTGGTTATATGACGCAATCCGCCACGCTTACCACTCGCGAGGTGAGTGATACGATTTCTGGTGACGGCAGCGGTATCTTCATGCACGGCCCGACTTTTATGGCGAATCCGTTGGCCTGCGCCGTCGCTTCGGCCAGCCTTCAGATTCTGGAATCGGGTGTTTGGAGGACACAAGTCGCACAAATCGAAAGGGTTCTTGAGGAGGAGCTGGCTCCATGTAGCGATGTTCACGGTGTAGCAGACGTTCGGGTGTTGGGCGGGATCGGTGTGATCGAATTTCACCAACCGATCGACGTCCCGAAGGCACAAGCGATCTTCGTCGGCGAAGGCGTCTGGCTACGTCCCTTCGGAAACCTCCTGTACACGATGCCGCCGTACATCATCGAAGAATCGGATCTACGTCAAGTGGCCTCCGCCATGCGCCGAGTCACCGAATCAACGCCATTCTAAATGGCCAGATCCCGCCAGTTTCTGGCATTCGTGGATGTCGATCATAGCCTGAGTGCAACCAGGCGGAATCTAGGCTAAACTGCGCTCCGGCTTGAAACGTTGTGAGTGGGGATACGAGAATGGTAGGACCCCTCGCGCTATCTTGGAACCCGCGATGGGACTGTCGCCATTTTGAATCATCCCGATTGGTATCTCGCCCTGACCGTTGGATTGCTTTTGGGGTCCGCGTTATTCGCAGGGCTCGTGGCGTAGATACTACATCTGCCTAGCGTAACGGCGTACCTCCTCGTTGGACTGGCCATGGGGCCACACACTCCGTTGTTGGGATTAACGGAGTGGGTTGTAGAGCACCTCGAATTGACGCGTAATCTTGCGGCTGCAACCTTGCTCGGATTGATCGCGGGGATCGTGGTCAGCTTCTCCTGCGGGATTTTTTCGTCAACACGTTGGCTCGTACTATTAACCGCAATGATCACGCCACTCATGGCGGTGTGCGAGCTGCTACAGGTTCCGTACCTACTGACTTTCTTGACGATGGGTACCACGGTTGCCTCGACATCCGACTTGGCCGACGACATCAGCAAGTCGCTTGATAGACTCACCGGCCTATTGTGCGTTGTGTTCTTTGTCATACACGGCGCGGCGATGGATCTCAACAAACTGTGGTCAGCTGGCGTGGTCGGTGTGGCGTACATCATGTTGCGCTGCACCGGAAAGTATATTGGCATTTATTTCACGTCGAATTCCCACCGCGACGGTCCGCAGGTGAAGCGATGGTTGAGGTCGGCGTTGCTTTCGCAAGCCGAGGCGGCCATCGCGCCTTCGGTGATCGCTGCAGAACGTGACAAAGTTCTAGGGGAACAGTTGCAAGGTATTATCCTGGGTACGGTCGTGTTCTTTGAAATTGCGGGGTCCCTCATGGTCCGAATCGCAGTACTACGTGCTGGAGAAGTGCCGGTGGCTGCCGCCATCTTGCACACCACCAGTTCGCCGGTCGAGCAATTTCGCAACTTGACGTTCCGAATAATGCAATCGTTGGGATTCAGCCCGTTGCAAGGCAGCCCTGCCGATCAGTTGGAGGTCAACCGTGTGACGCGCCGAAACGTCAAACCGGTCTTGGCCAGCGCGCAGTTCGACAAAGTGTTGGACCACATTGAGCACAGCCACGACAACACCTACCCAGTCGTCAGCGACACCAACGAACTTATTGGCATCATCCGCTATCTCGATGTGCGCGATGTCATATTCGACCCGACGTTGAAAATGATTGTGGATGCTCAGGACTTGGCCGTGCCGGCCAAGAAAGTGCTCAAACAGAATGAAACACTGGGTGAAGCTTGGCGATTGCTCAAGGATGGCCGAGATGACTGCGTCCCCGTTGTCACCACGGCAGCGCCGCATCAATATGTCGGTATCGTCCGGCGGCGTGATCTGCTGCGGTTGCTTAGCCACGATGTAAGCAGAGAGTGGGCCAACGAATAAATTACGGAAGGTGATTTCGGCAATGGACCATGGCGAAATAAACAATGGCACGGTGAAAATGATTTTCACCGTGCCCTGAACGGTTTCGTCTGCCAAGATGAATTGATCTGACTTGGCGAAAGTCGCTTAACGCACTCGAATCTTGCCACGACAATTGATAACGACGTCCACCGAATGTCCGCAGCAACCCCAGCAGTAAGTCAGTACTGTACGACCGAGAATCCCAGAGCGGCACGTCACGCAAGGGTCCTCGGTGCAACAGCAGGGAACGTTAACGCACACTTGCTGTGAACAACCCGTGCAGGGGTCCGTCACGCAAATGGTTCGCTCCATCGTCGGCTGGCAAACGCAGCTCTGGAAGCCGAAGGTAGCGTCTGCAGTTTGCGGTGTTGCAAAAAGCAAACCAACAACTAGCATAACCAGTACAACAGTCAATTTGATGTTCATTACAGAAGCCTCATCAAGTAAAAGGAATTTTGAAGATCGTTCACCGCCGATTCTATTATAGTTCACGGACAGGAGAAAGGGGGTCATGGAAAGCGAGGCTAAGACGGTAAAGGGGGGGGGGGGTAACCAC
>Ga0310121_10000794_pt1 | contig 33895 bp, 48 predicted proteins | sample CB27_Tmax_986_MG_FD_203504 | JGI IMG/M metagenome (GOLD analysis project Ga0310121, IMG submission 203504) | Marine microbial communities from Western Arctic Ocean, Canada - CB27_Tmax_986 | ecosystem: Environmental > Aquatic > Marine > Oceanic | place: Canada: Western Arctic Ocean | collected...
TGGCCGAGCTCGAGCCCGCGCACCTCGGAGCCCAGCTCCACCACCCGCGCGAGGATCTCGTGCCCGATCACCGCGGGAAAGGAGCCGAACGGCTCCATCGCGGGGCTCGCGTTGTAGCCGAGGTTCACGATATCGCTGCCGCAGATTCCGGCGAGCACGGTCTCGAGCCGGACCCAGCGGGGACCGGGGAGCGGCGGCTCGGGCAGCTCACGCAGCGACACGCCGCTCAGCCTCCCAAACAGGAACGCGTCGCTCACCCGCCCGGCCGACTTGCCGAGCAGGTAGCGCGGAATCGAGACGTCGAAGACGACTCCGCGCACCGCTAGAACTCGTCGAGCATGCGGAACTCCTCCCCAAAGGGAATCGGCGACCATCCCTCGGGGGGCGGGCGCTGCCCCGGCAGCGTCCCCATCAGGAAGCGCTCGCCCGCCGCGCCGGGGCCCATCACCTCCTCGCCGGGGCGGGCGTCGGCAGGGCCGCCGGTGCACCACCCTCCCACCCACCGTCCCGCGATCTCGGGCAGATCCGGATCGAGGAGCCCGAACCCGGCGCCGGAGTCTTCGTCATGCGCGGCCATGAGATCGAGCAGACGTAGCATCGGACCGCGCAGCAGGGCCGCGGTATCCATCCAGAGCCCGCGCGGCCGCCCCGTTCCCGCGCGCCGTGCGTGGCCCAGCCGGCGGTCGATCCCCTCGCTGGGAAGGGCGTCGTAGAGGACCGTGCCGAACTGGTCGCGCTGCGCGGAGATCCAGCCGAGCAGCGCCTCGTGCGCCGGGCAGTCGAGCGCGGTCAGCTCCAGCACGCGCATCCGGTCACCCGCGCGCACGATGCGCGTGACCGCGTAGCCGGTGGGGCGCCCCTCCTCATCGCAGTGCACGTGCGAGGCGGTGCGTGGATCGGCGAGAAAGCGCCAGCCAGCTCGGGACGCTCGATTAGCTCGGTCGATCCGCGCGCGACCGCCGGGTAGAGAGCGCGCAGCTCGGCGGGACCGTGCGCGCGCCGCACGCGCTCCCAGCCGGCGTAGAGCGGCAGCTCGTCCGGCCCGAAGCGGTGCCGCAGGAGGGTCCCGATCAGTGAGAACCCCAGGTCCGCGTAGAACGACGTGCGGAAGGGGAAGAGCGCGCCGAGCACGCACCCCCGCTCGCGGCCGATCCGGAGCGCCTGCACGCACATCCGGCGCGCCAGCCCGCGGCGCCGGTAGTCCGGCGCGACCGCGACCGCCGCGAGCCCGAGGGTGGGCCAGCAGCGGCCGCGCGCGTGCAGCGTGAGCCGGTAGGTGCGAAGCGCCCCCACCGCCATACCGCCCGCCCGCGCGATCCAGCAGTCCGCGAGACTCCCGTACGTCATCCCCTCGCGCGTGCGCTCCAGCGCGTTCCGCGACGGGAACGCCTGGCTCCAGAGGAGCGCGAGCTCCTCCACGTCCTCGGTACGCGCGGGTTGGAGGGGAGGTGGCGAGGTGGGCCATTGGTACGTGGAAGGTTAAGCCAGCCGGGCCGGCACCGGCCAGCGCCGCCGTCCGGCGGCGGTCGGGAACGGCCACCCTCCGGATGGGTTAAATCGGCCCCGTTTCCGCGCCCCGGAACCCGAGGTAGCACGTCCATGAAGGCGGTCATCGTGGCAGGTGTGCGGACTCCGTTCGCCAAGGCCAGCACCGAGCTCCGCAAGCTGTCCGCGATCGATCTGGGCAAGGTCGCGGTGCGCGAACTGCTGGCCTGCGCGGGGGTCCCCGCGCAGGCGGTGGACCAGCTCGTGTTCGGGACCGTCGTGCACGATCCGCTGGCGCCCAACATCGCACGCGAAGTCGGGCTGGCCACCCTTCCCAAGAGCGTGCCGGCGACGACCGTCTCCCGTCAGTGTGCCACCGCCAACCAGGCGATCACCGACGCGGCGAACCTGATCGAGGTAGGGAACGCGCAGATCGTGGTCGCGGGCGGATCGGAGTCGCTCTCGCACATCCCGATCCTCGTCTCGGAGAAGCTCTCCGACATCCTGGTCGCGCTGTCGAAGGCGAAGACCTTCGGCGAGCGCGTCTCAACCGCCGGACGGATCCGCCCCAAGGACCTGATCCCGCGCAGCCCGCAGATCGCGGAGCCCACCACGGGCGAGACGATGGGGGAGTCTGCCGAGCGCATGGCCAAGGAGAACGGGATCGCCCGCGCGGACCAGGACACGTGGGCGCTCCGCTCACACCAGCTCGCCACCCAGGGAATCGCGGACGGCCGCATCGGCGCGGAGATCGCACCCGTGTACGTGCCTCCGCGCTTCGAGCGGCTGGTCGAAGCGGACAGCGGCGTGCGCACCGACACGACGCCCGAGAAGCTTGCCGCCCTGAGGCCAGTCTTCGACCGCAGGCACGGGTCGGTAACGGCCGGCAATTCCTCTCCGCTCACCGACGGCGCCGCAGTGGTGCTGCTGATGGCCGAGGAGCGCGCGCGCGCCGACGGCATCGAGCCGCGCGCGCGCATCCGGAGCTACGCGTTCACGGCCCTGGACCCCGCCGGACAGCTGCTCGGCGCGCCCGCTTACGCTGCCCCGATCGCGCTCGACCGGGCCGGCGTGAGCATGAAGGACATCGGGCTCATGGAGATGCACGAGGCCTTCGCGGCGCAGGTGCTCACAAACCTCCAGCAGCTCGCCTCGGACAAATTCGCCGCGCAGAAGCTCGGGCGCGTCCGCGCGGTCGGGCACCCGCCGATCGAGAAGATCAACGTGATGGGCGGCTCGATCGCGCTCGGCCACCCGTTCGCGGCGACCGGCGCGCGCCTCACCACCACGCTGGTGAACGAGATGCAGCGCCGCGACGTCGCGTTGGGGCTGCTCACCGTCTGCGCCGCGGGCGGTATGGGCTTTGCCATGGTGCTCGAGCGCATCTGACGCCCGAGTCCCCCGCCCCTTGCCCCGGTCCCTGCCCCAGTCCCTGGCCTAGTCCCTCCGCCCCGCTTCCATGATCCGCTCCGTGGTCCTCGTCCTCGCTGCCGCGCTGCTCGCGCTCCCGGCGGCGGCGCAGACCGCGCGTGAGGCCCAGATTCCGCTCGATCCGGAGCGCGGCATCCTCAAGGTCACCGCCGAGCTGCGCCGCAAACTGGGGCTGTACGAGGACGTCCCCGGATTCCAGGCGGCGCGCCTCTTCCGGCTCGAGGACGGCACCCTCGTGCTCGAGGTAAGCCGTCTCCAGGACGGGCGGCTAGTCCGCGACCGCGAGCGGGTCGACGAGGCCCGGCTGGCGGCCCTTCGCTCCGACCTCGCCGGGCGGCTGGGCGCGCGCGGCCAGCTCTGCACCTGCTGGACCGGAGCGGCCGGAGCGGGCTCGTGCTCGTGGAGACGATCCTCGGGCTCGGCTTCTACGGCTAGGCGGTCCCGGTCGGCTTCGACATCGACAGCAACCGGGGGGCGGTGGCGGCGTACCTGCTCACCGCGGGCGCGAGCTTCTACCTCCCTTACCGGATCACGCGCAACACGTCGGTAACCGTGCCGGGTGGGCAGCTCCTGCTGCCGGTCGCGTGGGCGCTGTTCGAGGACGAGGAAGCGGACGACGACGAGAAGCCGATCGTCGCGTCCGTGCTGGCCGGCGCCGCGGCGGGGCTGCACTTCGGCAACCGCACCCTGCGCGAGCGCTCGCTCTCCGGGGGAGACGGGCTGCTGGTGATGGCCGGGCACGTGGCTGGCGGGCTCGGCGCGCTGGGCGTCACCTACCTGCTGGACGGCGGCGAGCCCGAGGACGAGCTGCTCTACCTGACCACCTCGCGCTCGGCTCGGCCGCCGGAGCGCTGCTCACCCTGACCGCGGTCTCCTCACGGACGCCCGTGGGCAGCGCCGCGCGCGGGATGGACCGGATCAGCGTGGAGGTGGACCCGGGCGCGGCCCTCCTCCCGCTGCTCGCGCGCGGCAGCGAGCGCGCGCTGCGGGCGCCCTTTCTAACCCTGAGGCTCTAGCGGTCCGCGTCTCCCCATGACTCATCTCGCCTCGAGCGGCCTCGCCACCATGATGCCGTCCTGGCTCTTGATGTCGAGAATGCGCTCCGCCAGCGGCAGCTCGCTGATCTGGACATCCTTGCCCACCAGCGGGGCGTGCATCAGGTGCAGGGTGCCATCCTTCCAGAGCGCGATCCCCGTGTGCGCAATGTCCAGCCCGTCGAGCGTGCTGGTCGCGGCGATCACGTCGCCCGTCTGGATCCGCTCGGCGACCGCGGCAACGCGACGCTCGGGAAGGTAGTGGCGAGGCACCTCGTTCAAGCGTCGCTCGATGCGCCCGATCTCCGCATAAACGGACGCGTCAGCGAGCTGCTTATACGCGTCCCGGTGCGCGGTCATGAAGGTGATCGGCTCCGGGTCCACGACGCCGCCCAGTTCGCTCGTGACGAGCTGCAAGACGCCCTTGCGCTCGTTGTCAGCCAGCCACTCGCTGAAGTAGTGGAGGCGCGAGGGGTATCCGGCCAACCGGCCGTCGCGGTAGCGGATGCGCATGATCCGTTCGGCGTACCTCCGCATCGCGTCCTCGGGACGGTCGAGGATGTCGCGCGGCTCCTCGCGCACGAAGTGCGCGAGCGCGAGGATGTTCTCGATGTACGTGACGCAATCGTAGGCGCGCAGGTTGATGACAAGGCGCTCCGGTCCCGACGGGTCGAGCGTCTGCGGGATGTAGGGCGCCCCCACGAAGGTCTCCCCGATCCTCGCGACCCGCTCTCCCACCGTTAGCCGGTCGACGCCGTTCTCCCAGGCCCAGGTGACCGTCGCGCGCAGCACCTCCCGGTCCTGCCGGGTCCAGGAGGGCAGCCCCGGTACGGTGTCCCCCTGGACCAGCGCGCCCCCCTCGGCGGCCGGCCGTACGTAGGCGTCGGTGGCGCCTCCGGGCACCTCGGGGGCGCGTACCTCTTCGCTGGCCTCCGCGCCGGGCTCGTCCGGCCCGGGCGCCTGCTCGTCGGGCGCGGCCGGCGCGCAGGCGCCCGCCAGCGCCGTCGCGAGGATGAATCCAGTCCTGTTGCTCATCCTATTCCTCCGGGAACCCGCCCGGCCGAAGCCGCCGCCTCTGGGGCGGCCCGGCACCCGGGCGGGGTATGTGTGTAGAACTCGTCTCTCTCCCCCCAAGATCCACGCAGGAGCCAGGCCAAAATGCCGTACCCCGAGATGATGATCGCGCCCATGCGCGAGGACCTCCGCCGTATCGGATTCCAGGAGCTCCACACCGCCGCGGAGGTGGACGAAGCGCTCGGCGCCGAGCAGCGCCCGACGCTGCTGGTCGTGAACTCGATGTGCGGGTGCGCCGCGGGCGGCGCCCGGCCGGCGATCGGCATGTCGCTCCAGCACGAGAACCGGCCGGAGGTGCTGGTCACGGTCTTCGCCGGGCAGGATCTCGAGTCGACCGAGCGGGCGCGCGAGTACATCGTGGGCTATCCGCCCTCGTCGCCCTCGATCGCGCTCTTCCGGGGCAGGGAGCTGGTGTGGATGCTCGAACGGCACCAGATCCAGGGCCGCTCACCCCACCAGATCGCGCAGGACCTCAAGGGCGCCTACGACGAGTACTGCTCAGGCGCGGCCCGCGCCTGAGCCGCGCGGCGGACGCTAGGCCGCGGTCCGCGCCCGGCGCCGGGCGGCGATCAGCCCGTCGAGGCTGAAGCCGCCCGGCCCGTTCGCGGCCAGGAACAGCCAGATCGACAGATAGAGCAGCGCCAGCTCCCCCTGGTTCTGGATCGGCCAGGGCCCGCGCGGGAAGTGTGCCTGGAGATACGCCCACGCCATCTCGAGCGCGAGCACCACGGCGACCGGGCGGGTGAGCAGCCCGAGCGCGATCAGGAGCCCGCCCCAGAACTCCAGGATCCCCGCCAGCCAGATCTGCGTCAGAACTTCGGCCGCTCCGTTCGCGCCCAGTGCCCCGAACAGCTTCTGCGCGCCGTGCTGCATGAAGAGCAGCCCCGCCGCGATCCGCAGCACGTTCAGGAAGAAGTGGCTGGCGCCGCTCCGCGCCCCCTCGCTCGTCGTCACAGGATCGACTTTCCCAGTGCGCTCGCCATCAGCCCGATGGCGAGCCGTCCGCTTCGGTTCTCGGCATCCAGCACGGGGTTGAGCTCCACCACCTCGAGGCTGACCAGCCGGCCCGAGCGGGCCGCCTTTTCGCACACGAGGTGGGCCTCGCGGTAGGTGAGCCCGCCGGGAACCGGCGTGCCCACGCCAGGAGCGGTCATCGGGTCGGTCCCGTCCAGATCGAAGGAGAGGTGGAATCCGGCGGTCCCGCTGGTCACGCGCGCGATCGCCTCGTCCATACACTCAGCCATCCCGCGCTCGTCGATCTCGGTCATGGTGAACACCCGGACTCCCGAGGCGTGGACGACGTCCCGTTCGGCGTCGTCCACGGCGCGCACGCCGAGCACGCACACGTTGCCGGGGTGCACACCACACGGCGGGGGAGAAGCCGGCCATCGCCTGGAGCTCCTCGGGGCCGCCCTGGCCGGTGAGGATCGCGAGTGCCATCCCGTGGATGTTCCCGCTCGGCGTCGTCTCGGGAAGGTTCATGTCGGTGTGGGCGTCAACCCAGATGACGCCGATGCCCTCGTCGTCCTTGGCGAAGTGGTTGGCCACCGCCGACACGGTCCCGATCGAGAGCGAGTAGTCGCCGCCCAGCACCAGCGGGATCGTTCCCTCGGCGATGCTCCTCGAGACCAGCGCGTACGCGCGCCGGCACACGTCGGTGATCTCAGGGAGGAAGCGGGTATGGGTCTCGCCCGGTTCCGTGGTCTCTGGCCCGGCCGCGGTGACCGTGCCCACCTCGCGGACGTCGTAGCCCAGCACGGTGAGCATCGGGGTGAGCCCGGCGATGCGGATCGCGGAGGGGCCCATGTCGACGCCCCGGCGCCCCGCGCCCAGGTCGATCGACACCGAAATGATCGCGATGTCCGGAGCGGACGTACCGGGCCGCGCATCCTCCGCCTCCTGGATCACGCTGGTCGCCATGGCCGGGGCTTACCCCTCCCCGTCACGACGTGGTTCCCGGTCGGCGGGGGCCCGTTCCGCCGTCCGGCAGCCGCCTCTGCCTCCGCTCCTCGCGCACGCGACGGCGCGCCCCGCGGCCGGACTCGCCGGGGTAGCGCACCTTGATGTCCACCCCTCCCATGAGCTCGATGCCGGTCACGCGCAGGGTCGGCGCGGACGGATCGACGGGCTCGCCCGCGCCCGCGCCGTGGTCGAAGCCCCCCATGATCCCGATTCCGGTAGACTCGAGTCGAACGCCCGGAGGGGCGAGGATCTCGATCCCGCCCCAGAACGCGAATGCCTGTACCTCGGTGACGCCGGGAAGGAGAACCGCCTCGCGGAAGTCGAGCTCGACGCCGCCCATGATCGCGAGGGCCGTGATCCGCCGCGCGGGCTCCCATCGCCCGCGCCGGACGGATCCGCCCATCACCTCCCGGGGGCGCGGAGGCGCCGAGCGAGCGCGGGGGTGAGGCCGAGGGGCAGGCGCGCCTCCGGCGCGGGCGGGGAGCGAGGCGGAGAGGAGGTCGGCGAGCAGGGCGTCCAGCTCGGCCGCGGTGTCCGCGCGATGCGCGGTCTCGACCCGCCGCTCGAAGTCCTCGAGCCCCATCTCGTCCCGTGCAAACGCCTCGCACAGCGCGTCGATCACTTTCTGCCGCCGCGCCGGGGCGGGGTGCGGGGCTCATGCATCGGCTACCCTCGTGTCCCGAGTCCGGACCCGGAGCCGGTTTCCGATCGTGCGCATCAGGAATCCGGCGGAGGGAGTCGGTCATGTTGCGAGAATCGTGGCGTATATTCGGAGTAGCCGCGCGGATCGTGCGCACCGCTCCATCGGTAGAACGATGGGCACGGCTCGTGCTACGCCTGCGTGAAGCCACCCTCAACGGCCAGGAGGAGCTATCCGAACCATCGTCGTCAGCCTGCTAGGTACCGCAGCCGTAGCCGCTGGTCTCGTCCTCATCCGTCAACAGAAGCTTCCGGATCCGCAGCTCCAGATCCGGGACGTGCATGCGGGCGAACGCCAACCCGGGACCATCTCCCTCAAGAAGCTCCGGGAGCTCGGCTACTAGGCCGGGCGGCGGCGCCGAAAGCGCCCGTCGGCACCCCCCGAAACGAGAGCGGCGGCGAGGAATCCCTCGCCGCCGCTCTCGTTTCTCAGGCATGCCTCAGCTCGCGAATTGGACCCGGTTCTTCTCGATGTAGCTGGTCCACTCGGAAGGCACGTCCGTATCGGGAAAGATGGCCTGGACTGGGCACTCCGGCTCGCAGGCGCCGCAGTCGATGCATTCGTCGGGGTGGATGTGGTACTGATCCTCCGCATCGTAGATGCAATCCACGGGGCAGACCTCGACGCAGCTCGCGTCCTTGGTTCCGATGCACGGCTCGGCAATGATGTACGCCACTTCCTAAGACCTCCCAGCATTGCGACGCAGCTTGCGCCGAAGGGCGCACAACGATGTCTGGAGGGGGATGGGGCCGCAAGCCTCATTCCGCGGCGTCGGAAGGGGCCCCACGCTCGGTGCCGGGCGCGCTCCGACCCACCCGTCGCGCGAGGGTCCGGGCGAAGGCGCCGCACCAGTGCGCGAAGTGGCGCGCGAGCACCTCGTCGGTCCGCTCGGCCAGGGGCGCGTAGACCCGCTCGGCCTCCTCGAGGATGCGCTCCTGAGCACCGCGCTCGGACCAGAACTTGGCGTGCCGGCAGTGGTCCAGCCGCTCGGCGAGCGCCACCAGGCAGACCTCCGTCGGCGCGGTCACCAGCGCCTCGACCGCCCCCTCTCCCGAAAGCGGGACGCTCGCCACCCAGCGGGCCAGCGGCTCGCCCAGCTCGGCGCCGATCTGCTCCAGGGGGACGCACAGCTCCGGCCGATCGCTCTCCACGAGCGCCGCGGCGGCCAGCGCGAGCGGATCGCGCACGCCTGCGTCCAACGCCAACACCAGCACCGTCCGGCCCGGGTGCAGGAAGTCGGGATCGTGCTCCCCGAGCCGCGCGCGGCGCGGCTCCATGGCCAGCCGGTGTGCGCCCCGAACGAGCGCCACCTCGTCCGGGGCGAGCCCCAGCTCGGCGAGCGTCCGGCAGACCCGCCCCTCCATCGCGCCGTCGCGCGTGAGGAGGCCGTTCACGCGAGATGCAGCTCGAAGTGTGCGATGGTGGCGCGGAGCGCCTCGTCGAGCTGCAGGCTCGGGCCGCCGAACGGGTGGCCCACCTCGTACGTGTGGCCCGCTCCTTCCACGATCCGCAGGCGAGCGTCGGCCGCCGCCCCCGCCAGAGCGCGCGCTTCCGCCAGCTCCACCGTGTGGTCCTCCTCGCCGTGCACGATCAGCCACGGCACCGAGACCCGGCTCGCAGCAGCCTCGACGTCGAGCGCCTCTCTGCGCGCCTCCAGGTCCTCGAGTAGCCCGACGTCCAGCGGCATCTGCTGGCCGGTGCGGGTGTTGAGCGCATAGATCCGCCCCCTCGCGCGCCACTCCGCCCGCGTGGCCTCGCTCCACCGGTCGAAGGTGCTCACCGCCGACCAGGTGACGAGGGCGCGCACGCGGGGGTCGCTCGCGGTGTGGACGATCGCGTCTCCACCGCCGCGGCTGTGCCCCAAGAGCCCCAGCCGGAGCGGGCGCCGCGGCAGGAGGTCGCCCTCCATGATCCAGTCGGCGACCCACCCCATCTCTTCGACCTCCTTGGAGAGGGTGTTCGCCGCGAACGCCTCGAGGTCGGTGAACCGTTCCGGATCCGAGCCGAGCCCGGAGCCCGAGAAGTTGAACGAGACCACCGCGTGCCCCGAGTCGGCGATCATGCGACAGACGTGCGGGAAGAACGCCCAGTCCTTGAAGCCCTTGAAGCCGTGCAGGACCAGAACCGCCGACCGGGGGGGTGGCCCATCCGGGATGCGGACGTCGCCCCGCACCCGGCGCCCGCGGACCAGCTCGCGCTCGAAGGTGAGGTGGATCAGGCGTGCTCCCAGAGAGTGTCGGGGCGGCCGGCGCATCGGTTCTCGACCCGCGCGAGGACGAAGAGCAGATCGGAGAGACGGTTCAGGTACACCAGCACTTCGGGCGGCACCGGATCGGTGGACGCGAGCCTGACCACGGCCCGCTCCGCGCGCCGGCACACGGTGCGCGCCAGGTGGAGCGCCGCCGCCGCCGCCGCTCCCCCGGGGAGCAGGAAGGCGCGGAGCGGCTCGAGCTCGCGGCCGGCCTCGTCAATCCACCCCTCCATCTCCGCCACCCGGCCGGCCGGCAGCGGAGGCGTCTCCGGGCGCGTGCGGCCCGCGGCGGGGGGAGGAGTCGCGAGCTCGGCCCCGAGCGCGAACAGATCGTGCTGCACCAGGGTGAGCCGACGCGCGGTTTGCTCGGAGGAGACCAGGGTGAGCGCCCAGCCCAGCGCGGAGTTCAGCTCGTCCACCTCGCCGTACGCGGCGACGCGCGGGTGATCCTTCGCCACGCGGCCACCACCGAAGAGCGCGGTGCGCCCATCGTCCCCGGCGCGCGTGTAGATCTTCATGTCGCCTCGTCAGCGGAGGGGGGCCGGGCTACCTTGTCGGCGCACCGTACCTTCGACAGCGACCGAGGGCAGGTCAAGGACCGGAGAGACGATGGAGGCCTCGTATTCGTTCGCGGAGCTCGAGCAGCGCGCGAACGCGCTCTATTGGAGGTCCGACAAGAGCGTGAACCGGATCGTCGACGAGATGGACCTCTCCAAGGGGATGCTGTACGGGCTGATCCGGCCGCTCTCCTCCGAGCTTCCCTGTCCGCGCTGCTCCACCAGCCTCGAGCACGCCAACCGAACCGCGCGCGAGCGGGGGATGCTGAGCTGCCCTGACTGCGGCTTCGCGGGCGAGGGCGACGAGGTCCGCGAGCAGTGGGAGGAGCGGGCGGCGGCGGCGAGCGAGGGGCGCGGGTTGGTGGTGACTCCGCGCGCCGCGGCACCCCACCCGGCCGGCGGGCTCACCACCCCCGCCCGCCACGATCCGGTGCTGATGGGCGCGGGACTGCTTCTCGTGGCCGCCGGCATCTGGCTCTTCCGGGAGCTCCGGAGGCGCTGAGCCGGGCGAAGACACCGACTCAGGACGACCCGTGAGCGATCCCTTCAAGACCGACACCCTGCCCGAGTGCGACAGCGCCTGCCGGACCGTGGAGGAGCGGTTCGCGCAGCGCATCACGATGACCGTCCCGGACAAGCACAACCCGCGGCTGCACCGGGTGATGGAGCTGGTCAACGCGGACGGGACAGTGAACCTGAGCCCGCTGCGCGAGTCGCAGGGCGAGAGAGTGGGGATCGGGGCGGACGGCGTGGTGGCACTCACCAGCGAGGCCGGCCCCACCGGCGGCCCGGCGAGCATCACGATCCTGCGCTGCCGCCTCGACGGAGTGGAGGGGTGACACTCAGGCCATGAGGTCGGAGCGGGCGCGCACCTCCGCGCTCCCCGGGAAGACGCGGTCGGCCTGTGCGGCGGTGAGGTCGAAGCTCCCTGCGATCACGCCCTTGAGCACCGCACGCGCGTCCAGGGTGGGCTTCAGGTCCCGGTTCTCGTAGAGCTGGGCGGGGGCGAGCCCCGGCCAATCCGCGACCACCGCGCTCCGCGCGACTTCGGTCCCGATCACGAAGGCCGCCCCCGCGGCTGTGCTTCCAGCCCTCCACGGGGATCGCGGAGCAAGCCTCGCCCCGCTCGCCGACGGCTTCGCCCTCGCTCCCGGGCTCGCGCCACGGCGATGAACGGATGGCCCAGCACGGTGAAGCTGGATTCCACCATGGTGAGCAGCGAGGCGCCCACAATCAGCGCGGCGAGCACGAGCGCCGCGCTCACCCGGTTCGCGCTCTGGTGGAGTCCGGCCATGAGGTGCGACTCGTCGACCACACGCACGCGCACGTCCATGTCCCCCTCGCCGACCGCGTCCAGCGCCCGGTTCACGCGCCCCGGCAGCTCCTGCACGAAGTCGCGCGTGTCGAGCAGCCCGGCGACCACGCTCCCCTGCCGGGTCGCGAGTAGGAGCTGGCGCCGTGCCAGCTCCAGCGCGTTCTCGCGGATCGAATGCGGGATCGAGCCAACAGCGCGTAGCGGATCCGCTCAGCCCCACACCTCGAAGAAGTCCACCGCCTCCTCGGGCTCGCCGCCGCCGGCGCCCAGGTAGGAGCGCCACAGGTGGCCGAGCTCCCGCACGAGCTCGGCCCTGGGCACGCCCGCAGGAGGCGCGCGGAGCGCGCCGGCCACGGCGGCGAAGCCCGTCCGCACGGCCGCCTCCGGATGCTCGTGACAGATCTCGTGGCCGCGCTCCAGCAGCACGCGCGCGACCGCATCGGCTCGGGCGCGGTCCACCTCCGCCGCCGCGGCGAGGGCCGGATCGAACGCGGGCTCCCGCGCGAGCAACGAGACGACCGCATCGATGGCCGCGCCGAGGGACGCTTCCGCGGAAACGCCCGCGGCCAGCTCGCCCTCGAAGCGGGACCGCGCCTCGGCCACCAGCGCGCCCTCGAGGTGGCGGAGCAGCTCCTCCTTCCCCGAGAAGCGCTGGTAGAATGAACCCACCGAGGTCTGCGCGCGCGCGACGACATCCTGCACCGTGAGCCCCTCCTGGCCCTGCTCGCGCAGGATCGCGAGCCCCGCCTCCACGATGCGCGCCAGGGTGCGCCGGCTGCGCTGCTGGCGCGGGGGGCGGGTGGGTTGGGTGGAGGCTGGCAATGGAGGTCCGGTCGCGGTCGTCCGGGGGCGCAGGAGGAGGGCGGCTCCCTGGCCGTGCGGACGTCCCTCCCCGTCGGCTGAAAGAAGTTAGCTGCTAGAATCAGAATCCTGATTCTCTTCAGGTGCCTCAGGATGGGGCCGCGGCGCGCTCGAAGGCAAGAGAGTCGCTTCGGCGGAGGGCGTCTACCCCCGCGCCCCAGCCCTCCCGCGAAGAGCGTCCCATGAGGACATGGACAACTTTCGGCTCGGGTGCTGAGCGCGGAGGTGGGGAGTCGGCCGCCGGATGCCCCACAGGCGCTCTCCAGCCTCTCCTGCGCCGCTCGAGGGCGCCGGCACCCGGTCCGTTAATCTCCGGTGGGTCCGATACCTCTCCAGAGCTCGCCCAGAAGTCCGGAGAGTCCCGGGTTAGATTGCGGTAAGTCTCGGTCGGACCACGATATCGCCAACACGGAGGAGGGCACGATGGGAGCCGCTGCAGCTCCGGCATCGACCGCGAAGCCGCGCGCGCGAGGGTGCGCGTGGCCCGTGCGCTGACCGCGTCTACCGCCGCCCTCCAACCCGCGGCGCCCCGTCCTCTGCATGGACGAGTCCCCTCGGCAACTGATCCGGGAGACGCGTCCGCCCCTGGCGGCCGCACCCGGTGTCGTCGCCCGCCACGACTACGAGATATGAGCGCTGCCCGCGTCCCGGCCCAGATCGAGCGCGTCGATGGCGCAAAGCCCCGCCTCGAGCCGCGCGGCATCGGGAGCGGGCGTGCCTTGTACCCACTCGACCCGCGCGTTAGTGGGCCGACGTCGTGAACAGGCCGTCTTCGCCGATCCAGTAGACGTGCCCGCGGCCGCGGCCTTTGGACTGCACCGCGTCGACGCTCGTCACTCGCCCGGGCGTGGTCTCGGTGAGCGCGTGGCGGTGGCTCGCGGCGGCGAAGCGGAAGCCCCGCTCGCGCAGCCGGCGGAACCCGCCCGTCAGCACGGGCTCGCAGCGCTCTAGCAGATCCGGCCACAGCTGGTCGACCACCACGAGGGCGACCAGGCCCAGGAGCTCGGTACCGAGCTCCTGGGCCGGCAGCGGGAGGGCCGCGAGGGAGAGCGCGGCTGGAGCATGAGCGGGGCGCTCCGGTAAGCTCCCCGCTCATGCTCCCCCGCTCCCTGGCCCGCCTCGGGGCCGCTGCGGCGCTGGCCCTCATCACGGCCACGCCCGCGCACGCGCAGCTCGATCCCTCCGCCTACGGCGTGCAGCCCGGCGACCAGATCATCACCGACTTCTACACCGCGGGCGGCGAGCCGCTGACCTCCGTGCGTGGGGAGCGGCTGGTGGACCGGGAGGGGAACATCTTTCTGCCGTTCGTCGGCACGGTCTACGTGCAGGAACTGGACGCAGTCGAGATCCGGGAGCTACTCACCCAGCGGTTTTCGCCCTTCTACAACGATCCGGTGATCACCGTGAACGTGCAGCTCCACGTGAACGTCACCGGAGTTGTGCCGGGCCCGGGCCACTACCTGCTCGATCCGACGAGCACCATCGTGGACGCTCTCGCCCAGGCCGGGGGCGCGGGGGGCGAGGTGACCGTGGGCAACAACGTCGCCGGCAATCCGGGCGCGGTGCGGCTGCTGCGGGGGGGCGAGACGATCGTCCTCGACCTGCGCCCCGAGAGCCCCGATCCGGAGGTGTTCGAGATGCGCATCCAGTCCGGAGACTGGATCCACGTGCCCCCGTTCCCGCGCAGCCGCGTCCGGGACGATATCCAGTTCTTGGGAAGCGTCCTCTCGCTCTTCACCTCGGTGGTCGCGGCGATCGTCATCATCAGCCGCTGAGCGCAAAATTCGTCGGCTGCGCTCTCGATCCTTCCTGCGCCCGGCCCGATTCGCCATCCGCGCTCACGCACCTCCGACGCTCGACCTGACCGAAGCCGAGCTCGGCCGGATCGCGCGAGTCCGGCTGCTCCTCTCGCTGGTGGGCGCGGCGGCGCTCGACGCCGAAGCCCACGCGGTTCTGCACCGGCCCGAGCTGGCGGAGAATCTGCGCAGGTTGATCCTGCTGCTCGAGCGAGGGGCGATCGCGGTGCGCTCGGCCCCGTTTGCGGGGGGGGGGGCGCCGGACTTTTCCGTCTTCGGCGGGGAGACAGGCCCGTTCGCGCTGCTCGTCGGGCCGCACCGCTTCGGCGTTGCCGCGTTCGGCGAACCCATGCTGGCGTCGGTCCACGGCAGGGACGGGGCGGCACAGGCGCTGCTACGCTTCGAGGAGGTATGGGGACGCGCGTACGACATCGGGGCGCCGGTCGCCGGCATCCTGATCCGCGCGGAGAGGGGAGGAAGGGCCCGGTCCGAGGCGCGCCCGCAGTCTAGGCCGGAGGGCCAAAGTTCAAGGGAGACAAGAGCTTCCACGAACGCAGGTGCCCCCGGAATCGGTTGACACCCCTCGCTGCCCGCGCTAGGTTTTGCGTCTTCCCCGGTCGCCGGCGCGTCTCGGGGACGCATTCCGGCGTAGCTCAGTTGGTAGAGCAGGTGACTGTTAATCACCGGGTCGCTGGTTCGAGTCCAGCCGCCGGAGCTTTCAACCTTCCTCGAGCTGTGCCGCGACCGCCCTCGGCGGCCAGGTGCGCGCTGCAGCGGAACGACTCGGCGTCGACCCGATTCGACTCGCCCGCTTCCTCTCGGACGGTACGCTCGCTGACGTCATGCGCCAGCTCCGGGAGGCGAGCAGCTCGGATCCGGAGATCGTGGGCCTCGCCGAGAGCTATCTCACCTTTCTCGACGAGGAGATGGAGCTGAGCGGGGACCGCTTGCGGCTGAGGCGGGTCGAAGCCTGAGCGGTCAGCTCCCCGGCGGATCGAGGGCGGGCAGGCGGCGGGCGATCCAGACGGTCCGGAAGACGGCGGTCCCCACCGTGCCCACCGCGATCACCGCGAGGACCGGAACGAGCAGCACCCCTCCCGCGGCGTCCGCCCACGGGGCGTTCGGCCAGATGGCCGAGACCGTCCCGTCCAGGATGGCGCCGAATCCGAGCAGCATCAGCCGTTCCGCTCGCTGCATGACGCCGAGCTTGCAGAGGATCCCGACACTCTCGCCGCGCGCGCGCGCGTAGCTCACGAGCAAGGATCCGCCCAGCGCGGCGACCACGAAGGCGAGCCCGACGGGCGCGCCGCCGAAGCGCACTGCGAGCCCGACGAACGCGGCGAACTCGGCGAACCGGTCGAGCGTGGAATCCAGGAAGGCGCCGCGCCGCGATGCCATCCGGTGGCAGCGTGCGACCCGCCCATCCAGGATGTCCGCGACCCCGCCGAGCAGCACCGCCCATCCGGCGAGCGCGGGACGGCCGAACGCGAACGCGACGCCGGCCGCGGTCCCGAACCCCACTCCCGTGAGGTTCCAGAAGAGCGGGCTCAGCCCGGTCGCGAGGCTCAACCGCACGGCCGGGCCGAGAAACCAGTAGAACCAGTCGCGCAGGAAGGAGCCGAGCACGAAGCTGCCGCGCTCCTCGGCGACGAGTGGATCCGGTCCCAGATGGCGGCGGCGGACGGCGTAGATCGGAATCGTGAGCAGTGCGAGCGCGAGCGCCCACAGCAGGATCGCGAGCTCCTGCCTCACGGCCGCTCGCCCCGCGTGCCCGAGCCCGTCTGCGCACCGCGGGAGGCGCCCAAGGTGGCCGGACGCTGCCTCAGGACGCGTAGCGCCTTGGGCCACAGCAGAAGCAGCGGGAGCCGCCGCTCCCAGCGGGAGATCTCGACCCGCATCCCAGTCCTCCGCTGCACCTTGCGCGCAAGGTAGTCCAGCCAGTTGTCGAAGGTGACCACGTGCTTGAGCCAGCGCGCGGTCGCGCGCGCTTTCGAGCGCAGGAAGTAGAGCCGCACCGGGAGCCGATCCAGCGCGCCCGGCGGTCGCGGAAAGCGGTACGTCGGCTCGGCCCCGTCGATCCGGATCAGCCGCTTCCTGGCGACCGCATCGTCGAGGATCCGCTCCAGCATGCCGACCAGGAAGGTACGCTGCGCGTCGAACACCTGACACACCCGGTCCCCCGCCTCGGGCCGGATCTCGCCCGCGTAGGAGAGTTCGAGCATGCGGCGCGCGGCAGGCTCCGCCGTGAAGGGGGACTCGAGAGAGGGACCGACCCAGCGCGGCACGTCGGCGCGCGCCCCGTCGAGCCGCTCCTCGACCCACGCGGCGCTCGCGTCGTCGCGCGCGTGCAGGAGCGCGACCTGCTGCACGAGCCGCCCCTTCAGGAAGTGATCGGGCGCCCGCGGCCCGAGCGCCCGATCGAACGCGTCCGGCTCGATCACCATGATCTTGGCGACGGGCCCCGACTCCCATCCGTTCGGCGCGAGGGCGATCACGTTCGGGGCGAGCACGCGGTTGAGCGCGGCCACGAGCGCGGGAGAGCGGCGGGTCGCGCCCACGCGCCTGAGCCCCTGGTAGAAGGCACGGTAGTCCTCGCACACGACTACCAGGTCGTACGCGCTGTAGCGGTCGGGCGAGGCCTGCACGAGGCGCGAGCCAAAGAGCAGCACGGCCCGGAGCTCGCTCGCACCGACGGCCGCCCGCAGCGCGTCCACCAGGCGCGCTGCTCCGGGATCGGGGCCGGGATCAGAGCCGGGATCAGGGCGCTCACTCATGCGGCGGGCACGAGTGCGCGCAGCTCGTCGAGCGCGGCCTGCATCCGCGCCCTCATGTCCGCGATGAAGGGTTCCGAGTCCGCTCCGGACTCTCGAACGGGCCCAGCGTCACGGCCCTCCCCTCGATTCTCGACACGGACTCGAGGAAGTCTGTCAGCCGTGCGCTCCTCCAGTACCCGTCGGCGACCAGCAGATGGACCGTCCAGCGACGCGCGCCCAGGATCGCGCGCAGCCCCCCCTCCTGCCAGGGCCCGATCCGCCCGTCGCCCGTGCGGTGCCCCTCGGGGAAGAGCACGATCGGCACCGGGGCCGCGCCCGCGGCCGCCGCGAGCTGCTCGAGGCCTCGGCGCAACGTTGCCCCCGGCTCCACCACCGGGTATTGATAGAGCCGCACCATGTGCGAGATTAGCGGCTTGCCACGCGCATAGCGTGCCCGCGTGACATTGAGCGGGTGATGCGGGCACAGCGACACGACCACCAGCGGGATGTCGAGCCCGACTGGTAGTTCATCAGCACCAGCACCCCACCGTGACCCGGGACAGTCGGAGGCGGCGGAATACAAGCGCCGGCGATCCAGCGCGCGGTATTGATGACGAAGTACGCGAGCAGCCGCTCCCACCAGCCGAGGATGGCGATCCGCCGGCCGGGTAGGGCGAGGCCGGGGACGACGGTCCGCTGGACGGGATCCAACGCGATCAGTCCGGCCCCCCACACCGCGATCGTCAGGTAGCCCCTCAGCTTCACGCGCGCCGACTCCGGTTCGTGTGCCGGGCGCGCCGGCCGGCGGGCCCGCGCGTCGATGGTAATCGAACGCTAACGATGGAGTCCGAGGCGAAATGGGCAAGGTCATGGAGCTCACCCGGTACGGCTTTTCGGACGCGGTCAGCGCGTTCTTCGAGATGCCGACGGCCGACGCGCGCAAGCTAGTCCCGCCGCACCTGCAGCCGCTGGAGCTGCAGCACACGCGGAGCATCCTCTCCGTCACTGCCTTCGTGTTCACCGAGAGTGTGGTCGGGGAGTACAACGAGATCGTCCTCTCGGTGATCGTGCCCCCGCGCGTCGAGCCGGGGCAGCCGCTCCCCAAGGCCGCGTTCTTCCCCTTCATGGTCGGGACCACGACCGACGCGTCGCGCGAGCACGCGATCGAGCGCTGGCGGCTACCGCACTACATGAAGCCGCTAGACATCCGGCTCAATCCAGACGGGGACCGCATGGAGGTGAGCGTCTCGGAGGAGGACCGGCCGGTGCTCGAGATGATCGTCACCAGCCACGCCTTCGAACCGGTGCGGCACCTGTACAACTCGTTCATGGTGGATGGGGACGAGCGCTACAAGGTGAACATCTACATGGAGGGGCCCCACGCGGAGCACGAGGAGGAGCGCGGCACGCTCCTCCTCCATGCGCACGTGATGACCGCAGGGCTCAGCCTCGACGACGTGGCCCAGTACGCCTTCCGCGAGCAGTGGATGCGCGGCGGCCTGCAGACGTTCGAGGAGATGGAGCACATCTGAGCGCCCCGGGCCCGACGGCAGGGCTTGGTCGGGTCCACGTCATCTTCAACCCCGCGTCGGGGCGGGGCCGCGGGGGTCGCAGGGTCGCCGGGTATCTCGAGCTGCTCAGGCACTACCTCGGAGCGTTCGAGCACTCGCACACCTCCGGGCCGGGGGATGAGGCGCGCCTCACCCGCGAGGCGATCGAGCGGGGTGCCGAGACCATCGTGGCGGTGGGCGGCGACGGGACTTGGGGACAGGTGGCCGACCAGGTGGTGGCGGCGGGAGCGGATATCCGCTTCGGCATACTCCCGTCCGGCACCGGCAACGACTTCGGCCGTAATCTCGGCATCTCCTACGAGAGTCCCGAAGACGCCGTGCGCGCGCTCGCGGCCGGCCGCGTACGGCGGGTCGACGTGGGCCGGGTCCATTCCCCCTCCGCACCCGACCGCCTCGCGGATCGCCCCGACGCGTATCGGCCGCGGCACTTCCTCAACGTCGTCGGCTTCGGCTTCGACATCGCCGTGATCGACATGGCCGCCCGCGCGCGCTTCCTGAAGGGCGCGCTCCTCTACAAGGTCACCGCGCTCCAGCAGCTCTTTCGCTATCCGGGGATCGATGCCGTGCTCAGCAGCCGCCTGCACGGCGCGCGCGCGGGACGCCGCCTGATCGTGACGATCTCGAACGGTCGCTTCTTCGGGGGCGGCTTTCCGATCGCCCCCGGCGCCTCGGTGGACGACGGTCTCCTGCACGCCTGCATGATCCACGACACCAGCCCCCTCCGCCGCGCCGCGCTCTTCAACCGCGCCGAGCGCGGCCGCCACATCGGTGCTGCGGAAGTGGAGCTGCTCTCCGACCAGAGCTTCGCTGCGAGCTTCGCGGACGAAGAACCGCGTCCGCGCTTCGAGATCGACGGAGACGTCTACGTGTCCGGCGACTGGACGATCGAGGTGGCGGTAGTTCCGAGCGCGCTCGAGGTGGTGGTCCCCTGAGGGAGCGCCCAAGGCAACCATCTCAGAGCCCATCTCAACGCCCCGCCTTTGCATCGCAGAGTACTTGACGAGCATCCGGCGCGCCGGCTAACTTGGATCCCATGCTCTCGGCGCGCCGGGCCCGACGCCCCACCCCGGAGCCGGTCGCGCTACACGACCGGGCCATGGACAACCTGCGCTTCATCCGGGAGACGATGGAGCGCTCGGCCTCGTTCACCGCGGTCTCGGGGTGGGCGGGGGTCGCGATGGGGCTGATCGCGCTCACCGCCACTGCGGTGGCCCGGGCGCAGCCTACCTCTGGCGGCTGGGTGGTGACCTGGCTCGCGGCCGCCGCGCTCTCCTTCGCAACCGCGGTCCTCGGGATGGCGCACAAGTCGCGCTCCGCCGGGATGCCGCTCCTCTCCGGTCCGGGGCGCAAGTTCGCCTTCAGTTTCTCGCCTCCGATCCTGATCGGCGGGCTGCTCACGCTCGCGCTGTTCTCGAACGGGCAGGCGCATCTGCTCCCCGGGACCTGGCTGCTTCTGTACGGGACCGCGGTCGTCACGGGGGGCGCACACTCGGTGCGCATCGTTCCGTTGATGGGCATCGGATTCATCCTGGTCGGAGCGTGCGCCCTCTTTGCTCCCCCGAGCTGGGGCGACGCGTTCATGGCCGCGGGGTTCGGGGTCCTGCACGTGGCCTTCGGAGCGCTGATCAGGTGGAAGCACGGTGGCTGAGCGGGGCGAGGCTCGGAGGAAGGCGCCGCAAGCGGAGGCCCCGTTGGACGCCGTGACCAGCGCGGAGCCGGGGCCTCTGGAGCTCGACCGGCTGATCCACGAGCGTGTGCGGCTTGGGATCGTGAGCGCGCTCGCGGTCAACGGCTCGGTGACGTTCCCCGATCTCAAGGGGCTCCTGAACATCACCGACGGCAACCTGAGCGCCCACGCCCGCAAGCTCGAGGAGGCGGGTTACATCGACTGCCGCAAGTCCTTCGAGGGGAGGGTCCCGAAGACGGAGTACGCGCTCACTCCGCTCGGGCGCCGCGAGCTGCAAGCCTACCTGGATCACATGGAAACGATCATCCGCACCATGCGAGAGCGGTAGCATGGGCGAGAGCAGGCTGCTCCCGGCACGCGGCATCCACGTCGGCATCATCATGGACGGGAACGGCCGCTGGGCTGAGGCTCGCGGGAGACAGCGCGTCACCGGCCACCGCGAGGGCGCGCGCACGGTCCGCCGCGTCGTGGAGACGGCTCCCGAGCTCGGGATCGACACCCTCACCCTATACGCCTTCTCGTCGGACAACTGGAGGCGTCCGTCCTCCGAGGTCTGGGCGCTGATGAAGCTCTTTCAGCGCCACCTGCGTGCGGAGATCCCCGAGCTGGTCGAGCAGGGCGTGCGCCTGACGGTGATCGGTCGGCGCGACCGCCTCGCGGACACGCTCGTGCACACGATCGAGCAGGCCGAGGAGCGCACGCGCCGGGGGGCGGTGCTGCGCCTACGGCTGGCGGTGGATTACTCCGCGCGCGACGCGATCGTCGCCGCGGCGCGTCGGGAAGCGATCCGGCACACGGCCGCACCCGACCGCGCACCGGCGCTCGATCGGGACCGGTTCGCCGAGCTGCTGGGCGACGTGGTCAACGAGGCGGGACCCGTCCGCGACCTCGATCTGCTCATCCGCACGGGAGGGGAGCAGCGGCTCTCGGATTTCCTCCTCTGGGAGGCTGCCTACGCGGAGCTGCTGTTCACGCCGGTCATGTGGCCCGATTTCGACGGCAGCCACCTCGCCCGGGCAGTGGCCGAATACCGCACGCGCGACCGCCGCTTCGGGCGGGTCGTCGAGCAGGCCGCCGGCTGAACCGTGTGAAGGCCCCGCCCCGCTTTTGTGCGGGGACGGGGCTGCACGAGACCTGGCCGCCGACTCGACTGCCGACCCGACTAGGGAAGCTCTGCACAAGTATGGGGCCCCGCGCACCCTCCGGTTTCGATCCGCCTGGCGCTTCCCCAGTGAGAGCAAGACGCATGCGCGAAGGGGGCCTCGGCCGCCGAACCCCGTCTCCCGCCCGGCATACTACATCTGTGGCCTTTCCTTTCCGGAGGGACCGATGAGGAGAGCAGCGCCCGACCGAGCGCGACCCGCTGGCGTTCGACTCCGGACAGGTTGCACGGCCGAGCGTCCGGGCCGCAGGATTGGGGCGCATGGCACGAGCCGGGTCGCGAGGGGCGTGACCGGAGGCGGTACGGCGGCGCAATTTGACGGGATGGAGGAAACCCCGCACGTCTTCGAGAGCCGCTTCCGGGTGCGCAGCTACGAGCTGGACGGCTTCGCGCACCTGAACCACGCGGTCTTCCTCAACTGGTTCGAGTAGGCGCGCTTCGACACCTTCGAGGCCGGTGGCCTCCCAGCCCCCGAGATCCAGACGCGCGGATGGGGCGTCTACGTCGTCCACGTTGACGTGCAGTACCTGAAGGAAGCCAGGTTGGGCGACGAGCTGGTCGTGCGGACGAGTGTGGTGGAGGTGGGAAGGAGCTCGATGATCTTCCGTCAGGTTGCGAGCCCCGCAGACGAGCCGGAGGCGATCTCCGCGGAGGCGTGCGTGCGCGCGGTCTTCATCGGCGATGGGGGTCTGCCGGCCCGCATCCCGCCGGAGGTGCGCTCGGCGCCTGAGCTACGCCGCCTCGCCGGCGGCCCGGGCGACGTCGCGCCGGATGCGCCGGAGCACCGCGCTGAACCCCCGCGTGCGCTGCACCCCCAGCGCCTCGGTCAGCCCCATGCGGTCCATCAGATCCTCGGGGAGATCCCGGACCGCGGCCGGATCGGTGCCGTCGAGCGCCTCGACCAGGAAGCCAACGAAGCCGCGCACGGTCGGCGCCTCCGAGGGCGCGTCGGCATGGATGCGCACGCAGCCACCCTCGACACCGACCCACATGTAGAGCGGGGTCTGGCACTCCTCGACGCGCCCGAGCCCGTGGTCGCGCGCCTGGGTCAGCTCGGGGGGCAGCGGCGGGAGCCGCTTCGCCTGAGCGAGAAGCGCCTGGAGGCGCAGCTCGCGCGGGAGCGCGCGGAAGCGCTCCACCTTCCGCTCGAGCACCGGGTCCATGCGCGGGTGCCACCCCGTGGCGGGCCGCTCGTTCCGGAGCGCGCGGGCTGGAGCGCGGGCTTGTCGCACGAGGGCGACTGCGAGCAAGCTCCTCCCATGCCTCTCCTCTCCCGTCCGCGCGGTGGCCATGGCCCAGGAGCCGAGCAGCTCGGAGTACGAGAGCGCGCCGCATCCCTCCGTCCACCGTGCGTGCGTGCTCGAGGTCAGGTTCATCGATTCCTCTTGACTGGAGCGGTGGAGGCCGGGAGTCTGAAGGCCCATGCGAGACCGTGAGCGGCTTCGGAGCCTACTGATCGAGCGGTCCCTGCGGCTCGGCGATTTTACCCTGCGCAGCGGTGCGCGTTCGTCGTATTACGTGGACGCCCGCCGGACGACCATGTCCGCCGAGGGGCAGTTCCTAATCGGCAAGCTGGGGTGGGAGCTGTTGCGTGAGCGCGCTCCCGGTGCCACCCACGTGGGGGGGCTCACTCTGGGGGCGGACCCGGTCGCGTACGCGATCGCCCACCGGAGCTGGCTCGAGGGCCAGCCCATGGATGCCTTCTCGGTCCGGAAGCAAGCCAAGGAGCATGGCCTCGGCCAGCGTATCGAGGGCGGGCTGCCTGAAGGTGCCCGCTGCATCGTAGTCGAGGACTCTATGACGACGGGGGGAAGCGCGCTGGAAGCCCTCACGGTCGTGCGCGCCCAGGGTGCCAACGTGCTCGCGGTGCTCACCGTGGTCGACCGCGAGGAGGGCGCTGCCGACGCCCTCGACGTTCCGATCCTCGCGCTCTTCACCGGCCAGGAACTGCTTGCGGCCGCGGGTCCGGCAGGGCGGCCATGATGCTCAATCGAGCAGCCTGAGCGGCATCACCAGGCACAGATAGTCGATGCCATCATCCCCTTCCGTCACAGGCTCCAGCGTCGCGGCCTGCTCCGGTGCCTTGAAGGCCATACGGACCTCGTCAGTCGGCATATAGCGTAGCACTTCGAGCAGGTAGTTTGCGTTGAAGCCGATCTCGAGTTCCCCACCCTGATAGTCAAGCTCCAGCTCGTCATGCCCCTCGCCTAGGTCCGGTGTGAGCACGTTCAAATGCACGCGTCCGTTCTCGAAGGCCAGCCGGATTCGGTGCGTCTGATCACTCGCGACCACCGCCATCCGGCGCACCGCTGACTCCAGCGTCCGCTTCTCTATCAGGGCGACGCGATCGTTGTCCTTCGGGATGACCTGCTCGTAGTTGGGATAGCTTCCTTCGATCAAGCGCGTGTACACCTCGGTCCCGCCCGAGCGAAAGCCCAGGTGGTTCCCACTCTTCGCCACCGTGAGATCGTCCTCGTTGCGGAAGAGGCGTTGTACCTGTTGGAGCGCTGCGGGCGGAACGATGAAGTCTGCACTAGTCGCGGTGGAGGCACTGACCGGCACGGTCATACGCGCCAGCCGGTGCCCATTGGTCGCGACCATCCGCATCTCGTCGTTACGCAGCTCCCAAAGCACACCGTTCAGGATGGGACGGCTCTCTTCGGTCGAGACTGCAAACGAGGTATGGTGGATCAGCCGGTGCAGATCGCTCCCGTGGACCGTCCACCCCTCATCAAAACTAACCGAAGGCAAAGCAGGAAACTCGTCAGCCGGCAGCCCGTTCAACTTGAAGTGGCTACGGCCACAGCGCAGCTCGATCTGGTCGTTGCGCGTTGCGACCTCCACCGGCTGATCCGGCAGCTCGCGTGTGATCTCCTGAAGCTTCCGTCCCGGCGCGGTGAGGCTTCCGGTCTCGTCCACCTCCGCCGGCACCCTCACCCGCACAGCCAGATCCAAGTTGGTGCCGCTCATCCAAACCCCGTTGTCTTCGGTCTGGAACAGAATGTTCGAGAGCACGGGCAGAGTGGTTTTGGACGGAATACTGGCGGACACCGCAGCCAGACTGTTGTGGAGGTTCTGCCGGGTGATGGTGAATCTCATGGAACCTCGCAAGCATGGGGAGAGAAGGTAACATTTTCCACGGTCTTAATCCTGTGGTTCTCTCTTGAATAAAAAAAGAGTAGTAGTAGTAGAGTCTGTGAACTTGTGGAGATTGGGATCCGGAAAGCAGGTTTATGTCGTATCCACACTAAGTTCTGGGAGTGACCAGGGCTGTGGAAAGTGTGTGGACCGTGGGTGTTTTTCTCCACGCGGCTGCGCTGCTTCGAAGACGTGTGGGAAGTCAGGGCGCTTTCCCCCAGAGGGTTCCACATCAGCCGTGGAGAGCTGTACGGCGGAGCTCTGCTTGGGTTTTCTCCACCTTGCTACGGAAGACGGAATCTCCATCCAAGTCGTGCTCAACCTTGCGAATCGAGTGGATCACGGTGGAGTGGTCCCGCCCGCCGAACAGCTGGCCGATCTTGACCAGCGGAGTGTTGAGCAGATCCTTAATGAGGTACATGGCGACCTGTCTAGGCACCATCAAATCTTTGGTGCGGCGTTTCGAGGTGAGCGCGTCGGGGCGCACATTCCAGTGCCGTGCGACCGTGTCGCGAATGGATTCGGGGCTGAGGCGGAGGCGATCCGCGTGCTTCCCATTCCGGATCATGCCGGAGAGTGCGGTATGTGCGAGCGCGAGGGTGATCTCCTGGTTCGTAAGCGACGAGAAAGCGAGCAGCTTGATCACGGCGCCCTCCAGCTCACGTACGGACGCTGTGCAGGAGTGCGCGATGTAGTTGATCACCTCGTCGTCCAGCACGATCCGGTCGTCCTCTGCCTTCTTGCGCAGGATCGCGACCCGGGTTTCGTAGTCGGGTGGCTTGATGTCGGCGACCAGCCCCCACTCGAAGCGAGAGACGAGTCGCTCCTCGAGCCCCGGCAGCTCCTTGGGTGGTCGGTCGCTCGTCAGGACGATCTGCTTCTGCGCGTCGTACAGCGCGTTGAACGTGTGGAAGAACTCCTCCTGCGTCCGCTCCTTTCCCGACAAGAAGTGCACGTCGTCCACCAGCAGTAGATCCATCTGCCGGTAGCGGCGGCGGAAGTCGGGCATCGTGCCTTCCTGAATCGATGTTACGAGCTGGTTCATGAACTGCTCGGACGAGACGTAGACGATGCGGGCGTTGGGAGCGTGCTCCAGGATGACCATGCCGATGGCGTGCATCAGGTGAGTCTTGCCCAGCCCCACACCGCCATAGATGAAGAGGGGGTTATATGTGCGCGCGGGGTTCTCGGCGACCGCGCGACACGCGGCGGCGGCGAGCTGATTGTTGCTGCCCACGACGAACCGGGCGAAAGTGTAACGCTCGTTGAGGCCATGAGCGGCATGCGTGGGCAGGCTCGAGGTCCGATGGGTGCCGCCTGAGCGCGTCTCCGTCGTGGCCGGCGCCGGGGGCGACAGCTCGACGGCGGGTGGGGCGGGTGGAGTGAGGCGGCTCGAGCGGAAGACCAGACGGAGGGGCCGACCGACCACGCGGCGGATCAGCTCGCCCAGGAGCGCACTGTACTTGTCCTCGAGCCACTCGACGTGGAACTGGCTCGGTGCCTCGACTACCAGTTCCGCATCCGTGAGTGTGCTCGCCGTAGTCGCGGAGAGCCAGGTGCGGTAGCTCTGCTCGGGCATCCCAGCGCGAGCGGACTCGAGGACCCTGCTCCAGAGATCGGTGGCGGTCAGCTCCATGGACGCGCAGAGGCTTCCTCCGGGACGAAAGGCTCCCGGGGGCCTCGACGAGCAGAGTTTTGCGGGGTACCCCTCCGGGTGGAGGAGGAAGGGCCAAGACTAGAGCGTGACTGTGGAAAAGTCAATCAGCCCGCGCCGGTCGTGAGCCAATTGCCGGCGCGACGTTGTCGCCGACGCCAATGCCGTGCGCCACGGCAACGAGGGTCGGGGGCGCTTGCGAGCCTCCCAGCGCAGGCCGCTTCGGTTGACGCTCCACCGCGGGTTGGCCTATGTTTGCCTGCTTGCTCCGAAATGCAGACACCGGCAGGACGCCATGAAGCCCACCTACAGACCCCGGAATCGGAAGCGCGTCAACAAGCATGGCTTCCGGGCCCGCATGGAGACCCGGGGAGGGCGCAAGGCCCTGTCCCGCCGACGCAATAGGGGCCGCAAGCGGCTCACGGTGCGCATCGGCGGAAAGTACTAGCTGGGGGCTCCGGATGGGCGCGGCCCGGCCGGAGGCCGACGGCCCGCGACCGACCGAGGGCGGCCAGCGGCTCCCGCGAGCGAGCCGGCTGCACCGATCGAGCGAGATTCGCGGGTTGTTCGAGCGGGGGAAGCGGAAGCGGACGGCGCATCTCGACGTCTTCTTCGCCGCTTCCCCCGCTTCGCGTCCCCGCCTAGCCGTGCTGGTGCCGAAGCATCGGCACACCGTGGTGGAGCGCAACCGCCTGAAGCGGCGTCTGCGCGAGCTTGGGCGGACGCGTGTGCTGCCGGCGCTGGGGGCCGCCCGGCAAAGTGTGGACGTGATGGTGCGAGCGCGGCGCGAGGCTTACCAGGCCTCGGTCGCCCAGCTGCGGGACGAGCTCGACGGGGTGGTGGAGCTACTGTGCTCCGGTCCTTCCTCCTCGCGCTGATCCGGTTCTACCGGAAGGGCGTCTCGCCCTGGCTGCCGCCCACGTGCCGGTACACGCCGAGCTGCTCGGCCTACGGACTGGAGGCGCTCACGCGCTACGGCGCTCTGAGGGGCGGGTGGCTCACGGCGCGGCGCCTGCTGCGCTGCCATCCGTGGGGAGGGTCGGGGTACGATCCGGTTTCGGGCCTGGACGGCCCGCGCGAGTCGGACTGAACCCGGGACGCTGACTCCAAGGGAGGGGATGAATACCGAGCTGCGTTTCCTGCTGGCGATCCTCCTGATGGTCGGGGTGCTAGTCGTGAGCAACGTCTTGTTCCCCCCCATCCCGCCGGAGCCCCCCGCCGGAGCGGGCGCCGCACCCGAGCCGGGCCCCGACACGGGCTCCGCTCCGACCATCGCAGGCCTCGGGGACTCCGCGCCGCCGCTGCCGGTTGAGCCGGAGGGCAACGTCGTGGTCGAGTCCCCCCTCTTCCGGCACGTCTTCAGCACCCGCGGCGCCCGGCTCGTCGCGGCCGAGCTACCCGGCCACCGCTCCTTCACGCGCGAAGGGCCCGTGCAGCTCATCCCCGAGGGGGAGGCGGCGCTCGGCGCCCGGCTGGTGGTGGGCTCGGACACCCTCGATCTGCGCGAGGCGCCCTTCACGCCTTCGCAGGAGCGGGTCACGGTCCGGGAGAACGGCACCGGATCGCTCACCTTCCGGCACGAGCGGCGTGGCCTCGTAGTCGAGGTGACCTATGGGTTCCGCGGCGACTCGTATCTGATCGACGTGACGGGCACCGTGCAGGGTGCGGATCGTGCCCTGCTCCTGACCGACATGGGACCGGGACTCCCGCTGAACGACGCCGATCAGGCCGCGGAGGAGCGCGCGCTGGCGTACGTCGGCAACCACCTCCAGGAGGGCATCGACTCGTATGCGCTCAGTAACGTGGAGCGTCCGCGCGTGCACGAGGGCCCGTATCTGTGGGCGGCCTTCAAGAGCAAGTTCTTCGTGCTCGCGCTGCTGCCGGGCACCGGAAGCGCCGGCGCGGACTACTTCGGCGGCATTCTGGTCGAGCCACTGCGAGAGAACCACGCGCGGGTGGCGGTCACCCGGCCCCTCGGGGCGGACGGCGACTTCGCGTACCGCGCGTTCCTGGGGCCACAGGACTACACCCGGCTCACCGCGCTCGGCAGCGACCTGGAGGACGTGAACCCGTACGGCTGGCGGATCATCCGGCCGATCATCCGGCCGATCATCGGCCTGATCACCTGGATTCTGACGTTTCTGCACAACTCCCTGAGCCTCTCCTACGGCTGGGTGTTGATCGTGTTCGGCGTGCTCATGCGCATCGTGCTCTGGCCCTTCAATCAGAAGGCGATGCGCGCGCAGATGAAGAACATGGCCGCGCAGCCGCTGCTCAAGGAGATCCAGACCAAGTACAAGGACAACCCGGAGAAGCTGCAGAAGGAAATGATGCGGCTGTACAAGGAGCACGGGTTCAACCCCCTGGCGGGTTGCCTGCCGATGCTGCTGCCGTGGCCCGTCCTGATCGCGCTGTTCTTCGTCTTCCAGAACACGATCGAGTTCCGGGGGACCTCGTTCCTGTGGCTCCCCGACCTGTCGGCGCCCGATCCGTTCTTCGTCCTGCCGGTCTTCCTCGGGGTGTCGATGTTCTTCCTGCAATGGGTCAGCATGCGATCGATGCAGGAGGTGAATCCACAGATGAAGATGATGCTGTGGATGATGCCGATCATGATGGTGTTCATCTTCTTCAGGCTGGCGGCCGGGCTGAACCTCTACTACTCGGTCTCCAACATCGCGACCATTCCGCAGCAGTACTGGATCGCGAAGGAACGCCAAAAGGTCCAGGCCCAGAGTCCGATCAAGCTCAAGCGGAGCTGAGGCGACAGGCGCGAAATGGACGGGGCCAGGGACGGGCTGGAGGTCGACACGATAGCGGCGATCTCCACGGCTCCCGGGGTGGGGGCGATCGCCCTCGTGCGCGTGAGCGGCCCGCGTGCCGGCCAGGTGCTCGAGACGATCGCGCCCGAGCTGGGAGCGGTTGGGCCGCGCGAGCTGCGGCTGGCGGCGATCCGGGATCCGCGAACGTGCGAGCTGATCGACCGCGCGGTCATCGCGCGCTTCTCTGGCCCGGCGAGCTACACGGGCGAGGATGTGGTCGAGATCTCGGGCCACGGCGGCTGGTTGGGACCAGAGCTCGTGCTGGACGCCTGCCTGGCGGCGGGTGCGCGGCTCGCGGAGGCGGGCGAGTTCACGCGCCGCGCCTACCTCAACGGGCGCATGGACCTGGTCCAGGCCGAGGCGGTCGGGGATCTGATCGGCGGCCGGAGCCGTGCGTTGCGCCGGGCCGCGCTCCACCAGCTCGATCGTGGGCTCTCGCAGCGCGTCGCCGAGCTGAGGAGTGGGCTGATCTCGCTCGAGGCGCTCCTCGTGCACCACCTGGACTTTCCGGAGGAGGACGACCCTCCCGTGCCGGTCGCACGCATCGCGGAGCGCGCGGACGAGCTGGCCCGCTCGATGACCGCGCTGCTGGACACGGCCGCGGAGGGGGAGCTGCTCCGCGAGGGTGCCCTGACTGTCCTGGCGGGTCGCCCCAACTCGGGAAAGTCCAGCCTGTTCAACGCGTTGCTGGGCCAGGATCGGGCGATCGTGACCGCGGTTCCCGGGACCACGCGGGACGCGCTCGAAGCGGCCGTCTCGCTCGGCGGCTTCCCCTTCCGTCTGGTCGATACGGCGGGGCTCCGCGACGCCGGCGACGAGGTCGAGCGGATGGGGGTGGAGGTGGCGCAGCGCTACCTCGGAGCCGCGGACCTCGTGCTGCTCTGTGTCGAGGGTGTCTGCGCGCTGGACGAGGAGGAACGGCGCTTCCTCGAGGGCGCTGGTGCACCGGTCGTGGTGTTGCGTACGAAGCACGATCTAGGGCCGGACGCGGTGCCGGCCCCCTCGCCCGCAGGTCCGTGCGCGACGGTGCGAGTGTCGGCGCTCCACGGAGACGGGCTCGCGGAGCTGCGCACGCTCCTCCCGCAGCTCGCCTACCGCGGGCTGGTGCGGGCCGGCTCGGAGGTGCCGGTGCTCACGCGCGCACGGCACGCCCGCGCGGTCACCGAGGCGCTCGAGGAGGTGAGGAGCTTCGCGGGAGCGCTGCGAGAAGGGATCGGTCCAGAGGTCGCGGCCGCCCACCTGCGGCCGGCCGAGAGCGCGCTCGAGGAGGTGCTCGGGGTGATCATGGCCGACGACGTGCTCGAGCGCGTCTTCGCCGAGTTCTGCATCGGCAAGTGAGCGAGGAGGGACGCGGGTGGTCGAGGAGCGGACGGGATTCAGGGTGACCGGGAGGGTGCAGGGGGTGGGATTCCGGTTCTGGACGCGGCGCACCGCCCTCGAGCTCGGCGTGCGCGGCGCGGTGCGGAACACGGGCGACAGCGCGGTCGAGGTGAGCGTTGCCGGTCCGCCGGACACGGTCTCCGAGCTCGAGCGCCGCCTCGCACAGGGGCCGCCGGGCGCGCGCGTCAGCGGTGTGGTGCGCGCGCCCTCCGCGCTCCGCATTCCCGACCGGGGTTTCGAGATCGAGAGCTCCGCATGAGCCTCGTGCTCTCCTACGATGTGGTCGTGATCGGGGGCGGCCACGCGGGGGTCGAGGCGGCGGCCGCCTCGGCGCGGCTCGGTAGCCGGACGCTGTTGCTCACCCCGGACCTCGCGCGCGTCGGGCAGATGAGCTGCAATCCGGCCATCGGCGGAGTGGCGAAAGGGGTGGTTGCCCGCGAGGTGGACGCGCTGGGCGGCGTGATGGGGCGAGCCACCGACGCGACCCGGATCCAGTTCCGGATGCTCAACCGCTCGAAGGGTCCGGCGGTGTGGGGACCGCGCGCGCAGTGTGATCGGGCACGCTACCCGATCGCGGTCGGGCGGCTGCTCGACGAGCTGCCCGGGCTGTACCTGCTGCAGGAGATGGTAACGGAGCTCGTGATCGACGGCGGGCGGGTTGTGGGCGCGGTGGGGCGCAGCGGGCTCGTCGTACAGGCGCGCGCGGTGGTGGTGACCGCGGGTACTTTCCTGCGCGGCCGGATCCACGTGGGAGGCCAGGCGGGGGTCGAGGCGGGGCGCGCCGGAGAGGCCCCTTCCGTGGAGCTGGCGCGCGATCTGGAGCACCGGCTCGAGGTCCGCCGCTTCAAGACCGGGACTCCGCCTCGGGTCGACGGGCGCACTGTTGACTTCGGGCGGCTCGAGCGGCAGGACAGCGACGCCGTGGACTATCGCTTCAGTGCGTACGCGCGCGAGCGGATCCCCGAGCAGCGTCCGTGCTGGATCACCTGGGCGGGCGCGGAGCTCAAGGACGTCGTGCGGACGAATCTCGCGCGCAGCGCGCTCTACGGAGGCGCGATCTCCGGTCGGGGCCCGCGCTACTGCCCCTCGATCGAGGACAAGATCGTCCGCTTCCCGGACGCGTCGCGGCATCAGGTGTTCCTGGAGCCGGAGGGACTCGACACGACCGAGCTGTACGTGAACGGCCTCTCCACCTCGCTTCCGGCGGAGGTGCAGGAGGAGTTCCTACGCACGGTTCCGGGACTCGAGGAGGCGCGGGTCACGCGCTTCGGCTACGCGATCGAGTACGACTACTTCCCGCCGCATCAGTTGCGGCACACGCTGGAGGTCCGCGCGGTGCCTGGCCTCTACCTGGCCGGACAGGTGAACGGGACGACCGGCTACGAGGAGGCCGCGGGACAAGGGATCGTCGCGGGGATCAACGCCGCGCTCGCCGTGCAGGGCCGCCCCCCGCTCGTGTTCCGGCGCGATCAGGCGTACCTGGGCGTGCTGATCGACGATCTGGTCACGCGCGGGGTCGACGAGCCATACCGGCTGTTCACCTCGCGTGCGGAATTCCGGCTGCTGCTCCGTCAGGACAATGCGGTGCGCCGGCTGGGACCGCTCGGGCGGTCGCTCGGGTTGCTCACCCGCGCGCAGGAGGAGGCGCTGGCGCGCCGCCTCGAGCGGGAGGACGCGCTCATGGGCTGGTTCCATGCGACGCACCTCCCGGCGGCGCTGGCCGCGCCGGTGGCCGAGGCGGCGGGGTACGCGCCACCGAGCGCGCCGATCCGCGCGGCGGACCTCGCGCGCCGCCCCGGGATCGACGTGGGAGCGCTCGCGCGTGCGGGAGGCCTCGACGGCGAGAGCGTGCGGGACGGGGAGACGCTCGCCGCGATCGAGGTCGAGCTCCGCTACGAGGGGTACGTGCGGCGCGAGCGGGAGCGCGCGGAGCGCCTCCGGGCCCAGGAGGGATTCGTGCTTCCCGCGAGCCTTCCGTACGAGACGTTCGTCAGCCTGTCCACGGAGGCGCGGCAGAAGTTGGCGCAGCTGCGGCCGGAGACGCTCGGGCAGGCAGGGCGCATTCCGGGCGTCTCCCCGTCGGACCTGCACAACCTGGTGCTCGAGGTGCGCCGGCACGCACACGCCGGCGCGGGAGAGCGGACGAGGGCGTCCGACCCGCGTGGCTGACGCAAAACAGCGGCGGGCCCACGGATGTGGACCCGCCGCCCTCTATCCGCTACGTGCGTCGAGCGTCAGCGATTTTCGCCGTCTCCGTCCACGTCCGCGTCGTCCGTCCGCTCGATGCTGCCGGGCTCGATCTCGATGTCCGGCACCGGTATGGTCGTGCTATCGAGGTGCACGTCCACGTCCGGTAGGGTGACCTCGTATCCGGGCAGTCTGGAGTCCTCGGCCTCCGGCAGCGCGTCGTCTTCCGTGCGGTCGACGTCGCAGGCCGCCACCGGCAGCAGCGCTGCCAGGACTAGGATCCACCCGCTTTTCGATCGGACCACTCGTCTGCTCCCGTCGCAGTCTATCTAGCTCCGACAACTGTCGATAAAGCAAGGCACGTACCAGCCGGGGCCCTCCGGGAGCCGAGAGCCATGGGCAGGAGGATGGAAATTGTTGGCTGGATAACAAAACGTTGCACAGTGCTGGGGTGGCTTCCATTGGGGCCTCAGCGATGTTCCACGTGAAACATCACCATCAGACGAGCTCGGCAGATAGCGTGGCGGAGGTCGACGTACTGAGGTCGAACGGAAACTCCGTATCCGCATTCAAGAGGAGCTTGCCACCCGAGAAGGAGTAAGTCCCAGAATTGTCCCGCTCCGAGGGAATCGTCCGGTGGAGGACGAGTCGGCTGGCGCTCTGCACCTCGATCTCTCCGACCTCGGCAGGCAGGGGCGTTCCCTGAAAGTTGAGATGCGCCGTGTACGACCCGGACGGCTGAATCGCAATGAAGAACTCGCTCCCAGCGTTGAGCAGATCGACCGATAGCTCAGGGTTGGCCTTGCTGGTCACCACGAGGCTCCGGGCGTCCTAGGTGCCCACGAAGGGCGCCAGCTCCTCCTCGGGACCCACCAAGCCATCCTCACGACACCCCGCGGCACCGAGAATGATGAGGACCAGGATGAGGCGGCCGAAAGGTCGGCTCTGCAGCTTCATGAAGCGCCAAGATGCGAATCCCAGGAGAGCCGTCAACCCTTGCCGATCCGCGAGCGTTCCCAACCCCATGAGCGCCTTCTATATTCGGCCTCGCCGACCGGCTCTCCCCTCGCCGACGCCG
>Ga0310121_10000795_pt1 | contig 33864 bp, 21 predicted proteins | sample CB27_Tmax_986_MG_FD_203504 | JGI IMG/M metagenome (GOLD analysis project Ga0310121, IMG submission 203504) | Marine microbial communities from Western Arctic Ocean, Canada - CB27_Tmax_986 | ecosystem: Environmental > Aquatic > Marine > Oceanic | place: Canada: Western Arctic Ocean | collected...
CTGGTCACTTACGCGTTTGCCCATGATCCGCACGGCATGGGCCACATCTTCTGGAACATGTTCAGTTTGTGGATTTTCGGCCGCGATGTTGAGTCGACCTACGGCCCTAAGGAGTTCCTGCGAATCTATCTCGTCTCGTCCGTCTTGGGCGGAATTGTGTTTGCCGCACGGGGCTATTTTAGCGTGCAAGCGGCACTACCCAACGTATACTGGCCCACCGTGATCGGAGCCTCTGGCGCCGTGACAGCGATTACTTTGCTGTATTGCGTTAATTTCCCCAAACGCGTTCTATTGTTAATGTTCGTGTTGCCCGTGCCCGCCTGGGTGGTTGGCTGCCTGGTAATCATTTTCAACTTGGTTGGTGCTTCCAGTCCCGCCGGCTACGTCGCTCACGACGTCCATCTAGTCGGTGTGGTCGTCGCCGGCTGTTACTACTATTTCCGCTGGAACTTCGGACGTTGGTTGCCCAACATAAAGGTGTCCACTGGCTGGTTGAAGTCCAAACCGAATCTCAAGTTACATGATCCCGAAAGACACTTTCCCGATCTGGACTCAAAAGCCGACTCGCTGTTGGACAAGGTAAACCGGGAGGGCATGGACAGTCTGAACGCCCGAGAGAAGCGAGTGCTGGAAGAGTACAGCCGCCGCATGCGGCAAAAGCATCAGTGAGTCAAGAGTCAAATTCGGGCGTCGAGAGTTGGTGACACACGCCACGGAGACGGCGCCTAGGTCGTCAAAGAGTCCGGCACAAGCTCGCTTCTAGCTCTGGACTCCGTTGGACGGTCGATTTCCCTCGAACTCATTCTGACCTTTCCGGCTCTCGACTCCTTTCGACTTCTCTCAACTCCTCCTCACCAGCATCTCGCCGCGACCGCCCTCGATCAGGTCGCCGTTGTAGAGGTCGATGTCCGCCTCGAGCAGTTGAGGGTCAAACGGAAAGTCGTGCTCGCGCAGAAATTGCGAGATCAATCGCAGAACGGTGGGTCGATAGCGGCAGGCGTAGCGAAAACTGAGCAGCAGTTCGGGTGCTTCGGTCCCAAAGCAGCCAATCGTTCCCCGACGCATGCCGGCTCCGTGCCGAATCCCACCGTTGCCAAATACGAAGATGCTGCCGGCCGACATGTTGAAGCCCACCAAATCACCGACGTCGCCGCCAACAGCCAGCAGTCCACGACGCATCGTGTGCCCAATCTCGTTGCCGACGTCGCCATCGATCAAAAGCGTCCCTCCAGTCATCCCCCGCGCGCTGCCACGATAGGCAGCTCCGATCAAATGACCGGCTCGGCCGCGTACGTGGATCAAACCGCCGTGCATCTCGCCACCGACCCAGTCCCCAGCGTCTCCTTCGACGTGGATCACCCCCCCCTGCAACTCGCTGCCAACGTGTCGCCCCGCGTTTCCATGGATGCGAATCTGCCCACCACGCATTTTGGCTCCGATCCAGTGAACGCCGGATAGTTCGCCCTCCCAATCCATGGACATGTCCGTCGGATCGCCCTCCACATCAAAGAGTTCCGCCAGCTCCATTTCGCGATTGCCGTGAAATACTTGCAGCCGCCGGATTTCGTCCAAAGTGTGATTACACACCACATCCGGCGTGATCCCTTCAACTTCGACAGGGACAGACGCGATCGCCTTGTAGGTCAAACGAAGGGCCATGGTGTCACCGTAGCTGGGCAGAGGACGGGGGCGCGAGTATAACCGAACATCGTGTGGACGAGAAACGTGCGGGTTCGTAATATTCTACTTTCCTCGGACAACCTCGAACTTTATGAACGTCGGCGGAATCGTACTCTGTGGGGGCAAGAGCTCGCGGATGGGAATGCCCAAGGCAACGCTACCCTTTGGGCCCGAGTTGATGCTCCAGCGCGTCGTACGATTGCTTTCCGCGGAGGTGCACCCGATTGTGGTGGTCGCGGCGCCGGGCCAAACTTTGCCCGAACTCCCCGGCAAAGTGCTTGTGGCGCGTGACCACTGCGCGGATCGTGGACCCCTCGAAGGGCTACACGCCGGCCTGCTTGCCCTATCGGATCATGCTGAGGCGGCTTATGCCAGCAGCTGCGACGTGCCGCTACTCAGGCCTGCGTTTGTCAGCAGGATGATCGGTTTACTAGGCCAACACCAAATTGCCGTGCCCCGAGAAGACCGGTTTCATCATCCGTTGGCTGCTGTCTATCGCACCAGCGTCGTACCTGACATCCAACGGCTTCTGGACGAAAACCGCTTACGGCCCGCTTTTCTTTTTGACTCGGTGCTCACGCACCGAGTCGCAGTAGATCGCTTGAGAGACGTCGATGAGGATCTCAGCACGCTCGCGAATTTGAACCACCCGCAAGACTATTTGAACGCTTTGGCCAAGGCCGGCTTCTCGCCGCCCGACGAATTCGTGCGCCAGCTCAATCAGGTAGAATGATGCTCATCGGTTGCCTGAACACAGGCGAATGGGGCGGTCGTGTCGCGCGCCGATCGACCTGCGAGACGTCGAGGGAAAACGCCACTCTGTCCGCTTAGATCAGGAGTTCTCAGTCTGGCTCCTGAACCCCGTTTTCGAGGCAAATCTCGGCGGACATGACCAGCTTGGTTTTGGGATAGGCCCTTCGAATCATTCTGCCTTCTTCTGGTTGCCTGCACCGCAAGCCACCTGCTGCGCGTCATGTAAATAGTCGTCGGAGACCGGATAGTTGCGGAAGCGAATCGAATAGTATTTCTCGAACCAGTCTGCGATATCCCCTTCGATCTCCTGATCGTACTCGGGGGCGACGTGCAGCGTTTTGCCGAGCAGATCCTCGCGGATTTCGCCGTCGTCGACCACGATGCGTCCGGACTTGATCACATACCGCGGCAGCTGGAACATGATCTCCTTATTCTCGTGCGGTGAGTAAAGCGTGATGTCGGCATCGGCACCCGGCCCCAGGTGGCCCTTGTTTGCCAGTCCCAAAATCTTGGCTGGGCCGGCCCGTGTGATGATTGCGATCTCGCCGAGCGTATATTCGCGCTGCAAGTGTGCGAGTAACGATCCCCGGCGGACCGCCGGGTGGACCGTCTTGAGCACATCCATGCGGTAAGTGCGATCCATCAGCAAGCGAATGATTTGAGGATATGCGAGAAACGAACCTCCGTTAGGATGATCGGTGCTCATCACGACTCGCCACGGGTCCTGGACCAGCAAATACCACTCCAAGCCGATGGCCCATTGCCAGGCGTGCACCAGGCTCTTGTTGCGGTATTTGATCGGCGCGATTCCGCAGCCCGACTCGAGTTCTGTATCTGCGCTGAACCACTTCGTGCCGTAAACATTGTGCAAGTAGTAGCCCAGCGGACCATCGCCTGTCATGCTGGTCGTTTCGCCGAACAGTACCTGTCCGACATCGACCGTGATGTTGCGGTTCGCGTTGACGTACTCGGCCAGTGGTTCGACGCGGGAACAGAACGTTTCCTCGTCACCCTCTCCGCCGCCGTAGCTGTGGAACTGGATGTGGGTCAAGTGCCCGCGATGACCTTCCAGTGCCTTCATGGTTTCTAACGTTGTCTGCCAGTTTCCAGGCAGACCCAAGTTGTTGGCGTGAATATGGACCGAATGCGGCAGCTGCAGCTGATCCACGGTCTGGGCCAAGCCACGAATGATCTGTCTCGGGGTGACCCGGTAGTGGTCCACTTCCTCATCGAGCGAGTGTACATTTCCAGAGGCATGATGTTTCCACACTTCGACGCCGCCTGGGTTCACAAGCTTGACGGCATATCCCTTGGCCGCTCCCAAGAGCCAGGCGACAAACGCTTGCAGACGCTCGGGATCCTTGTCCTGGATCGATTTCATCACATAATGATTGTTGCCCATCAGGACATAGAAACCCTTATCGATGCAGGGCGTGTCTTCAAATTCCTCGTGTGCGTGGCGTGCGGACAGTGGTGGGACCGCTGCGTCAAACGCGGTCGTGTAACCCAATCCTATGTACTTGTAGCCGGTGGCAAAGGTGCTTGGCACACTGCCCATCGTGCCGCTGTGGCTGGTCCGAGTCCGGCGCACCGGTTCAGCGATCCGCTTTTCTTCCGGACGCATCTTGCGGGCCACGTTGACCTTGGGACCCGCAATGTGGCAGTGCATGTCGATACCGCCCGGCATGATGACCAACCCAGCCGCGTCCAACGTGTGAGTCGGCTTGACCGTCGGATCGATCGGCGGTTCGACGATCCGGCCCTCCTGAATCCAAATATCCCGGACCTGGCCGTCGACACCATGCAAGGGGTCGTAGACGTATCCGCCCGACAATTTGAACAACTCAGTCGTCATGGACTTGGGATAACCCGCAGTGTCGAGAATAATAGGGGCCGGCGAGGCCTCTATCATGGAAGTCAAGAGTCAAGAGTCAAGAGCGCAAGGAGTAATCGATGACAAAGTCACTCGTCGAAATTGCGAGCCAGCAAATCGAATTTGCGCGCGACTATACATCAAGCCTGATCGCGGACATCCACGATAGCGACTGGTTCCAGATGCCCGGCAACTCGGTGACACATGTGGCCTGGCAAGTGGGTCATTTGGCAATGGCCCAATACGGGCTGTGCCTGTTTCGTATCCGCGGCCGCAGTCCAGCGGACAGTGAATTGATGTCATCTAGCTTCCGTAAGAAATTCATGAAAAGCACGACGCCGAACCCGGACCCCGCAGAAAACCCCGCACCTGCGGAAATCCGTGAAGTCCTCGACCGAGTCCATCAACAGACGCTGCGCGAACTGGCCGAATATAACGACAACCAGCTGCAGGATACGATCGACGAGCCATACGCCGTATTCAACACCAAGCTGGGTGCACTCTTGTTTTGCTCGGCGCACGAGATGATGCACGCCGGCCAAGTCGGCCTGTTGCGCAGGTTGCTTGGAAAAAACCCAGTACGGTAACGTCGCAGGATGGATCAAAGCCTGCTCTTAATGCCCTTCAGCTCGCAAACGCGCCGCTCGATCCCCTTCAGTACATCGTAGTCACTCGGGTGCGGCGAATCGAAAGCCGGTCTCAGCGGGATCGGGACATCGTCCATACGATAGACGGTGCCCCCCACGTTGATGCCGTAGGTAGCAACCGTGAATGCCACTGTTGCTTGTCGGGTCGTTGGAGTTTCCTTGGGATCAAACGCGATGTAGGGGATCGAAGCCAAATGTTCGCGCGCCGGTTGACTGAAATTGGCCATCGGATCGCTGGCGATGATCATGGCCGCGTCCGCTTCTTTGCGAGCCAACACGTCGGCCGCAGTGTATTCCCCCGGATTGAACCGCGGATAGCCCCGCGCCAAATTCACGCCGAACGGATAGCCTGTCCGCCAGGCCACGACGTTGTCGGCGCCCGTTACGTTGCCGTGACCGCGATTCGGCTTGCAGACAAAACGTGTATATTTGTTCATATCACGCGTCAGAGCCAGAATCGCCTCGCTGTTGGCGTGCTTGCCGCGGGTCATCGTCAGACCCATACCGAAGAAGATGACGCCGAACTTGGCATTCTTCATCCTGTCCATTAAGTCTTGCCACGTCTCCAGCGGCACACCCGTGTCTGCTTCTACCTGCTGCGGGTCCTGTTCGATCCCTTGAGCCAGCGCGCGCAACGTCCACAAGCCTTCAAAATCTCGTCGCGGCTTGATCTGAACGAAGATGTCCGCTGCCTTGGCCGACTTGGTCCGTCGCACATCGACAATCACGCAGGTGCGATCCTTGCGGCCGTTAGGCACGAACATGCCCTTCGGCATCAGGCTGTATTTGGTAAAGTGTCGCGGGTGGCTTTCCGCCGGGTTTGAACCCCAGAAGATCACCATATCGGCGCGGTTTCGCACCTCGCCCAAGGAACACGTCACTTCTCCCACACTCTGGAAGGCCATCCCGGAAGGGCCGTGACAGACGCTGGTTGTCGTATCGACAATGCCGCCGATCCAATCGCCAATTCCGACCGCGATCCGCTGCGATTCACTCGTGGTATCACTGAGTCCGTAAATCAGGGGATAGTTCGCCGCCGCTAGGATTTGCGCTGCTCGCTCGATGCCTTCCGCGACCTCCGTGGGCCGGCCCTCGACCAGGCAAGAAGGCCGCTCGTCAATCTCGTGATTCAAGAACCAGGCCTTGCCCAGCACACACGCCCGTTTGGCCTCGGTGATGCGCGATCCTTGCACCTTCAAGTCGATGTCGTCACACACGCAGCCGCAGAACGTGCAAGTTGCATCTTCGATGACTTTGACTTCGGTTTCGGATGTCGCTGTGGCCATGGTTATTACTGCAAATCGTCTATGCCGTGGGCATTTTCCTGTGTCCGGGCGCCGGCTTGAAATCATGCGGAAACACAGCGCTTGACCGGACATTTCAGCCAGGCCGCGGTCTAGTCCCGGCTAACCGCTTTCAGGGGACGCGTCCCCCCTGCCAATCACACGCTTGGAGTGTTGTGCGTGTCCTCGCTACGTACCTTTACACGATTACACGATTCGCTCCAATTGCACATCAATGCCCTTACTGGTTGGCATCCCAGAACCGTGAGTATCGCCGCCCATCAGACGGCTGGACAGGTCGCCGTAAGCGATGAACAACAACCCAGCCGGCAGCTCATCGCCCTTGGACTTGGTCACGGCCACGTCGACTTCGCCAAATTCGCTCGACAGGCGCACCTGATCGCCGTTGGCCAGCCCCAAGCGTTGCATGTCTTGCGGCGCGACCTGTAACGTCGTGATCTCTTGCAGGTAGTTTTCGCCGTATTTCCCTTCGCTAATGCCACATCCCTGTCGACTGGTCCGGCCTGGAATCAGGATAAAATTTTCAGCCATCAATCGTGTTTCGTCCCCTATCGGGTTGGAGAGCCGTCCATTCTGACTTCGTCTACCACGAATTGCTAGGCCCGGCCAAGCCGCTGCGGCTGGTAATGAAGCCCGCAGATGAACCAGCGCAGCCTTCGTCGGCGACCCAAGTACGACGGACACCCTTGTCCGTCGCCGATTCATTTTCGACGGACAGGGATGTCCGTTGTACGGAGGAATCTTCGCACAAAGCGAAAACTTGAACCGTTCGTAGCATGGATGATCCTCTTGTCCGCGCCCCTTATTCCTGCACGAATTCGCCCAAACCCAGGTCGCGCAGGGTTGGATCATCGATCCATCCGTCCGGGGTCCAACCTCGGCAGACATTGTAGCTCCGCACAGCCGCTGCTAGTTCTGGCTGCGACAGCCGGGCACTCGGGTCGTCGCCAAGCGTTTCCGTCAAAAAACGCTGAGGCAGCGTGTCCTGTTCGGGTTGCCAGCCAGCTCGAATATTGAACAACTTCTTCGCCGAGACGATGCGGCGAGCGGTGTCGAGCAGCTCCTGCCGCGAGACTTCCCAGCCCGTGATCCTTCGCAGCATCTCGGCGGCATCCTCGAAGATGTCTTCAAATACCCCACGCAGGAACTTACAGAGTATCAACGAGTCGAACAGCGCAGCCCGATCCTCCGTTTCCGCGGCGGCTTTCGCTCCGGCGGACGTGATCTGGTGCCGATCGACCTGCTCGGAAAAGTCAACCTCATAGGCACCACTGCGATTGTGGTCGGCGCCGCGCGCACCGACGGCGAAACCGAGTGCCATTGTCTGTAGCGATCGCGGCTCATAACCGGGGATCTCTAAGCCTTTTACCTGGGGCGCAAAGTCGATTGCGCCGTGCCCGATCTGCTCGGCCAAACGGCGGCTTCCCTCGGCCAGCTGATCACCAAGCTGGCGTCGGTCAGCGATCAGATCGATCGCCCGCATCAACGCTGCGCCATCGCCGAACCTGAGCCAGTCCGCATCGAGTAAGCCACGTTCAACACATTCCATTGCGAACGCGATCGTGCCACCCGCACTGATCGTGTCCATTCCTAGCTGGTCGCAACGTTGGGAAGCACGCAGGACCACTTCCGAATCGTCAATGCCGCAAAGCGGCCCCAACGCAAATAAGTTTTCGTATTCCAGCCGAACACCACCCTCCTGCTCGCCGGCCGCGCCGCGCAGCGAATAGATGTGCTCGCAACCGATCGTGCACGCGGCGCAATAGGCGCGCGTGTGACGGCGACCCACAGCGAGTGTTTCGGGGGCCAGCTTAGCTGCCCCGGCAAAACTTCCCTGTTGAAAGTTACGTGTCGGCAGCGACTTGAGCCGATTCATCAGCAATACGTTCGAGGCCGTCCCCAACTCGCGATATTTGGCCGTCGCGGGCCCGAGTGACTTTGCGGAAAGCTGTTTCGCAAATTGGGTCAATTCGCGCGCGTGCGCCCAGGTACAGCGTTGGCTTCCACGCACTGCAATGGCCTTCAAGTTCTTGGCCCCCAGCACCGCGCCGCTGCCCCCTCGTCCAGCGTGCCGGCCATCGTGGGAAATCGTTGCAAACCGCACCTGCCGCTCGCCGGCCGGTCCGATCACCGCGAATTGAAAATCTGGCGAGAACCTCTCTCGAAGACGGTCTTGCGTTTCGTCACACGGGCTGCCCCACAGGTCTCCAGCCGGTTCGAGATACACCCGTGAATCGTCGACCACCAAAACGGAAGGCTGTTCTGCTTTGCCGTAAATCACAATCGCGTCCGCGCCGGATCGCTTGCCGGCAATTGCAAACGCGCTGCTAGCCAACGAGTCGTTGAGCAGGCCCGTTAAAGGACTCTTGCAAACCACGGCGAATTTTGCCGATGTCGTAAGTGGGCTGCCCACTAACGGGCTGAACGCGAAGACCAGTGCAGCATCCGCCGAGAGGGGAGAGTGCTGGTACTGTTTTTCACGCAGCAACAAGTACGTACCCAGCCCGCTGCCACCCAGAAAGCGGCGCAAGCTGTCCTGATCTAGGGACACGTAGTCTGACTTGCCCCGGGTCACGTCGATCCGGAGATAGCGTCCGTGGTAGCCGAACACGTTAGTAATCTTTGCGCCCACCTTTCGAGTCACGGTTTGGAAACGCTTACGCCCACGAATGTTAGCTGGACGGCGCCAAGTTGCGATTAGGTTCCACTGTAATGACGAATGACGAAAGGAGCTCGAATGACAAAGGCCCGCCCCCTCGGTGATCGACCTGCGAATCGACTCCTCGAACCATTCGTAATTCGTTATTCCCGGTGGGTTCGTAATCTGTCATTGAATCGCCGACGTCAAGCTCCGGAAGTGGCAAGTCCAACTTAACCGCCGGCATCCGCCGACATGATCAGTACGACTTCACCTTCGCGGACAACCGCGTCCGGCGAAGTTACAAAGCGTTCGCCGTCAATGTTGGCTGTAAAGCCTTTGCGCACGCGGCGCCCCTCGAAGCACTCGCTCAGTTCCGGGAATTGGCCGCCTAGCAGTTGAATCAATGCACCGACGGTTGCCTGGCTGGCTGGCAACTGGACAACCACGTCCGCCACACCGGCTCGCGCACGGACGATCCCGTAGAACTCGACTCGAATGCGAACCAATTGCCCGCTCATTGTGTTGTCCATCCTAGTCGACAGCCAGGATGGTGCCAGTGGGTAGCCAAGTTCCTCGGCAAACCGGTTAGAATGTAGAGTCCTCCGCGCAACTTGGATCCCTCCGTGCAACTTGGATCATGGATCGCTGGCTATGGGACGCTTTCCTCGAGGCATCGCTTTGCTGCTATGCCTGCTCCTGGTTCTCGGATCCGGCTGCGAGAACGGAACATTTCGGCACAGCACGGACGGCGGCCAACCGAGTGACCAGCCTAAAACGCCGCCAAGCGTGGTCGCTCAACAAAAAACTTCCTTGCCGAAGAAAAAACCGAAAGCGGAACGAGACACCAGCGACGACAAGTTCGTCCCGTTGGACGAGGGTTCGGGAGTCGACTTTTCCTTTTCCAGCGTTTCAGCCGATTCGGTGAGCGGCGTTCATCATGATCATCCGGGTTTCGAAACAGTCGCTGCGGCTGAAGTGCTGCAGAGGCTGGTCAAAGAATCCGTGGATTACGAGCCCACGTTAATCGTCTGGTTGATCGACCAATCGCCCAGTGGACGAGCCTGGTCTGCGGACTTGCTGCGGCTCATCGGCGAATCCTATGCCAGTTTCACGGCTCTTCGAGCGGCCACCTCCGAGAACCTGGCTGACACCCCGTTGCTGACCGCAGTTTGTACTTTCGGCCAAAGAGTAACGTTCCCACTGGATCCACCCAGCTCGGACCCCGAGCAACTAGCGAACACATTTGATTCGATCGCTTTGGACAAGACCGGTCAGGAGAAGACCTTCACCGCGATCATGTCGTGCTTGGAAAAATACCTGCCCTATCGAACCAGCCAGCGGCGCGAGGTAATTTTCGTCATGGCCACCGATGAAGCGGGCGATGACCAGGACGTAGTCGAGGAGATTGCACCGATCCTACGCCGTGCTGGCATTGCGCTTTACGTGTTGGGCGTTCCCGCACCGTTTGGCCGGGACGCGGCCGTCGACCAGTCCGTTGAAGCACCGCTCAATTACAAGCAAGGCGGCCCCTGGCAGCCCATCCGCCAAGGTCCCGAGTCGGTTTATTCGGAGCGTATCCAGCTTGGATTCTGTAACGGTGGCACGGAGCTGGACTTGATTGACTCGGGTTTCGGTCCGCACGCTTTGGAGTACCTCTGCCAGGCATCGGGCGGACAGTTTCTCGCGTTGCGGCCGGCGGCTGACGATTCGTCGTTTTCTTCCGCCCTCGTTTGGCCTTCTTTTGCCGCATATAACTTCGCGCCAGACGCCATGCGTCGCTATACCCCCGACTACATTTCGCCGGCCGAGTACCGGCAGTTGCTGGAACAGAACGCCGCGCGAATGGCGCTCCATCAAGCCGCCCGGCTAACCGGTCTTGAGATGATCGAGTTTCCCCGCCTGGAGTTTCGCAAAGAAAGCGTGGCAGAGTTGTCCCGACAACTGAGCCTCGCGCAACAGTCTGCAGCCAGGCTGGAACCAGCTGTCAACGCTCTCCATGAAACGCTGACAAACGGAGAATCGGGGCGAGACCAACTAACTCGTCCCCGGTGGCAAGCTGGTTACGATCTGGCCTTGGGCAGGGCGACAGCCGCCAAAGCCCGCATTGATGGCTACAACGCGATGTTGGCGGCCTTGAAACGAGGCAAAAACTTCGAGAACAAGTCAAGCAACACCTGGGTACTACAGCCTGCAGAAACGATCGAGGCCAGCAGTGCCCTCCGCCGGCTCGTCGAAAAAGCAGCCGTGATCCTGCGGCGCGTCGTGGACGAACACCCGGCAACGCCCTGGGCCGCGCTGGCCCGGCACGAATTGAGCATGCCCGCAGGATGGAAGTGGACCGAAAAGGTCTCGGCGGTCCGAAGAAGTCGAAAGTCGAGGGTTAAGAGAAAGAACGATTAAGGACGCTTGAGCACTGCATTCAACCAATTGAATCGAGCGTCTGCACTTGCGAGCGCAGTTCATCGAGTTGGCCGCGAAGATCCGCGACTTGTTGCTGCAGGTCCTGAAACATCTGGGCCGTGACTCCGGCTGGTGCCGAGGAGGCAGCTGGCGCAGGCCGACTCGATACTTGCCCGGTGCCGACCCGCTCCCGGATCGCGGCAAGTTCTCGTTCTGTATAGAGTGCGTGCGTCACCAGTTGGCCGCGGCCGGCGGCCGTCAGCTCGACCACCAGTCCTTTGGCGACCAGCGAATCGAGCACTGGCTGCAAGACGTTCAGATCGCTGATCGGCTCCATCCGGGAGGCTCGGCCCCGCAGATCGCCGACCGTTTGTTCACCCCGCAATAGCAACTCGGCCACTACCGCGAGCTCCAGCTTGTCAACGTCGAGCCAGTCGTACATACAATGTTTGTACTTAGCCACTCGACTACTCGACTGTACTTCCACGACCGCGCCGATCTCGCGCAGCTCGTCCAAAATCTGCTCGGCATCATCCGCCGAAAAGTTCATCTGCGGACTCCGATTGCTCTTTTGATTACAGCCCGTGGTCAGCGCGTTCAATGACAGTGGATACTGTTCGGCCGTCGTTTTCGCCTTTTCCACCAGGACGCCCACAACGCGCCGCTGGCGGGAAGTGAGAGGCTGCCATTTCTTGGCTGGTGTTGGTTCCTGGACTTCCATGGTTCCTCTTGCCGCAGTAGGAATTTCAGTTCATCATGTGCCGCAATCTACGCGGTACGAGCTTTTGGTTCAAGGATCGTACGGACGTGGGCGACAAAAAACTGCTAGAATCGATGCAGTCACGCTTGCAGTCGATCCGTACTTCATGCCACCGGACTTGCACCCGTCGGTGAGTGAGCAACATGTCCTTCGCCCATATCACGCTGGCAACCCGCGACGTGGCACGAACCTGTACTTTCTTCGAACAGGTCTTCGGCTGGTCACCGATCCGCCGACCTGACAATCTCGATCGCTCATCCGCCTGGCTTGAATTGGCGCCCAACCAACAGCTGCACCTCTTGCAGGTCGATGACTTTGCGGCTTCACCGTTCGAGGCCGAGTTCGGTCGGCACGTGGCGGTCTTTTATCCTGGCCGGCAATTCACCGAACTCAAGCAACGCTTGCGCCAGCACGGAGCCGAACTGATCACACCTCAGCGCGAAACGGCTTTTGAACGCTTTTTCTTTCGCGATCCTAACGGCTACTTGTTCGAAGTGATCGATGAGCAAGGCTATGTCGCCGGATGATTGGCTCGTGTCCGATCAGGTAATGGGGCGTGCGAGTGCTGGTCTTAGCCCCGGCGGGAAACTCGACACGGCTCTGCTGGTCACTTGCGCTCGATTTGATTCCTACGGCTTCCTTGATACTGGATGACGCGCTCGACGATCTTCCGCAACTTGGGCTCCGCCTGCTCCGCCGCGTCGACAACTTGTTGCGCTTCAGTTTTTTGCGGCGCATCGGGTCGTGCTACGTTTGTGATCGTCGAAATTCCGAGGACGCGCAATCCCTCGGCGGCGGCCGCGAGAACTTCCGGGACCGTCGACATACCGACCGCGTCTCCCCCCAGCCGCCGGAAGGCACGATACTCGGCGCGAGTTTCGTAGCTGGGCCCGGTGACGGCTACATAGACGCCGCGATGGGCCAGGAAATTACCGCGGCGAGCGGCTTCCGCAGCCAGTTCGACTAGTGTTGCATCGTAGATTGACGGCGGCACGGTTCGGGTCGGCACCAGCATTTCTTGTCTTCGAACCGCCGTCCTCGCACCAAGCAAGTTGATGTGATCCTCGATCAGCATGATGTCGCCCGTGCGAAATCGCGGGTTCAAGCCGCCGCTGGCGTTGGATACGATCAGTAGCTCGGCACCGAGTTGTGACAGCGTACGGACTGGAAGTGTCAATTCCTGGAAGCTATATCCTTCGTAGAAATGACAACGGCCCTCCATCGCGATGACAGGAATGCCACCCATCTGGCCGCACACAAGCTGACCCTTATGGCCCAGCGCCGTGGATCGCGGAAACTGTGGAATCGTCGTATAGGGAATCACGGCTTCTTGACGAATACCCGCGGCCAGGCTGCCCATGCCCGTCCCCAGAATGATCGCGACACGGGGTGTCTTACTCCAGCGATCTCGAACAAACGATGCGGCTTCGTTCATGGGCGTTCGAGAGCCTGGACGGTCCAAATCTAATGACTCGTTGGACCGCGCCACTTGAAAACCCCGCGTGGGCTATTCAATGACGAATGACGACGGAATGACGAATTCCGAAGCTCGAATGCCGCATGCCTCGCGTGGAGTCGATTCGCGTGTGGATTGGCGATGGGCGAAACTTGATCATTCGTCATTCGGATGCCACTCGTCATTCGTCATTTACAGCAGAACTTGAACTCCAGGTGACGCTGTCCACTAATTCTCTCCCGCCAACACGCCGCGCACCAAAGTGCGTAGCTTTGGTTCGGCCGTATTTGCCGTCGCGATGATCCGCTCGACGTCTGCCGGCTGAAGCGCGTCCGGCAGACACATGTCGGTGACGATCGAAAAACCTACGACGCGCATGCCACAATGTACGGCGACGATGACTTCCGGCACCGTCGACATGCCCACGGCGTCGGCTCCAAGGGTCCGCAAGAATCGATACTCGGCGCGTGTCTCCAGGTTCGGACCAGTCACGGCCACAAAGACTCCCTTATGAGCAACGATATTCTCCCGGCGCGCAATCTCTAATGCGCGGTCGACGAGCCGTAAATCGTACGGTTCACACATGTCCGGAAAGCGAGGCCCCAGCCGGTCATCGTTAATCCCGATTAGAGGGTTATCGCCCAACAGATTAATGTGATCCTCGATGAGCATAATGTCACCGTCGCGGAAATAAGGGTTCATCCCGCCACAGGCGTTGGAGACAATCAGCAAGTCCGCTCCCAGCGCCTTCATCACGCGGACCGGCAACGTGACCTGCTTGAGGGAGTACCCCTCGTACATGTGAAAGCGACCCTCCATAGCCATCACACTGACACCTTCCAGTTGACCGCAAACGAGTCGCCCGCGATGGCTGGTGGCCGTCGACCGCAGAAAGTTAGGCACGTCGTCGTAATCGATCGCTGCCTCCGTTTCGATTTCATCTGCCAGGCCGCCCAAGCCGGTCCCTAAGATGATGCCGACTCGAGGCTGACCCTGCCAATGCTTCCGAATTCCCGCAACCGCCTCGTTGATTTGATCAAACAATTCCAGCATGGCGTGCTCCTTTCCAACCTGTTTGGGACAGGATGCAATCAGATGCAATCCTGTCCTACGTGTCAACTGAGGGCAGTCCCAATACTTACCGGAATAATCACCAAACGAGACGTAGCCGGTCCGAACCTATCTTGCGAAAAGAACTTACAGCTATCTTGCCCAAACGCCGCGCATTGAAGCCTAAGGCGGATTATTCACGAGCGATCTGCTGCGAGTCCGTAAGTGCTTCCGTGGACGTGAGAGATCAGGAGTCCTGAGGCTGTGCGATTTTTTCCTCAACGTATGAGACAATACGCTTGCGGAAGAATCGCGGGCCTTCCTTCCGACCGAGCGACGATCTTCATGACCGGGCTAAAGCGCAGGCGAAGCCGCGGGCACGGTATTCCTTCGCTTGGGCGTCATTCCTTCGCTTGGACGTCAGGGCGTCAGGCTCGAATAATCCGGACTAGTGCCCTGCGAGCGGCGAGCAGACCGGCCGCGTCGCTCAGAAGTCGATCGGCCGTTTGCGTCGCGGAGTTTGGGCGAGTGTCGGTCCGATTCGTTCGCGATCGTGATAGCGCATGGCGTCTCCAGCGATTGGCACCACGACTCGCCGCCGCACAGCCGCCACGCGGCCCCAAAAAGCGGTCCGGCGCGTGAGCACCCAGACTGCCAATGACGGCGGTTAATCTCGAGGGCGTCTCGGTGCGTCTCCAAGAATCACCTGTCTCGCGTACCAGGCGAAACGTCAACACCAGGAAGCCCTGACCGGTGTGGGGCACGAGGAAATCGCGGACCCCGTGCAAGGTATCGTAATCGAACGGCAGGTTGGCCTGCCGCTCATCATGACAGATCAAGCAGGCAGCCACGGATTTAGCGACCGCTCGCGGAAGGGCAGTTACTCCACTCTCGGCGTGATGGCATCGAGTACAACAATTTTGGGTTAGGCGCGTGCCCAGCTCGGCCCGCGGTTCTGGCCGGCAAGCCGCCGGGAGGCGCAGGTCGTCCAGCAGTTTGATCCACGAGTCCACAACCGACGGACCGGCTGCCAACGACCGTTCCGCGGAAGTGGGTGACACGCGATCACCCAGAAACCAGCAGGCGCCCATAGCCAAGACGCAGACTGCTGCGGCAAGTGTCAGCCAACTTGCACTGGCAAAGCCCGCGTGCTCCGGCATCGAACCGGGAATTACCCTGCCGGGCATTACCGTGCCGGGCATTACCGTGCCGGGCATTACCGTGCCGGGCATTACCGTGTTGGGCATTACCGTGTTGGGCGTTACCGATGCCAGGACGCCGACATAGGACGGCAACTCTTTGTTCTGGTCCGCCAGCGCTTCCTGAAACAGTCCTACGGCCGGTCGCAGTGCTTCGGCCAGCTGTCGACATTCGTGGCAAGCCGCCAAATGTAGTTCAACGCCCGCGTCATCCGCCTGACCCGCGGGAAAGGGGCCGCGAGTCAAGATGTCGAAAACCCCGTCACACGTGATCAACGTCTTCATCACACGTCTCCACAGGAAGCTCGTCAGTGTATTCCGCCTCGCTCAAGAAAGCCGCCATCTTTGACAGCCCCCAGCGCACTCGATTCTTGGCCGTCGACAAGCTACAGGACATTGCGTCGGCGATTTCGTGAAACTTTAGACCACCAAAGAACCGCAGTCGCAGTGCGTCGGCCTGAGCCTCCGGAAGACGGACCAGCAGGGCATTCAACAGCTCAGCGCGTTCCTTGGCGGCCAATCGTTGGGGCGGCGTGTCGTAGGATTGAAGTTGTTCTTCGAGCTGGCCGCGAATCTCGGAACCGTTTGTCTGGTCGCTCCAGGCCCGCACCAGCAGACCTTTGCCGCGCCGCTTGAGATGCCGCCGGCATTGGTTCAACAGAATGGTCCACAGCCAGGTCCGAAAACTAAAACGCGAATCGTAACTGTGGAGCGATTTGAATGTGCACAAGAAAGTCTCTTGGACCACGTCCTCGGCCCAATCTCCGCGACCCATGCGGCTGCAAGCCACGCGATGCAACGCCGTCTCGTAGCGCCTCACCAAGGCCGCAAACTGATCCTTGTCCCCGGCCAAAACGGCGGCGATGAGGGTCCCATCTGAGGGTTGGTCTTGGTGCGGCGGCACGGGCGGTCCGGATCCACTCGACTGGCGTCAGTTTGGCAGTTCGCGTCCGACCGAGAGTGGAAAAGGGCCAAAGGCCGTCTCGGAACCAGTGTCGAACGCTGAAGCTATTGGTTATAGCCTTGAAACCGCCAAATGGGTCAATCAAAAATCCGCCAATCACGGGTCACCCGCTGACAATTGGCTCTGCACCCATGAAAACCATGCGGCCTACACTGATTTTTGTCGTTGGCCGGGTAGTGGATCTCGTTCGAATCGTGAATCGAGTCGAAGAGATCTCGTCGGAGTTGGGGCGGGGCCTGAGCAGAACGACTTGGCAGCTGAAATCGCTGGACTGGCCCCCAAATTTGCCACGAGGGAAGCACGCCTCGCTGTCCACCGAACTGCTCCGCTCAAGCCGTTCTGCTCTTGGGCCGCTGACACCCAAGTTTGGCTGCTTCGAACCCCAATTGCTAAGAAACAGCCGCAACCCGTTGCATCCGGAAAACATCCTATTTTCCCTTTGCACCCTATTCATCGTAAAACGATGGTACGGAACTTACGAAGAAAGTCGCCTGGATCGAAAACGCTTGCCAAGACACCCCAGGTTGAAGCAACTGGCGCGATGCTAGCGATCCTGCCAGCATTCACGTCTTCAAAATCGTTCGGGCATCGTTGAGACTGCCAGCGGGTTAACCCGAAATATTCAAACCTGACGCGCAAGCGAAGGTGTTGGGACTAATTGTCGCAGAACAGCGCGCAAAAAAAGCCGACGCGTAAGCGAGGGAAACACGCGGACTTCCTCGCTTACGCGTCGGGTTGCAAATAATCCGGGTTTGCGGATGCTGCGGCTTACTCGATGCTGGCCACGATCATTTAGCCGTTGTGGCCCCGCGCTGACCGATGCAATACAAAGACTGTTCGCTGCGCACGAACAGTTGGCCATCGCTGAGCGCAGGAGAGGCGAAACAGGACTCGCCCAGCGCGTTTTCGGCGACCACCGCCAGCTTCTCGCCGGGGCGAATGATCTTAGTAATGCCGTCATCCGCCAAGAAATAGACCAACCCTCCAGCTGTTATCAATGAGGCGCTGTAGTGCTTACCCAGCCGCTCATTCCAAAGGCGGTTGCCCGTTTTTGCTTCGAAACAGTTTGCCGTGCCCCGGTCGTCGGCGACCAGCAGGTAGTCATTGATCACGACTGGAGACGGGACGTAGCACCGGGCGTTGGTCTGGTTCCAGGCGACATGCGTCTCGCTGACATCTCCCAATCCTGTGGGGCGGATTCCCATGACATGGTAGTCTGGGAATCCCGCAGCCATAAAGAACAACTCGCCATCGAACACCATCGAGGCCACAAACTGCTCGGTAGGCCCGTCGATCTCCCAGTGGCATGAGCCGTCAGCCGGGTCGAGGCTAACAATACACTTGCTGCCAGAGAAGACCAGCTGCGTGCGGCCATCGATGTCCCGGATGATGGGCGTGGCATAGCTGCGTGTCTTGTGCTGGCGGTTTTGTTTCCAAACGGTTTCGCCGTTCGATCTCTTGAGGGCCACCATGTACGAGTCGCCATCGTGGTCGCCGTTGACAATGATCAAGTCCTTCCAGAGGACCGGGCAGCTGCAAAAGCCGTGAACGCTGACGAAGCCACCGGGCCGAGCCAACCATTTCTGGTTGCCCTGCATATCGTAAGCGGCAACAACAACGCTGCCAGGAGTCACGGGTCTTACGCGCGAGACATTCTTCGCCGGAGCGGTGCTGCCATCAACTTCGAGGAATGTCACATAAACCAGCTTGCCATCCGTTACCGGTGTGCTGGACGCGAAGCTGTTCAGTGCGTGCTTGGTCTCCAGCGGCGCGCGGAAAACAGTCTGCTGCCAGCGGACTTTTCCAGAGTTTCGGTCGAGACAGAATAAGACCCGCTCTTGCGACTCTTGCACACACGACAGCAGAAAAACGCGATCTTGCCAGACAACCGGCGACCCATGACCCGAGCCAGGAATCGTGGCCTTCCAGGCAACGTTGTCACCTGTTATGCCATCCCAACGGAGGGGTGGGTTTTCGTCGTGGCTGGTGCCATCGCCGCGCGGCCCGCGCCATCCAGGCCAGTTTTCCGCGGTCACTGAAGCCGAGAGTACCGAGACGAATAAGAACGTAGCAGTCAAACCGCTCCAACGCATAACTTCCCTCCCCCACCCGGTATTGAGTCCGTGCATCTCGGTAGCACTTTAGCCGATCGGCTGGCGAAGCCGCAAGCAGATATCCCATGGACAGAACACGGATTGCAGCGTCTCGGCATCTCGTCTGCGTTTGGCTGCGTCGGTCTGCGGGCAAAACGAAGGTCACGGGCGAGCCCGCAGATGATGCTGCGCGGCCGTTGGCCGCTACCAACGAACCAGCCGTCCTTCAACAGCTCATGGCGGCGGCCAGCCCAATCAGCAGGCTGATGAGGACCAGTAAGAGCGCTCGCGATTCACTGGAAGAGAGTCGCATGCTTTATGCGGGTGAGCTAGTGGCGAGAAGGAGGGCCGGCGATTCCCACGAATCAGGCCTTATAACTCTAGCTCATAAAAAAAGGCTGCCTCGGGAATGACCCCGAGTCAGCCTCATAGCTTAAAGTGCAAGGCGTGCGGCCGAGACCAAAACACCTTGTCACCTTTGGGACAAAGAAAAAAACCTCCGGTCGATCGCGACGAGTGGAGTCGCTGCAAGAAAAGCATGGATCGGGCGTGCTTCTGCACATGCCACGAATTGACCCAGGCCAATGCTAATTGTTGGTCCCTCTGCCGGAATGCAGACCGGAGGGCTTCTTCTTGTACTTAATTATACATCGCTTTTCAAGCGATGTATCTCAGCTGGACTAATAGATCGGCAATTCTGCCGCTTCCCTTCGGTCGAAATCGGTAATTCTCATTTCCAAGAGTTGCTCAGCCAGTACGTTTCCAGGAGAACCGCCCGCGAAACCCTCGCACGACAGCCTGGTTTTATGCAAAATGGTGGCGAGCAACGGCGTCCAACGTAGACAACAGCCCTCCAACGTATAAAACAGCGCTCTCATAACGGCGGCCGCTATGAATCACCTTGTGCTGGCAAGCCTGTTACTCGGCGTGGGTCAAACCGACCAGGTGGATTTTGATGTCGATATCATACCGATCCTGACCAAGGCTGGCTGCAACGCAGCCGCTTGCCACGGTTCGGCGTCCGGCCGGGGGGGCTTTAAGCTGTCGCTCTTCGGCGGCGATCCGGCCTGGGATCATGATGAGATCGCTCACCGGCTCGAGGGACGGCGGATCAACTTGGCTCGTCCGGACGACAGCCTGCTCGTCACCAAACCAACGATGCAACTGGATCACGAAGGCGGTTTGCGCTTCGAGTTCGATGCCCCCCAAGCCGCCACGCTGCGGGAGTGGGTTAGCCAAGGTGCCCGGCGACTAAAATCACGCCAATTGGAAAAATTGGAGGTCACGCCCCTCGACGCCGTCTTGCCCCGAATCGGCAGTCAGTTGCAAATCAAAGTGAGGGCAATTTTCGACGACGGCACCCCACGCGATGTCACGGCGGCCACCGTCTACAGTTCGACTGATTCCGCCGCGGTGACCGTCGATGAGAGCGGCAGCTGCACGGTACATCGCCGTGGCCGGCACTCCGTAATCCTACGCTACGTGTCGCAAGTCAAGACGGTGCAGATCACGGTACCCTTGTCCGATGCTCCCGTCGACCTTGCTCACCATCCACGGCGCAATTGGATCGATGAAGAAGTATTCGAAATGCTCGAGACCCTGCACCTGCCGGCATCGCCGGCAGCCAGCAATACGACGATTCTACGCCGCTTGTGCCTCGATCTGACCGGGCGGTTGCCAACTGTTGCCGAAGTACGGACATACGTGAGCGATTCCAACCGCCAACAATACACCAAGCTGGTCGATTCCTTGCTGGCGTCGGACGAATTCGCCGAATACTGGACCTACAAGTTTGCCAAGCTGTTGAGGGTCCAGACACAGCCCAATGACACCGCCGGCGCCCGGGCGTTCCATGACTGGATCCGCGACAAGTTGCAGCGGGACGCCCATTGGGACGAGATGGCAGTTGAAATGCTGGTTGCCGAAGGCGACTCACACCAATATGGTCCGGCCAATTTCTATCGCATTGCCCCTGATCCCCGCGCGCAAGCAGAGTATGTCAGTGAGCTCTTGATGGGGGTGCGCTTGCGATGCGCTAACTGTCACAATCATCCGTTGGACCGATGGACTCAGAACGATTACCACGGACTCTCGGCCATCTTTGCTCGCATTGACCGTGGTCGCACAATTCGCATTCGCTCGCGGGGCGAGGTAATTCACCCTCGGACAGGTGAACCGGCAGTCCCGCGGATCCCCGGCGAACGCTTCCTCGATCCAGAGGCGGACGCCCGACAGCTGTTGGCTGATTGGCTCACCCAAAATGACAACGATTACTTTGCCAAGGCGATCGTCAATCGACTTTGGAAGGCTCTACTAGGACGCGGGTTGATCGAACCTGTTGATGACGTACGCGCAACCAACCCGCCAACTCATCCCGCGCTGTTGAACCGACTTGCCGAAGACTTCGTGAACCACGGTTTCGACCTGCGTCACACGATTCGCCTGATCGCCAACTCGGCCACCTACCAGCGCGACAGCCGCCCCAATCCTGTGAACCGAATCGACGACCGATTCTACTCACACGGTTTGGTCCGGCCGCTCGAGCCAGAAGTGATGGCCGACGCGCTTTGCGATGTGACAGGAGTCGCCGAGCAATACGGGCAACAACCGCTGGGTACCCGCGCGGTGGCCCTGTTCAATCCAAGCATACGATCCCCGTCGCTGGACATACTGGGCCGCTGCTCGCGTCAGGATTCTTGTGAAGCCAGTGATACGGTCACGTCCGGACTGACAACTCAGCTGCATCTGATCAACGGACCATTGATCAATCAGAAATTGGGCGCCGAAAATGGGCGGCTGTCCCGTTTGCTCAAAGAAGGCTTGCCGACCGACCAAATCGTGGAGCAGTTTTACTTGTCGGCACTGGGCAGGTTTCCCAGCAAAAAGGAATGTGCGTTCTGGCAAAAACAGCTGCCCGCGGACGACGCCGATCTTAACGAATTGCTTGAGGACTTTGTTTGGAGCCTGCTCAATAGCCGCGAGTTCATGACAAAGCATTGAATCGGACTCCAGTCGGCGACGAGAGAATCAACGATACCTGCTGAACAAATACTCTGCGGCCCTCTGCGCCTCGGCGAACTCTGCGTTTAATTTCGACGTCAACCATCTAAACGCAGAGAGCGCGGAGACGCAGAGGACCGCAGAGAAGAAAAAAATGCGCGCACTGTGCGCGAATCTTGATCGTTTGCGTCCGCCCCACAACAGCCTCTGCGTTTAGACCGGTGGCTGGGGCCCGAGCGCCGCAGCCACGGTAAGGTGAGCAATGCCAGGATCCAAATCAGTCGGCTGGGGACCAGGTTGGAGCTGGACTTGACGCGAATCCGCGAGCCAAAAGAAAGATGCCGCCTCCGATGGCCAGGAATCCGAGAACGGGAAAGAAGCCCAGGAAGCAAATGCAGCCCGTCACGATCAACATGGTGGCCCGCACGTTGCGGCTGAAGTGGCGGTTCACATAGCGAATAACCCAAATCAGAACCAGACCGACGCTGAGGCAACCCAGGATCTCCAGCAGCCGAAAGGCGCGAGCGACGTGCGTGTTGTCAATCGCCTGGGCCGTTATCTCGATGTCGCCGCGCGGTGTTGTGAAGAGGTATTCGACCCCACGCTCGGCCAGCGCGATGTCGAGGCTGAACAGACCAGCATCTTGCTGCGAAACCCTGACAGGACTCGCAAACGTGTGAACGCCGGCACCGAAGATACCACCGAAGTGGGGGCTTAGCTTCTTCATCATCGACTCCCCAATCGCGATAGTGCCTAAACCCCGCCTGCGTTCGACGGCTAAGGCTCCAGCCGATTCAAGACCATCCGCCTCGACCTTCCCCCTAAGCTGAGACGGAAGTCCCGCCGCTTGTGGCGCCAGTTGTTGGAGCTTTTGCTCGTATCGTTCGACCTGCTCCTTCAACTCGCCGCCACGCCGTTGCATGGACCGCCGCTCTCCTTTCAGTTGATCCACTGCCGGCCGATCGGCTGCCACCGCTTGGCCTCTTTGAGTTTGTTGCGAGAATCTGACTGTGCCCTTGACCAGGGGTTGCGGCTGCGCCTGGCGGTCGGCCAATCGCGAGAGGTTCTTCTCGAGTTCCTCGACTCGTGAGTTGTCCAATTGATTGCCTGCCAGCCACTTTGGATTGAAATACAGTCCTTCGTCGGCCGCTGGCGCGGCCTCCGGTTTGCCGGCTACAGACAAGTTCAGATCGTCCGATCTGGATAGATCAGGATTTCTGAAGTTACTGTTCAATTGATTCACGACATTCGTCGACCTATTGGTCACTTGCGAATTGCCTAGTTCGAGCAGCCGATCCCGGTTGTCGCTCGCCGGTTCCCCATCCAGTGCCTGCTGGCCAAGTTCGATTTCGCGTTCGGCGGCCCGCCAGGCGGTGTCATTCCCTAATAGCGATCGAGCAAGCCGTTCGTTTTCAACAACGCCTTGAGATTGATAACTCTTCAAGGCAAGTCCAAGCTGCTTCAGGTTGTTGCGAGCCCGCGCCTTGGAGAACACATTCGAACTGCTACTGAGCACGCGCCGGAGTTCCTGGATCTGCTTCGTTTTGTAGTCCAAGAAATCGGCCAGCAGGTCTCCTTCCGACACCAGCCGCATGCTACCCCCAAAGTTAAACCAGCGATGTGTCTCGGGCAGCCGTAACCGAACCTGACTCTGTTCTACATTGATGTTGACGGTACGGACCAAGGGAAACTCCACAGGATCGAAGCCGCCCAGGGTTGCAATTCGGCCACCGTATTTCAGTTCCACAGGATAGTCCAAATCGCCCGTGGCGGTCTTGATCAAGGGGACTCTCACCAACCGGTCGTCGGCCGCTTTGGGAACTTGGGTAGGCTTGACCATTTGGTCCGCCACCTTGGCGGTCCAGAGCACGGCGCCCGCGGGCAAACGAATCTCCAGAAATTGTTCGGTCTTGTTGTCTACCGAATAGACCTGTTGCGCGCGATAGGCTCCATGGCCATCTACCATCAAGAGGGTCTCGGACAGTCGAATCCGGGCCCCAGCTGTTTCCACGGTGGACCGTGCCATCGTGCGGAAACTGAGCTGCGGCCGCTGAAGGGCATCGCTGGTCAGGTAGGCCCGCGTGATACGGCTCCCCAGCACACTGTGCAGCTTGCGCCATTCGGACTGCTGTCGCTTGAGCTCCCGCAAACCGTCCACGGCTTCGACAATCACCTCGTCGCGGCCCGCGCTTTCCAACACGACAAACTGCTGGTCGGTTTGCCCGGTTTCCGGTATCGGAATCGGTGCCGTTTGCAAGGCGTCGGTCAACGGGCGGTCCTGCTGGACCACGACAATCATTTGGTCGATGACATCGTCCTGTAATTCAAGGCGGACACGAACTTCGTCCGGATTCCCGTCAACATCTTCCACCGTCTTCTGACGGAGCAGCGGTACTGTGATGCGGGCATCGCGCAGCGAGGCGGGAAGCCGAAACGACACTTCCCGGATCCCCGCATCCAGGATGGAGAATTGCAGGAAAAGTGTCTCTTGAACTTCGCGCGGCGTAACTCGCACGTTGGTGATCGTGAACCCGCTCACCCGTGGCCGCCGGGCCAAGGTGCGCAGACGCGCGTCGAAATCCGCCGATCGGTAATGAAGTGCCAAACGGGCGAGTTGGCGTTGGGTGTTGTCGAGCCAGTCGTAAACTCGGCGTAGCAAGACACTCTCACAGTTACGCAGTTCTTCAGCGCGAACTTCATAGGCAGGATCCGCCTGGATCACGACGTATCCATCCTGGCGGTCCGTGTCGAGCACTTCGATACGCGGCACCGGCACCGGCTGATTCATTCGTAGTTGCGCCAGGCGGCCGCGTAACACAATCGCCACGGAGCCCTGTTGGGCAGATTGCAGCTGCAGAGTCAGCAACGGTCGGTTGTCCGGCGAGGTCACCGCCCACTCGAACGGTGTGGGAGCCTCGACTTCTTGCAGTTGGAGGTCGTCTGGTAAGTAAACGCGGACTTGGAACAGGGGCCGGTCCTGAACGTCAAGTTTAATGCGCGCCTCGTAGGTCGTTTCTCGTTGGGCGATCTTCACCAAGGACTGGACTTCCGCGGCAACCCGCGATGAGTAATGACGCACGGAGAGCCGGAGGTCAAACGGCACGGATGCGAATCGAAAGGCCTGAAAAGGCCGAATTCCCAGTGGACTCTCATCAAGAACCTGGGCCAGCAACTTGGCCGTCTCGTCGTCGGTCGCATCGGCTCGGCTCAATCCCGTCGCGGCCTGTGTACGCACTTCCAACAGCGGACTACGGCGGACCGTTAGTAAGCCCTGATGCAGAGCCGCATCCGGGACGGCAACCGCCGGGACGTTCAGTTCTTTACCGTGATCGATCCCGATCGGATCGTGTCGGGATAGGTGGACGGTAAACGACTCACTGCCGGTCGCAGCTTTCAACAGGGCAATCTCCAATCGCTGCGTCTCGCCCTGCCGCTGCGGCTCGTCGTCCCGTTGGGCCTGCCAACCTCGTACATTGCTCCCGGTCACGCCTTCGACCAGATAAGATGCTGGCACCGTCACGGTAAACGTCTCGCGCTGGCTACGGCGAAAACGCAACTGCACCTGCCACGTCATGCGGTGCCCGTCCTCTTGAATATCGAAGACCGCCGTGGAACGGGCCGTCAAAGTGCGGTCGATCTGCCCCACAGCAACCTTGGGACGCCATTGCACCGACAAATTGCCAGCGGGACCCAACGCCGATTCGATCGACTGGTTGTCTCGGGTCGTTTCATAGGCCGCACGGTCCTGTACGCCCGCCAAGCGAACCTCTGTTTGAGCCGCCGGGACCAGCAGGGCCATCGCGGTCGATGGTGCGGCCGGCAAACGCGCTTGAGCGATTCGCCAACCTCCGCTGCGTTGCAACGGAATTCGGATCGAAAACTCCAATCGTTGACGACCCTTGCCGGATGTATACACGACGATGAGCGGTCGAGCTGGCGATCCAACTTGTTGCTGCGACCGCGACAGCCTGTTCGCCGCCGGTGACGCCGCGCTGCTGACCACTCGAATTCGTGCCGACTCGCCGTCCAGTGTGGCTTGCGTTAAGACTCCACCCTCCAAGCGGAGAGGAATTTCGACTGGCTCATCCTCGTAGACGTCGAACTCCATTTCACCCTCAAGTAGCAGGTGTTCCTGGCCGCTTAACGTGGTCCGATATCGAGCCCCCGCCAGCGCGTAAGGCACCGGTGGCGGTTTCACACCAATCGGTCGATCGGGATAGGCCCGATTCCAGAGAATCACGTACTGGCTGTAGGGTACGAGCACCTTTTCGGCAGTCTGCGTCCCGGCCTCCTCTTCGGCATCGTACGGAATGATCACGGCGTCGGCGGGCAACTGGATCGGCCGCGGCGGCTGAATCAATCTCAGCAATTCATCAGACGCGAACGGCCGGCCGTCTTGCGCCGTGGCCAGGGGGCATGAGAACCAAGACACGAATAAAAGACCGGCGGCCGTGGCGGCGGCCCGACGAGCGCCGATCGGCGGGAGTTTGCTACCGATCCACTTCAACACAGCGACCAGTAGATAGTACGGTACGAGTAGACAGGCCGCGTAGAATGCCCGATCGAACGTCGCAGGCACGTCGAAATCGAAGCACCAGCCCACGATTGCGGGTAGGGCTAGCGCAACGACCATGGCCGCGATGACAAACTGGGCTTTGCGACGGACCGCAGAGCCTGTGATTAACAGGCCGACTAGTCCAATGAGTAACGCCGCCAGCCAACCCGCGAATTGAAGCCGGCTGGTCAGGATCATCGTCACGTTCAACGCGGGTTCCACACCCATGCTGCGAAACGTCAGCCCTTGTCCGTCTTGGTCCAACGAGATCTGCAGGCTGCGGACGCCCTCCAGAGCCCAATATTTGTCACGGCCCAAGCCTGTTTTTTCGACCATGAGTTCGGTACTGGCCGCAGTTCCTTCAGGCGCAGCTTCCTGCCAGGACTGCCGCGCGGATTCAGCTAGATCCACGGGCGCATCGTCCGCACCACCCGCCTCTTCGGCATCGGACGGTGTTGCGAAGTCCATCTGCTCTTCTGATTCCTGAGGCGCTGCGGAGGGTTCGGCGAGGTGCTGGTTCAACCTAAAGCGGCGTTCTGACCTGGTTTGTGACTCGAACTTGACCGGTCCATCACCCATGACAAATTTCTCCCCGGTACTAGCGAACCGGGGGCGATACCAAGGACCCACGCCACCGGCCAGACGGTACAGCACACCACCGACAACCGCGACGGGCGAACGGCGTCGCGCCTGATTCTCCTGAAAAACGCTCCCAGCGGCACGCACAACCTGGTGTCCATCGGGCAACATCAACTGCCATTGGACGTCGGCCATGGGAACCTCATATCCTTCCCCCGCAGTTTCGCTGCGTACGACCAGCAGCGGGGCTGTTGTCTCGATTTCGCCCAGCAAGGTCACTTTTTCTACCGGCAGTTCGTACACGATTTGCACGTCGCGCAAGGGGTTGCCAGCTGCCGGCGGAAGGCTCAACAACAGGCTGTCCTTTTCCCTTTGAGGCGCCGACGGCGTGCCGTCGACGGTGGCCGACCAGAGCGTCGAGTTGGCCGGCAGCACGACTTGCAAGTAAGACGCTTTGGTCCGCAACAGGTAACGGGCGGCCGTTTGGCAGCGGCCGCCGGTCGATACGAGCGTTACCAATTCAGCTCGTTGCACCAGGGCCGCCGGCAACCCATAACCGGGCCGCCGAAAGACGTCGACGGTGACGGACAAGCTATCGCCGGCCAGCTCGAAGACTCCTAATAGTCGCCGGCCAACTTGGTAGTCCGCGTCGACCAGTTCGCCGACATCGATCGTGCGACCGTTGGTTTGGAGTTCGATATCGAATTCCGCCGAACCTTCAACGGATGCCACCGACGTCTGATAGGTCACCTCTTGAGCGCGGACAAGTGGCAATCGGAAACCCTTCGGTTCGTCGTCATCGAATCGCTGCTGAAAATCGACCGCCAGGCGAACCTGGCCCTGCCGCCGCTCGGCTAACTCGACCGTCCACACACGTTGGCCGTCAGCCGACTCACTCGTGAATTCCTTGACGCGCACATCAGCCAATCCTCGTATCGACAACGCCGTGGGTGTCCCCTCCGGAAGTCGCAGAGAAAGCGTGCGAGTTTTGGCTCGCTCGATGTCGTAGATCAATTCGTAATAGGCCGACAGACCCTGTGGCTCGAGTTTCAGAAAGCTGAACGTGCGTGCTGTTACCAGCGGCTGCACACGCTCGATCGTGCAAGTCAACTGATACGGTTGGGTTTCGTACCGGTAAGCCAGATTCACCGGCAGTTGGTCGAGGCCGAACTCTTTCTTTTCTTCCTGGTCGAGCGGCGTCAGACCTGACAATTGGGTTGGGCGGACCATCAAATCGTCGTTCGTCTGTATTGCAACCGCGCCCTGGTCGGAGGTGGCGTCGCGCACCCTGAACAAGGGAAACTCGAGCGTGCGCTGAGACCAATCCTCGAGCCATTCGCCCGATGTGTGGGTTGCCTTCAGCACAACGTGCACCAGGTCGCCTGGCGGGATACCCTGCGGGAGCCGCACCTGCACCCGTGAGACGCCGTCTTCGGCTGGAGCGAATCGTTCAAACGCGAGTTGGCTCCCGTTATCCAGAGCGACATTGGAGACCGACCATCCGAGTGGAACGAGAAAATCGACGGCGAACAGTTTTTCGATTTCGGGCTGCAGTACAAAGCGGGCTTGGACCTCCTGCTGGCGGTCGCCGACAATCAACAGCACGTTGGTCGTCGCCCGGACGCGCGCTGGGGGCTTTGTGAAGTTCGCTTGTAATCCGTAGTCCGCTTGCGCGGCGTAATAGGCCACCACCGGTCGCACCCGCGGGGCACCCGGCTCGACTTGAAAAACACTGTCCGGTAACGCCCCGCGCAGCACTTGGGTGTCGATCGCTACCAAGTCGTTCGCTTCCACCGAATTCACATCCAGACGGTCCTCGAGCAACAATCCGATGACACCCACGTGGCTGCTGACGTCCAGCGGTTCCATCCGCGGCATCGTCCAGGGATCCATTTTGACCGAGTTATCCGTGGCAGCTATGTTGATCACGACCATGTCGGAGGTTGGCTCTTGCAGCGTGACTTCCAGCACGCGGGCCCCTTCCTCTGTGCCTGTGTCTTGCACGACCCAGCGTGCCAGCAGCGGCGTGGCCACGTTGCTGACGTCGAAACCTGCAGGCAATCGGAAGCGAAAGCGATCCACGGCGCCGTGCAGCACGTTGAGCGAAAACGTGGCATGCAACCGCTCGTAGGCTTGCGTTACTTCATCCACCACCACGCCCCGTGCAGCCACGACACTTTGCTGGAGTAACAAGCGGTTATTCAGCGACATGACCAACGCCAGCGGGCCCCGCTGGGGAACCAGCTCGAAGCGAGTCACACCGGCTGCTTCATCGACACTGCGGCTGGCCACGGCCGCTCCGCTGCGGATTTCGACGTTTCCCGGCACACTCAGATGTAACCGGGTAGCCGGTGGCATCGGTACTTGAAAATTCAGCGACTGCTGAGCCGCCGAAGTGACCAGCGGTGTGACAAGTTCCAATTCCAGCTGTCGCCGGCCGCGGCCCTCGACAAACAACAGGGCTCGGCCTTGATCTGGACGGGCAAGTGGCGCGGGCTGACCGTCCAGGCTGGCGCGACGAATCCCCACGCCGGCCAGCTCGAGCGGAACCTGATGCAGCCCCGGTTCGAGAACTTCGATGTCGAGCGTTCCGCGGATGATGGTGCGCCCCTCTGCGACCGTCGCTTCATAATGCGCGCGCAGTGGCACGACGGCGCGGGGAGCGTGGTCGGCCGGGGATGTCGCTGCTTTGCCGAGTAAGTCTTCATACTCTTCGCGTGTCAGGAAGACACGTTCGGTTTGCCCTTCCAACAACACGCTCAGGGCTTCAAAGGGAACAAAGATCTCGCGTACGAGCGGCCCCTCGCTGGTCGGACTCGAGTCTTCAGCTTGGCTAGGCGTGGCGATGAGTCCTAGCAGCATAGTGAGCAACACGGCTGCGGCCCGCGACCAGTGCCCGCGACCCAACGTTTTGGTGACGGTTGAATCGCAGTTCGCCTGGGGTCCAACGCCGCTAACGCCCCCCGTTCGCCAAGAGCTACGCGCGCCTCGCGCACACTTTGATTGTTTGCGGTGGAAGGAATTACACATCATTCCGTCCTCCTTCTTCCTGCTCTGCGGACGCGGGGCCTGGCTCTGCATCACCGGAACTTGATTCCGAGAAAGACGGCGAGTCACCACTCGGCCGATCCTCGTCGACGGATTCCGCCAGCGGAACCGCAGTCCGTATGGCCGGTAGGGCCGCCGCCAAGGTCGTGCTGGTCGCTGTGGCTGTGCGTGGCACCAGTGAAACGGTCGTGGCTACCAGCCAAACCAGTACCACCAGAGCGATGGCGATCAGCAACTTGGCGTCGATCAACTGCATCGCCAGGGTCGGTGCGAAGACGCCCACCAGCACCAGAGCGATAATCAACAATGCCAGGGCCACCAGCTTGCTGCTCGAATTTCGACGCACGAATACGAGCCCGACAAGTGCCAGAGACCCGAAGACCAATCCGTTCAACCAGCGTTCCTGTAAAGCGATCAACCGCAGCGATCCGTCCGGTGGCGGCGGCGGGCGCAGCGTCGTGAAGGCATACATTCGTCCGTCCGTGGGAAAGTTGCGAAACTCGTCATTCGCCACATTGATCTTCTCGCTGACCCAATCCAGTAGTTGGGCTTCATTTAGCGAACCGGGCCAGGCATTCAGCCGGCGATACCAATCGTCCTGTTGATTGGTCCACGGTCCCCGTGCAGCCAGCAAGGCCATTTCATCAGGCATGTAAACGGCCAAGTGCACTTTCTGGACAGCCGGTTCACTTTGTACCGGAGCCTGCTCGGGAAAAACGGGAAAATCCAAACGCGTTTGATCGCCCTTCACCGTATACCTCAGTTCGACCAGGAACGGCGTCTCGGCCGTCTGATCCACCAGCGGGATGAACAACGCGTCGTTCTCACCGTGTTCCAACGCCTTGGGTAGACCGTTGAGTCGCAGTGGATCGGTGTCGAATTCGGCTTCCGCCGGCAGCTTGATCGCCAGCCGCTGCACGGCGCTGCGCATGCGATAAAGGGCCTGTACGGAAATTCGGTCGCTACGAGTGACGACCATTCTCAAGAGGGCACGCTCGATACTGGTCCGCTTGACGTCCTCGAGTTCGTATCGCGTGGCGGTTACGCTGAGCGACCAATCGCCATGAAACTCGAAGGCTCGCGCGGCATCCGCCACTCGCATCTCGGCCATCAGATCCTGTTGTGGATCGATCGGTCGCAGTCCGGTCATACCTTGACCGGCACGCACATCCAACGTCTCGGCCTTGGCGATCACGACTTGGCCCCAGCTACGGTCGGCTCCCACCGGCCGCAACACGGGCACTGGAAAATCCAGACTCTTGCCAATTTCAAGCTCTTCGCTCTTTTGTTCCCATTTGAGCTGAAGCCGAGTTGCGCCAAGGAACTCCGTCTCGCCCGTGAAACTCCAGGCAACATAGTCTTCGGCAACGTCATCCGGCTGCGGCTCCAAGGTCTGTTCGCGGATTTCCGGCGTGACGTTGCGAATCTCGCCGGACCAGGCCGCGGGCACATCGATGCGAAGCGACTTAACACCGCTGTAGCGCACGTCGTAAAAAAAGTTCACCTCATAACGCACCACACCGGATTCGATATCGGCCGTGAGGAATTGCCGGACCGTAACCTGCGGCCGGCGGCGTTGGACGTCCAATACCAGCTGAGCCGGTTCCTGCGTAAAGGCAAACGCCAACACCGGCCGCAATGCACCAAATCGCTCTCCACGCAGAGTCTGGCTGTCCTGATAGGCCTCGGCGAAAGAAACGGAACGCAGCCCGATTTGTTCGACGGGCGCTATCCGCAAACTTTCCGGTGCATGCACAACAAGCCTTCCAGCCACGTGTTCCGAAGAGGTCGCCATGCGTGCGATCGGCAACGCGATCTGAGAGGACTCATCCGTCGGGCTGAGCAGGTTCGGATCATCAAGCGGCCGCTGTAGCTCGACAAACAACCCGATTTTCCCAAGCGCCTTGCGAGACAGATTCACTTTCAAGCGGTTTTCAGCTTCCAGGTGATACGTATCGATCGCGGCGGCCTCGATGCCTGGCACGGCGTGTCCCCGCACCGAGCGAACTTCGTAACCCGCAGGTACGTCCACATCGAGTTGAAACACGCCGGCGCGCTGAATATCGACGATCGCGAATAAGTCCAATGTGAGTTGTTGCGGTTCCAGGAAGGCTTCCACCAGCTCGCGGACACGGATCTGTGGCTGCACCTTTTCAACGGCCAGAGCTAGTTCGAACGGGAGTGCCGCGTAGCGATAGGCAAACGACCATTCGCCTCGCTGCAGAGACGGCGGCAATTCGCTGGTATCTAGCTGCAACAGCCCGGTACGTCGCGCCGCTTCGGCCCGCAACTCGCCCTCCAGCCGCACCACGACGAGACCTTGTTGTCGCCCCACATCTTGCGCTTGCAAGACGGGCACTTGAAGGTCTTGCATGGCGACATCGTCCGTGAATTTCTCCAGCTCGATCGTAACGGCTTGCGAGCCTCGTGTCGGCTCGAACAAGTGGATGGTGACCGCTTGCGTCTCCCCGCTGGGCGTCACTTCCCACTGTCGCACGTTCGGATCAAAGACGCCGGTTACTTTCTGGTCCGCCGGAACTAGGACCTGTAATTGGGACAATTCGGCGCGGCTGATTTCGTACAGCAACCGGCTGCGCGTGCGGACGATGCCTTCGGCAACGGTGACCTCTTGTTCGGATTGAACCGTCGCCAGCGCGGCCAAGCCCGTGGCGCCTTCGGCTTTAGGCGTCCAGTCGATGCGCACCGTCGGAGCCGCACCGACAAACGCCAGCACGACCGTTTCCGTGGGCTCCTCGGCCTGGTCCGCTCCGGCACCGTCCTCGCGTGTATCGAGCGGCGCTTCGGTAGCCGCGATCATGGGATGGATGCTGACTTTGACTCCCGACTGTGGAATCCGAATCCGCCAGCGATTTACCGGAGCTTGGGGCGATTGAAAGGTAACGCTGTTGTTCCCCGGATCCTTGCTGAAGGCCTTGGTATAAACCAGAGCTAATTCGTGTTGCCGAGCTTGCTTGCTTTCGTTCTTGACGAGCAGTTGGTAACCTTTGTGAGCTTGAAAAATGACCTTAGCCGGCTCGCCGTCGATGGTGGCCGAACGGATCGCGGCGTCGCTCAATCTCAACGGGGCTTCGTGCCAGCCTTTCCCTAGAACTTCGAGTTTCAACTTCGCTGAAACGGTCACAACGTCTTTCTCGATCGTCGCCTCGTTCTCGACTTCGGTGAGGATAATGCCCATGGGAGGGCGGTCGTCAGGAACCGGAGCCTCGTTTTCGCGGGCTGCTTGCCAAAGCTCCTGAAATTTCTCGTACGGTAGGAAGACCCCACGGCCTTGCTTCTCGAAGACCTCGCGCAGCTTTGTGTACGGAATGTAGATACTCTGTTCACGCAGCGGAGCCAAACTCGAGTCCGTCGGTGAATCGACGTCGCCAGCGGCAGCCTCGGCGGCAGCTGGCTCCTGCCCGCGGACCGATGGCACGGTTGTCTCAAGAACGCAGCTGCCGATCGCCATCATGACGAAAAAATGGGCTGTCTTCATTTCGATGAGATCCTTGGAAAGAAGTGTGGGTGCCCAGACTATGACGAACCGATAAGCTATTTTGTTTTCGTTTGGTCGTTTTTTGCGTAACGGCTTTGTAAAGACTAGGTTGCCGCGATATCTCAGGGATTGGATCTGCGCCAGGTCACGGGCTACTGTGCTCGCTGAAAATCCGGCACACGCTAGGACAATCCTTACGACTATGACGACCTCCGGGCGATCGCGCCGATTCCGTCGAAACGCCTGAGCGTGCTATCAGCGCCAAATCCACGGGGAAATATGTGCCCTGGGCTCGGCCAGTGCCGAGTTGACGTTGCCCACCGAACAGGAAACTCAGGCGTTCACACGGGCGGACTCATCCCCGCG
>Ga0310121_10000796_pt1 | contig 33854 bp, 28 predicted proteins | sample CB27_Tmax_986_MG_FD_203504 | JGI IMG/M metagenome (GOLD analysis project Ga0310121, IMG submission 203504) | Marine microbial communities from Western Arctic Ocean, Canada - CB27_Tmax_986 | ecosystem: Environmental > Aquatic > Marine > Oceanic | place: Canada: Western Arctic Ocean | collected...
ATATTTTCACCTAATAACAAATTATTAAACTGATAAGGGTCAGCAATAAGATCATAGAGTTCTTCCTGTGGACGTGGAGCCATAAAAATCTCAGCTTGCTTCTTAGTGATCGACCCATCGAAAAGGGCTTGTTTTAACTCAGCATAGGTGGTGCTGTTAACGGCATCTAAAGGGCCTCGCTGCGCAAATTGAGGTCTTTCGTTTTTGATATACATATAATGTTTGTTACTTACCATTCGCTCATAAGCCTCGTAATCGTGCCAATTGTGTTCCGCAAAAACATAATTTCTATGTTTTTGATTGGAATTCAATAGCAGTTTTTTAAAACTTACACCTTGAAAATGGTCTTTCGGTTCAATTCCTGCAAGATCGATTAATGTAGGAGCAATATCAATAGTACTGATCAAACTTTGACTCACTGAATTTTGAGTGGCAGTAGCTTGAGGGTAATGAACTACAAAAGGTGTTTTTACGCCTTGATCATTAACACGTGTTTTGCTGTGAGGAAAAGGTCTTCCATTGTCTGCCATGACAATGATAATTGTGTTTTTATATGCTCCTTTTTCTTTTAGTTTTTGAACTACCTTGCCTATGTAGTAATCAAAACGGGTAATCTCATCATAGTAATTGACCAAATCCAAACGAGTTTCAGAACCATCTACTAAATACTCAGGTACTTTGATTTCATCTGGATTATGGATACCCGAAAATTCATTTTTTCCCCATCCTCTATGGGCATCAATTGATGCAAACCACATAAAAAATGGCTTGCCCTTAGGTATATTTTCTATTGCGTGTTCCCAATACTCCTCTCCGCCAAAACCATTGATTTCTGGATCATTGTGTACTTCATCGAACCCTCTTATAGCATAATCCCCCATATGAAATTTCCCAGCTTGAAGGGTGAAGTAACCTTTAGATTTTAAAATTTCTGGCAGGGAAATCATCTCCATGGGTGGCATGGAATGCAATTCAGCGGCACCTGTGTTGTGTGGATAACGTCCAGTTATAATTGAGTTTCGACTAGGACTACATGAACTTGTAGTGAGATAAGCGTTTTTAAAAATTATTCCTTTTTCAGCCAATGAATCAATATTTGGTGATTGAACTTGATCATTTCCATAACACCCTAAATCATCCCAACTCACATCGTCTGCAATAAAAATAATCATATTGGGAGGAAATGATTTAGGGTTTGATTGTATAGGTTTAAGTTCCTCACAAGACTTTAACAAAAGGAGAAACACGACTAATAGAGATGCTTTAGAAAAGGGTAAAAAGATATTTTTAATCATAATAAAAAGTCTAAATATTAATTCAAAAGAAGGTAAGTAAATTCAGTAATATACACTACTTTTTTGCTTATTTTTCTATAACTACCATTATATTTATCAAACTCAAACTTCCTCTTCAATATAAAATCTAAATTATTTTTATATAGTAAAATATTACCTCTCACCATTTTAACCTCACTTATAACAGTTAGGTTTTTTTATTTAATATAGTTAGAAAAAATATCTACTACTAATATTTTTAAAGTCTATAGTAGAAACATTATTAGATATCTTATTATAGTTCAATTTTGGCATCATATAATTCAACTAAATTTTCTTTTTTAATCCTAAAACCACTTCCATGATCATGAGGTTTACCATAATTTTTACCAGATTTATGAACTCCCATTCGAAGATTAAACATTATTTTCCCCTCCTTTAGTAACAACAGAAATTTATCGAAATTGAGATTCAAATAAACAAATCCTTTGTTGTAATAAAAATGTTGTTGATCATCAATAATTTTTGAATCAGCAAAAACAACAAACAACTTATTTAATTTATTTATACCAAACTTTAAATCATTAAAGTCCCAATATACTTCATTATAAATTCGTTTTAAAACTTCATTCACCTCAAGATATAATCTATTTTCTCTCTCATCTACATCTAATCTCATATCAAATTTATACGAAATATAATTAATTGAATTTTTCATAAAATATCCACTTTTATCAACTGATAATCTGACATTAAGGATTATTTCAATTGGATTTTTATAAAGTAAAAAATCGACTTGCACTATTTCAACTTCAACATTTAGTTGGAGTTTTTTGTTTCTATCATTCCGATGAAATTTATAAAAAACCCTGCTGTAAGGATCATATATCCTAAAACATTAACCCATCCACCACCGATATATATTATTAAGGTACCTATCAAAACCACTAAAGTACCAGTCCTTGAGATTTTGTAATAACTAAAACTTGAAATGAGCAAACCTAAATTAAATATATATCCGTTAACGGTCATAAAAGGTAGCCATATTGCTGGAGTATTAATTAGATGAGTTACAAGTTCATATTCTTGTTCAGGCAACTTTATACTCCAAAAAATAAAATCAAGAACACACATGCCGATAATAAGATTAATTCCAAGTATTAATATAGGGGTATCAACAAGACTGAATTTAGTTTTTGGAAAATTTCCAATTTGTGGAATAAGCAACAATACACCAATTAACATAAACCAATGGGCAAAATCAATCGGTTCTTGCACATCTAGATTTCCTTTAAAGAAAACGAAAATTAAAAACTGACCGACCGTATAAAGAAGCAAGCCAAGAAGAAAATAAAATTCATGAAGTTTTAATTTAGTTAGATTGCTTATCTATTGTTATTAGAAATTAAATTTGTTTTCAATATTTATAGGCAAAGTTGATTAAACTTTAAACTTCTATTTTAAAAAAATTTTATTACAGTAAAACAGTTTTTGGTTGTAACTTTGTCGAGATTTAAAAACAAAATTATGAGACCATTTATTTTAGCAATCCTTGGCGTTTTTATAATTATTGGGTCTTTTTATGCTGCCAAAGCAATTATTGCTAGTAAAAAAACTCCAGTCCTTAAAAGTGAAAAAGTTATAAAAATGGTTTTTGTGGATACAGTTCAAAATAAGAATACACCCATTTCAATTCGAGCAAATGGCAATCTAATTGCTAAAAACAGAATTGAACTTTTTAGTCAGGTTCAAGGTATTTTTTTAAATACTGGTAAAGAATTTAAGGAAGGACAAAGATTTAAAAAAGGAGAGGTTTTGATTAAATTGGACAGAGCTGAATTCTATGCTTCTGTACAATCAGCTAAAAGCAATCTGTATAATATAATAACATCAATTTTGCCTGATTTGAGATTAGACTTTCCTAAAAGTTACCCTAAATGGAATAATTATCTTAAAGGCTTTGATTTAAAAAGAGCTACTCCAAAATTGCCACAAACACTTTCAGAAAAAGAGAAATATTTTATTACTGGCAGGGGGGTGTATACTAACTATTTTAACATAAAAACCCTTGAGGAAAGACTTTCAAAATATATAATAAAAGCTCCTTACTCAGGTACACTTACACAAGCAACTGTAACAGAAGGCACGCTGGTAAGAAATGGTCAAAAATTAGGCGAATTTATAGATACTTCTGTTTTTGAGCTTGAAGTTTCTATTCCAGCTAAATACAGTAAATTTTTGAAAGTTGGAAAAAAAATAAATGTAGATAATATTGAAGACGGGGTCAAATATTCTGCTGAAGTTATTAGGATTAATGCCAGTGTTGACAAATCATCACAAACAGTAAGTACTTTTGTTAAAATGTCTGGGAAAGGATTAAGAGAAGGAATGTATCTGGAAGTTCTGATTCCACTTAGGGAAGAAGCCAATTCGTTTTCATTATCACGTACACTGCTACAATATGGTGACCAAGTTTTCTATGTTGAAAATGATACTATTTTAAATCTTGCTAAAGTTAAAACGATATTTTTCTCAGATGAAAATGTAGTTGTCAAGGGAATTCCTGATGGAACAAAAATTGTATCAAAACCCGTTCCGGGTGCCTATAATGGAATGCTTGTAAAAATATATCAAGAATAGTTTCTACTATATTTTGATTGATCATTATGAAAAAAATTATTGCTTATTTCATCAAATACCATGTGGCTGTAAACATTATAGTTTTGTCCTTTTTTGTGTTTGGATTGGTTGGTATATTTTCTTTAAAATCATCATTTTTCCCTCTTATAGATTCAAAATTTGTTACAATTGGGGTTACATATCTTGGTGCTTCTCCAGAAGAAGTAGAAGAAGGTGTTGTCCTTAAAATTGAAGACAATTTAAAAGGATTATCTGGAATTGAAAGAGTTACGTCTTCTGCCAGGGAAAATGGGGGTACTATTTTGATAGAAATTGAGCAAAATGAAGATATTAATGTTATACTGTTGGAAGTTAAAAATGCTGTTGATCGCGTACCATCATTCCCCATAGGTATGGAACCTTTAGTGGTTGCTAAACAGGAACAAAGACAGCCAACCATTGTTTTCTCTTTAAGTGGGTCCAAAGTTCCTCTTTCTACACTTAAAGAAATAGGAAGAAAGATAGAAAATGATTTAAGAGGAATCGAGGGGATTTCACAAATCCGAATTTCTGGATATCCAGATGAAGAGATAGAAATCGCTCTGAATGAGAATGATCTATTAGCATATAATTTAACCTTCGATGAAGTTGTAAGAGCTGTTGGAAGTACCAACATACTGGTTACTGGGGGAAATATTAAAACTGAGTCGGAAGAATATCTAATTAGAGCTAGTAATAGATCTTATTATGGGCGTGAGCTGTCAAATCTTATTGTCAGAGCTGATCTTAGTGGAAAGATTATAAGACTTAAAGACATAGCTGTCGTTAGGGATCGTTTTTCAGAAACACCATCAGCATCCTATATAGATGATGATCGAAGTATCATCTTTGAAATACTAAGTACAAATAATGAAGATTTACTCTTATCAGCAGAAACCGTACGTGAATACATAGAAGATTTTAATTCCAAATACACTAATGTAAAGCTTGATACACTTGTAGATTGGTCGGTAGTTTTAAGACAACGTACAAATCTTTTGCTAGAAAACGGTGCAATTGGTATAATTCTAGTTTTACTTTTCCTTTCACTTTTTTTGAATATTAGATTAGCTTTTTGGGTGGCATTTGGATTGCCAATTTCATTTTTAGGGATGTTTATTTTTGCACCTCAATTGGGCGTTACCATCAACATAATGTCACTGTTTGGGATGATAGTTGTAATTGGAATTTTGGTTGATGATGGAATAGTTATAGCAGAAAACATTTATCAAAACTTTGAAAAAGGCAAATCAGCCACTAAAGCTGCAATAGATGGAACCCTAGAAGTTATGGCGCCTATATTATCTGCAGTCATAACAACTATTATAGCTTTCGCAACATTGATTTTACTTGATGGCCAGGTAGGTGAATTTTTTGGGGAAGTGGCAACAATTGTAATCCTAACGCTTACTGTATCGCTGATAGAAGCATTGATTATCCTGCCGGCACATTTGGCACATTCTAATGCCCTTAAACCAAAAGCACCTATAGCTGCTAGTCCATTGAGTAAATTTTTTGCAAGTATGAGAAAGATAAATAAACTAGGAAACGAATTGATGATATGGTTAAGAGAAAAAATATACGGTCCTACTCTTTCTTTTGCTTTAAAAAACAGGCTTTTAAGTTTCTCTGGTTTTGTAGCTGCACTATTATTAACGATTGGATCAATAGGAGGTGGGATTATTGGAGTTACCTTTTTTCCAACTGTTGCCAGTGACAGAGTTACTGTTTCACTTAGTATGCCCAAGGGCACAAGTGTAAAAATAACAGATTCTATAATTTCAATGATTGAGGAAAAAGCCCGGATATTAAATGAAGAATTGAGTAAACAATATTTGCCTGTCGGAGATAAAAAAGTATTTAAAAATATTACTAAGAATGTTGGCTCAGCTGCTGATGGGGCGATGCTAGACCCTAGTATAGGAGCAACTGGAGGTTCAGCTAATGCTTCACTTTCAATAAATATGCTGTCCGGAGAAGAAAGGCCTGATGTAGTTAGAGCTTCCATGGTTGGGAATAGACTAAGGGAAATGGTAGGGCCGATTATAGGTAGTGAAAGAATTGTTTACGGTACTGGTGTTAATTTTGGTGGAAGCCCAGTTTCTGTATCACTTCTAAGCAATAACATTGAAGAACTAAAAATGGCTACTGAAGAGTTGAAATTGATCTTGAGAAGTAATTCTCTAATAACTGATATAGCTGATACTAACCCTGAAGGAATTAAGGAAATACGTCTAAAATTAAAAGAAAATGCATATATGTTGGGACTAACCCTCCAATCTGTTATGAGGCAAGTGCGTTCAGGATTTTTTGGTGCTGAAGTACAAAGATTCCAGAGAGGACAAGATGAAATAAGAGTATGGGTTAGGTATGATCGTAAAAATAGATCTTATTTAAATAATCTTGATGAAATGAGGATAGTTACTCCATCAAAAAACCGTGTCCCGCTTACAGAGATTGCTGAATATACAATTGAGCGTGGAGATGTAACTATAGACCATTTAAATGGGAAAAGAGAGATTCAGATTACAGCAGATCTAAAAGATCCTAATCAGAGTGCATCTGATATAGTAGCCAATATTAGAAATGTTGTATTGCCTCAACTTCAAGCTAAATACCCAACTATTTCTGCTTCCTTTGAAGGACAAAATAGAGAAGCTAATAAAATTATAAAATCAGCTACTAAAATTTTCCCAATGGCTTTGTTTTTGATATTTGCAACTATTGGTTTTACATTTAGAAGTTATAGCCAACCATTTATATTGCTGCTCCTGATCCCATTTAGTTTAACAACTGTTGCTTGGGGTCACTTGATTCATGGTTTCCCCATTAACATAATATCTCTACTTGGTATTATAGCATTAATAGGTATTATGGTAAATGATGGTTTGGTTTTAATCACTAGATTTAACAAAAATCTGAGGGAAGGTTTGAGTTTTGATGAATCTCTATACCAGGCTGGAAAATCTAGATTTAGGGCTATATTTCTTACCTCCTTAACAACTGTTGCCGGTTTGGCTCCGCTTCTTTTGGAAAAAAGTTTCCAAGCACAACTTTTAAAACCAATGGCTATTTCTATAGCATATGGAATAGGTTATGCGACTTTTTTAACTCTTATAATGTTGCCGATTTTTATTTCATTTACTAATTCGGCAAAAACTACCTTCGTGTGGTTAAGTACTGGGAAAAGTGTTCAAAAAAAGGATGTGGAAGCTCCCATAAAAGAATTAAAAGAACTAGAAGGATATGATGAATAAATTATTCTATACAATAATTTTGACTTTTGCTTTTACAACATTATTAGTAGCACAAGAAATGTTAACAAAAGAAAAGGCTATAGAGTTGACACTTGAGAATAACCTAAATATAAAAGTTGCTAAAAATAATAAAACACAAGCTAAAAATAGTGCTGATATCTTAAACAGTGGTTATCTGCCATTGGTTTCGTTAAACTCAAACAACAATATTGATCTTCTTGACTCTGAAGGTGAATTAGCAGGTGGTATGAAAGGTTCTGCAAATGGAGTCAAAACTGAAAGATATAATGCGTTTGTAAATTTAAATTACACACTTTTTGATGGGCTTGGTAGATACTATAATTATAAAAAATTTAAGGAGATCTATAATCAATCTGAATTAGCTGTAAGGCAAACTATTGAAAATACAATACTACAACTTTTTTCAGTTTACTATGAGGTGGCAAGATTGACAGAAAAAGCTCACACACTAGCTCAGGTATTAAATATTTCTAGAGAAAGATTAAAGAGAGCTAACTATCAATTTGAATTTGGGCAAAACACGGGTTTAAATGTTTTAAATGCTGAAGTTGATGTAAATACTGATAGTATAAACCTCCTTAATGCTCAACAATTACTGCGGAATACAAAGCGTGATTTAAACCTAATCATGAACCAAGATCTAGAATTAATTTTTAAAGTAGATACAATTGTCAAATTTATTCCTGGTTTAGATATGGAAGTTATGTATAAAGATGCCACATCTAATAATGTGCAAATTCTGTTACTTGAAAAAGAGGTTTCAATAGCATCGTATTCCTTAAAAATTTCAAAATCTGGATTTTTACCCACTATAGGACTACTAGGTTCTTATGGATGGAATGAAAGCAAAAATGATAATCCACTAGCTTTTAGCATACAAAACTCATCAATTGGAATTTCAGGGGGTTTATCTCTGTCTTGGAATGTCTTTGATGGAGGGAAAAGTATTACTAATACTAAAAACGCAATAATTTCCTACCAAAACCAGCAATTACTCAAAAGGCAAGTAGAGTTAGAAATTGAACGAGATATAAAAAATGCATGGGACATATATCAAAATGCCTTATATGTGCTCGCTGTCCAGGAGAAGAGTATGCAAACAAATCAAAACAACTTTCAACGAACTAGAGAGCGATATAGAATAGGTCAAATCACTTCAATAGAATTTAGACAAGCACAGCTTAACCTACTAAATGCGAAATTAGCTAAAAGTCAGGCTAAATATAATGCAAAGCTCTCTGAACTAAAGATGCTACAGGTAAGCGGACAACTTATGAACGTGGAGTTTTAAATTCAAATTACTTATTTGAGGTTTTTAATTTGCAAAAATTAAAAATCAATAGAAGTTTAGAGCTATACGTAGTAGAAGTAAATTAAGGTTTATATCTCATAATCCAACCGGAGAGTTTATAAGATCAATTATTTTATACTTTAAATCAATTAAGAAAGAGAAATAAAAATATTTTTAAAAAGTAGTTTAAATTAAACTATTTTGTTAGAATTTTGTCATAATAATTTCATGAAACTTAAATCAATGGTAAATTTTTTTCTTTTATCTAATTTAATTTATTCCCAAAAATTATCTGATTCAACTTATGTTAAATTCACAAATCAAAAAATGGTTATCGATGGTATTGATAATGAATCTTCATGAAAAAAAGCGGATTTAAAAACAGATTTTTGGCAGTGGTTTCCAACTGATACTCTTAAAGCAGGGAAATAAACTGAAATTAAATTTTTATTTGACAATGAAAATATTTATGCTTTTGTAAAATGTTATGAAGACAAAGATAAAGCTGTTATTTCAAGTTTAAGAAGAGATATGGGGCGATATTCTGATTTTTTTCTATTTACTTTTGACTCATTTTTAACCTCAGAATTTCTTATTGTACCAGCTGTAACCCGATCTGTTGCTTTTACAGTAATCCCCATTATCAGCTACATAAAAAGGTTATAAATCTTTCTTTTCACAAGAAAATAAAAGTATTCTAAATAGAATAAACAGTAACTTCTTCATAAGATTTAATATACTAATTATATGCTTGTTAGTAATTTGCTGAATTAAAAAAGAAAGATATACCTATGGTTTAGTTTGATTATATTAGAAAATAAAATCAAAAAATGGATTTGAAGTATTTTAATTTTATTAACTGTTAATTTATTTAAATGTCATGACTAACGAGTTAAAAGAAATTATTGATTATGTTACAAATGATTCAAATCAAAATAAATTTGTTTTAGCAACTGTAGTACATTTAGAAGGCTCATCATATAGAAGACCAGGTGTTAGGATGCTAATAAATAATAATGGAAAATCATTTGGTAATGTTAGCGGTGGATGCGTAGAGAAAGAAGTTATAAGACAATCTCAAAGTGTGTTTAAATCTAAAATTCCAAAAATTATAAAATATGATGGTCGTTTTCGATTAGGATGTGAAGGTATTCTAACAATATTAATTGAACCATTTATATTAAGTAAAAATTTTATAGCTGAATTTAAAACTTCAATAGAAAAAAGATTATCAATTTATTCTTCTTCGATATATAAATTAGAATATGTAGAAGACTTAAATCTTGGTACACAAATACAAATTGGTGAGCTAAACTTTTCATTTCGTAAAAATTTTTCACCCAAATTCCACAAAGAAATTTTATATTTCAAACAATCATTTCCACCCATATTTAGATTATTTATTTTTGGTGCAGAACATGATGCTGTTCAATTATGTAGATCTGCTTCTTTATTAGGATGGGAAGTTACTATTGTTGCTCCTCCAGATGAAGATAAAACTATACATTTTTTCAAAGGAGCAAAAAATTTCATAACTCCAATCATTGAATCATTTAAAACTAATTTTATTGATAAACAATCAGCTATAGTTCTTATGACACATAGTTTTAATAATGACATTCAATATCTAATTACTTTAAAAGAAACTTTTCCAGCATATTTTGGTTTATTAGGTCCTAGCAAAAGAAGAGAAATGGTTATTGAAAAATTTTTAGAGAAATACCCAGATTGTTCAATTGAGTTTTTAGATCAATTACGTGGTCCAGCTGGACTTGATATTGGTGCTGAAAGTCCTTCTGAAATATCAATTTCTATATTATCAGAAATCTTAAGTGTCATTAGACAGAAAAATACATTAGCACTTTCTACTAAAAATGGGAATATTCATGATTAAAATTCCTCAACTTCTTATTGCAGCTGGTGAATCGAAAAGAATGGGTAAACCCAAACAACTTCTCAAGTGGAAAAATTATACATTAATTGAGCATCAAATAAAGAATTTATTAGATACAGATCAAAATGTGTGGGTTATATTAGGTGCTCACTCAGAACTTATAATTCCAATAATAAAGAACTATCCTATAAATATAAGTCTATATGAAAATTGGAAGATAGGAATGGGAGCTACCATATCACATGGAATAAAAAAAATTATAAAAAAATCTCCTGAAATAAATGGAATATTAATTTCTTTAGTAGATATGCCACTTATCTCATCAGTACATTTAAATAAATTAATTCAAACCTTTTCAAAATCTAAAAATAAAATTGTTGTTTCTAAATCAAAAGACGGATATTTAAGTGTTCCTGTATTATTTCCTTCAATTTATTTTGATGATTTAAAGCAACTTAAGGGAGATCAAGGCGCAAAAAAAATCATTAAAAAAAATTCAAGCAATTTAAAAATTGTTGATTGTTATGATTTATTAATTGATATTGATACTAAAAAAGAATACTTTTTTTTACTAAATAAGATCACCCACCAATAGTTATCATACTCCTATTTTCATTATGGTTTTTTGTATTTTCAAAATCTTCAGAGGTTTTCATTCCAGATCTAACTGATTTTTTATTTAATATTGCTCTACTTATTATAGACTCTATAGGATTACCTTCACGAAGTGTAGTAAGTAAATCTTTTTCTTTTGAAGAAAATAAACAGTTTTTAATTTTCCCATCTGCAGTTAAACGAATCCTATTACATTGATCACAAAAAGGATTAGTAACAGTACTTATAATTCCAAAGCTTCCCTGAAAATCTTTTATTTTAAAATTTCGAGAAGTATCATGGATTTTATTTCCTAAAAAAATTAATTTTTCTTCACCAAAATGATTCTTCACAATATTTAAAATAGATTCATAAGATACTATTTTATCTCTTTTCCATTTATTACCAACAAATGGCATAAATTCTATAAATCTAAATACAATGTTCCTGTTTTTAGTGAAATTGATAAAATTTATAATTTCATCATCATTCACACCTTTCATAAGAACGGCATTTATTTTTATGTTAAATCCTTGTTTTAGTAATTCTTGAATATTTTGAATTACATGTTTAAAATTATTTCTAAGTGTTATAGCTTTAAAACGTTTTTCGTTAAGGGTATCTAGGCTCACATTAAGAGTTTTGATATTACATTCTTGTAAAAGATCTAGATATTTATTAACAATTACAGCATTTGTTGTAATTGATAAGTCCACAGGTAATTTCGATAATTTCCTTACTATTTCTGGAAAATCTTTCCTAATTAAAGGCTCTCCACCTGTTAATCTTATTTTATTTACTCCATGTTTTACAAATAATTTGGCTAAATAAATTATCTCATTTGATTGCATTAAATGTTTTTTAGGAGTTAATTCTACTCCTTCTTTTGGCATACAATATAAACATCGCAAATTACAGCGTTCTGTAAGAGATATCCTTAAGTAGGTATGTCTTCTACCAAAACTATCTGTTAATATGTCAGATTTATTAATCATTTAATGACCCTTCTCTTTTAAAATATCAAATAAATGCAAAATCGATGGAAATACTGCTTGAACAGATTCTATTGCTCCTTTTGTAGACCCTGGTAAAGCTAATATCAAAGAGTTTCTTATTAATCCAACTACAGTCCTTGACAACATAGAGTATGGAGTTCTATTTTGTCCAAAACTTCTGATTGCTTCTTCAACACCAGGAATTCTTCTTTCTAGAATAGGAAGTATAGCTTCTGGAGTAAGGTCCTTAGGCGAAACTCCCGTTCCACCTGTTAATATTATTAATGAAAAATCATTCTTACTTAAAGAGATTATTTTTTTTTGAATTTCAGTAATATCATCTCGAACTATACTATAATCTAAAGTATTTATTTTCCACTTTTTCAAAGATTTTATAATTGCTTTTCCAGCTTTATCTTTATTTTCGCCATCAGATATTGAATCCGAACAAACTATTACAGCAGTATTAATTAATCCTTCAGATAAAGAAACATCAGATTTACCTCCACTTTTTGATTCCAATTTTATTTGTAAAATCTCAATTTTTTTATCAATTGGTTTTAACATATCATACATGTTTAAAGCTACTACACTAGCACCATGCATTGCCTCTACTTCAACGCCTGTTTTATATATAGTTTTAACTGTACACATAATTTTAATTTCTAAACCTTTAATTTCAAATTTAAAACCAGCATATTCAATTGGTATTGGATGACAGTCTGGTAAAATTTCTGATGTTTTTTTTATTGCTAATAAACCTGTAGCCCTACTCATTTCAAAAACATCTCCCTTTGGAATTAATCCATTTTCAATTGCTTTAATAGTTTTAGAGTTTCCAACTTTAACAACTGCTTTAGCTGTTGCTTCTCGGAGTGTATTATACTTATGAGTAATATCAATCATAATTATTATTAACTTTCCATTGATGAGATTCATCATTAAAAATCTCCTTCCCAAAGATAGAAGCTTTTTTCTTTATTTCGTTTAAAACAAGCTTTAGGATTCCATAAATATCACTCCTATGTGGTCCTGATACAAATATAAAAACACAAACATCTCCAGCTTTGATTTTACCTAAACTGTGATAGATATGCATACAATAAATTGGAAAATTATCAAAAATAGATTCTTTTATATCATGACAAATTTTATTTGCCATTTTTTCTTGTGCTGTAAAATCAATTGCTACAACTTCTTTTCCCTTTATATTATCTGAACGTACTTGACCTAAAAATAATTCATGAGCTCCAATAGTTTTTTTAGTCTTATGGCTTTCTATGGATTTTGCAATAAAATCACTAGTTATAGGTCCTTTAATAAAAATATTTTTTATAACTTTTTTTTTATTCATTTATCCATTTATTTAAAATTAATGCTCCCTCTTTTAAACTAAAAGACTGTACATTAAAATTTTTATTTGTGAAGTTCGCGGCTTTAATACTTCTTTTACCAGAAGAACAGAAAAAAATAATTTTTTTATCACTGATTATATTTGAAATTTCATTTTTTAATTTTCCTAAAGGTATATGGTGAATTTTTTTATGTGTTATTACAGGCTCTTCATCTTCGTTCCTCACATCAACAAAAATACATTTATCATCTATTGTTAATGAATTAAGAGAAATTCTATAATCTGAATTCATTAAAGAAATACTATCTGAATAAGGAACCCCCTTTTCTATCAATTTATTCACTTCCATCTCATTTTTAGAAAACCTAAATGTTGTGTGAATATTCTTTAAAAAATTTATACTTAATACCGTTCCTGTTAATACGTCTCCAATATCTAAAATTATTTTTAGCACCTCATTAGCTTGATAAATACCTAAAATACCAGGTACAACTCCCAGAACACCAGTTTGACTACAGTTTGGCAATTCATCTTCCTTTGGTATTATTGGAAACAAACAACGATAGGTAGGTCCTTGGTTATAGTTAAAGACTGAAATTTGACCTTCAAATTTATAAAGTGCCGCATAGACAAGTGGTTTATCTAATAAGACACAAAAATCATTTAACAAATATCGAATTTTAACATCATCTGTTCCATCAACAATGATGTCGTATTGTTGTATTATTTTGCTTCCATTTTGAATTGTTAAAGCTTCAGAATATGCTTTTGTCTTAATTGATGAATTAATTCTTTTAATATATTCTTGTGCACAAAGTGCTTTATTTTTATTTAAATCATCTTCTGAAAATATAATTTGACGTTGTAAATTAGATAATTTGACATTAGCAAAATCTATAATTCCAATAACCCCCACACCTGCTCTGGATAAATATTCAATAACCGGAGACCCTAATCCTCCAATTCCAACAGCTAATACACTAGTGTTATTAATTTTGGATTGACCTTTAGCTCCTATCTCATTAAGTGCAATATGTCTTTTATAGCGTGTCATTTTTATCCACCAGAAAACTGAGGAAGTAAATCAATAACAGCTTTACGAATAAGTGCACCTTCCCTTTTAATTTGATTATTCTGGGCTACTTGAAAAGTCTTCCCTTTTAAAATAGGATGTATCTGAATTAAATCCTTTATAAATTTTTGAATCGTATCAGCTTCAGAAAAAATAAATTCTTCATTACTATCAACTAACTCGGCGATTTGTCCATAGTATCTTACAGTATAGTCCATTTAAACAGTATAGTCCATTTAAAGTAAAAGTAATTTAATCGATGCAATAATTAAAATTACAACCAATAAATATTCTAGTACAATGCTTTTCCATTTTTTACTTCCATAATAACTTCCAATTAATCCACCAAAAAATGCGATTAATACCATCATCATAGAATCTGAAGATAAATTAATTCCTAAGTTAAATTGTCCAAACAATGCTGAAGCAGAATTAACCCAAATAAATAAAGCTGAAACTGCAGCTGCTTCTTTCATCGTTCCCCATCTAAATAATAAAATTAATGGAGTTAGTATAATTCCACCACCAATACCAATTAATCCAGAAAAAAAACCAATTGTAATTCCAAATAATATTGCAATAATTAAATGTGGATTAGATGTTCTTTTTACTTGATCCTTTTTCCATAGCATTCTAACAATCGCAAATATTAGAAGAACACCTAAAATCTGTCTATATAAGTCAGGATGAATATCCATTTTACCTCCAAAAAATGCAGATGGGATAGATCCAATAGCAAAATAGATAAATAATTTTTTAATAAAATGACCAGCTTTATAGTATTGATAAAATGCTATTCCAGCAACAAAGAGATTTAATAATAAAGCTGTAGATTTCATTATCTCACTTGGAAATGAAAAAAGAACCATAAGAGCTAAATAACCACTAGCTCCACCGTGTCCTACACTAGAATATAAAAGAGAGACTATGGGTAGAGTAATTAAAAATAGAATTAAAGATGTAGATTCAATCATTAAAATTACTTTAATAATAATACGTCAACTAAATCACCCTTTTCTAAATTAACATCACCTTCATTTATGAATACTAGAGAATTAGATTGAGCAAAACTTATCATTTTTGATGATTGTTGATGTTCTAATATTACAACTGTATAATCTCTATAAATAGCCTTTAAAAATACTGCTCTATCTCCCTTTTTAGAAAATGAATTTTTTAATGGCACTTTTATTCTATGTAAACTGTTATTAACACCTCCCATTAATTTACTAAGAAATGGAGAAACGTATACATAAAAACAATTCAAGGTAGATGCTGGATTTCCGGGCAAAGCAAAAACAAATTTGTTTTCTATTTCTCCAAAAAATAAAGGTTTCCCAGGTCTTTGTTTAACCCTATAAAAGATTTTTTTTACCCCTATTTTATGTAGTGCTAATTTTACAAAATCGTAATCTCCTACTGAAATACCACCTGAAATTAATACTAAATTAGTAGTATCAAAAGCTTTTTTTACATTTTGAATTGTATCTTTTAAAGTGTCTTTTACAAAAAAGACTCTTATATCTTCAATACCTTTTTTATGAAGTGCAGATTGTAATACAACACTATTGCTTTCGTAAATTTTACCTGTCTCAATTTTTTTTCCAATAGAAACCAACTCATTCCCAGTAATAAGGATAGAAACTTTAAGTAAAGAATAAACTTTTATTTTTTGAATTCCTAAACTATAAATAAATCCTAATGACGCTTCATTTAAGAAAAAACCTTTATCTATGGTAAAATCTCCTTTATTTACTTCTTCACCAACTTTTCGTATAAAAGATCCTTCTTTTGGAATACTATCAATAGTAATGGTCTTTTCATTTACTTTAACATTCTCTTGGATAACAATAGTTTGAGCACTATCTGGAACATGAGCTCCGGTTAAAATCCTTACTGCCTCTCCAGGTTTTAAGTTAATAAGACACTGATCTCCTGCCTTCGATTCTCCAACTACTTTATATTCAAAAGAATCAGAAATGTTTAGAGCATACCCATCCATAGATGATTGTCTAAAACTTGGAAGGGAAATTGGTGAAATAATGTCATCAGCCAATACTCTACCTAATCCCTTAGACACATCAATAATTTCAATAGCTGGTAGGTTTACAACTTGAGCATCTATTATATTTAAAGCTTCTTCTACACTTATCATTTAGTATAATAGAGAAAATTCATTGTTTATTAATCAAATTTAATTAACTCACACTAAATGGTTGATCATAATGCCTTTTCCCTGTTGCTTTATACAATGCGTTTGCTAAAGCTCCCATCACTGGAGGAAATGGGGGTTCTCCAAGACCTGTAGGATTTATATTATTTTTTACAAAATAAATTTCAATATTTTTTGGAGACTCACTGTGTCTTATTAACCTATAACTATTAAAATTATCTTGCTCTGGAGTTCCATCTTTAAATGTTATTTGAGAGTACATCGAGTGTCCAATTCCATCAACAGTTCCACCTTCTATTAGATTTATTGCTGCATCAGGGTTAACTAAAATACCACAATCTACTGCACAGTAAACTTTATCTATTACTTTCTTGCCATTTATAGTAACTATATCAACCACATTTGCAACATAAGATCTATGACAAAAATAAGCAGCAAGACCTCTTGAAACTCCTGGCTTTTTTGTATCCCAATCTGATTTTTCTCTAATAAGTTTTAACACTCCTTCATAACGACTAGCTTCGTAATCATTTTGTTCACCTACAGGGGTATTTGTTGCTTTTTTAAATAATTCTAGTCTAAAATCCATAGGATCCTTACCTATAAATTCAGATAATTCATCTAAAAAAGATTGTTCAGCACTTGCTATAAAATTAGATCTAGGAGCTCTAAAAGCACCCGTAGTAATATTCGTATTTATAGTCCATGTTTCTGCAAGATAGTTTTCAATAGCACCGGCTGGAAAACGATTTGCATACAAGCAACTTTCTGGAACACCTCCTGCTCGAACATGAAAAGCGGTTACATTATTATTTTTATCTACTGCAGCTTTATAACGCACATGATAAGAAGGTCTGTACGTTCCCGAAGTCATGTCATCTTCCCTAGTATATATTAATTTAATTGGAGATTTTACTGTTTTAGAGATTACAGCAGCTTCTAACATAAAGTGTCCGTATAAGCGACGACCAAACCCACCACCCATACGAGTCATCATAATATCTACTTTTTCTTTTGGAAGGTCAAATCGATCAGCAATAGCTGTCTCTATAAACTCAGGAGTCTGAATAGGACCTACTAATCGAGCAAAATCATCAGTGATATCTGCAAAAAAGTTCATCGGTTCCATTGTATTATGGGCCAGAAAAGGGCAAGTATATTCTCTTTCTAAAATACGTTCAGCATTTTTAAAAGCTTTCTCAGGATTACCATCTTTTCTAACTACCTTTTGATTTTTAGCTCCCATCTCTACCATTTGCTTTCTATGATTCAAAGTACTTTCAAGACCTGAAGGAATTGTTTTTTTAGTAGTTCCTCCCCTAAAGGATTTCATTTCACTTATTATTTCTCCTGCCTCTTGCCATTCAGTTTTAACAGACTTTTTAGCTTGCAATACTTCCCAAGTTGATTTTCCAACTACAGCTATTTGATTAGTATGACAACTATAATCAAATACACCTTTAGGTTGACCATCTCGATAATTATTAAATTCAAAAATATCTATTATACCAGACATTTGTTTTGCTACAGAAGCGTCAAAAGATTTTAATTTCATTCCAAAAGCAGGAGGATGAATAAGCATAGCTATCAACATACCTTCTTCCTTATAATCAAGACCAAACAATGGCTGTCCAGTAACAATTTTTTTTCCGTCTACATTTTTTCTAGAAGTGCCAATAATACTAAAATCTGATATATCTTTTAAATCTACTTCTTTAGGAATTTTTATTTTGGCTGCCGAAGAAGCTACATTACCATATCCGAGTTTTCTACCAGATGCTTTGTGATGTAACTCTCCTAATTTTGTTGTAATTTCATTTACAGAGACTCCCCATTTTTTTGCAGCAGCAGTAATTAACATAAATTTAGCAGTTGCTCCTGCCATACGAAGAGGAATCCATGAACTGCTTATAGAATTACTCCCTCCAGCTAATTGTCTTTGAAATATGTCTGTATTTAAAGGTGCCTGTTCAACACTAACATCTTTCCAATCAACATCAAGTTCCTCCGCAACCAACATTGGCATAGATGTCTTTACATTTTGTCCAATTTCAGGATTAGGAGACATAATGGTAACTAGTCCATTTTCTCCGATTTTTAAAAATCCATTGATTTCAAACCATTCTTTAGGGAGTGTTTTTACCTGATCTGTTGTTAAATTACATGAAGCTAACCAGCTAAATCCTACCATTATTCCACCACCAGATAAGATGCTAGTTTTAATAAATGATCTTCTCCCAATATGTGTTTTCTGTTTTGTCATAATAACTATTTATACTAAGATTTTATCGCTTTTTTAATTGCTTTTTTAATTCTAGTATATGTACCACAGCGACATAAATTTCCATTCATTACAGATTCAATTTCTTCATCTGTAGGATTAGGATTAGATTTCAACAAAGACGCAGCCTGCATAATCTGTCCTGATTGACAATATCCGCATTGAGGTACATCGTTCTCTATCCAAGCTTTTTGAACTGGATGATCACCATTTTCAGACAAACCTTCTATAGTAGTTATTTTTGAATTTCCAACGCTTGCAACAGGTAATTGACAAGATCTTACAGCCATACCGTTTAAATGAATTGAACATGCTCCACATTGAGCAATACCACAACCAAATTTTGTTCCAACAAGATTTAAATGATCTCTAAGTACCCAAAGTATTGGTGTAGATGGATTTACATCAATATTATGAGCTTCTCCATTAACATTAAGTTTAAAATTTGCCACTGGGTTTGATTAAATTCAATATTTTTTAAAGTATCTCAATTACATCTTTTTTATTTAATCGACTTACTCATTTATTACTATCTTCATTATAATACAATCTCTTATCCTTATCATAATAATAATAATACTTCCTATCTCTACTATACCATTTAAACATAAACTATATAATTAATTATATCTCCCTATATAAGTAAAATATATAAACTGCAAATCAAATATAATCAATATATTTCATTCATTATTCATTAAAATCTTATTGGAAATTAATTTTCAATACCACTCTATAAATCACTTATAATCAACCTTATACACTATTTTTATATCTAAAACCCTATAACTACTATTATATTTATGAAATTTAAATTTCCTCTTCAAAACAAAATCTAAATTATTTTTATATAGTAAAATATTAGCTTTCATATTTTTAACCTCACACATAGTGAGGTTTTTTATTTAATAATGAAATTTAATTTATAAAAATTATCTTTAAGTAAATCAATCCAAGTTTACAAATATGTATAAAGTAGCATTTAGCCTAGTTTTTATTGGAGTAATAGTTGGTTGTAACTCTTTGTCAAAAGAAATAAATTTTAAACATAACATTGTTTCGGGTCCTGTACCTTGGAGTAAAAATTTTGAACTTCGACAAAACTATGAATTTACCTTTGCAATTATTGGTGACTTAAATGGGGGAGAACGACGAGGGGTGTATTCCACAGCCATTGAACAATTGAATCTATTGGATCCCGATTTTGTGCTAAGTGTTGGTGATTTAATCGATGGAGGCACCAAAGATTCTTTGACACTAACTTTCCAATGGGACTTTTTTGATTCTAGGACTTCAAAACTTCATAGCCCTTTTTTCTACCTGGGTGGTAATCATGATTTGACTAATATTGAAATGCGTGCTTTTTGGAAAAAACGATATGGTCATAGGTATTATCATTTTATTTACAAAAATGTCCTTTTTCTGATGTTAGATTCAGAGGATTATAGTATGGGTCGAATGGAAGAAATTTACAATGCACGTGTAAAGGCCTTGAAAATATTGTCAGGCGAAATCAAAGGGAATTATAAAGAATCAAAATACTACAAAATGCCTGAACGCACACATGGAGCCATAAGTACTGACCAAATTAATTATTTTAAATCAGTAATAGAAGAAAATCCTTCAGTGGATTGGATCTTTGTTTTGATGCATAAGCCACTTTGGATGCGTGAAGATGAAAAAGGATTAGGTCCTTTAGAACATGTATTGCAAAACCGACCTTACACTTTAATTAATGGACATTTCCATTCGCTTTCCCATCGCAAACGAAAAGGTGAAAATTACATCATGTTAGGAACCACAGGGGGGAGCCAATCTAAAACGGATTCTATGGCTATTGATCATATTACATTGGTAAAGATGAAAAAAACACCCACCATTCTTCATTTAAAAATGGAAGGCATATTGGATCAAACTGGAAAGGTCCCTATTCAGGAGCAATAGTATTTTACAAGAGAAAATAATTTAAAACTTATATTATATATTTTTGTCATAATAATTTCATAAAACTTAAATAAATGGCAGTAAACATTTTTAAAAAAGAAGATCAAGCTGACGGTAATTTTAATAATGGTGAAATTATTGAAAAAAAACCAATCGGATTTCTACAAGATGGGGGCAAGTTAAAACCTTATTCTAATCTATTTTACTGGGCTTATGCATGGACTCCTAATAAAAAGAGCACGATAGGTCTTCATCCACACCAAGGCTTTGAGATATGTACCTTCGTTATTAAAGGTAAAATCAATCATTTCGATACTAAACAAAATAAGTGGATCTCACTCTCTGAGGGGGATGTTCAGATTATTCGATCTGGCAATGGAATTTCACATGCTGAAGAAATTGATGATCAATCAGAAATTTTTCAAATTTGGTTTGATCCAGATATTTCAAAATCTATAAAAAAAGAAGCTACTTATGATGATTACAAGTCAGATGCTTTTAAAATAGTACAATTAAAAAATAAAACACTTAAAATTTTAATGGGAGAAAATTCTCCAATGAAAATAGATAGTGAGGGTGTTTTAATTAATGAATATGAGCTTGCAGAAGGCAAGCATTCTTTTAAAATAATTTCAGGATCAATTCATTCAATGTTTCTTTTGGATGGAAACTTAATTTACGAGAATAATATATTGAAAAAAGGAACTTTTTTTAATGTAAATGGTCAAGAAAAAATAAATTTTGAGGCTTTTGAAAAATTAAAAATTTTTGAAATTATTTCTCCTTTGAACCTTTCATATAGGACTTACTCACAGTTATGATGATATGATTTTTAAAAATGTTAAGATCTTAAATTTAAATAGAGTTTATTTTTATAATTAAAAAGATGTTTATTATGGATAATTTACTTTTTTGTCTTAAACTTGCAAAAAATTAAAAATCAATAGAAGTTGAGAGCTATACGTAGTAGAAGTAAAATGAGGTTTATATCTCATAATCCAACCGGAGAGTTTATAAGATCAATTATTTTATACTTCAAAATCAATTAAGAAAGAGAAATAAAAATAATTTAAATTAAACTATTTTGTTAGATTTTTGTCATAATAATTTCATGAAACTTAAATCAATGGTAAAATTTTTTTCTTTATTTTTTCTTTTATCTAATTTAATTTATTCCCAAAAATTATCTGATTCAACTTATGTTAAATTCACAAATCAAAAAATGGTTATCGATGGTATTGATAATGAATCTTCATGGAAAAAAGCGGATTTAAAAACAGGTTTTTGGCAGTGGTTTCCAACTGATACTCTTAAAGCAGGGAAACAAACTGAAATTAAATTTTTATTTGACAATGAAAATATTTATGCTTTTGTAAAATGTTATGAAGACAAAGATGAAGCTGTTATTTCAAGTTTAAGAAGAGATATAGGGCGATATTCTGATTTTTTTCTTTTTACTTTTGATACATTTAATGATTTAACAAATGCCTACGCATTTGGCGGCAATTCTGTTGGGGTAAAAAAAGATGAAATTTTATCAAATGGAGCGAGAAATCTTCGAAGAGATGGGAATGATGATTGGGATGTTAAATTTGATTTAGAAACAAAGGTTTATGAAGACTATTATATCGCAGAACTTAGAATTCCTTTAAGTTCAATTAGATTTGAAAATAATAGTAAAATATGGAGGTATAATGCTTTTAGAAGAAGAATTGGTGCTAATGAATTTTCAACCCTTTTTAGAGTTCCTCAAGAACAATCCTTTATTAATCTATCTTATACTAAGCCCTTAGTTTTCGAAAGACCTTTAGGTAAATCAAAAACTCCTGTAGCATTTATTCCATTTATAAATCTATTAAAATCAACTAATTATGATCCTAAAAGTTCTTTAAATTCTTTAAATTATGGAGCTGATGGGAAGATATATATTGGCACAGGTTTAAATCTTGATCTTACAATAAATCCTGATTTTTCTCAAATTGAAGTAGATGATCAAATAATTAACTTAGAAAGGTTTGCTGTTAGATTACCAGAAAAAAGACAATTTTTCATTCAAAATAGCGATTTATTTACTGGACAAGGTGATCGATATGAAAACCCACCATTTTTTACAAGAAAAATAGGAGTCGCAGAAGATTTAAATGGAAATATTATTGAAAATAAAATTGATGCTGGTCTTAGATTGAGTGGAAAATTGACAAATAAACTAAGAATAGGCTTTCTTAACATGCAAACTGCTCAAGATTTTGAAAATAAAATCTCAGCTAATAATAATACTGTACTTTCTTTCCAACAAAATGTTTTTAGTAAATCAAATTTTAAATTTTTGTTTATAAATAGGCAACAAACTGGAACAAATAGCTTTGAGACTGAACAAGAAAAATACAATAGATTAATTGGTTTTGATTATAATTTGATATCCAAAAATAATAAGTGGAACGGGAAAATTTGGTTTCATAATACATTTTCTCCTCAAAATAATAAAGATGCATTTTCAACAGGGATTGCGGCAAATTATAATTCCAGAAAAAATAAATTGAGAATTGCCGTATTTCGAACTGCTCCAAATTTTCAGAGTGATCTTGGTTTTAGTAGAAGAGTTGACTACATTAAAAATTTTTCAAATTATACTAGAGTTTTTTATCCAAAATCAAAGAGTCTTCAAAGTATTGAAATTGAACAACAAATTTATTATGTAGATAAACCTGGTGAAAATGGGCTTGTAACAGATAGAAATATTGAATCTAATCTTAATTTTAATTTCATTAATGCTTCTCAATTAGAATTTGAATTTAGTAACAGGTATGTTTTTTTAGAATATGCATTTGATCCTACAGGAGTTAATAAAAAAACGCCTATTAAAATTGGAGGATATCACACAAAAGAATATGAGATCCGATATAATTCAACAAGCAGTAAAAAATTTAGATATGAAACTAATTTAAATTATGGAGGTTTCTATCGTGGAGAGAAATATTCTATGGATGCAAGTATAAATTACAGATTAGATAAGTTAATGCAGGCAAGTTTGAGTTTTGGTTTTGATAGAATTCTGTTACCTAAGCCACAAAAATCAACAAATCTGTTTTTAATTAGTCCAAAAGTAGATTTCACTTTTAATAAAGAAATAAGTTGGGCAACATTTATTCAATATAGTAATTACTCTGATTCATTAGGAATAAACTCTAGATTTAAGTGGAGATTTGCGCCATTATCTGATTTGTATTTAGTTTATACCGACAATAATTATTTTACAAATAATAGATACATGCCTAAATTTCGAACAATCAATCTTAAAATTACATATTGGCTAAATATTTAATTACTTTTTATTAATTATTAATTAACCAGCTTTTAAATAATTGTTTAAAAAAATTAAAATCTTTTTATAACCTTCTATTTGATTTTCCTTTTTAATAAATCCATGACCTTCATCTTCAAATAAAAGATATTCTACATAAACACCTGAATTTCTAGCCTCTTTGACAATTTCATCAGACTCTATTTGTAAAACTCTTGGATCATTAGCACCTTGAAGAACCATTATTGGATTTTTTATGTTTTTTGCATGGAACAATGGGGAAATGTTATATAGCCTAACAGAGTCCTTTGTGTAAGGATCCCCTAATTCTTTATATAAAGACTTTCTTGATGATTCCCAATAGGCAGGAATAGATCTTAATGTTCGAATCCAATTTGTAACTCCATAAATATTTACTCCAACATTGAAGACCTCAGACTCAAAAGCCATTGCTGCCATAGTCATATATCCACCATAGCTTCCTCCAATTATCCCAATATTTTCAGATTCAATGTAGTCTTGTTTTTGTAACCAATATTTAGCCCAAACACAATCTTTTAAATCCTTATCTCCATGATTTTTATCATCTAATCCATAAAAGGTTTTACCATACCCACTACTACCTCTATTGTTAACTGCAAGTATGGCATAACCATTATTAACTAAATATTGAATTAAAGGTCTATATCCAATTCTAGATTGACCTCCAGGACCGCCATGAACCCAAACAAGTGCAGGAACTTTATTTTTTTTATTTGCTATTATAGGTTTATATAAAATGGCTGGTATTTCAAGCTCATCAAATGAATTATATCTTATTACTTGACCATTTACTAGGTCAGAAGGATTTATATCAGCATTTAAATTTGATGTAATTTGATTTAATTCATCTGTCAGCAGATTATAGGTATAAATATCTCCTGGAGAATTTGATGCTCCTGCAGTAATTTTGACCATTTTTTCATTATCAGAAAATGAAACTGCATTAATATTCATTTTATCAAGACCCCTAAATTTTATTATAGAACTATCTTTATTGGATCTCACTATTATTTTATTTTGAGCATCTTCATTTATTGTTATAACTCTGTATTTATCATTTTTGGAGAATGAACTTCTTGTAACATCCCAATTAGTCTTATAAACTAAATTTCTTTTACCTGTTTTAATATTGTAAGACATTAAATAAAGAAATTCACTATCATGGTTGGTGCTGTAGTAATAGTTTTCATCATTTTTGTCAAAACCTTGACCCCAAAAATTAGCTTTTTGATTTGAAATTTCTACTTTGTTTTTCGTTTCAAATTCATATAAAAACATTCTGTCAACATCTCTTGAAGGATTTAGGTTCAAGGTTAAATATTTATCGTTATTTGATACAGGATAATATGTATAAGCTTTATCATTTTTAAATAGCATAACTGTTTTTAAGTTTTCCATATTAATTTTATACAGATCAAAAAATTTAGGATCTCTAGAGTTAGATAAAAAATACATTTCTTTTTCATCTTTTGTCCAACCTAAAAAACTGGCTTTAGTATTTTCACCAGGCGTTAGATCTGTAGTCTTATTCTCTCTAATTAAAAACAAATGAAAATTTTCGTCACCACCTTTATCTGAAGTATAAATTACTTCATTAGTTAAAGGAGAATAAGTTATAGCAAAATATGAGTCTAATTTAGAATCTGTGATTTGAGTTTCTTCATTTGTAGTTAAATCCGTTTCATAAACATTAAAAATACCTGACTTGTCAGAACTATAAAGTAATTTAGTTACATCTTTAGAAAAGTATCCTCCAGAACTCCTATTATTAGTCATAAGAGTTTCAATAGAATATTTTTTTGTTTCAATTTTATTTTGTTGGCAACTAATTATAAAAAAGCTTATAATCAATAAAAATATTTTTTTCATGACGTAATTTTTAAGATTTAATCTAGAAGATAAAACATTTAATTTAAATATGTTTATGTGTTTCTATCTCTTTTAAATTTATACTTTTATAGATATCCTAAATTCATTTTTTTAATATGAAACTTACATTGAATAAAAAATTAACATTATTATTTATTTTATTAATTTTTCATAGTTTTTCTTTTTCTCAATCTTCAAAAAAGTTTAACCCAATAGATGTTTTTGATTTAGAGTATGTTTCTGATCCACAAATTTCTCCTAAAGGAAATAAGGTTTTATATCAAAGAAATTTTAAGGATGTAATGACTGATAAGACTTTATCAAATATTTGGATTGTAAATTTTGATGGATCAAATAATAGACCAATTACAACAGGTAATAATAATGATTTTTCTCCAAGGTGGTCAAATTCTGGCAAAATGTTTACTTACAAGTCTAATATTGAAGGTAAAACCCAATTGTATTTATTTAATTTAGAGACTAATTCAAATCAAAAATTAACTAATCTACAGTCATCAATAGGTAATGTTCAGTGGTCATATAATGACAAGTTTATTTTGTTTACTTCATTTGTGAAAGACATTAAAAATAATCTTATAAAAATGCCTGATAAACCAGATGGAGCTAAGTGGAATAAACCTCCAATTGAAATAGAAGATATGGTTTTTAGATATGATGGCTCAGGGTTTAGAAAAAGGGGAGCTAATCAAATTTTTATTTTACCTGTTGAGGGAGGGACACCTAGACAATTAACTAGTCTTAAAAAAAGTTCAGGATCGGTTGTCTGGTTAGATAATAGAAGAATACTTTTTTCAGCTAATATTCATAAAAATTCTGATTTTGAACCTAATAATTCTGAAATATATGTTTTAGATATAAAATCTGAAAAAATCACTCAACTTACTGATAGATTTGGCCCAGATTATTCACCAAGAGTTTCTCCAGATAAGACTAAAATAGCATTTTTAGGGTATGATGATAAGTTTTTAGGTTATCAACAAAGTTCTCTTTATGTTATGAATATTGATGGAAAGAATGTAAAAAAAATATCAAATGATTTTGACAGGAATATTAGCAATATAAATTGGAAGGAAGATGGTAAAGGATTATTTTTTCAATATGATAATAAGGGAATGACAAAAATGGCATCAATATCTTTATCGGGAAAAGTTAAAGATATTGTTGATGAATTAGGAGGGTTATCATTAGGGAGACCCTACAGTGGAGGAACTTATTCAGCATCTAAGAATGGTAAATATGCTTTCACATACGGAAATGTTTACAATCCTTCGGATTTAGCTACTGGTTATAATGGATCAAAAAATAGAATAACTCAATTAAATAAAGACTTATTTGATTATAAAAAGCTTGGAAGAGTAGAAGAAGTATGGTACAATTCATCTTATGATGGGAGAAAAATTCAAGGATGGCTTGTTACTCCTCCTAATTTTGATTCTTCAAAAAAATATCCTTTAATTTTAGAAATTCATGGGGGACCTTTTAGTAATTATGGTTTTAGATTTTCCGCAGAGGTACAGCTTTTTGCAAGCAAGGGCTATGTAGTATTATATACTAATCCCAGAGGAAGTACAAGTTATGGAAAAGAGTTCGCTAATCTAATTCATCATAATTACCCCAGTCAAGATTATGATGATTTAATGTCGGGTGTAGACCATATTTTAAAAAGAGAATATATTGATAAAAACAATTTATTTGTAACTGGTGGAAGTGGTGGTGGAGTTCTTACATCATGGATAGTTGGAAAAACGAATAGGTTTAATGCTGCTGTCGTTGCAAAGCCAGTTATAAATTGGTATAGTTTTGTTCTTTACTCTGATAACATCTCTTATTTTTATAGGTATTGGTTTACTGGGCTTCCATGGGATAATGTTGATGAATACATGAAAAGATCTCCAATATCTTATGTTGGTAATGTTAAGACTCCTACGATGTTACTTACTGGAGAAGATGATTACAGAACTCCAATGGCTGAAAGTGAACAGTTTTACTCTGGATTAAAACTTAATAAAGTTGAATCTATGTTAGTTAGAATTCCTGGAGCTAGTCATGGCATTGCAGCAAGACCTAGTAATTTAATTGCAAAGGTTAATGCCATTACGGCATGGTTTGAAAAATATAAGAAATAGTGTTATTTTTTTGAAGTAAAATATTAATTTCACAAAAGAATCCTCAATTTTGAGGATTTTTATTTAAAAAGAATGAATTTAACAACTGATTTTTGGTATTGGTTTTTTATAGGGCTTATTTTATTTAATTATGTTTTTTCTAATATTCTAGAATTAATTAATAATAAGAATTGGAAAACACATATTCCTAAAGAAGTTAAAGATTTCTATGATGATAAAAAGTATAAAAAAGCTAGAGATTATAAGATTGAAACAGGAAGAATTTCATTTTTTTCTGGAACAATAAGTTTTTTGATTACTCTTAGCATTATTTGGTTTAAAGGTTTTGGATTTGTTAGTAATTACATTGATATAAATTTTGACTCAGCATTTATACAAACTTCAGTTTTTTTCCTTTTTTTCTATTTAATTAACTTTTTAATTTCAATACCTTTTAGTTATTATTCAATATTTTATATTGAAGAAAAGTATGGTTTTAATAAAACAACATTAAAAACTTTTTTATTAGATAAAATTAAATCAGTAGTTCTTTCATTATTAATTGGAGGATCTTTACTTTTTTCAGCTATGTATATTTTAGACTTATTTGAACAAGGGTATTGGATATATTTATGGATTGGCTTATCAGGATTTGTGATTTTTTTGAATATGTTTTATGCTCAGCTTATAGTTCCCATTTTTAATAAGTTGACGCCATTAGATGATGGATTATTGAGAGAAAAAATTGAAAAATATGCAGATAAAGTTGGGTACTCGCTAAAAAATATTTTTGTAATTGATGGTTCAAAAAGATCAACAAAAGCAAATGCTTTTTTTAGTGGTTTAGGCCCAAAGAAAACAATTGCTCTTTATGACACTTTAATTGAAAAACATTCAGATGAGGAATTGGTTGCTGTTTTGGCCCATGAGGTTGGACATTATAAGAAAAAACATATTTTGCTAACATTAATAATTTCAATAATTCAGGTAGCACTTATGTGCTTTCTTTTTGAGGTTTGTATGAGTTATAATAATATTGCTGAAGCACTAGGTTCAAGTCAAATGAATTTTCATATTGGTTTAATCGCATTTAGTTTTGTTTTTTCTCCAATTGGCTTGATACTTGGGATTTTCCTTAATATTTTAAGTAGAAAAAATGAATTTGAAGCAGATGATTATGCAAAAACAACTTATGATGGTAATGCATTGCAACTTGCTTTAAAAAAGCTTTCAGTTGACACACTTTCTAATCTTTACCCTCATTTTTTATATGTTTTTGTTTATTATTCTCATCCACCATTAATCCAGAGGTTAAGTAATTTGAAATCATAATTTTGAAGTTTGTTTTAAAAAATATAGAAACAGTTTTAACGTCTTTGTTTTTATTTTTTTTAATAAACATTTCCTTTAGTCAAACTAAAATAAATAAAAATGTTAAATCCATAATTAGCAATTTAACAAAGGCTAAGAATTTTAAGGGTGTTATTAGTTCTAAAGATATGGTGAAAATATCTAAAGAATATGGATTAGATAATGACCAGATTATGGAATTGTTTAGACCATATTCTAAAATTTATTCTAGAGCTCCAATTTCAAATTATAATGTTGGAGCTGTATGTAAAGGAGATAGTGGAAATATATATTTTGGAGCAAATATTGAAATATTAAATGAGTCTTTGAGTTTTACATTACATGCCGAACAAGCTGCAATTATAAATGCTTGGAATAATGGAGAATCAGAAATAAGATATATTAATGTTGGTGGATCACCTTGTGGCCATTGTCTTCAATTTTTGAATGAATTAAATAATTCCGATTCTTTAGTTATTGTTAACCCTAAAGGAAAAAATTTTCGAATTAGTGATTTATTAACTCTTGCTTTTGGACCTAAAAACTTGGGGGTAAAAGCAGGCTTATTATCTAAACAAAAAAATGATTTAGTATTGAACAATGAATCTCAAGACAAATTGGTTAAAACAGCTCTATTAGCTGCAAATAAAAGTTATGCGCCGTATTCAAAAAGTTATTCAGGTCTTGCAGTAATGACAAAAGACAGTAGGGTTTTTTATGGAAGTTATGCTGAAAATGCAGCTTTTAACCCAAGTGTTTCTCCTATATTGTCCGTGCTTTCATCTTTAAATTTTTCTGGTGTATTATTTGACCAAATTAAAAGGGCTGTTTTAGTTGAAGTTAAATATTCAAAGGTCAGTCAAAAAAATGTGGTCAAATCCATTTTAAAAAGAGTTGCTCCAAAAGCTGAATTAGAGATAGTTTATTGTATTAAAAAAAATTAGAAAAAAAAATTAATCTTTTTCTTCAGGGACTTCTTCTGTTTCAGATTTTTTAAATGAATTGATTATTTTAATTTGTTTTAGTGTTCTTTAAATTCTCCATTACTATCAACAGACATTAATATTTTACAAACAACCTGTTTGTAAAAACTTCCCCCCTAAAGTTAATTAGAGGGATATGGCTGTGTTTTAGTGAACGAATGTTGTGACATATTATCGTGTCCATATAAATAATATTGGTTTTCTATTTTTAGTATTTGCGTATAATTGATGTATAATATAACACCTCTAAGCGTCTAAACAGATTCTACTAGTTATCAACCCTTTAAATCTTTGTTATGACTGACCTGAACAAGGTATAAAGGCCCCCTTTTTGTTAGGCTCTAAAATATAGGCACAGGGGTTTACACTTGACTCTATTTTACTTAATTCTAATCTAAATAATTATACTCTGTTTTTAATCCAAGCTCTTTAATAGCTTTTTTCGAGGGCTTAGGAGTTTTATCATTTTCCTGATAATAATATGCGTTATCCCAATCAAAATCAACCTCAGTTTCTCTTGGATCACCTGATTTTATTAAATATAAGGTGAGAGTTTCAGACAAACTTTTTTTAATTGATTTATATTGATGGTCATCCGATAGATTTACAAGTTGATAAGGATCATTGTTTAGATCATAAAGTTCTTCATTTGGCCTTTTATTAAAAGCTAAATCAAAGAAGGGTTTGATTTCCTTTTCAAGTTTATTTTTAAGAATATAAATTTTTGTAGGGGCATCATAATGTAACATATGGGCATCTACATCTCCATATAAAGGGGGGTCTCCCGCTGGCCATCTTTCAGGAGTATAGTTTCTTATATAAAGAAACTTTTCTGTTCTAATAGCCCTGCCTGGATATCCTTTGCCTCCTTGCCTTACAAAAGCATGTCGCTCTCTAGCCATAATAACTGAGTTTCTGTCTTCATTAACCTTACCTTGATCTTTTGAAATCAATAGATCATAAAAACTATTAGCATTCATCTCTTCAGGAATATTAATTTTTGCAAGCTCTAAAAAAGTTGGTGCAAAATCTTTTAGGTTAATAAAATCATCAATGACTCTTCCCCCAACAAAATTTTTAGGCCATGAAATAATAAGGGGAATTTTAGTTCCAAAATCATACAAATTAGCTAAGCCTCGTGGCATTTGCCAGCCATTATCACTGCAAACTACTACAACTGTATTTTCTAATTGTCCAATTTCTTTTAAAAATGAGATATACGACCCAACTTGATTGTCAAAAATTTGAATTTCGTCGTAATAGTCTGCAATATCTTTTCTTACCTCAATATTATCGGGTAAATAAGGTGGGACAAAAATCGAATCTAAATTAATTCCTGAGCTTTCCCATCCATTTTTTCTAAATGGTCTATGAGGATCAGTACTACTATACCAATATACCCATGGTTGGTTTTTTTTAGATTGGTTGATAAATGATTCAAATGAATTATACTTTTCTCCGCCTGGATTTCGATCCCATCCACTTACTTGTTCATTTCCGGGAGCCCATCCTTTTCCTTCAATACCTACTGAATACCCGTCTTTTTCAAGTATATCAGTAAATACTTTAACCTTAGGGAAACTACCCCACAAATTAGCAGCTTCTTTTAATCGCCATATGTCTTGACCTGACAACATCGCTGCTCTTGCTGGAGAACATGAAGGTGCAGAGCAAAAAGCATTTTTAAATAAAATTCCATCCTTTGCTATATTGTCAATATTAGGAGTTTTTACAGACTTATCTCCATAACACCCCAAATGCTCAGCTGATTGATTGTCTGACATTAATATCAAAATATTGGGTCTAACAATGTATTTTTTATATTGATTTTTTGTGTCAGACGTATTGATTTCACTGCACGAATAAAGAGCTAAAAGACAAACTACAAATAATACGGCTAAGGCTATTTTAAGGATTTTCATTGTATTGGGTATTTAATTGACATTTAAAGATAAGCAAACCCCCCTAAAGTTAATTAGAGGGTTTAGTAAGTTAAGAGAAGTTTAAAGAACCTGACTTTTTAATTCAAAAGAAATGAAAGAAAATGGAGAGATTGATCAAAAAATGGCAAAAATTGATAAATCGATTTTGAGAATATACTCCCTATCAAGTAAAAATTATCACTTTTTTCCAGAGACATTTTCGCTAAAACAGATGTATTATACAACACCTCTGCTTAAGAGAAGTCTAGAACTTATGAAGAAGATATGCCTGGGGTTTAAATTATGTATAGAGGATTAATTTGTCTCTTCAGGGATTTCTTCTGTCTCAGATTTTTCAGAAGATTTTTTAAATGAATTGATTGTTTTAATTTTTATAAAGATTTCATGAGAATTACTATTGTAAGAGGAGGTCCATTCTCCTATTGATGAAGTATAAGAATATCCTAATGTCAATGATGGAGATATTTTAAAACCAGTCATAAAGGAAATATCTCCACCATTTATTTTTGGTGATGTAAAATTTTTATCACTTGACCCAAAATTTGCTCCTAGCCAAAATGTTTCATTATAAAAAAGGATTGATGAAAAATTTATGCTCGTTGGGGAACCTTTAGTTTTTTTAATTAAAAAGTTTGGATTTATTTTAAACTTATTACCTAAACTTTTTGTGTAACCTCCAGATAGGTAGTAGTGTCTTTGTTTACTAAATGTATTTGGCTCAAAGAAATAAGGAATAGAAAAACCAAAATACAGACTATCAGTATAGTAATATAAACCAAACCCAATATTTGTTATAAAGTAACTATCTTTTACTTGAGCCGTAGGATCTGATAGATTGTCATATTTAAGGTTGCTTAAATTAATATTATGATCATTTCCACTTAATTTAAGTCCCACAGAAAGTTTTTGAGATTTATCATTTAATGTTAAATGATATGAGAGATCAATGGCTAAATAATTAGTGTTTAAAGGACCTATTATATCACTTAATACCTGAAAACCTAATCCCAGATTATTATCTAATGAAGCATCAAAAAGCAATGAATTTGTAGAGGGGTTTCCTTCAAAACCAACCCATTGAATATTATTTAAAGAACTAATTGTTAGATTTTCTTCTAGACCTACAAATGCGGGATTAAAAAGTTGGGAATTAAACATATAATGATTAAAAGAAGCCTCTTGTTGACCCCTAAGAGGAATAACTATCAAAATCAAAAACAATATGTTTAAATAACACTTATTAATCATTCATTTATTCTTGTTAAGTATATAAATCCTTTTTTAACATTTTTACCATTTCCATGAAGATCTAAAACATAGAAATAAGTTCCAACAGGAAGATTACTATTATTCCCAGAGTTAACATTACCCCAGTTAGTTCCATCCCAATCATTATTATATCCATTAGCCTCATAAACTTTAAGACCCCATC
>Ga0310121_10000797_pt1 | contig 33829 bp, 23 predicted proteins | sample CB27_Tmax_986_MG_FD_203504 | JGI IMG/M metagenome (GOLD analysis project Ga0310121, IMG submission 203504) | Marine microbial communities from Western Arctic Ocean, Canada - CB27_Tmax_986 | ecosystem: Environmental > Aquatic > Marine > Oceanic | place: Canada: Western Arctic Ocean | collected...
AACTGGATTGGTGTTGTTGGTGGGTATCACGATGGGAATGTCGGCAGCGGTAGAAGCGCCGGCGGCACTTCTACTCGACACCTTCGATACCGCGAATTCCGAGGACATCAACAGCGATCTGGCGGGACGGCAGTCGGGAAGCGCAGCGCCCAAGTCGTGGACGATTGATCGTCCGAACAGAAATGGTACGGGCAGCTTTACGCAGCTCAGAGGCGTTCATTCCGGTGAAGGTCTGGCCAACACGCTCTGGCTGCGCGCGGAAACTGCCGGTGCAAATTTTGGTCAGACGGTGGCGGGCATGGACCTTTCCTGGGTTCCCGGCAACAACTTTTCGGTCTCCTTCGACATGAAGAAGGGGATCAATGAAGACGCCGGCAACCACGTAGGGTTTGGCATGAGAAGCGTGTCCGACACGGATCAGATCGTTCAGTGGGTCGACGATTCGGGTTTGCTCTTCAGCGCGCGAGATAACGGCGGCTATCTCTATCACGAAGTGGGCGATTCGGTTGTACAAGTCCCAGGTCCTCTCGGGAAAGACGGAAACGGCTTCTACAACGTGAGCTTTGACGTCGACCGCGCCGGCAATGTGATCAATAACCTCACCATTGGGGGCTCAAACCTGGGCAGCCACAACCTGCCCTCGTTGGCCGGGCGAAGCGACAACATCTTCTTCCTGGTCTCCTTAACCGGTGGGGCGCCCGAACACGCGGGAATCGACAACTTCATGATCGTTCCCGAGCCCTCCGCGGTAGTCCTGTTGGGGCTGGGCGGAGCGCTGCTGCTTTGCGCGCGCCGGGCGCGTCGCGCGTAAGCGAGGGCTCAAAGCCGGAAAACATGCTTACGCTTAGGACGCTCTGTCGGGTGGTCGACTTGACCGGATCGAGAACGACAACTCGACGGAGCGTCCTTTTTTTGTCGCGCGCGGTCGCAAAATATGGAGTGCGCCGGCAGAGCGGAGCGGCGACGGCGCTTTGGTTTCCCGCGGAGCGGGCCGGCGCCCAAGGCGATTTCCGGGTTGCGCTCGGGCTCCGGGGCGCGCTCCGCGCGCGACCAAAGCGGTGTCGCCGCTCCGCTCTGCCACCGCACTCCAAATTACGCAGAGAACATCGAAGATGCGCGGCATTCACGCTCATCGAGCTCCTGGTGGTCATCGCGATCATCGCGGTGCTGGCTGCGCTGCTTGTACCGGCCGTAAAAAAGGCTCAGCAGAAGGCCACGGCCATCTATTGTGTCTCGAACCTCAAGAACATCGGAATTGCGTATACCTCGTACGCGAACGATCATGACGGGGTCCTTGCGCCCGTCGTCGAAACGGAGTCAGGATGGCCATACTATAAGCCCTGGTGTGCGTACCTGGATCCCTACCTGGAGAGCGCGCCCGTACTCCTCTGTCCCGCCAACCGATTCACGCCGTACGACAATCGCTCCGGATTCCTCACGCATTATACGATGAGCACGCGGGTGGCCTACGGGTTTTCGTGGATATCGCAGCGGCACAAGGACATGTTTCAGTTTGAACGTCCCATCAAGACATTCGTGATGGGGGACGGGAGAGATGATACCCAGAACCAGAATCAGATTATCTGCGATTACCAAACCGAGGCCTTCCGGTGGGATCGGCTTTTTCCCCCGCCTCATCTGGACGGTTCAGTGATCAACATCGTGTTCCTGGATGGTCACGTAGAGCAGCTTCAGTTTGCCGATCGATTTAATTGGATCTTTCAATACGATCCGTGAGCTCGATACCATTCACATCGAGACATAATGATTCTGCTGTAAATGTTTCTGTCGCATCCGGAGTTTGATGGTGGGTGGTACAAAGCGAAGAGATTTCCAGGTCATGGGCTACACGCTGAATGAGCCGGCGTTGTTGCGCCCGGAAACCGCGTTGGACGTCATCGACCTGCTGGCCCGTGAACAATACGACGCGGTCCGGGTGTTTCTGCGCCAGACGAACTTTTCGCACCGTTCCCCGCAGGTCATCGAAGTCGTGGCGGCGATGGTGGAGCGGGCGCACCGGGCCGGCCTGCGCGTGGCGCTGGACTGCGAACCGCACTACCCCGTGGCGGCCCGGGACATGGGCCAGCAGTTTCCCGAGGCCATGGGGGAACGCCTGGTCCGCGTGGCGTGCCGCCCGGTGGACGGTCATTTTCGCCTTCATATTCCCGCGCCGATCACGCTTGCCCCTTCGCCCTTGTTCGGCGGGGTGGAGGCGGCGTTCGTCCGTCGTGGCGACGAGGTTCACCTGCTGGAGGAGTTCGCGTTCGACCTGCACAGCGTCGTGGAGGCCTACGATGATGGGTACACCGTCGCCGAAGTCGACATGCGAATGGATAAGCCCGGCCTGGGGAAACTCGTGTTTCACCTGGTGGGCCGGCTTCCGGGGGCCGCGCCGGACGAACTCATCGTCTACGCGCACCTGACCGATCACGGACTGACCGATTTCTGGGCGGAGGGATTCCATCAATACTACGATGAGTTGCTGGAGTGCTACCGGGACGTTCCGCTCGACGGCGTGGGCTGGGATGAGCCCGCGGTGCACGTCTTCTGGGATGTCTATGCTCATGGAAGGTCCTTCGCGAAAGTGTTCGAAAAGCGGAACGGCTACGCGCTGCGCGAGCGTCTCTATCTCCTGGACGAGCCGGAAACGTCGCCCGAGGCGGTGGAGGTGCGGCTGGATTACTACCGGACACTGAACGAGGGACTCTACGAGGCCCAGCGCCACCTGGTGGAAAAGGCCCGCGAACTGTTCGGTCCGGATTTGCTCTTCGGCACCCATCACACCTGGATGGGGGAAGGCACCGCCAACGATTACCGTGCCGGGGCAGTGGATTATTTCCGCCTGAATCAGAACATGGATGCCGGCTACACCGACAACTGCTGGTGGGACGACGGTTCGGTCTGCTACACGTACGTTCTCGCCTCCAGCCTGGGGCGCCTCACGCCCTCGGGCGCGGCGGAGTGCAACACCTGGCACTGGACACCGACGAATGCGCTGGTGGACTACTACAGCCGGTTCATGTCCCTCATGCGCATCAACTGGTTCAACATCTTCTGCGGCGACTGCACCGACATGGTCAAGTACCCGGATCACTACACCTGGGACAGGGCCAACGAATGCATGCGGCGGAATCGCCGCTTCCTCGAACTGCTGGGCGAGGCGCGACCCGTTGCGGACGTGGCGGTCTGGCACGGCTGGGAAGGCGTCATGGCCATCAATCGCGCCGAATGGGCAAGCGCCCACAAGGCGTTCCTCATCAATACGTCCGAGCAGTTCGTCCACCGCAACCTCGCCTTCGATTTCGTGGATAGCGACCTCCTCGCCCGGGCCAAGGCGCGCGACGGCAAGTTGGAAACGGAATTGGGCAGCTATCGCGTACTCATCATGCCGTACGCCACAGCCATGCCGGACGCCGTCTGGCGCAGTTGCCTGAACTTCGCCGAGGCGGGTGGGCAGGTTGTCTTCGTCGGGCCGCCGCCGGCGCAAACGGTTGAGGGCGACTCGTTGTCGGAAGAGTTTGCCCGCCGGCTCGGAATGTCTGCGTTGCCGCTCGACAAGTACTTGGCCTATGTCGAGTCGGTTTGCGCTCTGCCGGCAGAGCGTCCCGCCCACCTGGACATCGCCTATCCGCTGCAACCGGACGGCGGCCAGGCGCTGACTTCCACCGAGGGAGAAATCCACGGTGTCGCCGGTCCGGGTGAGAACCTGGTTTATCTGAGCGATCTGGACCCCCGCAATCGCCTGGTCGACCGGGTGGAATCCCAGGTCACGCCGCCCGTGATCTGCCACTCCGACAGCATCCTCTGGCGGCTGTACCGCGACGGCGATCGGGACGTGTTGATGTTGATCGCCAGGCGCCACCGGCAGATGCGCGGACTGGTTCAGTTTGCCGGCGAAGAACTGGACATCAGCCAAGGTGTCCTCGCCCTCGTCGAGTCGCGGGAAGGAAGCATCGAGGTTCACGGGGACGATGTGGAGTGGACCCTCCGCGGCATGGAACCAAATGAAACCACTAATCCTCACTAATTTTCACTAATGGGTTTCAATCAAGAATTAGTGCTGATCAGTGAAAATTAGTGGTTCGAATATCTTCTTGATACATAGACACTAGCCGCGATGAATCCGTTAGAGTCCAACACCATTTCGTTGACCATCGACCCGAGCCGGCCTGAACTCACGTTGTGGGACCGCCGGCACAACCAGCGCTTGCTCATCGCCCCCGGCTTCGGGTTGTTCTGTCCGGTCGTGGACGGTACGCCGGTACGCCCCCGCCTCGTAGATACGATCTCGCAGCCCGATGAAATCACCTTCCTCTTCGATGCCCCGCCCCTGGTGGATTCCCAGGTTCACGTGAAGCGCGCAGACGATCACCTGGAAATCTTTTCCCGCTTTGGTGTGGCCGCCGACTGTGAACTGAACCGATTGGAGCTTTTCCCCAGTGGGACCGCGCTCACGTTCTATGACCTGATAAATTTCCGCAACCGGCACCATACGCCGAACACCTGGCCGGAGCTGAACCTGGGCGGAGAGGGATTCGAGACCGACACCTGGTCGGGAGATTGGCAATTTGTTCCGCACCCTAGCTTGTTCATCTTGCGGAAGGGCGACTTCCAGATGTTTTTCGGTGCGCTGGATCTGCCCACGTCCTTCGGGATGTTTTTGAATGTGGAAGAAAACCGCGTGGCCCACTGGTACCTGGACTACGGACCGGAAGGGTTTGGACAGCCGCTGAAAAGCGGAGAGACGTTCACCTCGCCGCGCTTCTGCCTGTTTGTAGACCATGACAAGACCGTCTATGAAACCCTCGACCGCTACTCCGATCTGTTGATCCGGGAAGGTCTGATTCCCGATCCTCGCGACAAGGCACGCCATGCCTGGCACACCGAACCTTCCTATGCCACGTGGATCGACCAGGGGTACAAGGCCGCATTGAACCCGGATGTCGATGCGTTCTCCCAACTGGATGAAGGAATGGCTCGCGAGGCGCTGTCCGTGATCCGGCGCGAACGTCTGCCGTTTCGCCTTTTCTACCTCGATGACGCCTGGCAGGTCACCCGCGGCCAATGGGAGCCGCATCCCCAACGCTTCCCCGACCTGCGGAAACTGGTGGATGAGATTCATGCACAAGGTATGAAGGTGATCGTCTGGTGGAACTGGGCGGAGTTGTATGACGATGCGGAGGTCGATCCCGCGCAGCTGATCGGCGGGGGCAAGCGGAACCGTCACGGGATGCGGATGCGGGACTACTCCCATCCCGCCACGCAGGAGTACCTCGACGCGCTCTTCCACAAGCTCTTTTCTCCCGATCCGGGCTGCTACGATCTCGACGGAGTCAAGTCAGACTACCAGGCCGACAAAGTGCACCCGGATATGCCGGTGCATGACCCGAACTGGCGGGGGGAGGAAAACTACTTCTTCCACGTGTACAAACTGTTTTATGGGCTCATGCGCCGGTACAAGCCGGATGCCTGTCACGTGGGCTGCGCCGGCCATCCCTTCCTGGCCGAGTTCATCGACATCAATCGCACCTACGATGTTGCCACATCCAACCCGGAGGAACACCTGAACCGCGCCCTGATGCTGCGGCACACGACGCCCGGTTGCCCCGTCGCGTTTGACTTTCACAATTTCCTCGAAAACCTGGATGCATACTTCCGCACCGCGCGCGACAACGGGTGCGCCGTTCAAATCGGAAATATCCTCGGCACGCGACAGGATTGTGCCGCGTCATGGGAGGCCGCGGATGAGGCGTTTTACGAAATGCTGCGGAGGGAATTGGCGAGGGCGATTCCGTAACATGGACCCCTTCGCCCCGATCGGCTTTATCCAGATCTCAACTGCCTGCCAAGCAGCGCTTCCAGTTCGGCAATAGATCCCGGCCCGCGTTTGCTTTCCCAGTACTCGAGATCCAATTCAGCGACATCCAATTCCGGTTCGTCCTTGATGGCTTCGTACACGCTGCGGGCCTCGGACCAGAGCGCCGCTTTCTCATCGTCCGGCAGGTTGTCGATAAATTCTTCATATTGCGAGTTGCGGTCCGGCGGGATTGGAGACGGTTTCGTTACGACAAAGTCGCCGTCCTGGATCCGGGAATCGACACTCTGTTCACGGGTCCAGGCCAGCAACCTCGCATGCAGCTTCCGGGCCGTCTCCTGGTGGCCGGGTTGCGGATCGAGTAGCAGGTTATGCAGCTCGTGTGGATCCTTCTCCAGATCGAAGAGCTGTCGCAGGCCGTCAAAGTGGTAGAAGGCGTACTTCCATTTTCTCGTCCGAATGCAGACAAATCCGCCTTCAGGCCCGTTGCTGTTCTCAGAAAACACGGCTTCGCGGCGGCGGATCTCACGGCGGTCATCCAGCAAGCTTTCACCCGCAAGGATGTTGCCGGCGGGCGGCTCCACGCCGGTGAATGCATATACGGTCGGGGCGACATCCAGTAGGGTCACAAAATCATCCGATAGCTCTCCCGCGTTCTGCATGCCGGGACCTGCCGCGATGAGGGGCACCCGGATCGACGGGTCGTAGGCCAACACTTTCCCTATCGTCAAATGATCGAACAGCATCTCCCCGTGGTCGGACGTGAACAGGATCAGCGTCTCATCCAGTATGCCGTGGCGCTCGAGCGCGTCGAGCAAGCGCCCGACTTGTGCGTCGATGTAACTTATACTGGCGTAATAGAGGGCGATGACACGTCGCATTCTTGCCGTATTCGGCGACGAGCCTTCATCGGCAATATCCGAGGCGCGACGCATCAGCCGGGCCTCCCAGGGCAGGTGCGGTTGTTCCTCGTCGGTCCAGCGCGGTAGCGGCATGAGTTCACTGTCGTAACGATTCGCCCACTCGAGCGGCACGTGCACGGGCCAGTGCGGTTGTACCCAGGACACAAAACAGAAGAACGGCTGACGGTGAAATTCGTCGATGAATTCGAGGGCGCGGTCGGCTACCCATTTCGTTTCGTGGTGCTCCTCCGGAATCGGGGAGATCTGGGGTTGGTTGTAGAGCAGGCCGCGAACGCCGCAAGGATAGCGTACGTGCCCCAGGCCCTGCTCCTTGAGATAGGTGAAATAGTCGTTCTCCGCGCGAACCTCGCGTCCCCGGGACTGGACCTCTTCGTGCAGGGCGAAGAATTGAAACCCGTGACTGTCCCGCGTGGGCTCGAAATGCATCTTGCCAAAACCGCCGGTTCGATATCCGGCCTGTGCCAGCGTACTCTGGAGGGAACGTGCGTTCGGGCGCCACTGCAGCTTATCCGCGAAGGTTTCGTGGTCCATCCCCCGGGTGCCCACGCCGGTCAGCAGGCGGGATCGGGCGGGTCCGCAAATGGGAACAGGGGTGTAGGCGTGCCGGAAACCGACGCCCGACCTGCACAGCCGGTCCAGGTTCGGTGTGCGGATCACCGGATTCGCCGAAACGGCGGCGATGGTGTCCCAGCGCTGCTGGTCGGTCATCAGTAGCAAAACGCTTCGATTCGGCATGTCAGAGCAGGTGTCGGGTGATCGTTTCGTCCAACACCTCACGCAACATCTCCACCGGCCCGGTGTACGCCCGCAATTCGCCGTGATCGGTGAGCTCTTCCCGCTCGCCGGGCTCGAGCGCAGGGGTGTGGTATTCCAGCTCCCCGAATCCGCCCAAACTGCCATCGTCGACGTAGACCTGCTGCACCTGGCCGGTATCGGTCAGGTCGTGACCGGGCACGTCGGAATAGAGCGAGGCGTCATGCACGCTGAATCGGTAGACGAGCAATGTCGGCGCCGGTCCGCTTTCGGACAGGTAGGCCATGCATCCACGGCAATCAGGAGCGCGGAGGCTGATCTTCGAACTGACATTCGTCTCGACCCGCCACCGGATCCGGTCGTCTGCATATTGAAAGCCGGGTTCTCCGAACATCGTCACGGGATCGGGGTCGCGGTTCACGGGCACCACGATCTCCCCGCCGCCGGGAACCTGGACCAGGTTCCAAAGCGCAGGCCGCACGCCGTCCGGTAGCGGACCCGCTGCCGAAAGGACCGAGTCGATTGCGATCCCGGCACCATGCACCCCGGCCGGCGCCTCGGCGTCGATCAGCGAGAATGTCCGACGCAGATGCAGGGGGACATCGACTCCGTGCCGGTAAAAGTGGGGAGTCATTGCGCATTCCAGAGTTACGGAGCCGTCGTCCGATGCCGTCACCCGGTACGCCCCTGGATCCACCTGCCGCGGTACCTCGTAAGTCTCCCAGAACCCGTCCAAATCGGAAACATGTGTCTCCGTCTCCGGCGAGATCCAGCCCCGCAACCCGCCGGTGTTCACCCACCCGGGTTCCCCGATCAACGCCGATGCGGTATCTGCCTGGTCCAGCGCGTCGCTGCGCCACAGGGTATTGACCCCCGGCGCCGGATAAAGCCCCAGGACCCGGCACCCGAACGGCAAAACCAGCGCCTGGTTTCCCAGGACCACCGGCTCCTTCCCGGCCGAGCGGAGTACGCCTGACAATTCCTCGATCATTTCGTTGCCAGGGTAGTAGCGCCGCCGGAAAAAGTCAGTACGTATCAGGTCTGAGAATCAGCCGGCTTTCGTAAACTGTTCGCATTTCTCTACGGAGGAAGGATAGCATGTGGGAAGCAATGATGAGAATGTCAGCGAATTTGAAGAGGATTTTCTGAAACCCGGCACTCCAAACGGTGGCTCCGCATTTGCTGCTGCAATCTTCGCAGCCTGTTTCGTAGCTGCGACAGTCTCGTCGGCCGAACAGCCCACACTACTGAATCCGCAGGCACAAGGATTCGGACCGGCCTCGGAACCGGGTCCTTTCGGGATCAACTGGGTGCTGGAAACGCCGCAGGCCGGCTCGGGCGAGATTATCCAGGCTGGCGGCGGGGTTCTTTGCCTGAAACTCAAGGGTGATGCAAACGACCTGTTCGTGCTTCGGCCCGCAGAGCCGATACCTGTTCCGGAGAGAACTCAGAGAATCAACATCTACACGTGCCTCGATCAGATTCCGTACCTGCGCTTTCAATGGCTGATCGAAGGCGCCGATGGCGTCGAGCGGCCGTTTCAAGCGGATCTCGGCGCAGGAATCCACTGGCGCAAGACGTCCAGTGTCTGGGTAGGCGGCTTGCGAGATTCATTTCCCGGCATAGGCAACGCAGCACCCGGCGGCGGACCCATGGGGCCCAGTGCGATCACAGGGCTTCGAGTGATTCTTGCCGATAAGACAAACGGTCAATGTTTCTTGCGTGATGCCGAGGCCGACACCGTGGACTACCTGAACCACGTCCGCTGGCAGATGTACCTGGGTCCTGAAGACGTTACGGGGTGGAGCAACTTGCGCGGGCTGAATCCGTACGGGCCCGGCAAGACGCAGATTCCGGTCGATCTCGTAATCCAGGAGCCCGGGGAGTATCACCTTGGATGGTCGGTTCGAGATGTCTACCAGGGGCCCGTGGTCATGGCTGGTTCCAGGGATCTGGTGTGGACACGGCCCGGCCTGGAGCAGGCGTACGGGGAGCGGGTCGAACTGGACTTGAAACGGACCGGCACCTACTGGATCGAGCTGCGGGCTTGGCGACCCGACGGTACCCTTGCCGGAGAGAGGAGCGTCCGGGTGGCTGTGGTCCGAGGCGAATCCGGCGCACCCGATCCTGTGAACTGGAGAGTGTTGCCACGCCTGAACGACGCTCGGGACGTGGGCATTCTCCGGCTGGACACGGGGCAGGAGAATCACATCTATCCGGCCCAGGATGAGGTCGCGCTTCTGGCAAGAATCGTCCCTCACGGAGAAAGAGCACTTCCTGATGGAGCGGAGCTGAGGATGGTCGTTCGCAAAAATCTCCGCATTGACGCCTTACCCGGCCAGGTTCTCGATGAGCAGGTGTTTCCCATCGAGACAGCTGCCGGTCCTCTTGATCTGCAATGGCCATGGAAGGTTAAGGACAAGGGAGACGCCTATTTCCTTATTGCGGAACTGGTCAACGGCGAGCAGGTGCTGGATCGCCGGAAGCTGAAATTCGCCGTCCGCGATATGCAGGGGGCGGAGAGAAAGACGCCAATGCGCCAGCCGGTCCTCAGTGACTTTGCCGGCGGCGGAAAACGGCTGATGACCACGGGCGACAACGGAACGTGGACAGACCCGGCATGGGGGCCTTTTCTTGAAGTGTATGACAAAGCATGTGCGGGATGGAAGGAGGTTGGCCTCACCGGGATAAAGATGCTTCTTCAGCCGTGGGAAATCGCACCGCTGCCCGGATTTTTGCGAACACTCAATATCGACGAGCGGCTGACGATCGCCCGCAAGCACGGGTTGACCGCCGTGCTCGCACCGACACCGACGAACCATCGGTGGGATCCGGAGTGGCTGCCCTGGGCGTGCCAGGAGGACTTCCAGGGGCTTACGCAGTGGCGCCAGGAAATCTGGAATTCCGAGTACTATCCCGACCACAGTGACCCCGTCTACCGGGACTTTGTGCGGCGGAACCTCACGGACATCTATTCTCACATCCGGAACGATATGGATGTCGTGGCATGGAACTACCAGACAGACATCTTCTTCGTAGATCACGGTGGGGGTCTCGCCGGGTATTCGGTTTCATCCCAGGAGTCCTTTCGTCGCTTTCTGCGGGAGAAGCTGAAGCTGTCGTTGAGCCAGGTGAATGAGCGCTATGGTTCTGAATACGCGTCGTGGGGTGACGTGATGATTCCCATGCCTGAGCTGGACCGGGAGGCATGGAACAAGACGAACTACGCCCGCGACTTGATGGCTTTCAAGAACGAAGTGGTTCGCGAGTTCTATATGGACCTCTTTACCAGAACACTTCGAGCCGAAGGGGACACCCGGCCCACGTCCTTCTATCATCCGTACTGGGGAATCGATGAGGACTACTATTCGAGGGAGGTGTTCGCAAGCGGTGGATACGCCAGTACCGGACATGGAGATACCCCGGTAAAATGCGTTCATTACGCGGACCGCGCATTTCTGAACAACAGCATCTGGCAGGCTGAATACCAGGCGATCGTCCCCGGACCGAAGCAGGGAAAGTGGGACGCCGATACAATCGTCGCGGGCATGCTGCTGTTCGGCGGGGCAAGCATGCACTTGAACATGTTCTACAACGTATTGCACCCTCAACACCAAACGCCGACTGTTTCAGCAGGACTGGAACGACAGAGGATATGGAGCGGCGTACTGGCGGAAATGGCCACCGCGGTAATCCCGAAAATCAACTTTGCCGGCTATGAGGATAAGTCTCTCTATTCCCTGTTCCGGTACCGGGCCCAGGTTCCGAATCACATGCTGCGTGACTATTACCCGCAGGAATCATGGGATGACCGCACCTGCCTGATCCTTACGAACCCTGAAATCAGCCCGGAAGGGCTTCGGAAAGTGAAAGCCTTTGTAAAACGGGGTGGCCGTCTGGTGTTCCTGGATCCCGCGGCGGCAAGCCGCTTCACCGGCGAAAGCGGCGACCCCACAGGCCTGCTTTCCTTTCTCGGTTGGGGCGGCACAGTCGAAACCCGAGATCCCGGGCAGGACGAAGTGGAAGCGACAAGCGAACGAGCCCTGTTTGTCCGGGAGAAGATTCTGCGCCTCCTGGGCCGTCCCCCGGAACAGGTGGAGATCCCCGCCGGAGCAACGGTTGAGGCCCGGTTCCAAACCGGGCAGCCGGCCGTTGTACGCTTCTCCCACGGCAATGGGGAGGTCCTGGTCTTCGTTCGTCCACTGAATGTCGCATACTACATGACGAGGGCAGACCCTCTCTTTATCGATGATCTTCTCACCTGGACGGGTTCGAAACGCTGGGTGCAAGTCCATCCCAACACGGGCGAGTATGTCACCAACTATCTGCGCTCGGGCGAAACGCGATACCTGGTGCTTCATCGAGAGGTTCCCGAAAAGCAATACGGTTTTCTGTGGTGGGCGAAGACAGATATGAAATCCAGTCCTGAACCCGTCAAGACACGGCTGTCCGCCTTCCATCTGCCCGCCGGCCGCTACAGGGTTACCCGCCTTGGCCCGGAAGGCGCCGAGCCCGGGGAGATGACTCGCGAACAACTGGAAGCAGGCATCGAAACAGAGATCGGCTGGGCGCAGTTGATCGTGTGGCGACTTGATCCGATTCAGCGGTAGATTGTCCGCACGATCCGCGCCCGGTGCATGTGTTTTGCGATTGAATCACGGAGCGAGATGCGCTTGTCTGTCAATAAGCCATGTACACTTTTCAGCTGACCAGTCCGAACCAGGGGGCCTACCTCGAGATCGACCGGCCCGTGCCCGGGGAGGACGAAGTTCTGATCCGTGTCCACCGGGCGGGGTTGTGCGGGACCGACGTGGAGATGTGGCGCGGGACGATGCCTTACTTCAAGCTGGGCTGGGCGCAGTATCCGGTCGTGCTCGGGCACGAGTGGTCCGGGACGGTGGTGGAGGCAGGGAGCAGGGTCGAAGACTTCCAGGCCGGCGACCCTGTCACCGGCGATGTCAGCATCGGTTGTGGTCGCTGTGTGAACTGCATGCGAGGCCTGTACAACATCTGCATGGTGAAGCAGGAGGTTGGACTCTGCCGAGGGAAGCAGGGGGCATTCGCGCAGTACCTGACCATGCCCGCCCGCCACACCTACCGGCTGCCGGACGGCGTGGACCTCGACGACGGCGCGCTGGTCGAGCCGGCCGCCACGGTGGTGAAGGCGATCCGCAAAGTCGGGTTCGAGCCGGGCGCGACGGTTCTGGTGGCGGGAGACGGTCCGATCGGCCTGCTGGCGATGCAGGCGGCGATCGCCTACGGCGCGGGCTGGGTGGTGATGAGCGGCGCGAGCCCCTCGAAACTGGACCTGGCTCGTCAACTCGGCGCACACGCGGCAATCGACGTGACGCGGGAGGATCCGGTGACGTTCATCAACGATCACACCCGGGGCGTCGGCGTGGATTACGCCATCGAGGCAAGCGGCCATCCGGCCGCATTGAAGCAGTGCCTGGAGGCGACCCGCCAGGGCGGAACGGTGTCGGTGGTCGGCATCTACGAGCAGCCGATCGACGGCCTCGACATGGGCATGGTCGTCGTGCGCGATCTGACGCTCTGTTGCTCCGTCGCCAGCCCGAACGCGTTCGAGCCGACGTTACGTTGGATGGCGGCGGGCAAGATCAAAACGAAACCTCTGGTGACGCACGTGCTCGACCTGGCCGAAGTCCCCAAGGCGCTCGAAATCCAGCAGACCCAGCCCGAGGAACGGATCAAGATCCACCTGCGTCCACCGGTGGATGAATGATGGCTGAGTTAGAGCGAACCGAGCGTGAACTTCAAGTCACGCTGGCCAACGGCTTCGAGATTGATTTCAAGATCGCCAACGGCAACCTGCTGGGGATCGGCAGGGTGTGCTATCGGGGTCGCGACCTGCGCAATCCGGATTACACCATCCGCCCGTTTCTGAAGAGCATCGATGGGCAGGTCTTCGAACAGTTCCGGTTGGTCGATGCACAGGCAGAGGGGGGCACCGTTCGAATTACGACAGAGGTGATCCCCAGCCTGGCCGCCGAGCTGGAATGGCAGGACACGTTCAATCGCCAGTTCGTGACGATGCCGCGTCCCGAAGAGTTCGCCGTCCCGGCCGAACTCGTTTGGGAAGTGGAGGAATACTCACAGAGCGTATACGGGAAGGAGGTGCCGGGGTTCACCTATTCGTTTTGCCTCAGCAGCGACGCGGAGTTCCACACCTACATCGAGCAGGGCACCTGGGAGATTGATCAACTGGCGGCGCCGGTCACGGTGATCGCGGCTCGGGCCGGCGGCGTCCCCTGGGAGGCGCGCGTGGGTGCAGGTGACCTGTTCTACACGCACGAGGGGATCGATTTCGGGCCGGGGGAGAACTCTTCCATCCAGTTGCGGGAGGGGTTGACCATCCCCGAGGAAACCGTCGTCTGGCAAATGATGCCGCGCGGTTCGGGCAGCCAGGTGTTCGATTTCCAGGCCGGCGGCGCCGGGTGGCTGGCGATGTACAACCCGGTTCCCGGTTACATCCAGGCCTGCATGCGCAAGGAGCCGGCCGCACCGGTCATCGCTCACCTGGAACGTCATTTTTTCCCGCGTCGTAAGGGAGTCGAGAGCGGGAAGAAAGTCGTGCTGGCCCATTTCCCGGAAGGCGGAATGAGCCTGGAGGAGATTCGCGACGACTGGAGCGATGTCTTCGATACGGTCAACAACCTGTGGCGGGGACACTTCCACTACCCGGAGGATCACCCGGACACGGCCTACTCGCCCAACATGTGGATGGGCACGCTCGAGGCCGAGCCTCTTGCGTATCGCCGGGTGTTGGACATGATACCCATCCTGGCCACGTACGGGGTCCGGCGGCTCTATTCGGGCCAATGGTGGAAGAGCCACTTCACCGAAGGCGTGTCGGACCACAACTGCTGCCACATCCTGGAGTACACCAAGTCGGAAAAGCACGGCGGAAACGCCCTCCTGAAAGAGTTCTGCGACGTCGCCCACCGCCATGGCATGGAGGTGTACGTGTGGTTTCTCGGCATGGTCTCCCGCGAATCGCCGATGCACGCCGGGCATCCCGATTGGGTGTGCCTGGATCGGAACGGGAAGCCGACGATGGGCATCGAGTACCCGACGCTCTGCTGCATGGATTACAATTCCGGCTGGGCCGACTACTTCGCCGAGCGCGTGCTCGCGATCCAGGAGGAGTGCGGCATCGACGGCATCTTCATCGACAGCTACCACAACCTGAACTTCCAGCCGATCAACTACGCCGACGAGAAACTCCGCACCAATATGCCTGCCCTTGTGGAGTGGCAGCGCCGTCTCCGCAAAGCGGGGCTGGGCATCATGATCGAGACCCAGGGCATCTTCGGCACATCATTGAACTGGTTGGACCGCGGCCATCGCAAGACGGAAGCCAATCGCGGCCTCGAGCACACCTTGTACAAGAACATGGCTTGCATTAAAACCGACTGGATCCTCAGCGGGCGCATCGACGAGTCGTTCTGCTATCGCGCGACCGCCAACAACGGGCCGATCCGGCTGGAGACGGATTTCTGGGAATTGGAAGAAGTCACGTTCCCCAGGGAGGCCTGGGAGGGATTTCTTTCCAGGATCAATCACGACTATCAGGCAGTGCGCGACCGAATGATCCGTCGCCGAACGTTGAGCGCGGACCGCGGCGTGGAGTGGCTTGACACAGATCGCAAACAAGTGAGGGTCTTGTTCAGCTTCGCCGACTTCTCCTATGCACCCCCTCCCGGCCTGCGCGTGTTCGATGTGACCGATGGCTGTGACGTACCCGTGGCGGATGGCAAAACAGCGGTGCGGACGCATCACACGTACCGGCTGGATCCCGTGTGATAAGAAATTGCTTTTCGGGCGGTATGGACATGTGTGCGTCTCGTTGCCGCAGGAGGCACACATCAACACGGTGCGGGAGTACGGACATCCATGACCGGGAGGAGGGAATGAGCGACTGATACGTTAACGAGGACAACCAGGAGGAACAAGAGACGTGCGGTCCGCTGGAATAGCCAGTACAGCACCGTGGGCGGGCGCGTGCTTGAGTCCGCCGCTTCATCCGCCTACGCTTCCCCGGCCACCATGAACACCGGAATCCCCTTCCGGGCTACCGGCGGCACCGACATTCACTGCGACTCCGGGTGACTGCGTACGAGCGGATGGCTTCCGGGGCCGATGACTCCCCAAATATGCATCTTACTGATAGACTTTTGCTAGACTTTGCCGACCGGGAACGGAAGAGCACGGAAGAGCACGGAAGAGCACGGAAGAGCACGGAAGAGCATGGAAGAGCATGGAAGCACAATTTCTTCGTGGATTTTGATTTTTCGCTGCTATGAAGGCACTTAAAGCAGTCTTCCAGCCCGAGCCGGTGCAAGAAAGGAAAGTGAAAAATGAATGATTGGCGGATCCCCGACTGATCGGTTTCAATTCGCTAAAGCATGAACGACTACCGCACGCTGAAGCTGCTCAAGCGTGCCGCCGCCGATCAATAACCAAACAGGGCCTGGCCCGAATGGCACTGACGTAAGACCTCATCATCATCAATTCATTCTGGGAAACGGCAGGGACCGCCTCCAGAAGTGTGCCAACATCCTGAAAAGCACGAAGACATGAATTTGGAGACGGCGGCCCCCGCCGTATTGAGAATGAATGGGTCATGAAAGGACCCTATCGGAGCGACAGCTTAAGTCCGCGACATTCGGGCCTGGCCCCCACGCTTCCCCACGGGGAAGAGTGCGGTGTTCGGTCCGCACGTGCCGCTCTACTTCAACCGGTACCTCACGCACGGTGACCTGCCCCGGGAAGTGGAACGCATTCGCGATGACGAACGGTTCTGCGGGTTCATCTTCTACGAGACCTACTCTTTTCTCGATTATCACCCGGACGGAAAGGTGTCCATGAAGCCGGACTTCAACGTCGGGGAGGCGATGGCAGCCGCGGGCTAGGCGATCAAGGAGGGGCACTTGACAGGACCTCACCTGCGTTATAACATTGTTTGCACGCTTCAATCCGAAAAGCGAGGCCGAAATGATCAAAAAACTGCGCAAGCAAGGAAATGGGCAGGTGTTGCCCATCGATCGAAGCATCATGGAATCCATGGCGATCGATATGGATACGCCTCTTCAGATCACGGTTAGCGGTAATACCCTGGTCGTGACACCTGTTCATGTGGGAGCAGGAGAGAAAAAGGTGCGAGCTTCTGTCAGCAAGATGCGAAAGCGTTACGGCAAGACCCTCAAGAATCTTGCCAAGTGATGGATCCGCCCATCTTTCTGAGTGTGGCGGACGTTCTCTCCTTGCACGCCGACACCATGAGCGAAGAAGGCGGTCTGGGAGGCCTTCGGGATGCCGCGCTGCTGGAATCGGCGGTGATGATGCCACAGCAGCAATTTGGAGGGTCATTTCTTCATCCCCACCTTCATGAAATGGCGACGGCATACCTGTTCCATCTGGCCAACAACCACCCGTTCGCAGATGGCAACAAGCGCGTGGCAGCCATGGCCGCATTCGTCTTTCTCGATCTGAACGGATACGATCTAGTGGCCCGGCCAAAGGACTTTGAAAAAACCGTGTTCGGGGTGGCCGCCGGACAATTGACGAAAAGCGACCTGACAAGCAAACTCGAATCGAACATTCGCGAACGTTCGTAAGGACAAGAAGGAAATCACAACCATGGGTGACATTTCACTGACGGACCGGATCCGCGGCTGTCTCACGGGGGCGGCCATCGGCGCGGAGCTTGGGTTCGCCCGCTGCGCGGAACCGGAGCGGTTCGCCGCCGCTACACCCGGAGAGATGTTCGATCTCGAACTTTCGCCTCTCCTCGATTTCGAGCATCGGCTGGAGACGGCCGATCTGTATCCGAGCGCGCGGCCGCTGGTAGATCTGGGTGTGCGCGCCTACCTCACGGCAAACGGCCGGGTTACCCCGGAGGGTTTCGGCCACCTGTTCCAGGACGACGAGGGCGCCGCGTTCCCGTCGATCCGCTGGGACGGGCTGCACACGGTGCAGGAGAGCCTGCGTGAGGGCATGCCGCCACGGGTGGCCGGCTTGTATACCGCGCCGTGCGGCGTGATCTGTGCAGCGATGCCCGCGGTCGGCATCTACCACTTCGCCCATCCCGCCTGCGCTTACCTGGACGGCGTGGAATTGGCCTCCGTGGCCCAGGCGCAAACCGGGGCCGATTGGGCAGGCCTCGCCGCCGCCGCCATCGCCGCGGCGTTCGTGCCGCGGACCACGGGCGAAGAGCTGACCAACGAGGTGCTCAATATCATCTTCGAACGGAATCGAGAGCTGTTCTACGACCTGGACTGGCCCCGAATGGAGCAGGACCGCGCGACCGAAGAGGAATTCCTCGCCGACTGGCTGAGAGGCCGCTGGGAACCGCGATGCACACGGCATACGAACTGGATTGTGTACGATCCCATGGGTTCCGTGATCCCGGTTGTGCGGCGCTATGCGGACGACCCGCGCAAGCTCATGGAGCTTCTGGTGGTGCCGTCCGATTTCCTGGGAAGACCAACCGTGTCCGCCGTGATCGGCGGAGCGATCGCAGGAGCGATGCACGGCGTGGACGGTTTCCCGGCGGCATGGCTCGCGTGGGCCGGTCCCCTGGTTGAACCCTGGATGAAAATCGCCGACATCGTGGATGACCGTGTGACAAAGGAACGCGAGGTGATCGAAGTCGTCAGTGCGCTCGCCGCACCGCAACCCAACGGCGATTCGCTGCTCCGGGACAAGGTGCGCGGCTGCCTGCTGGCCGGGGCGATCGGGAATGCCATGGGATCGCCCATGGAAGGAAAGTTCTACCCGGAGATTGACGCACAGTATCCAGACGGAATTACCACGGTGCTGGACCCCTCACAACTTGAACTGCAGGACGACAACCAGGCCGCGATGCACCTGGTCGAGACTTACCTGGCGGCGGGGGGCGGACCGGTCATGGCGCGTGACCTCGCCCGCACCTGGGAAGCGCATCTGAACCGCGACGGATTCTACTGCTTCTGCATGGGGCATGCCTACGACCTGGTCCGGCAGGGCGCGGATCCCCGGGTCCTCGGCCACTGGAGCATCGTCACCGGATCCACCGTCATGTCCATGGAACCGGTCGGCCTGTATCACATCGCGGACCCGGAATCCGCCGTCATCGATGCCACCGCGATTTCGCACCTGTATCAGCGGGGTCTCGATGTGACCGCGGCCTGCATTCTGGTCGCCACGGTTGCCGATGCATTCCGGCCCGAGGCCACGGTCGAGAGCGTGTGCGAGACCGCCCTTGCCGCGGCGCCCGATACGCCGCTCCGGACGTTCGATCGACGCGCGTTCAAAAGCTGCCGCGACTACCTCGAAACCTGTTTGGAAATTGCGGACCGCTACGACGATGTAATGGCAGCCCGGGAGGAACTCTACGGACGGTGCCTTTTCTATCACATGATCGACCCACTGGAAGTGCTGGGACTTGCGCTCGCGATGCTCAAGATCGCCGGCGGCGACGTCCGGCAGGCGGCCATCGGCGGCACCAACATCGGTCGCGACTCCGACACCATCGCCGGCCGGGCAGCGATGCTCGCCGGCACCTTGCGCGGCGCGGCGAACGTGCCCGGCGAGTGGATCGAGCTCTTCAGCGCCCAATCCCTCGAGCGAATCGACCACAACGCAGACGCCTTGGCCGGCCTGATCATCGACGGGCGACTGCCACGGTTGAGACGGCGGGTGGAACTCGCCAAGGGTTGAGGCGGGCTAAGCCAGTCGAAGGTTTCGCGCAATCCGTTGCCCGCCGGATGCTACGCGCCCACAACTTCCGCTACATTTCTTCTTTCCCGGCGAAAATTTTGACAGATTTCCAGATGCCGCCGGGCCCGACCTTGTTGTGGACCCGCACGGCCAGTTCATTGGGTTCGCCTGCGCGCACCCAGTCCGTGATATCGATCTCGAACGCGCTGTTCCACGCGGAGGGACCGGCGGTGCTCTCGCCGGCCTTTCTGCCGTTCAACCAGATCCATGCCTGCTCGTCCACCGCGCCGAAAGCAAGCCAAAGCTGCTTGCCCGTCCAGTCTTCAGGTGCATCGAAGGTGGTGCGATACCAGACATAACCCGAGTACTGACTGTCGAGCTGATGGCCGTACCAATCGCCGATCTCGATGTCGATCCAGTCGTCCGGATCGTACCCATGGTACCATCGCTTTTTCTGGCCAATGTCCCCCGGGTCAAACCGGAATTTCCATGCCTTCGGGAAATCGTAGACTTCCTGGTACACCTTTCGGATCGCGGCGAAGACGATGGCATCGTCGACGTCCGCCCGGTTCCTGGCGCTGATGGTCAATCCTATCTGGTCCGGCGGTGTTGCCGGAGCCGGTGTTGCTGATCCCGCCGGTGTGAAATCGTAGTCGAGGCGGTGCGGCTTTCGGGCGGCGGACACGGCGTCCAGATACTCCTGCGGCAGTTCCAGCCAGGGCACCGAATAAAGCCAGATCCAGCCATCGCTGTTGAGCATCGCGTAATGAATCGCGTGCTCGAATGCCTCGGGGCTGTGCCGGTTCCTCGAGAAATCCGTTGAGTCCAGGTCCATCTCGATACCGTCGGTTGCCTTCAGCCAGAAGGAGAAGGCGGCGCGGATTCGCTTGTCGTACCGGGCCGGGTCGCCGGAGTAGCGGGCGCTTTCCTCCTTGATCAGCCGGCGCAGCTCCCGGAAATCTTCGAAGCTCTCGGCGCTGTAGTCCTCATGGCCGTCGATGAATTCCGCATCCGCCGTCGCATCCATCATGCCGTCGATGAAGGCGGGCCAGAGCCCCATGTGATACATGTCCAGGTGTTCTTTCTTCCAATTCTCCTTGGCGATGTGTGAGTTGCCGAAGGTGAACACGAAGATGGGGCGTGGAACATGGGAACAGAGGGCCTGCGCGAACTGCCGTCCGCGCTTGCGGGTCTGGGCCTGGTATTGCGCGAACGACCTGGCGATCCGGTCGGCCTGGGCCGTGTAATTGAACGGCTGAACGTTGTATTGCTCGTTGTCCAGGAGGAATCCGATCGCGCCCGCTTCGGCGGAAGCCCGGGAGGCCAGGCGAATATTGCCCAGGATCGTGTCCCACCCGGCGTCGTCGAACCAATCCGTCCGAAGCTCCGCCGCGATGTTGATGCGGGTGAAGAACTGCATGCCGCTCTTGAATTCGAAGCTCTTCATTAACCGAACGTCTTCGCTCAGATCGTCCTGCGTATAGGTGACACCGGTGGACATGCACTGATCCGTGAAATATCCCTTCTTGTTTGTAAGATTGAAGTTGAATGCCTGTATCGGCAGCCGATCCACCCGGGCGTAGTTGCCGGTCAGATCAGCGGGAGCGGGCTGACCCCCAGTGCCGGGGATCCCGCCGAAAGCCATGATCCTGATCGTTTCAGGATCGCCCGGATGCCTGGACGCGACATCCGTGTGCGCACAGCCGCGCGATAGGCACGCGCACAACAGAAATAGACTGCATTTGAGATGGACGCTCTTCACAAATCGGCCCCTTTAATCAACCGGTTCGCCGTCGCGGCAGACGACGGGAAAATGTTCACCGGCGTCGACCATCCGCTGTCCGACTTCCAACGAGATGAATTGGCACATGACGTGATCGCGACCGGTGAAGACTGCTTCGCTGGTCATGTAATGGATTGCAAGGGCCTGGCGGGGGCGGTCGGACTGGTTGAATGGCGATCCGTGCCAGGTCAACGAGTGGTGGAAATGCACCTCGCCGCGCTGGACGGGGCAAGGCCGCGTCGTTACGGTCTGGATGAGCGCGTCGACCGGCGGGGTAAACGGCGGCAGGTTCGAGAATTCATCCCGGGTCTTGAGTTCCGTGGCCTGGCCCAGAAATTCGATCTGGTCGCCCCACCGGTGCGACCCGGGCACCATCCACATGCAACCGTTTTCGACATCGGCGGTGTCGAGCGGAATCCAGGCGCTCACCGGCGTCATCGGCTCGATGGAGGGCCAGAGCGGCGCGTCCTGGTGCCACGCCGTAGCCCCACCGGTCTGTGCCGGCTTGTACTGAACCTGGTCGTGCCATACCTGCAAATCCCCGAATCCGGTCAGCTGAGTAATGGCGCGGAGAATCAACGGATGGCGAATCAACCGCTCAAACGGCGGTGAGCACTCCCAGATATTTACGATCTGGTAGTTGGGATTCTTCGACACCAGCCCTCCGTCGGCATCGTAGCCCGCCCCCATGTCCCGGTAGAGAACAGGCCGCGGTTCCGACTCGGTGAACCCCTCCGGTCCACGCTCGATCACCGCCGCCAGGGCATCCGAGAGTTCCGTGACTTCCTCCTCGGTCAAGACCATGCCGGCATTAAGAAAGCCGTCGCGGTGGAACTGGTCGACTTGCGCGTCGCTGAGGTGGTCGGAATTTGTTGTCATTGGCATACTGGAAACTTACCGATACAATAGTTACTTTTAGTGAATTCTCAATCCAAAATCGATCCGACGGATTGGCGAGATCCGTCGGATCGATTTCGGACGGCGTTTCAGAGAAACCGACATGCCCCCATTAACGATTCCTCTCCGCAAAACCGAAAATCTCCCTGGATTTGTCACCCACTGGCTGCTGTGCGGACCGTTCAATGAGGACGGCAAACGGTCCAGTTGCCGGGCACTTAAGAAGGACTACCTGGGAGGGGAAGGCAAGGCCAGGCCGAAGGCGGGACACCGCCAGGGCCGGGACGGCCTCGTGTGGCAGGCGCACGCAGTCCGGCACGGCTTTATCGTAAACCTCTCTCGCCGCTATTCCGCCAAGGGCATCGTCTCTTATGCCGTTGCCTACCTCGCGTGTCCCGCTGCCCGACCCGCACGGATCCTCCTGGGAAGCGACGACGGCTTCCTGCTGTACTTGAACGGCGAACGAATTGCCCGCAGGGACGTCCACCGCGGCCTGGGCGTCGACAGCGACAGCTTCGATGTAAGATTCAAGAGAGGCGTTAATGTAATCCTGATGAAGATCGAGCAGGATTATGGCGCCTACGAATTCTGCCTCCGGATCACCGATCCCGCCGGCAGGAGCATGAGGGGTCTTCGCGCATACCCAGACCATCCCCGGGTTCGAAATCCGGTCGATCCTGCGAAATCGAGAACGATCAGCGGGTACGATTACCTGAGCCACAAGTTTGCCAACGCCGAACTGCGCCTGGCGTTTCACGCGGAAACGGCTGCGCAATACAAGTCGTGGAAGAATAGATTCCTTGCGCAGTACAAAGATCTTCTAGGCACCTTCCCGAAATCCTGCCCCCTGAATCCGCAGGTTACGGACGAGATCACCGTCGAGAACTTTCGACGCCTACGGGTTCTGATCGATTTTGAACCCGGATTTTCAGTTCCCTGTTTCGTAACCGTTCCGAAACGAATCCCGCGAGGGTATAAACTGCCGGCCGTACTCTGCCTGCATGGTCACGGCGGAGGGAAGAGGGACATGGTCGGCGAACTCCTGGGAACTCCTCACGAAGCGGAGTGGAGCGAACCGTACGCGATCGCGTTGCATGCCGCGCGCGCAGGATACATCACAATCAGTCCCGACTTCCTGGCTTTCGGGGAGCGGCTGGGGGGCCGCGATTTATACGGAGCGGGGCAGGACCCCTGCCCCGCCCAGTTCGCCTGGGGGCAGATGGCCGGTGTTCTTCCGACCGCTGTAAATATCGCGACGGTCAAACGTTGTATCGACTATCTGGGGACCTTGCCGGAAGTCGATACCAAGCGGATCGCGGCGGTCGGTCACTCGTTCGGCGGATACATGACCACGATGACGACGGCCGTCGAACGCCGGATCAAGGTTGCTGTCATCAGCGGATTCATGATGACCAGCGCCGCCTATCACGGCAGGACCTGGACCTGCGGATCCCAGGTTGTCAACGGCCTTTTGAAGTACGGAGACCTTTCCGACATCGCCTGCACTTTCGCGCCGAGACCGACCCTGATCATCACCGGAAAATACGACTGCGTGACGCCGTTCCCGTTTGCCGCCGCCGCCTGCAAAAAGATCAAGAGAGCCTATGAGGTGGCCGGCGTTTCTGATAAAACCAGCCAGTTTGTCTTTCCCGGCGATCATGTGTTTCAACCCCAAGCTGCACTGGAGTGGTTGGAGAGATGGTTGTAGCAGGATCCCCGGCCCTGGCGGCCGGGAGCCTGCGTCCAGGCATCCCGGCCATTGGACAGCTCCAAGTTGCAGGCACCTTGCATCGTGCGCAATCCATCGGGGGGATTTAGCCTTTTTCACACGGCGGTGGGCCCCGACAAACCGTTCCGCGATTGCCATCGCCACGGATATGGCGGGCTACCGCTCGCGAATTTTCGTTGCGACTTCCACCAACGGCCTGGTGTGGGAACGGGGCCCGCGCCTTGTCGAAAGCGCCCGGTACGACGGAAAGGGCCTCGACGCCGTACACGCGAAGGATATGTCACTGATCCAACTCGACGACGGCCGCTACCGGATGTACTACGCCGCCTGCAACATCCAGGGAAGCTGGCGAATCGCCAGCGCGGTGACAACATGAACCGAGCGGGACGGTAAATTTCCGCGGGCTTTCCCATTGCGAGTGCTCGCCTGATTTCGCTACTATGCTACGCTATTCGCGCTCACCTATGGACATTCGCCAACAACCGGAGTTTCCCCGTGTCCCTCGTCCGATCGTAGCCATCGGGGCCGGCGGCATCGTACGTGACGCGCACCTGCCGGCGTACGCGAAGTGTGGATTCTCGGTGGCGGGAGTGTACGACCCGGACCAGGAAAAAGCGCGCGCCCTCGCGCACGATTTCGGCATAGAGGTCGTGTACAAATCCTTGCCGGAAGCCATTGCCCGCGCCCCGAAAAGCGCCGTTTTCGATGTGGCGACGCCTGCCACGGCAGTTGCCGACATTGCCCGCGCGCTGCCCGACGGGGCCGCCGCCCTGCTGCAAAAGCCGATGGGCGAGAACCTCGAACAGGCGCGTGAGATCCGAGACATCTGCCGCGAAAAGAAACTGAAGGCAGCCGTCAATTTTCAGCTCCGATTCGCGCCGAACAACATCGGCGCCCGCAGCATGATCGACCAGGGCGCGATCGGGGAGCTCCACGACATCGACATCAACGTAAACGTTCATATGCCGTGGCACTTGTGGGGCTGGCTCGCGGAGATTCCGCGCGTCGAGATCGTCTATCACAGCATTCACTACGTGGACCTCGTTCGCTCGTTCCTGGGCAATCCGCGGGGAGTATACGCCAGGACAACCAAGCACCCCTCGGCCCCGCACATGGCCGCCACTCGCTCCTCCATGATCCTCGACTACGGAGAAAACGTTCGCGCGAACATTACCACCAATCACGGCCACGATTTCGGCGACAAACACCAATGGGCCTACGTAAAGTGGGAAGGCACGAAAGGCGCCGTCCGCACGCAGATCGGTGTGGTGTTGGACTACCCGAAGGGTCGGCCGGACGAGCTGGAATACTGCATTGTGGCAGAAGGCGACGAGCGCGAATGGGTCCGCGCGCAACCGGAGGGCAACTGGTACCCGGACGCCTTCGTGGGTACGATGGCGAGCCTGCAATGTTATGTCGAAGGCTCCTCCAATCTGCTGCCCACATCCATCGAGGACGCCTATCACACAATGGCGGTCGTGGAAGCCGCCTACGAATCCAGTGCCGCCGGCGGAACAGCGCCGGAATATGGATAGGAAATGCTCCCCTTAACCAACATCACAGTTCTCGAGTTCAGTCAGTATCTCGCCGGACCATCCGCGGGTCTGAGGCTGGCGGATCTCGGCGCCCGCGTGATTAAAATTGAGCGCCCCGGCAACGGTGATGCCTGCCGCGGACTGGCGATTCGAGATCAATGGGTCGATGACTCGAGCCTCTTGTTCCACACCATCAATCGGAACAAGGAGAGTTTCGCGGCCGATCTCAAGGATCCCGACGACCTGGAAACAGTGAAGAAGCTGATTCGACGGGCGGATGTGTTGACGCACAACTTCCGGCCCGGGGTCATGGAAAAGATCGGGCTGGATTACGATCACGTAAAAGACCTGAATCCGAGGCTGATCTACGCGGACATCACCGGGTATGGAAAGGAAGGGCCCTGGAAGGGAAAGCCAGGACAGGACCTCCTCGTGCAGTCTCTCTCCGGGATGACCTGGCTGACGGGGAACCGCGACGACCTGCCCACCCCCATGGGCCTGGCCGTAGCCGACATGCTGTGCGGCTGCCACCTCGCGCAAGGCATCCTCGCCCTCCTTGCGCGGCGCGACCGAACAGGCCGGGGCGGTACGATCGAGGCGAGTCTGTTGGAGTCGAGTCTCGACCTGCAGTTCGAAGTGCTGACCACCTACTTCCAGGATGGCGGCAAGACCCCGGCCCGATGCGCGCGTGGAAACGCGCACGCCTACCTGGGAGCACCCTACGGCGTCTATGCCACGCGCGACGGCTCGATCGCCTTGGCCATGGGAGACCTTCGGCGGCTGATGGAGTGCCTGCCCTGCGAGCAACTGGCCGCCTACCTCGACAACGACAGCTCATTCCGGAACCGCGATCCTATCATGGCCCTGCTCCAGGGTGCCTTCGAGCACCACCCCACTGCATATTGGCTCGAGCGCTTGCAGAGAGATGCTATCTGGTGCGCCGACGTATTCGACTACGAGACTCTGCATGCGCACGAGGGATATCGATCATTGGACATGGAACAGGAACTCGATGGACCGGGCGGCGTGTTAGTGAAGACTTTGAAGTGCCCGATCCGGATCAACGGCAGCGCCCCCGCCTCCCCGATGGCCGCGCCCGCCGTAGGCGCGCAGAACAAACGGATTCTTGGGGAGCTGGGAGAGGATGCAGGCTCCCCGCCGGCTACCAGCGTGCCGGCAGAGGCTGACGGCGAACTTCCACTCGCGGGGATTACGGTGCTGGACTTCAGCCAGTTCCTGTCCGGTCCTTGCTGCAGCCTGCGGTTGGCCGACCTGGGTGCGCGCGTCATCAAGGTGGAGAAAACAGGCGGCGGCGACATCTGCCGGGCTCTCTATGTCTCCGACGTGCAACTGGATGAAGAGAGCACGATCTTTCACGCGATCAACCGAAACAAGGAAAGCCTTTCCCTGGACCTGAAAGATCCCCGGGCATTGGAGACGATTCTGGGCCTGGTGGCGAAGGTCGACATGGTCCTGCACAACTTCCGTCCCGGCGTGGCAGAGCGACTGGGCATCGACTATGAAAACCTGTCCGCGGTCAACCCGTCCCTGGTCTTTGGAGAGATCAACGGCTATGGGACGAAGGGACCCTGGAAAGATGATCCCGGACAGGACCTGCTTCTGCAGTCTCTTTCGGGCATGGCGATCCTGAGCGGTAATGCGGACCAGGGTCCGGTCCCGATGGGACTTTCCATCGTCGACATTCTGGCCGGACAGCAACTTGCGCAGGGATTGCTGGCGGCGCTGCACCATCGAAACCGCACTGGGGAAGGAGCGCGGATCGAAGTGCCCATGCTGGCATCCGCGCTCGATCTTCAATTCGAGACCTGGACGACCTTTCTTCAGGACGGCAAGCCGGTGGAGCGAACACGTTTCAGCAATGCACACGCCTTCATCGCGGCGCCTTATGGAATTTACGAGACGGCCGACGGATACCTGGCCCTGGCCATGGGCCGGATCCCGCAACTCGGCGAACTGTTGGCCTGTCCTCCCTTGTGCGCGTACGAGAATCCTGCCGGCTGGTTCTCCGAGAGAGACGCGATCAAGGCCATCCTCGAAAACCACATCAGGACGAAACCTACCGCGGACTGGCTGACGGTACTCGAGCCCGCCGACATCTGGTGCGCGGAGGTACTGGACTGGCCCCGACTCATGGCGCACGACGGATTCACCTGCCTCGGCATGAAACAGACCGTGAACCGATCGTCCGGCACCTCCTACGAGACCACCCGCTGCCCCATTCGTATTGACGGTGAACCCCTCTACGCCGATAAAGGCTCACCCGCCGTGGGCGAACATACGACGGCGATCCTCGACGAATTCGCACGCTTATGAAAGTTCTAGTCACTGGAGGCACAGGTTTTATCGGCGCGCGAGTCACGCGGAATCTCTTGAACCGCGACGTGCCTGTCGTCGTCGCCGACTCCGTGTTGAATATGCCGTGGATCGGCCAGCTCGCGGAGTTTTACGACGCGCAGCATTCCGACGCTTCCGTTGTCGAGAACCTGAAGGACGCCGAGTTCGTTGAGTTCGACGTCGCCGACCCCACCTCCGTGGACGCTCTCTTCAGCTCGCACCCGGGCATCACGCACGTCATCCACCTGGCGTTCATGTTCAACAACGACATCCTCTCCGACATCCGCCGCGGCGCATCCGTCAACATCGTGGGCACCGCGAACCTGCTCGAGGCCTCCGTCAACCAGGGGATCCGCCGGCTGGTATTCGCAAGCAGCGAAACCGTCTACGGTCCGTCGCAGGAACACTACGGGAACCACGCGGTGAAAGAAGATGAGTATTGCGCCCCCCATGATCATGCGTACCTGTATGGTGTCATGAAAATTCTGAACGAGCGAATCGCCGCGGAGTATGTAAATGCGGGTCGGTTGGATGTCGCCTGCGCGCGCCCGCCGGTGGTGTTCGGTGATGGGCGCGACCGGGGCGCGGTCATGTGGGCCGGCCAGTTCGCCTCCCTTCCCGCCGTGGGAAAGAAGGCCAGGCTGCCTTTTTCGAGAAGTTCCCGGGAATCCTGGATCTACGTGGATGACTGCGCGGAGCAGTTCGTTCGCCTGGCGCTGAAACCCGGGCCCCTGTCGCACCAGGTGTACAATAGCGGCGGCGCCTCCCACTCCGCCGGGGAGATGATGGAGATGGTCCGCCAATGGCTTCCGGACACCGAAGTTGAATTCGACGAATCCGTTCCGCGGACACCGTTGGTTGATGATACAAACGGCACGCGGCTGGCAAAGGAGATCGGCTTCGAGCCGCGACCCGTACTTGACGCATTAAAACTTCACATCAATGAAGCCCGGTTTCGGGCGGGATTGAAACCGATCCAACCATAAAGAAGGACCCATCATGACAACACCATTCCGCAATACCGTCGTCGGCAGTTATCCCCGCGCGGATGCCGTCGAAGACACGATGAAACGTCCCACCTGGAACCAGGACGAGATCGACAACTATATCCGCTGGGCAGTCCAGGACCAGGTTGACCTCGGCCTGGAAGTAATCACGGATGGCGAGGGGTACCGCGAGAACATGTACTACTACTACCAGAAGCGCGTCGATGGCGTGACGTTCGATGGTATGATCGAGCAGTCTTTCGGAGAGGCCGGATTCAAAATCGGATGTCCGCGCCTGGTCAGCGAATTGAAGAACCCGCGATTCAACATGGCCCACAACTGGAAGGTCGCGCGCGAAGCGGCCCCCGATCATGTGCAGGTCAAGCAAACCGTATCCAGCCCATACATGATCGCGCGCTTCACCGTGAATCAACGGCCGGACCTCTACCCGGATGAAATGGCCCTCACCCGGGCTTGGGCTGCCGTTCTCATGGAGGAACTCAAGGAAACCGTCGCCGCCGGATGCACCTTTGTACAGATTGACGAGCCCATGTGGACCGAGTCGCCCGGGAACAGCGAATGGTCGGCGGACATTATAAACGAGATGATCGAGGAGCTCGGTCCGGAAGTCAGGGTGGCCCTCCATGTCTGTGGAGGCAATCCGCGCCGCAAGCGGATCTACTTCACAAAATACACGGACCTGGCCCCGGCATTCAACAAGATGAAGGTCGACGAGGTGTCGCTCGAGCACTGCACCCTGAGCTACGACCTGATGGACCTCTGGAAGCTTTGGGATTTCAAGGGTGATCTCACCCTGGGCGTCATCGATCAGCGCAGCGACGGCCTGGAATCGATCGACGAAATCTGGGAACGCACCCAGCCCGCCCTGGATCACTTTCCGCCCGAACGCCTGATTCTAAGCAGCGAGTGCGGCTTCGGCCACGTTCCGCTGGATATCACGCGGCAGAAACTGGGGAGACTGGTCGAGGCCTGTCACGCATTCCGCGCGCGATAGATGAACGAATGAAAATCTTCCTGTTGATCTGCGGCCCGTGGACTGTCGTAAGCATCGCGTCGCGCTTCAAGTGGGCTTCCAATGCGCTTCGCTCCAGGATTGTGGTATCTACAAATCCGAAACATGGTCCGACGAAGGCGGAATCCGAAATTCGCCTTCCTAATCCACGTAAATCATGTTCGCTGCGTAGATCGATTTCTTTCCGTCGGTGTCCTTTGCCTGGGCACGAAAAATGATTGTCTCCCCGGCACCTGCCGGGAACGTCGCTTCATAAGGCGCGGTGTCATCCTCGATCGATTTCCAGTCGCTGCCGCCATTGGTGCTCTTTCCGAACATGACCTGTGCAATCATGCCCGAATCCGAAACCGCCTGGGCGGTGAGCCTTAACTCGCCGGCCGGATACGCGCCGCGATCTTCGAACGGTTTGCCGTCCATCAGAAGTTTCACCCCCGGCCAGGCTTGGGAGCGACGTACATCGTCCGCCGCATCTCCAAACGCGTCCCATCTGCCATCGGCCTTGCCGATGCCGTTCGTTTCCACCATCGCAACGGCATAGCCGGAAGCGAAGTTGTAGAGAAACACCCGGTACCCGTCGGCCCCGAAAGCGTACGCAGCGATCAGTTCCTCGTACACATCCTGGTAAATGTTCCGATCCTTCAACCACTCTTGCACCTCTTCGCTGCAGGGTCCGAAACCGTAGTAATTAACATTTTCGCACTTGGGCGCAATCCACCCTCCCAGTGAGCCGGATAGTGCGACCAGGTCCATTCCGTCGCCGCCGAGCTTTTTGGCCTCGTTCACGCGCTCGACAATTCGATGGCCGTTCACGCAGATCGTCGCCCCGACGCTGCAGGAGAATACTTTCTGGTGCAGGTCGAACCACGGAGGATCGCAATGATTGACATAGGCACTCCGCGTCGGATTGAGGTCATGATACGTGTCCGCCCAGGCCCGCAGAAAATCCTGCTGATCTTCCGTCTTACCGCTGCATTCCGGTTCGTCCACCATGACGTGCCCCAAGACGGCATCGCCGACATACTCGCCGTTCCAGACATAGCCGTCCCGCAGGCCCCTGATTTCTTCAATACCCGGCAACATCTTCTCCCGGCTCCATTGACCCGGTCCATGATATGCGTTCAACTCGCCATATGCGGTAACGCCTTTCATCCCCCAGCGCTTGATCGCCGACCATTGGTTGGCGTAGGTGTTTCCACTGGTGACAATAAAAGTCACCCCATGGCGGGCCATGTCCATGAACGCGTACTCCCAGCCAAAAGTGTCCTGCTTCGAAACCGAGGGCATTGAATAGTAGACGCCGATGGTAAAATTGTCTCCTACGGGCGCGATTGCTGGAGGAGCTTCGGATGACAAGGCGGTGTTGGAAAAGCAGGCAAAAAAACACAGAAAAGAGGCTGGAATGACGAATGACGAAATACCCAAGGACAAATGAAAACCGAAATCCGAATGACGAGGGGACTCGCTGTCCGTTCCATTGCGAACAAAGCAGTTCCATTCGGGCTTAGTCATTAGACATTCATTCTTCATTGGTCATTTCACATGGATCATGTTCGCCGCAAATATTGACTTTCTCCCCTCGGAATCGACCGCCCGAGCGCGAAAGATCACCGTCTGGCCGGCCTCGGCGGGGAACGTCGCCGAGTAGGGGGCTGTATCATCCTCCGTGGCCTCCCAGTTGCTGCCGCCGTTCGTGCTTTTCCCGAATATGACCTTGGCAATCGTTCCGGAATCGGAAACAGCCTCCGCGGTGAGAGCCAGGTCACCGGCCGGGTACCGGCCGCGGTCATCGAAGGGTTGGCCCGCATGAAACAATTCCACGCCCGGCCAGCCATGTGCACGACGCAGATCGTGCGCCGCCGCGCTGAAACCCGCACGGATTCCGACGTTGTCGTTGCCGTCGATGTCGACAATCGAGTATCCACGATGCTTGTTGAATTGATACGGATGAAAGCCGGGACTGCCCCAGGCATAGGCCGTGATCATCATTTCGTATGCGTCCTCCTGGTTGGTCCTGGAATCGAGCCAGTCGAACACCGCCTCGGAGCAAGGTCCGAGACTCCAGCTCTCGATTCGATCGCACAGGTTCCCTCCCCAGTCGGAAAGGCGTCCCTGGAGCGCAACCACCGTGAAATTATTGAGTCCAATCTCCCGGGCGGCTTCCTGCCGTTCCGTAATCCGCATGCTGTTGGGTACAATGGTCGGGGCGGCGCTGCAACTGGCTTGCCTTTCGTTGAAATCGTACCAGGGCGGATCGCTATGATTTACCCACGTATCCCGGCCCGGATTCATTTCGTGGTAAACGTCCGCCCATACGCGAAGAAAGTTGATCTGGTCCTCCGTGATCGTGCTGGCGTCGCTTTCCGGCTCATCCTGCACGATGTGGCCGATAATGGTGCCGCCGACTGACTTGCCCCCCCAGACAAGGTTGTCCACGTCGCGCTTCTGTACCCGGTTCAACCCCTCGAGCGTGGACCGGTCCCACTTCCCTTCGCCGGGATAGGAGTTCAGCCAATGATAACTGGTGATGCCTTTCATCCCCCAGTTCCGGATCGCGGCCCAACCGTCCGGCCAGCAGGACCCTCCGACGACAATCCGGTTACAGCCGATGCGGGCCATGTCCATGAAAGCGTAGTCCCAGGAAAAATTGTCCTTGGGCTCCAACTGGGGCATGGAGTAGTAGGCGCCGATGGTAAACGTTTCACCGGCGGGGCGCGATGGGTCCGCCAATCCCGCCGACGCATTCGCCGCAACGGCAAGGAGAAGGGCCGGAATCACTCACTCGTCTCCGGCGCCGGCGAGAGCACGAAGGACTTGATCTTGAAATAGTCATTCTCCGCCGGGCTGAGATCGCGAAGACGGATGAAAAAGTCCCCCGGGCCGATGCCCGCAACCGTCAGGCCGGCGGCAACCGGCGAGTTCGGCCACATCGAGAACTCCACCGGGTTAGGTCCGGCCAGGTCGTGCGAATAGGATTGATTGCTTTCGTCGCCCGCGTGACCGGGATAGAAATAGTGCCACTCGCCGCTGACGATCTTCTCCCCGTTCGGCATCTCCCCATTTTCAGTGACCGTGCCGGCATCGCTTCCCAACCGGTAGGCCCAAGGCGTTCCCTTCATGGTCCCGGTTTGCCAATTCACCGTGAGGAAATAGGTTCCGTCAGGGATCGAATCGGGAAAACTAATCTTCACTTCCCCCATGGCGTGGATCGGATTTCCCTTGGCATCGGTGGATACCAGGACTTTTGAACCTGCGACTTTGTAATGCCCGTCGAGCGCCGTGATTCGGCACGTAGACGCGGATATCGTTCCCGGCCACTGCGGAGAACGGCCCCCCATTGTTGCGCAGGAAGTTGCTCCCGCGATCAGCAGGAGCGTGAAAAACAGATAGACAATTGTTTTCATTTTTTGCCCTCGGTATTCGAGACTAGCATGCTTCCATGATCAGGCAAGCGCTATCTACAAGGCAGTGATCGGCATTGACCCGCCGGATGAGATGCGCTTTCTTTTTCGCATGAGCACGATCGAACCTTACCGGGTAGTGTGGGCCGAAACGGGGCGGGATGCCAACGATTCGATGCCGCTGGGCAATGGCGACATCGGTTTAAACGTGTGGACCGAGACCGGCGGGGACCTGGTGTTTTACATCGGGAAGACCGATAGCTGGGACGACTACGGCCGGCTTGTGAAGGTCGGGCGGATCCGCCTTTCACTGGATCCCGGGCCGGGCAGTGCTTCCCAGCAGTTTTCCCAAACCCTGACGATCAAAGACGCGACCGTGGAAATCCGGTGGGGGGAGAGCCGGGTGCGCATATGGGTCGACGCAAACCATCCCCTGATCGAGCTCGAGGTGGATACCCCGGAGCCCGTGCGGGCGACGGTCTCGATCGAATTGTGGCGTACTGAACCGGAAGTTCTCCCATCGGTTACCTCCAGTGACGTGTTGCGGGACTCCGACGCAGCAAACGACATGATGGACGAGACCGTCGTAGAGCCCGACACCCTCCTCGCGGGTATTGATGGGCAAGTCGGCTGGTATCACCACAACGGCAAATCGATCGGCCCGGAGATTCACGCAAAGATCCAGGGGTTGGACGGATTTGATTTCGTGGATCCCTTGTTGCACCGGACGTTCGGCGCCGTCGTGTGGGCGGACGGCGGGGAAGCTGAGAGCGACGCGCGGCTGGTCTCTCTGGCTGCCACCCGCCACAGGTTCAAGATCGCGGTGCTCACCAGTCACCCTTCCACACCGGAGGCGTGGCGGGCGGAGATGGATGAGACCATCCGCTCGATTTCCGCGAAA
>Ga0310121_10000798_pt1 | contig 33816 bp, 37 predicted proteins | sample CB27_Tmax_986_MG_FD_203504 | JGI IMG/M metagenome (GOLD analysis project Ga0310121, IMG submission 203504) | Marine microbial communities from Western Arctic Ocean, Canada - CB27_Tmax_986 | ecosystem: Environmental > Aquatic > Marine > Oceanic | place: Canada: Western Arctic Ocean | collected...
AGCAATCAAGCTGTAGAAAAAAACGCAACCAGCTGATCCAGAGACAAAATAGTGAAAAAAGACTTGACTTCAAACCTCAGATGTCTGGGCTACACGCAACAACGCCGGCAGCGTAGGGATTCAGGCAGAACTTCCGCTGAATGGGCCAGAGCGGCCTAGGCAGCACTAACTAAGCCGAAAAGCCAAAGACTCAGGCCGAGCGAAGGAGCCGCTTGACGACCTTCCCGCCCACGTCCGTCAGGCGGAAATCTCGGCCCATGTGCCGATAGGTGAGGTCGGTATGATTCAGGCCCAGGGTGTGGAGCAGAGTGGCCTGGAGGTCGTGGACATGGATGGGATCCTCGACCGGATTCAGGCCCAATTCGTCTGAGCGGCCCACCACCTGTCCGCCCTGGATGCCCCCGCCCGCCAGCCACATGCTGAAGCAGCTGGCTTGGTGGTCCCGGCCCGGCTGGCCGGTCTCATGGACCTCGGGCTCTCCCATGGGAGTACGTCCGAACTCCCCACCCCAGAGCACCAGCGTATCGTCCAATAGGCCTCGCTGTTTCAGATCCTGGAGCAGGGCGGCCGTAGGCTGATCCGTATCGTGGCAGTATTCCCCTAACCTCTTTTCGATTTCGTAGTGGAAATCCCAGTTGGCATGGATAAGCGAGACGAAGCGCACGCCCCGCTCAATCAAGCGCCGGGCCAGCAGGCAGTTGGTGGCATAGGACTTGGCCCGCTCCCCCTCACGGTTGATTCCGTAGGACTCCAGCAGGCTTTTCGGCTCCTGGGAGAAGTCCAGCAACTCCGGCGCCGACATCTGCATTCGAAAGGCCAGTTCGTAAGCGGCGATTCGAGAGGCGATCTCCTGATCCCCCTTCTCCTCGTAGCGTTTCTCGTTGAGCTGCCTAATCGCGTCCAACTGCACTCGCTGGATTTTCTGGTTGACGCTGGGAGGATTGGAGAGATAGAGAATGGGGTCTCCGCTACTGCGAAAAGGAGTTCCCTGGTAGAGCGAAGGGAGAAAGCCGCTGCCCCAGTTGTTGGCCCCGGCGCTCGGCATCTTACCCGAATTCAGGACGACATAGGCGGGTAGATCCGCCGATTCGCTTCCCAGGCCATAGCTGACCCAGGAGCCGATCGTGGGACGACCCAGGATGGTGCTCCCGGTGGTCATCATCAACTCCCCAGGATCGTGGTTAATGGCGTCGGTCTGCAAGGAACGGACCAGGCAGATATCGTCTGCGTGGGAGGCCGTGTGGGGCAGGTAGTCCGAGAACTCGGTTCCGCACTCGCCGTAGGATTGGAACTTCCTGGGGCTGGCCATCAAGGTAGCCGAGGGCTTCAGGAAGGCCAGCTTAAGGCCTTCTTTCATGGATTCAGGCACCTGTTGGCCATGCCACTTATGGAGTGCCGGCTTGGGATCGAAGAGGTCGATCTGGCTGGGGCCACCAGTCATGTAGAGAAAGATCACCCGCTTGGCGGTGGCAGGGAACTGGGGCGCCTTCGGAGCCAGGGGATCGAGTGCCCCGGCTCGGGCGGCGCTGCCCGCTGTCAGACCCTCTGATGCCAGGAGGTGGGCCAGGACCGTGGAGCCGAAGCCCATCGCGCACCTCTGAAGAAAGGCTCGGCGGTCCTGGAGCTTTCGGAATTCTTGCAGGTTCATGCTCTACTCCCGGGTGATGAACTCGTCCAGATTCAAGAGGACCCTGCTGGCTCCTACCCAAGCGGCAGCTTCGCTCAAGGACACCCCAGGCAAATCGGCGGGAAGTGCCTGGCGGGCCAGTTCCTGCTCCTGATCGAGGATCTCTTCCTGTTTGCGCAGCGCTGTAGCCAGCCATTCCCGTTCGCTGGGGGCGGGGTCGCGGGCAAGAGAAAGGCGAAAGGCGTGGTCCAGGCGATCCTCCAGCCTGGCCGGAGCCTCGGTCAGCACTCGCATGGCCAAGCCCTGGGCTGCCTCGAAGAAAACCGGGTCGTTCAACAGGTTCAGTGCTTGCAAAGCGGTGTTGGATCGCCCTCGGCGGCAGGCCGCGGCGTAGGCAGGTGGGAGGTCGAAGTTCATAAGAAAAGGATAGGGCGCCATCCGCTGGATCTGAATATATAGTCCTCGACGATAGCGATCCCTACCCTGGCTCTCGACCCACTTCCCCTTCGGCTGCCCCCCTTCCGGCTGCGGAGGCCGGACACTCTTTCCTCCGATGACCGGATGCAGCAGACCACTCACCGCCAGAGCGGAATCCCGAATCAGCTCAGCCGAGAGCCGGACCCGAGATTGGCGAGCTAGCAGAACGTTGTTGGGATCCAGGCTGGCCAATTCGGGCCTGGGGTCCGAAGCTTGTCGGTAGGCGGCGGACAGGACCATCTTGCGGATGATTTCCTTCATTCTCCAGCCACCCTCTCTGAAGTCGGCGGCAAGCCAATCCAACAGCTGCGGATGACTGGGTTTCTCTCCCTGGGTGCCGAAGTCCTCTGAGGTGGCGACGATGCCGCGGCCGAAAAGCTCCTGCCAGAGCCGGTTAACGGTGACTCGGGCCGTCAGGGGATTGGCCGGGTCGATGAGCCATTTCGCCAGCCTCAGCCGTGGGGGCTCGTCGCTGTCGGCCATGGAATGGAGAAATCCCGGAATCCCCGGATTCACCGGGTCTCCGGGACGCTTGAAGTCACCCCTGAGATGGATGTGGGTCTGGCGTGGATTCTTCTCTGTGGCCAGGGTCTGGGCCTGACTGAGTGCGGGGAACGCTTCGTCCAATTCCTGGAGCTTTTCCCAGAGTTTGTCGTACTTGAACTCCTCCTTGTAGAATTTCACCGGGAGGCCAAGACTGGAGTACCAGACAAAGTGGTTGGTAAGAATGACCGTCTGCTTTTCGTTTCGCTGGTCCGGCGGCGTGCGGAGAATCTTCTCCCCCATTCCGTAGACTCCCTGGGAGTCGCCCACGCGTAATGTTCCCACCGCCTTGTCCCAGTTTTGCCACTTGCCAGGGTTGGCCATGGCTTCAAGTAGCTTCGCCTCCCAAGAGCGCTGCTCCCGCGGTACTCCGTACTCTTCCAGCAGCTCCTGGCGTTTCTTCTGGTAGTTAGCTACCTCGCTCAGATACGGTCCCATCTCACCAGGCAGGGGAGCGTCGACGTTGACCTCCTCGGCATCGTTGAAATAGGCGAAGAGCTGGTAGTACTCCTTGTGACTGAGGGGGTCGAACTTGTGGTCGTGGCACTGAGCGCAGCCTACGGTCAACCCGAGCCAGGTGGTGCCTACGGTCTTAACCCGGTTGACCACCTGTTCATGGCGGAACTGGTTCATGTCTACTCCGCCCTCTCGATTGCTAGCGGTGTTGCGGTGAAACCCGGTTCCGACTTTCTGTTCTCCGGTGGCGCCAGTGAGGAGATCCCCGGCAATTTGTTCCAGGGTGAAGCGGTCGAAGGGCATATCTTGGTTGAAGGCCTGGATCAACCAGTGGCGATAGCGCCAGGAGTGGGGCCGAAATGCATCCTGGCGGTAACCGTCACTGTCCGAATAGCGGGCCAGGTCTAGCCAATGGCGGGCCCATTTTTCTCCATAGTGGGGTGAATTCAGAAGTCGATCGACTTGTCGTTCGTAAGCCTCAGGGCTGGAGTCGGCCAGAAACTCAGCGACCTCCCTGTGATCCGGAGGTAGGCCAGTGAGGTCTAGACTCAGACGACGGATGAGGGTGGCTCGGTCGGCTTCGGGAGAAGGCTGTATGTCCTCGGTTTCGAGGCGTTCCAGGACGAAGCTGTCAATGGGATTCCGAACCCAAGTACTTTTGTTGACGTCGGGAACAAGAGGTCTTCGAATGGATCGAAATGCCCAGTGGGAAAAGTCCATTTCCTGGGCGCGCGCTGCGGAGTCAGTAGGCTCGGCTGCGGGCCACTTGGCTCCCTGATCGATCCAGGCTCGGACCACGCCGACCTGTTCTGTCGTGAGCCCGTCCCCGGCTGGGGGCATGACTTTGGTCGGGTTGGTGCCTGCGATAAGTTGAATCAATCGGCTCTCAGCACTGTTTCCAGGCAGAATTACGGGACCCGATTCGCCGCCTCGAAGTGCATCCTCCCGCCGATCCAGACGCAGCCCCTTCATCTGCTGTTGGGAACCATGGCAAAGAAAACAGCGGTTCTCGAGCAGCGGGGCCACCTCGCGGGCGAAATCCACCTCCCTTTCGGCGGGTGGTGGCAGCTGGACCGGTTCGCCTTCGCCAGGTGCGCCAAACCCCGGACCGATCAGGGCCAAAATGAAGACTAGAGAAGGTAAAGAAGTATTTTTCACGACGGGTCGCATTTTACTATGTTTCCTCTTTCTACCAAAGTGACTGGTTCTCCAGGTCAACCCAGTAGAGGCTTGACGACGGTCCCCTGTACATCTGTTAAACGGTGGTCGCGGCCTTGAAACTTGAAGGTTAGTCTCCGGTGGTCAATTCCCAGGCAATGCAGGATGGTCGCATTCAGGTCGTGCACGTGTACTGGATCCTTCACGATGTTATAGCTGAAGTCACCGGTTTCGCCATAGCTCACGCCCGCGGACACGCCACCCCCGGCAGCCAGACAGTGCAGCAGCGAGGATGGTGATCGCGCCCATAGTTGTCCTTGGTCAGTTCGCCCTAGCAGTAGGTGGTGCGTCCGAATTCGCCACCCCAGACGATCAGGGTCTCATCAAGCAACCCTCGCTGTTCCAGATCGAGAATCAGTGCGGCAGTTGCCTGATCGGTTGACTGACATTGGACTCGTAGGTCCCCCGGGAGGTCCTTGTGCTGATCCCAGCCGCGATGAAACAATTGGACGAAGCGCACGCCCCTTTCCACAAGCTTCCTGGCCATCAGACAGTGAGAGGCATAAGTGCCCCGCTGGCGGGCATCCTCTCCGTACAAGCAGAAGATATGCTCCGGTTCACGAGATGTATCCGTCAGCTCGGGGACCGAGGTTTGCATCCGGAAGGCCAACTCGTACTGGGCAATCCGCGTGGTGATTTCAGGATCTCCGAACTCTGACTGCTTGAGCTCATTCAGACGGGCGATGTCATCCAATATGTGCCGCCGCGTGTCCTGACTCATCCCCGGTGAGTTGGAGAGGTATAGGACGGGGTCACCGACACCCCGAAACCTCACTCCCTGGTGCCGCGTCGGCAAGAACCCACTTCCCCACAATCGCTTGTACAGAGGTTGGGCGCCCTTTTTCGAGTTCGAGGTCATTACCACGAAGGTAGGCAGATCTTAGTTCGCCGTCCCCAATCCGTACGAAAGCCAGGCCCCCATGCTCGGCCTCCCTGCACGCTGGGAGTCGGTCGTCTCGTGGTAACCAGCCGAAAGCCGAAAGCCGAAAGCCGAAGGCGACGCGATCGTCGTCGGTGCTGCCGCCTTCCCGGATCAATCGCCGGCCGAGAGCACGTGCTGCTTCTACGTAGGTCAGGTCGTTCATCAGGGCCAGGGCTTGAAGCGGCGTATTGGTCCGCTCCCGGCGAACCGTGCAGGTCTCACGGCTGGGGACATCGAAGACTTCCATGCCGGGAGGATGGATGGTCCGCCTCCAGAACGTATATAGACTGCGCCGACAAAGTATTAACACCTCTGTCCTGCTGGTAGCCCCCTTGTAGGCGCTCATTGCACCTCCGGCGATCTCTTCCCACAGACCCGCTGGTTGATACGGTTTCACCGAGGGTCCGCCGATCGACTCCCCCAGGAGGCCGCTCAGGGCCAGGGCTTGATCTCGTATCATCTCAGCCGACAGCCGCATCCGGGGGCCGCGTGCCAACAGTCGGTTCTAAGGTTCGTCTGGAGCAGGGGCGGCGTGATCTTTGACGATTGGCGATAGGTTGCGCTGGTCACGATCATGCGCTGGAAGGCCTTCATGTTCTACTCCAGCCGAATCAGCTCGGTCGCCAGCCAGTCCAGCAGAGAGGGATGCGTTGGCGGTTCTCCTTGCGACCTGAAATCCTCGGCGGTCCGGACCAACCCTGCTCCAAAGTGCAGTTGCCACAACCGGTTCACCGTCACTCGCGCTGTGAGGGGATGAGATGGGTTGACCAGCCACTTGGCTAGAGCCAACCGATTGGCGGGAAGTCCGGGAGGCAAAGGGGGCATGATCGCCGGGATACCCGGGGTTACCCTTTCACCGGGGTTATCGTATTGGCCGCGTCCCAGGACGAACGTCTCCCGAGCCTGGTCATCTCGCATGATCATCCTCTCGGGGACTTGTTCGATCAGTCGCTGCCGCTTCTTTTTGAGCGAGATAGAGCGGGCCGATTTTTCATCGAGATCTCTCAGCGCTTGATTGATCTGATCCAGTCTGCACTGAACGCCACACCTCGGTACTTTGATGGGGGGAAAGGCAGACCGCCGGTAGGTACCGGGCTCGGAAGCGTTGTTGAAAAAGGCATAGAGACGATAGAACTCTCTTGGGGAGATGGGGTCATATTTGTGGTCGTGACAGCGTGCACAAGCGCCCGTGAGGCCCAGCCAGGTGGTGGCGACGGTGTCTACCCGATCGGCCGTGTATTCGACCTGGAATTCGTCGGCGATGGACCCGCCTTCTCCGTTGACCCGGTTGTTTCGCAGGAAGCCGGTTGCCAGTTGTTGATCGCGGTCGCGCCTCGGGGATCAGGTCCCCGGCCAGCTGTTCGATCGTAAACTGGTCGAAAGGGAGGTTGTTGTTGAGGGCGTTGATCAGCCAGTCGCGCCAGCGCCACATGATCCGGGGCTCGTCGTCCTGGTAGCCATCGCTGTCCGCATAGCGGGCAAGGTCCAGCCAGATAACCGCCATTCTTTCCCCATACCGGGGGGATGCCAGCAGTCGGTCGACGACTTTCGGGTAGGCGTCAGGGGATTTGTCGGACAGGAAGGCGTCCAACTCCTCCAAGCTGGGTGCCAGTCCGGTCAGATCCAGAGTCACTCGACGAAGGATGCGACTCTTTTCTGCTGCCGTTGACGGAGCCAGACCCTTTTCTTCGAGCCTCCGCAGAACAAAGTAATCCATTCCGTGCTTTGGCCAGTCCGTATCATCACCTGGGGAAGCGCCGGCCGCAGTGGCGGAACAAAGGACCAATGCTGCTGCCAAACAGCGCCGTGTTGAATCCAGCGGAGAATCAGGTCGATCTGCTTCGCACTCAATTCTTTATGAGAGTATTTCGGGGGCATTCGGCGGCTCACATCCTCATCGGTGATCCGCTGATAGATCAGGCTTTGCACTGGATCCCCCGGCGCGATCGGAACACCCGAGGGTCGTGACTGGAAAAGAGCGTCTCGGAGGTCGAGTCTGAGCCCTGCCACGCGCGTTTTCGCGTCTGGTCCGTGACACTGGAAACAGGCATCGGAGAGCAGGGGACGAATCTGCCGCTGGAAGTCGGCCCTGGAATCTTCGGAGATCGAAATGCCAAAACAGGTGTGGAAAGACCAAGAAAGAGATCAGAACGCAGCTGACAATCCCGAGCACGGACGCATCAGGAAAATCCGAGCGGAAAAGGACTCTGGCGGAGCGTTTCCTCATGCGGATACGGCTTTTATTTTAGGCTTCTTACTGGTTGGCATACAAACTTCATGCCAACCCAATTCCTGCGGTTGGCAGACGTGGGTTCGGTCTCCAGGCCAAAGTATTCCTCTTCGAGCCTTTGGGATCTGAGTTTACCTCGAAAGTGTTACCAGGCCCCTCCAGTGTGGTAAAAGGCCCCAACAGGTGGAAACACTCAGATCACGTCCGATTGCTTTCCAACAATATGGGGACCGGATCCCCCGCCCTCACGGTCACGGCTCTGTATGCACGCCGAAGCAACGAGGGCTAGAGCTTCAAAACTGGCGCAGCGACGAATAAACGTTGAACTGGTCGGCCACGCACCAGCAATTATGCCGGTATTCTCGAGAGACTCCAGAACACGGCTAATTGTCGTGACATGCCCTCGGGCCGACCTTGAATCCCAAGCCCCAAAGCTCGGACGAAGGGCCTTGACTACCTTCTGACATCGGTTGCGCCTTGATGCCGGTTAAGGGGCAAGGTCTCCACTGTCTAACTGTCAGGGATGTTATTTCTGAAAAAGTGGCGGGAAGATACTGATTTTCAGTGAGTTACAGGTTTACTAAAAGAGGGATAGATAGCTCTTGGGTAACAATGGGTGCACCCGGACGGCTTCTTTGGCTTAGCGGTGCGGAAAAATCCATTTTTAGTACACTTTCCTGGGAGCTCAGCCCTCTTCATCCTCATACTCTGGATACTTGATATAGGTATCTCCCTCAGCATGTCTCTGCATCCTTGCTTCAGGATCCCAATAGACTCCAGTGTCTCCTCTAGTGCGATCGAGTGTTTCCTCTAAATTTGTAAACGCTCGTCAACCGATGGGCCTATGCCCGGTTGTGCCTGTAGTTCGATTGCCTTTTCATGTCGGTCGATGGCCGATTGGAGATGGAATACAACAACAAGTAAGTAGATGGTGACCCATCCGACGCCGATTATGATGTACTGGGTACTCGTAGCTTCGCCGGCCAGGATCTCGGAAAGAGATGACACTTACATTGGAGTCTATAACATCGCGGGAGTCTATAACATCGCGACAACCGGAAGTAAGATCCACGAAGAGTTTTTGTGACCAGCGGGGGCCCAGGGAACAGAATACCTAGGCCCCCGCCATACCGGGGGGAGCCTTCCCCCGGCTGCCAACTTAACTAGGCTCTCTCGGCCAGAGTCACAAACGGGCTAAGCGTATCGCTCCCGCTCTGCGGCGTCAGAGCTTCGTTCCAGAGCGGTTGTCCGTCAACTCTAGAGATCCTGCGCCATGACACCTCGTCTTGCTGAAAGCGCGGGCCGGCGGAAGAATCTAGCCGCAATTCCCGCCTGATCCCTATTGCATACTGGCTGAAGTCGGCGAATAGAATATCGCCCGCGTCGCCGAGCGTTTCCAATTTTTCAGTGACTAGCACGGGCCGTCCGAGCAGGGAAAAATCGCCCTGGGTATCCCGCAGCACGGGAATGTGGCTCCCACCGCTGCCCACCGTTACCGACAATTCCATCAATTGCGGGATGGTGGAGGGATGCACGACCCATACCGAGTTCGACCATGACGCCGGGTGCAGCCTCGCAGACATTTTCGCCAGATTCGTGTAGACAATCGTGTCCGCTGCCTGCGCGCTTTCCTTGGCCACAGTCACCAAGCAAGAGGAATTCAATATTCCAAGTGGCTTGCCGGCTCCGTCACCGGTCAGAAAGGCGCGGTCAAGATGCCAGCTTAGCCCGCTCGAAAATGTTTCGCTGATGACTTGCTCGGCGTTCAGCCCGTCATCAAGCCATTCGTTGCTAGTGGTCGTGTAACACTTAAGTTTCGACGCATTTAGCTCCATCGAGCGAAACTTTGGAGCATTATCCGGCAACGTTGCGGATTCCGCCGACCAGGTGGCCACCAGTCCCCCAAAGAGGTGACTGGAATGGCTGCCGATTGCCGTAGTAGGAATCTTGCGCGAGCCAGAGCTCATCGGGAAGATGCGAGCTCTCGGCCTCACAACTTCGGACTCCAGGGAGACGTTGAAAAGCTCGGAGCTGTACTCGCTTGGCACGAGGAACCCCCCGTCCGATGGGACGCCGCTCACGAGTGCGCGTAGGCGAATGTCGGCTTGACCGGCGTGAATCGCTGAGACGAACTCGCCGAAGTTGTTCCAGCCCTCCCGGCTCGGCCGGCGTCCGGAAACATCTGCCGATACTCGGCGCCTTGAGCCACACCGATTCCTCTCGGCGCGGATGCGCTGGCCGACCAGGGCTCCCGTGCCTCCGGCATCGGTAGCACGCCTGCTGAGAGGCTCGAATAACTCGAAGAATTGTCCCTTGTCACCGTCAGAGCTTCCTCGTCGAGTTCCTTAATCTGGTCGATGGTGTCGTGGACTTCAGAGCACTCCGCATCCGTCATATTCTTGCCCTTCCGCTCCAGCTCTCCGAGCCGATTTCTCAGCGAGATTAGTTCACTTCCTTGATTTGTTGCTGACATTTTCTTTAATCCTCTTGTAAGCCTTGGCCGCCGGCCAGGTGGTCCGATCCGGTCCACGGCATGTTTTCATTTGCCCGTCAAATCTGATCTGACTAAAACTTTTCGCGACTATGTGAACGAGGTCGCGCTTACAGCGCACCTGGGTGACTCTCTGGCCGGCGCAGGCAAAGCCCTCGGTTAAATTCTATTTTTTTAACGGGACCTGGCCGCCCTTGGGCGTTTGCGGCGCGGCAACCTTTCTAGCAGAAATCGCGCGGAGACCTGCAAAGCCCAAGGGCGGCCAGGTCCCGTTTCAATAATGACTTTCCTCCTATTATTCCACTAGTATGTAGTTCGACCTATTTCCTTTTAGGGAAAGCTCAATCTAGGGGAGCGAGAGGAAGTCGAATCTATGATCCGCAGCGCCTCAGCTCCCAGAGATTGGAGCCCCCACCCAATTCTTCAAGTCATTCCATATCAATAGTTTACAACATGCCCTCAGGATTAGTTGGGACGGCATCATGAGCAGCCATAAACACTGGTTAAGCAGCCCATTATGGTTGCTTCAATTCAGCAACGACTTCCGCCGTGTCCGGACGATCTCTCCGGCCCCCGCGAATATCCAGCCTACCGCCGTGATTGCCTCCGCAATCGCTGCCGAATCTCCGCTTCTGGCCATCGCCTGGATCGTAGCGGCGAAGTTCAGAACCTGTTTCCCGTATTGCTGCTCGAATGCCGCAGAGAAGGTCACGTCGGGCAGTGGGCGTTTCTCACTGACCTCCTCGGAGTCATCTCTCTTAATCATGATTGCGTTTGCGCCTTGCTTAGAGCTGCTTCAGTTGCCTCATCGAGTTTTTGCCCCCAATCCCCCTGGCAATCGAATTTGGCCACGTGAAACCACACAGCTTCACCGGCCCCTATCAGCTCGATTAATCCCGGTCTGTGCATCCTTATTTCCTGCCGAATCTCGTCGTCTATTGCCCCCCAGGCCAGGACCGTTTTCCCGTCGGAATCTAGACTTAGACGGATTCCTTTCTTCCTAAGCCTTTCGAGTAAGTCGGACGCCTCTAGATCGAAAACTTTAGGGTACACGCGCAGAATCCCCCCTTACCCCCGCTCCATCCGGTACACTATCCGGTACTGTACCGGATAGGAGATCGGCTGAAACCCCTGTCAATACTGGGTTGTAGCGGTGTACCGGATGGCGAGGAGGTATATAGGCGTAGGTTGTCATATTCTTTCCGGTTCGCCCTGGGAATGGGGATCGTTACGTGTATGCTCCAGGGTTGGTGAAGTTCCGTTTTCCGATATCAAATTGAGACTTCATCGCTCTTAGAATTCCGTCAACACCCGCCTTCCAGTCCGGAAACATATCCAACCAATGGAAATTGGCGAGCTGGGCAGGCGCCTCGCATTCTTCGAGACGGACTGGGATGATGAAGATATCGTTCTCCGGAAGTGCACCACTATCGCGAACAGATCCATGATATCGTCATTCCCATCCGATTGACGTTGAGCACCAGTCGGCTGGTCGTGGGGACATCCGGGAGCATCACAGGAAAAGAGGACCGAAGCGATGAGCAGTTTAGGAAAAAAGGCCCGACTTGAACGAATGAAAAACCGGGTTTCCGGGCGAATCTTGAGCGTGGCGCTGGACCATGCGCCCAGTTACGGCGTGCTGAGTGGATTGGAGAACATCAAGCAAGTCGTAGACGACGTTGTGGCTGGTGGTCCGGATGCCGTGATGTTGATGCGGGGGACCGCGGTGCGTTGTTGGGACGCTCATGCTGGTCGTATGCCGCTGATAATAAAAACTTCAAGCATCTCTCCCCATCATGCAGAGCAGGATGTGCGGGTTGCGTCGGTAGAGGACGCTGTCCGGCTTGGTGCGGATGCAGTCGCCATGGCCGTAACCTTCGGGAGTCCGAATCAGCCGCACCACTTCAGTGATCTTGCCAGGCTCGTACAAGAGGGCGATCGTTACGGAGTACCAGTGATCGCGCATGCGTATCCGCTCGGCAGCTCCATTCCCGAGGACAAGCGATTCACTGTCGAGCAAGTGGGATATGCTGCAAGGGCCGTGATGGAACTGGGGGTGGACATCGTGAAGACGCTTTACACGGGATCGGCAGAAACATTTGCCGAAGTCGTAGACCTGGCCGCACCGGCGCTGGTCGTGGCCGCGGGGGGACCAAAGCTTGAAACGGCGGACGACGTCATGGAAATGGCAACTGAAGTCGTGCGCGCGGGAGCTGCTGGGATCACGTTCGGCCGCAATGTCTGGCAGAGCGATGACATCGGCGGCATCCTGAAACACTTAAAGACGATCGTGCACGGTGACAGTAAGAAGCGCAAGCGAAAGACTGCTGCATGAGCAAGAAGATCATCAACGATCCTGCGAATGTCGTGGAAGAATTGCTCGAGGGGTTGATCGCCGCAGGCAATGGATCGATTCGGCAGGTCGGGGCGGTGGGCGCACTCGCGAAGGCCAACCTGCAGAACGACAAAGTCGGCATCCTGATTGGCGGCGGCAGCGGGCACGAACCGCTCTTCCCATGCTTCATCGGCGACAACCTGGCCGATGGCGCCGCGTGCGGCAACGTCTTTGCGGCACCTCCACCGGATGTGATACTGGATGTGACCCGCGCCCTGAACAAGGGCAAGGGCGTCCTGTATGTGTACGGTAACTACGCCGGCGATTGCATGAATTTCGATATCGCAGCGGAGATGGCGGAAGAAGAAGGCATCGAGGTCAAGACCGTGCGCGTCTGGGACGACGTGGCATCGGCGCCGCCCGACCAAACGGAAGAGCGCCGGGGCATTGCCGGGGATCTGTTTGTCATCAAGATCGCGGGCGCGGCTGCAACGAAGGCGCCGGACCTGGATGAGGTGTTCCGTATCACCAGCAAGGCTCGTGACTGCACACGCTCGATCGGGGTGGCCCTCGCAGCCGGATCCATTCCTGAAACAGGCGAGCCGACATTCAAACTGGGTGACGACGAGATGGAAATCGGGATGGGCCTGCACGGCGAGCCTGGCGTGCGCCGGCAGAAACTTGAGGCCGCCGACGCGATCGTGACGGACATGATGGGCTGCATGCTCGACGACATGCCCCTCACCGCATCCGATGACGTATGCCTCCTGGTCAACAACCTGGGTAGCACGACGTTTATGGAGTTACTGATCGTCAACCGCCGCGCGCGCCAGATTCTGGATGAAAAGGACATTTCAGTTCACGATACCGTCATGGGAAGTTTTTGCACCTGCCAGGAAATGGCCGGCGCTTCAATTACACTGATGAAACTGGACCCAGAGTTACGTCAGTTCTACGACATGCCTGCACGATCGCCTGCCTTCACGAAAGGGTAGTGTGAGTGATGTCCCACAGCTTTCCGTGGAGGAAGCGCGCGTGTTGTTTCTGAAGCTGTCGGAATCGATGGTCGCCTGCCGCGATACCTTAACCCACGCAGATCAACAGGTCGGGGACGGCGATCACGGCCTTGCGATTGAGCGAGGGTTTTCGGCAGTTGCGCAGATGCTGGAGACAGAGCGACCGGAGACTGTTGACGCCCTGTTCACCCTGATCGGCAGGACGTTGCTGCGCTCCATGGGGGGAGCGTCTGGCCCTATATTCGGGAGCCTTTTCGCAGGCGGAGCCCGGTCCCTGGATGACACATCCGATTTTGACGCCGAAGCGCTGGCACATTTCCTGGCAGGCGGGCTGCAATTGGTCCAGGAGCGGGGTAAGGCGCAGGTAGGAGACAAGACCGTTGTGGACGCCTTGAAACCGGCGGCCGACAAGGCCGGTGAACTGCGGGACGCGCCCCTGTCGACTGCAATGGCAGCTGCAGCCGCGGCGGCGGCCGAAGGCTGTGAAAATACTAAAAACTTAATTGCCCGGTTTGGAAAATCCAAGACTCTCGGCGACCGGGCCCTGGACCATGTCGATCCCGGTGCCCTTTCGTTCTCGCTAATGATGAACAACTTGAACGGCCTCGTGGAGCAAACACGATGAAACTTGCCGCGGATATTCGAAAACGCATTGCGACAGGGAAGACCGTCTTGGGCACCGTATCAGACTGTTCATTTGGAGCATTATGAACAGTGGATGCTCCCTGGAATATTGTCTTTCAATGGAGTTCGGAAACACTTGGGCTCGCTATTGCAGCAGGCAGGCCAATGCGCACCTCGACAGCATGGTGCCGGGGAATTCAGTCATTTCTTAGCAATCGTGCCTGAACCTATTGTAGAGGCGTTTACCGTGGACGGCATTCCGATGTATGTGATATCCCCACTGCCTAGTACACTTTCCGTCAACTCATCGGCTGCACGGATATGCGCTTCGCCTGAGCCAATCACAGTAATTGCTGCCGACGATGCTTGAAGACTTGAAGCGTGTACTTGACCGGATCCATTGATCGTCGCATGTAGGTTTGTCACTTGTCCTTTTCCGGTAATGACGCCTGAGCCGTTGATTACAAGTGAAACCCGTTCCTCAGTGACCTTCGTGATGTCAATCGTTCCGGATCCAGTAATCTCCGCCTTGGTAATTTGTGGAGTTTCGATCGCGATAGTCATCTTCCGGCTCGATGTGGTTCCCATTGTAATCGAACAGCTGCTGTGGCTGGGGATATCACGATTTGGCTATGTGAGGAGTGCGGCAACGCGCGTACCGGAAAAGGCACACCGTTAACGCATTTTGAGAACCTTGGCGGGCTCCCCGGTGACGATCTGCTCGAGCCTCGCTCCCCAGCGCGCGAGTGCGCGCTGCATCTCGGGAAGTTTTTGGAATCTGTTGTAGACCGCGGTGACATTTTTATCGACCCAGCTGTGATTCAAGACGCGCGCGATGATAGTGTCGTCAAATCCTAGCTCGCTCAAATTAGTCGCGCAGGTCCGCCGTAGGTCATGAGGCGTGAAATGGAAGCCAACCGCGGCCTGAATTTGTCGGTTCGTCTTACGCATCCTGCCGAGTGTTCCCCCGACGCTAGACGGAAAAACGCAATCGAGGTCACCGTCTTGCATTGCCCTCAGCTGCTCCAGAATCGCAAGAACCTGCGAAGAGAGAGGCACTCTATGCTCGCGCGCGTTCTTGGTGACATCTCCGGGAATTACCCACAAGTCTCCCTGAATCTGGCTCCAGCTAATCTGCTTAACCTCCCCGCCCCGCTGGCCCGTGAGTAGAATGAGCCGGTAAACGGCAGCGGTGCGTTCCGGTCGGTTGGCAAGTTCGCCCCAAAGCGCGCGGATTTCGCCATGGTCCAAAACGCGCTCGCGCGACTTCTCAACTATTCGCTTTTTCATGCGGGCACAAGGGCTAGCATCAAGCCATTCCGCGTCGAGTGCGAAGTTGAACATTACCGAGATCAGCGCCAACTCACGATTCGCCATGACAGGTGAATCTCGCTCGAAAGCAACCTCGTCCAGGAGGTCGTTGATATCACTTCGGGTGATAGAGGAGAGTTCCAGCCGTCCCCAGCGCGGCAAGAGGTCGGCCGCAAGGATTCGCTTATACTCGGCCACGGTTCGGTCTTTTAAACTTGCTTGTTTCGGGTGCTTCAGTATGAAGGAATTTGCCAGATCGCTGAAAGTTCTTTTCCCGGTGTCCATGTTGACTTTCTGGCCTAGGGTTATCTTCGCTGTGTCCTCATACGCCGTTTTCCGGGCCTTTGCTAGACTCAGATCGGGATATGTTCCCAGCGTCTTCCGCTTTAGGCGGCCAGCTTCCCGGTACAACAAAATGAAAGTTCTTCTTCCCTTCGTAGAAAGGCGAATCCCGAAGGATCCGCGTCCCTTGAAACCCTGGTCCCAGTACTCGACTCGCGTCAAACTCGGCTTCAGTTTTTCCAGAAATATCGACGACAAATGAACTCTTGACATAGCACCCCTTTTCCCATTCTTGGGTAACTGGGTAACAAGTATACCCTGAAAAAAGTGAAACACACTGAAACGATAAGTTCAATTTAAATGGTTTTACTAATGGCGGTTATGGTACTATATTAGACTAAATAAAACGGCCTGAAAAGTGTAATTAACTGTCTACCAGTCAATGACCGAGCCGTCGTTTGGGTCATATCGTGGCAGATACTCGCGCGGCTCTCCGACCTGTGCCATCAATTTTTCTTCGTCGATGGTAATGCCCAGACCGGGGTCGGTTGGCAGCGGTCGATAGCCGTCTGTGACTGGGGGTAAGGGCTTGGCCAGCAGCTCGTGCTCTCGGTCGCCGCGTTCCTGGATGAGGAAGTTAGGGATGCAGCCGGCGATCTGAAGACTGGCGGCCAGGGAAACCGGTCCGTTGGGATTGTGCGGCGCCAGCGGAGAATAATAGGCTTCGGCCATGCCGGCGATGATCCTGAGCTCGGTGATACCGCCCGCGTAGCAGACGTCCGGCTGTAGGATCTGGGCGGCGCGCTTTTCCAGGATCTCGCGGAATCCCCATTTGGTGAAGATGCGCTCGCCGGTTGCCAGCGGGATGTGCGTCTTGGCGGCGATTTCGGCCATGACGTCGACGTTGAGAGCCTGAACGACCTCCTCGTAAAACCAAGGATTGTAGGGTTCGAGCGCCTTGACCAGTAGCATAGCGGTGGGCGGCTGGACGGCTCCGTGGAAGTCGATGCCGATGTCGACATCGTCGCCGTACTTCTCGCGGAGTACCTTGAAGCTCTCGACCACGGCATCGACGTATCTTTGGCCTTCGAGGTACTTGATCGGCTGCCGTCCCAGGGCACGCGGGCCGACCTTCATGGCGCTAACGCCGGTTTCCTCGCTGACCTTGCCGTAGACGCGGACCCGATCGCGGGTGGGGCCACCCAAGAGCTTGTAGACGGGGACGCCGTAGACCTTGCCCTTGATATCCCAGAGCGCTTGGTCGATGCCGCTCAAAATCGCCGTCTTGATGGGGCCACCGCGGTAGAAGGCGCCACGATGGATGGCCTGCCAGTGATGTACGACGCGGCAGGGATCCTGTCCGACCAGATAATCTCCGACCTCCAGAGCCCCTGCGGCGCAGGCCTTGGCGTCGTCCTTGAGCATCTCGCCCCAGCCGACGATGCCGGCGTCGGTCGAGATTTTGACGAAGACCCAGGAGTTTGTCAGGACGAAGGTCTCGACCTGGGTCACCTTGATTTTGTCGTTCGGACCGATGGCTGCTGCGTTGGTGGGTTTCGTAGAGAAGAGGGCGTCGAGACCGTAGAGGGCACCGGCGCCGGTCATGGTTCTGAGCCAGGAACGGCGATTCATGGTTATCCGATTCTGTTGGTTTACAGCGATTTTGGTTTTAGTTCGACCCTCCAGAGTTCGAGGCACTCCCCTGATTGGTAGAGAATCACGTTGGGCTCGACCTGAAAGATGGTGGGATAGGCCATCCGCGGGGCATAATCGGCAACTGTGGTGGCAGCCCATCCCTTGCCGGTACCATCTGCATTGATTGCCAGTTGGCAGCGCCTTCTCTGATCCTCTTGCCTCCAGTGCTCCTTTTTTGCTCCGCTGCGCTGTACCAGCTGGCCATAGGCGACGGCCAATCGTCCATCGGTGAGCCGCAGCAGATAGGGGTCGACCCCTGGGCCCAGACCCATGTCGGCGGGCGGGCTCCAGGTCTTGCCTTTGTCGCTGCTCCAGCTTGCCACCATGGGGGAGTAGTGGCCGGTGCGCATCACAGCCAACATCCGACCGTCATCCAAGGGGAGTAGGGCCCACTCGTTGAATCCCCTCCGTATCGTCCACAGCTTTGGCCTTCGGAGCCGCAACGGTCGATAGATATCTCCAGGTATCTCCCTGATCGCTGGAGCGCATCAGGAAGGACCTCATTTTCATCGGGGTCTCCATCTTGCTTCGAGGGTCGGTTGTCGGGGACTTGTCTTCCTCAAAGCTGCCGATCATGCAGGCCAGGAGGGTCTCATCAGGCATTTCCTGAATCCCCCGATGGAAGAAGAGGGTCGAACTCTGCTGGTCTTTGACTTCAGAGAAGGTGTCCACAGGTACGGAGCCCGCCTCCGGAATGATCAGAACTGTTTCCTTCTTCTCCACCGTCTTCATACCGTCCCTAGAGCGCCACATCCTGCCTGAACAACGACCCGCCTCAGCACAAGTGACGTTCCAGTAGAAGCCTAGGAATAGCCCTTTTCTCCAGTACAGAGAGGTCAGCTTCTCGGCGTGCAAAAAGGAGCCAAAGGCGGGATCAGACTCCTCCACCGGCCAAAAGAACTTGCCCCCGTCGTTGCTCTTCAGGGCACCGTAGACATAGATGGTTCCGTCGGGCGCCTGAACTGCTCTGGGATGACGGCATCGGGCTGCGGTTATCTTCACCTCAAGCTCCGATGCTCCTTGGGCCATGACACAGGTCAGGGCGAGGGAAACGAGTAATTGGAATCTTCTCCGGATCGGCATCATTGGCATGGCTGCAGGACAGTATAAGCTGGCTGAGATACGAGAAGCCATAGAGAGCGGTAGTTCGATCGGGCAGAATCGTCTTCGCTGTTTTGCCTTACCGTCCAGCAAGCAGTACCATCGACAGCAGCTTGAAATTCTTTGGACAACCGCAGGTAGCCCTCGCCGTAGCGATCGCGGCTGCTTCAGAGTCCATACTGGTCGTGCGCTTTCGGGGCACCCCGCCCTGGCTCATGGGTCGTCTATGGACTCGGAAGCGAGAACCAGACCCTGCCTGCCTGGTGTGAAGATGCCAAAGTGCCAAGTTATTCTTACGCAGACCCTAAGCGCGATCGAAGCTGAGAAATTCAGGAAAGATCGGATGCTTGTGCTCGACCTTGATCAGGAACCTGCGTGTGTTGAGACGGATCTTTTGATCTGGCCACCGGACCTTGACCATCTGGCCATGGCATGAGGTCACGATCCCGACCAGGTTGGACCCTGGAAGGGTCACCCTCGAGCCCTTGCGAATCTTCTCCACCGGTCCTCCATTCGAGCAACAAGCTCCGCAGTGTCAATTCTAATCTTAACAGTTATGTCCGACAAGGCACTTGTTTTCATGTACTTAACAGTCACTTCACTTCGCCGTCTTGATCAGGGCGTTCGAAACTTATGATGGGTGTAGCTGACCAGGGTGCCCACTACAAGATTCACGGCCAGGGCAGTGGGGCCGATCCACATGAAACTGACGGGATCCGCTCCCTCGACGGTTCTGCCTAAAATGGGCCCGGAATAGGCCACCAGAACCGCTGTAGTGATGCCGGATACGGTTCCGCAGGCGACCCCCAGAGAGGTTGCAAAGGGGACCAGAAACGCAAAGAAGAACAGGGCAAAGAGCGGTGTGTAAAGCAGTGCCGAGGTTTTCTGACTTATCGCCCAGAAATTGCCCGGCACCTGATTAAGGAAAGAACTGCCCAGGACCACCAGGGTTCCGATCCCTAGCGCCAGAGCCTTGGTCAGGCGTGTACGTCCGCTTTCGTCGGCTGGGAGTCTTCCGAAGCGGTCCAGGAAGTCGTGGCTAACGACTGCGGTGATGGAGTTGACTCCTGAGTCAATGCTGGACATGGCGGCGGCGAATATTGCTGCCACCACCAGTCCCGAGATTCCTGGAGGCAGCATGAAAGCGATGAAGAAGGGGAATACCCCATCTGCGTTCTGGTTCGTGCCTATCCCGAGAGGAAGCAGATGGGGCTTGGACTGGAAGAAGTCCAATCAGACCGAAGTCCACGAGCCACAGCGTCGTGATGAGGACTGCTGCCACTATCTGATTGACGAGAAAGGAGCGCCGGGCGGCCCTTAGATCTGCGGTGGCCATGAATCTCTGGATGAAGGTCTGGTCACTGCAGGATGTCGACACCAGCTGAACGACCACATAGATGAGGGAGCCCAGGAGACTCATGCGTACCGAGGGGTCGAAGCTGAACAGAGGCTGGGTGTCCCAATGGGGTTTCCAGGCGGTGGGAAACCAGCCCAGACCACCCTAGTTATAGGTCATCATGGCAATGACGACGCAGGCCCACCCAACATCAAGAGGGCCTGAACGGTGTCTGTGATGACCACAGCCCGGAATCCCCCGAGAGAAGTATAGACAACGGCTACGAGTCCAGTACAAACGGCGATGAGCGGAATCCACGACTCGTCCACGTCCAACATGACGGTCATGGCCTTGGCCGACAGGTAGACGATCAACGCCATCCAGATGAGACGAAGTCCCAGGAACAGAGCGGCCCCCAGGAGACGAATTCCCAGGCCCAGGCGGGCTTCCAGGAATTCATAGGCGCTGGTGACACGCCGACGCATCAACAGGGGCAGAAAAACGTACCCCACGATAACAAAGACAACGGGATAGGCCAGGAGGTTGAGAATCCCGATGGGTCCTCTCTCGATCGCCTCTCCCGGCACGGCCAGATAGGAGGAGGTGCTCAGGAAGGTGGCGAACATGGAGAACCCGATCAAGGTGGGATTCATCTGGCCACTTCCCGTGAAGTACTCTTGGAGAGTGGTCCGAGGCCTGCCATAATAGTAGCCCAATGCCAGGGTCCCTCCGGCATAGAGGGAGATGATGACCTAATCTATGCCGGTCAGTCCGCCTACGGCACTATCCATGAGGGTCCTCCGTAAGGGTTCGTTCGAGAATAAACTTTACATTCTGGCATCTCATCTTCACGCCATCTTCGACCGCTCCTCAATCGAGAAATCCTCAACGTAGGCCTGGCTACGCCTACGGTTTCGCTCAATCGTTCGCGACCAAATCTGGCGCAAAGCTGAGCGCCAACTCTGAAAAGTTTATTCTTGAACGAACCTAAGGGGGAGCCTACATGTTCCGTTCCGTGGGATCGACCCTGCACCCGGGGAGCCGGTGGGCTCTATTCGGGTATTCACGTTTTCTTGCAGTGCACATTGGTGGCTATCAATGTGGCGGACTCGGTAGTAGACTGACCGGAAGATGGAGCGAAAAAGGCACGTTGGTGTCTGGATCCTCGTCCTCACCCTGGGGACAGTGATCGCCCAGGACCAGGATCTCCACCTCAAACACCAATATCATTCGGGCGAGATCTCAATTCCGCCTGCCTCGGAAAGCGAGCCGTTTCTTCGCAAGTTTTCTCCTGCTCTAGCTGTTGCCTACATGGAAGAAGGGGCCACGGCCTGGACTCGGGAGCGCAAGTGTCTATCCTGCCACACCAACGGCACCTACTTGGTAGCACGTCCTTCGTTGACCCGAAGTCTGGGAAGGCCGTCGGAAGAGATCCGGAACTTCGCGGTGCAGCAGCTGAAGGAATTTCGGTCCACTGACCTCGAGAAGCTCAGGTCAGGGATCAGACCGACTCAGGTCGCCTACTTAGCCCAGGGTCTGGCCGAATGGGATGCCCACGTAACGGGTAAGCTCTCGCCCGAAACCGAAGACGCTCTGGGTCTGATGCTCGAGGTCCAAGGGGAAAGCGGTGACTGGGGCAATACCGATGCCTGGCCACCTTTCGAGTCGAGCAACTATCAATCCACCACGGTAGCGGCACTGGCGATGGCAACAGCTCCGGGCTGGTTGGCAGCTCGAGGCCAGGATGGGGCCGTAGAGAAGATGAAACGCTACCTCCAGACAGGTGCGCCCCACGATTACGGACGGCTGCTCCTTCTGTGGGTGTCAACCCGTTGGCCCGGGCTGCTGGAGGGGGAGGTAAAGCAGGCGTTGGTTGAAAACGTACTGGGACATCAGCGAAAGGATGGAGGATGGTCCATCCGGAGCTTCGCTGCTCCCGAAGAGTGGGGAAGGGGTAATCGTGCCGAGAAGCTTCGCTCCGAGGATCAGTTTCAGGATCCTCCCAGTGACGGTCACCAGACCGGGCTCTGTCTCCTTGTCTTGAGGCAGGCTGGGGTTCCGGCGGCTGATCCCAGGCTCCAGCGTGCTGTGAAATGGCTGCTCAGCCACCAGAGAGAATCAGGACGCTGGTGGACCCGCTCTCTCAATACCGACAAGTTTCACTTCATCACCTATAGCGGAACCTGTTATCCGCTTTTGGCCCTGGACACCTGCGGGCTGCTCGCACCCAGGTGAACGATGCGTCTGAACGTCGCACTCCCGGGAAGGTGCGGCGAACGGTTCTGATTTAAAACTTCAATTGGCTCCAGATTCCTGTCGGTTTGAAGCGAATGTTGTCCAGAATAGTCCTGATGATTTCGCTAGGTCTCTGGTCCGCTCCGTGCTCACAGGAAAGCGAAGAGCCTTCCTACGGCGTCGTCGAGACAAGTCAATTTCGGTTGAGCCTACAGGATACCGATTTTTCCATAGCCCGCACCCGGATCTATGAGCTGACAAGCGATCGGCTTTCCATTACCGTCGGTGGACTTCAGCGCGATCAGGATCGCCTTGTTTTCAATCAGGAGATGCTGCGCAGAAGGAGAAAGTCGTCCGTCTGCTGGAATCGATTGATTTCGAAGGACTGAAGGAACGATATTCGAACGACTGCCTGGATGATGGTTCGCAGCTCCTCTTACATTTCAGGAAAAACGCCCTGGAGCGATCCGTTCATCTGAGCAACTATTACCTCGGCGAGGTTGCCAGAATAATAGAGTTCGAAAACTCGATCGCTCCAAAGCACCTGGAAATCTGGCACGACCACTAGCGATTGCTCAAGGCTTTGGAACGCTGCACAAAACGAAGGGCTGATCCCTCCAGGAGATAGAACCCCCTTTTTTGCGTGCGACTGAACCTCCCTCACCGGGTTTGGCTGGACAGAAGCCACCTTTGGGGATAGAGCTCTGGTTGCGAAGAACTGTGCGTCTGTCTTCGCGCAAGCGGAAACCGAAAAGAAGGAGTAGTGACATGATGGTTTCGAAACAGCGTCCCAATGAGTCTCCCAGCACTCTGGTGGCAGCAGAGGAGAGCAAGATTAATTCGAAGAAACCATACCAAGCACCCGAGCTGATTGAATGGGGAACGATTAGGGAGTTGACGGAATCGGAGCCGGGTAGTGACGATGACATAACAACTATGGGCACAGTCTCAACCTAGGAACTGGTCCATCGATAGCGCTTTTAGTCTGTGGCGAACCCGGGATTTAGTTTCGCTAAGGAGCGACGAGTGCGATCTCGCGATTTGTTTTAGAAAGTCGTCTAGTCCCGAAGCCGCTCTGTCGGCAGACCGGGTAACACGCGACTTCAAAGGTCGTGCGTGACGTTGTGCAGAGCAGTCGTGGTGTCTTTGTCCCTCCGCGGTATCGTCTGGCGGCGTCTGCCCCACTCCTGCATGCATCATCGGGAAATGTTGCCGCACTCAACCACTTATTGAATGAATCCTCTCGGCTCGAACGGGAGTTGTTGGGCGAAAGGGGATTCTTCTCCGCGAAGCAAGCCGCGCGCCTTGCCCTCTAAGGTAGGCCGCTATTAGGCCGCTATAGGGTAGATCGTTATAGCTGTTACTCCCTCCCTATAAATCCCACAGCATGGTCTCAGTACGCCGCAGCTCTTGGGATCACAGAGTCGGAGTCATTGCCCAGTCTGGCTCGAGCGGTCTCGAGTAGCCCCCATTGGAGCAGGGGCCCAAAGGCTGTTTTGGTAGCTCATCCTTGCCCTCGGCCGATGTTGATCCTGATCGGCGATTTTGATGAGGCCTGGGAGGCACACGTTCAGGTACACGCACGACACTTAGACCGTGCTTGCCGCCGACTCCGATATGTGAGTTACCGCCGCGCTCAGCAGGACTGCCGAATCCTGGCAAGCCAGTTGCTGGAAAGGTTTAAGGTTTGATGAAGCAGAGCTAAGTAGCCTACATTTTGCTTGTATTCCTAGAGGGGGCATTTCGTACTGGGTTTGCTCTCTTACCTGCTCAACTTGAAACCGGAACAGCTGCAGGTTCCCCATCCCGATAAAGGTCCCTTGGTAATCGTTGACGACTGTTCGCTGACCGGGGCCCGCTTCCACCAGTTCATTGACAAGTGCCAGAACCAGCAGATTGTCTTCGCTCCACTCTACTCCCATCCTGAGCTGAGGGCTGCCATCGAATCGAGAGAGAGCAGAGTTGTCGCCTGCGTAAGCGGGCACGATCTGCATGATTACGGGCCGGAGGAGAAGGGGGACAGCTACTTGGCATGGCAGGAGTTATGGCTTGGCCGACTAGAAGGTTACCGCTATTGGGTAGGTGATTTAGAATTCCTGTGCTCTGCCTGGGCCGAGCCCGATCACCCGGTCTGGAATACGAACACCCAACAAGTGGAGAGGGGCTGGCGAATTGTCCCACCTGAATTGTGCTTGAAGAATGGGTCTCACCACGACTCGGGCGGTTTGATGGTTCCGGTGCAAGCTGAGGCGGCGGGTTCCTTTCCCCCCCGGCTCACGTTTTCTTTTGTGAGTACCAAGGGCTAATCGTGGTCGGGAACTTGGAGACGGGCGAAATGACCGCACTAGCCCCAAAACAAGTAGATGGAAGTGGGTGGTCAGAATGGCGGCTCTTGAACGGAGATTGTTCGATTGTTGTTCTGTTTCCGGGTAGCGGCCAGAGGATGTCCCGCCGACCTCAGTCATCCAGTGCGTTGGAGTGATTTTTCTTTGTACCAGGCCCAACTACGCCGTTGATCGAATTCGAATTCTTTGTTTACAAATGGCTTTCCGTCTGTATAATCGGCATGTTCTCGATTTCCAATGTGAACTTGCTGAACCTTAAATCTGCGTGTTGCTCCAGGGGAGATTTTTATGCATTGCAAGAAACACTTTCTGATTCTGATGGCTGCGATTCTTGTTCTTGTGGTAGGAGGATGTGTGAACCGTCCTCCTAAGATTGCCTGCGTGGCGGATCAGACCACTGTGGTCGAGGGCAATTCCCTCACTTTGAAGGCCACTACTTCAGATCCCGACCGCTTCGGCTTTGGTGGGGATAGCGACAAACTGAAGCTTTCCTGGTCAGCCAGCCAGGGGAAGGTATCCGGAGGCGAGCTGTCCGGAGATGCGAACACTCCGGTTTCGGTTTCTGCGACTTTCGACTCTACCGGGCTGGACCCAGGAATGTATAAGGTCACGGCTGAGGTCGACGATCGTAAGTTGAAGGAGTCTTGTTCCTTCGACATCACAGTCGAGAAGGACAAGAAGGCCCCGACGATAGAGTGCACTCCGAGTTCGGCTTCTGTAACAGAAGGAAAATCGACCACCTTGAGGGCACGGGCGTCAGATGCCAACGGCGACTCCCTGACCTACTCGTGGACGGTTGACGGAAAAAGCGTTACCAACAATTCATCTAGTCTCGAGTTCGGCACCAGTGGCAAATCGGTTGGATCACACAGCGCTCGGGTCAAGGTAACCGATGTGGATGGAATGAGTGCCAAGTGTGAGTTCAAAGTCAGCATCAACAAGCGGCCCAATACCAATCCAAAAGTCAGTCTCAGCCTGGACAAGAATGAAGTCCACGTGGGAGAAACCGTCAAAGCGACGGCCAACGCTGTCGATGCTGAAGGTGATCCTCTGACCTATTCCTGGACTGTTGGAGGCAACAAGCGCTCCGAGACAGGAAGCAGCATCAACGTGAACACCGCTGGCATGAGTGGCGGAGCCCATAGCGTTTCAGTTACCGCAACCGATGACCGAGGCGGCAGCGGCAGCGCAAACGCTTCCTTCAAGGTGCTTGAGAACATCGTTATCCAGGTGGATAAGCGCCTCAATAACGAGGCCAAGGCAAAGCTTGACGAGATTGCCCTCAAGATGCAGCAGAATTCTCAGCTCCGGGCCAAGATCACTGGTCATACCGACGATCGCGGCAGCGAAAAGGGCAACGAGAAGGCAGGCATGAAACGAGCAGGTTTGGCCAAGGACTACCTGGTCAAGCAGCATAGTATAGGCGAGAGCCGGATTCAGACTGGGTCCGCAGGCGAGAGCAAACCCGCCGCCGACAACAAGACGGCCGAAGGCCGCAAGGAAAATCGCCGGGTCGAGATCGAGCTCTCGGTTCCCTAATCAGGCACACGGCTGAGAAGCCATCACACCTGTTTCGGTCTAATGAAAGGCGCCGGCAGTCATTGCCGGCGCCTTTTAGTTTCTCCAGCATTTTGACGGGGTCGAGGCTGGTCCCCTTCAGTCCTACCTCAAATGCTCCCTCTGCGCCAGCTGTTCGGGAGAATAGAGGTTCGCCTTTCCCCGTGTAGTACTTCCAGGAGTTGAGCAATCAGGCGACCAGTGCAACGTTGAAGAGCTGTCGGTAGAAACTAGTGAGGCATGGCCTCAGACCAACAAGCCATGTGTCTATTGTAGGATGGGCACTTCCTTGCCCGTCGAGGATATTGACGGGCAAGAGTGCCCATCCTACAGGTCACTGTTCTGTCAGATGTGATTTCTTAACGCCCAAGGCTTGACTCAAATTCAACGAAGAACTTCAGACAGACTTTCCTAGTTGCCCTGAAAGAAAGATAGAATCACTCTGGACTTGCTCGTTGTCCGTCCACATGATGCTCCGCCCCAGTTAGCGGACCAGTTAATGTCGTCTGCCCAACTGTCAGACCAGTACCCCCCCAGCGGTGCTGCCCCATTCGAGAAAGAAACTTCCGGCTACTGGGGATTTGTGCGTCACTGCGTGGGGAAGAGTTGTCCAGCTCTGTCGGACTTGGCTTCGTAACGCTGGTAGTTCACCCGTTGGCGGCACCTTCGAAGGATAGGAGACGTGCGACGTATTCTTGAAGTTTCAGACGAGACAAGATCCTTGAGTCCAAGGATCCTTTCGGAGCAGGAATGCCCCGACCATGTCAGGAATTGGCTCCAGCCTAGAGGGCCTGTCTACCCGACAAGGCTCTAGACAGTGTGAGCTCGTCTGCGTATTCGAGATCGCTGCCGATAGGGATTCCTAGCGCGATTCGAGTGGTTTTGATGTCGAGGGGCTTGATCAATCGGGAAAGATAAAGCGCTGTCGCCTCGCCTTCAGCGGTGGGATTGGTTGCCACAATCACTTCTTGCACCGTTCCATCCCGCAGTCGATCAAACAAATTCTTGAGTTTCAGATCCTCGGGCCCAATCCCGTTGATCGGAGAAATGGCTCCATGGAGGACGTGGTAAAGGCCACGATAATGTCCCGTTTTCTCGATGGACGGGACATTGAAAGGTTCCTCCACGACGCAGATGAGATGTTTGTCGCGGTTGGGATGGGTACAAATGGGACACGGATCGACCGCACTGATGTTGTTGCAGACCGAACAGAAAATCAGGTCTGTCTTCACCTGCACGATTGCCTCGGCTAGTTGCCTACACTCGACCTCGGCCTGGCGGATCAGGTAAAAGGTCAACCTCTGGGCTGATTTTGGACCGATGCCAGGAAGCTTCTTCAGCTGATTGGCAAGTTCCTGAATTGGATCTCTTGACTGACTCATCCCGATTGCCGGTCAACTCCCGCCGAACAGCCCTCCAGTCAGACCCCCGAATTGGGAGCCCAGTACCTCGTCCACTTTGCGGCCAGCTTCGTTGACCGCCGCCACGATCAGATCCTGTAGCATGTCGACATCTTCCGGGTCCACCGCCTCGGGGTCGATTCGAATGGACTGAAGACGCTTGGATCCATCCAGAACGACGGTCACGACTCCGCCACCGCTGCTAGCCTCGATGCGCTGAGTTTCCATCTCTATTTCGAGTTTCTGCTGAACCCTCTGAGCTTCCTTCATCAGGTTCTTCAGACCCTTCTTACCCATCTGCATATCGGTATTACTCCTCCGGCTTCCTTTCCACGATGACCTTGCCCGGAAATCGTTCGATAAAGGCTTTAACTTTGGGGTCTTCCATCGGGTCTTCCGGCGGAGAATCCTCGGTGCCGGATGCCTCCAGTTGAACCTCGATCTGGAGGCGGGAACCTATAAGCTTATAACACAGGTCTGCCAGCCGAGTTTGGTTCTCTTCTGATTGGACCAGCTGGGCGTGGAATTTTTCCGAGTTAGGGAAAACGATCACCAGTTTTCCCTCTGATGCATTCGTCGCTCGAGCCTGCTGTAATGATACTGAAAGTGGGATGCTCTCTTTCTGAACGGCGGCGATCAACTGCGAATGGAGACTCCCCTCCGAAGCCGGTTTCGATTCTTCGCTGGTCTCTTCGGGAACTGCCTCCTTGGAGGGTTTCTCAAAGAGTTCTTGGATTTTTGCCGAGGGGATTTCCTCGGTCTTAGCCCTGACTGAACCCGACTCCAACCGCTCGATAACCCTCTCGAGCGTAGGCAGTCTGGCCAACTCAATCAGCTTCATGAAGGTCATTTCCAGATGCAGGTATGGATTGGCGTGCCAGCGGAGCTCATTCTGGGTCTGGCTCAAGACGTCATAGAACCGTATCAAGTCTGGCTCGGTGAGTTCCTTTGCCTGTTTCAGCAAGATCTCCCGATCGGTGTCAGGCAACTGCAGCAAATGGTCGTCCCAGCCAGCGACTTTGCACACCAGTAGATTCCTGATGTAGCGAATCATCCTTCGACACAGATTCTGGGGATCTACACCGGCGTTGATGGGTTCCTGAAATCGCTGTAACAGGGCCTTCATATCTCGCCTCAGTAGGATGTCGATCATAGCGCTGATCAGTTCATCGTCGACGACCCCTAGGAGCGCGCGTACATCATCATCCAGAACCTTCGTCCCGCTCATTGCAGTGATCTGGTCCAGGAGGGACTGAGCATCGCGCATGCTTCCTTCTGCTGCGGACACGACTGCTCGCAAGGAGTAATCGCTGATCTCGAGTTCTTCTTTCCGACAAATCTTCTGGAGCAGTTCCAGGATTGCAGTAAACGGAATCGGCTTGAAGTTAAATTCCTGACATCGAGATGTAATCGTCACCGGGATCCTGTGCCGTTCAGTGGTCGCCAGAATAAACTTTACGTGCTCTGGGGGTTCTTCCAGAATCTTCAGCAGCGCGTTGAAGGCTGCGTTTGAGAGCATATGGACTTCGTCGATGATGAAGATCTTAAAGCGATCCCTGGCGGTTGCGTAGCGGGCGTTCTCTCGTAGGTCACGGATATTATCAACCCCAGTGTTTGAGGCCGCATCGATTTCCTGGACATCCAAGCTGTTGGCGGCAGAGATCTCCTGGCAGGAAACACAGTTGGAGCAAGGATTCGCAGTGGACCCTGTTTCGCAGTTCAGGGCTTTGGCAAGAACGCGGGCGGTTGTGGTCTTGCCTACGCCCCGAACTCCTGAGAAAAGGAAGGCGTGGGCAATCCTGCCACTCCTGATGGCATTCTGCAGGGTTAGAGACACGGTCTCTTGCCCTATGATCTCTTCGAAATTCTGCGGACGCCACTTTCGGGCCAGGACCTGATAACTCATCTTCAGTTGACCGGAATTCAGACGGGATCAGAAGAAGGAAATACCACTTCCTCTGCATCGCTACCACACTATCAGGGCCGCTTAGTAACGAAGGGAGAGGTATCCTGTTTCGACAGCGCTCCCGCTCGATCCTACTATACCACCGCGTTGGTTTGGCGGCGACAAAGCGGAGGCAACGCTTGACTTCGTCGCAGGAGGTTGGCTGTAATGGTGGCTGGAGGAGTACCGAAGTGGACGTACCGGGCCCGACTCGAAATCGGGTTGTCCGGTGATGAGCCGGGCACGTGGGTTCGAATCCCACCTCCTCCGCCACTCTCTTTGCTTCAGATCTGGATTCCCTGTTGTCTCTGAGTTGCCTAAGCGTAGAGCGCAAACTCAATCCGTAACACGACAAAGATGATAGCCGGATATGTGGACAAAAAACTCAAAGGGAATTCAGTGAGACCCATGAAAAGGGCGATGAGGAGATGAAACAGAGCGCCTCCGGCGAGGACGAGCAAGCACCATGGATAACCGAGTAACAGAACGAGGGGAAACGTGGATTCCGCGATCAGGGTGGCCCAGGTCACAACCCTAGCCAACTCGGGATGATGCCGTAGATACTGACAGAGTGTCTCGGATCGCCAGAGCGAATGGCGCGCGATGAATCTTAGAGCTTCCCCGGATCGCCATTGGGTGCTTCGCCACTTAGCCCAACCATTGCTGGCGTATGCTAGACAGCCCTGGAGTGCAATGAACCACAGGCAGGCCTCGGTGACAATGGGATCGCGCGGAAGAATATGACCCAGGGCTAAAGCTCCCCACACGATGTGTGAGATGACGTCGCTGGCATCTGAGGAACGATTGCGGATGCCGAGAATCACTTGAATCAGAAAGACACACCAGATTGTCGAGGTTCGCACTGAGAGCACTCCGAAGAGAGTCACGAGAATTAGAACGGCCACCGTGCGCACCCCGTGAAGGATCCATACTCCCCGATAGCCCATCAATCGATTCAAGTGGCCCGAGCGGATTACCCGGGACCGGCCGGCCTTCAGGACGTCCTAGCTCCACGCACCTTCATTTCGAAAGTGTTGCCGCAACACGACACTATGGAGGGAGTTGAGAAGGGTAGCCAAACCTAGAAGGGTACATACCAGGCGGATAGCGGACTCTGGGTCGGTGAAGTGCTCTACCACGGTCTGAACTCTGACTCGAAGATCGTTGCGAAGCCGCTGTTGGACTCGTGCAGGCTTCGCTGCGAAACCCAAAACTGTCGAGCTTTCGATTCAGGCGATCGCGGCTGAACTCGTACGAAGTTCCATATCCCCTGACAAGCGCCACTGTCTTGGGCGAATGCGGACTCCTCTCTGTCAGATGTTTGCCCGATTCTGACGCAGCACTTCCATAGGAAGTTGCCCAGGCTGGTGCGCGGACTCCACAAGTAAGAAATCAGCGTTCGAGGTGGTAGAACGGAAACAGCAGCCAAGTTGTCACAGTCGCGTCTGAGAGTCAGTCTCGATATTGAAGCCGAAAGTCATAAGAGGGTGGCCCAAAGAAGAGTCTCCAATGCGGGATTGGGAACAGCAAGGTAAACCAGTCTAAAATCCTTGGGAGTGGAGGCTCCAATGGGCGCAATAGAGTTGCGAGAAACCAGAACCCGAATATTCCGAGGATCGCAATCTTGATCATGCTTCAGGGTGGCTGGATTCAGGTCGAAAGTCACGCTCACGGCTACCCAACCCTGGGTCTGCCATCGTCAGTCTAACTCACTCGGCGGCGCATTCTCTAAAGTCTCTTTACCCGGTGGGTGACAGGAGTCCACGCAGCAAGCCCTTTATGTAGCCGGTGGCATAAGCCCGCCCGCGGTGGGCCCAGAGGGTGTCGTTGATCATCTGGGGCACATGATCGTCTATGATGAGACCGTCGAATCCCACGTCGACCAGGAGCTTCATTGCCCGGCCCACGTCCACATCGCCTTCGTCAATGAAGGTTTCGGTAATGTGGGGCACTGCTCCCCGCACGTTGCGGAAGTGCACATAGGCGATCTTGCCCTTCTGGCCGAAGTATTGCATGGCCTCGAACATCATCTCCAGGCCCATCTCCGCCCAGGTACCCATACAGAAGTCGAGCTTGTGGTTGGGAGCTGGGGCGATCTCTTCCATCGCCCTCTTAAAGCCCTCAAAGTTGCGGAAGATCCTCGAGACTCCCCCCAAGGACTCGACGGGTGGATCGTCCGGATGCAATGCAAGGGTCACTCCCCACTCCTGGGCTATCGGGAGAACGGATCGAATAAAGTACTCGTAGTTTCCCCAGAGTTCACTTTCCGTGTACTCCCGTCCAAAGCTCATGGGGGCACTCTTGGCCAGGGTGTGGTCATAGACGGTGGTCGTGGCCCCACCCCGCGTCGGCTCATTCTTGGACGTGCGCCAGACACTGTTGGCCATCCAGTGATAGCCCAGGATCGGGATCCCTGCCCGTCCCAGGTTTCGGATCGTCTCCTGGTAGTTCTCGATCTCTTCGTCTCTACCTGACAGGCCCAGAATACATTTTTGATAGAAGCCGAGGGGGACGTTTTCGATAGCCTCTAGCCGCAGTCCGTAGGACTCGATACGGGTTCTCAGTTGGAGCAACTCCAGGTAGTCCCAGCGGGGCGGCAGATCCTCTGCTGCTGGATTCTGCAAGAAGCTAGAACCTATTGGGCTGGAGCCAAACGGAGTCTGTCCGGTGAGCGCCGGTGTATTCATGATGACTCCACTGCAGCCCATCTGGGCCACAAATGTGAGGGTTTCGTCACTGGCTTCCCGGATGCTGCCCGCCGCCACTCGAATCCTGTTTGCCTTCATCGTGTATCTCCTGTTGAGCGGTCTAGAGACCCGTGCCGAAACAACTTCACATTTTGGCATCGCGTCTTTAGCCTATCTTCGGCTACTCCTCAATCGCGGAATCTTCAACATAGGCCTCCTGAAAATGCTGGGGTTGAACGAAGGCGTCTAGCTCATCCAGACGTTGAGAACCTCATCTTGGGCACAATGGTGCCTTCGTTCTCACCTCGATCAGGTTTCTAAAGCGACCCTCAGCTCGCGTCGCCAGGTCGTCGTAGGTGCCATTTTCTACCAACTGTCCGCACTCTAGGACCAGAATCTGATCTGCAATCCGAACCGTCGAAAGGCGATGGGCGATTATAACGATGGTCAGGCTGCCCTGAAGTTGCTTGACTGCATCCTGGATTCTGCTCTGGTTTTGGGCATCGAGTTCGTCGTCGCTTCGCGAACTCGCCCCGTCGCGCTCGCCACAAACGTTACCGTATTTATGAAACGGTGTACTAAGCATACGGCCCTAGCCCGAATAATTCATAAGTTTTCTACAGCGGCGGCGCCATCATCCGCCCTGGCTGCGTTTTGCTCGGTCGGCCTCCTCGACGTACTGCACAAGTACGACTGCGGAGGTCTCGGTCGCAGGCCTTGCCAGGACGGCTCCGTCACCGCCTCGCTACGAAAACTTATGAATTATTCGGGCTAGAGGAAATGCTATGCTATAAGGATAACGAGGTTGCGGAGAGGTGTCCGAGTGGCTTAAGGAGCACGCTTGGAAAGCGTGTGTATGGGTAACTGTACCGCGGGTTCGAATCCCGCCCTCTCCGCCAAACATCCGAGAAATCGACATTCGATATAGCGCATGAAGAAACTCGCAGGTACGGCCTTAGACCTGCGGCTAAAAAGAGCCTTCTGGAGCCTCTATGGCAGCGGCAATAGCGTGGCCGAACCCTCTTTTCTAAAAAGAGATGTCTCTCCGATAGGACACTACTTCGAAGCCCGATTTCCCGAGTTCGTCCCGGATCTCTGCCTCAGTAAAGTAGTGTCGATCCAGTGTATCCCCTATTTAGACACTTTCTCTGCCAAGAACTCGTTGGGAGACGGTTCCGATTGCCGCTATTACCTTGAACTTTTGACAATCTGAGTCTCGCTGGAAAAAAGATAGAAGCATCGGCGATTGGACAGGTACCTTACTTGCATTTCGGTCAGAAAGGCGATTCGTTCTGCACTACCCTGAATCTGTGAGTAGGAACCCCAGCCGAGGATGAGCCCCTCATAACGTTCACCGGACGCTGGACACTGGTCTCTCGCGACTAGCTGCACCTGGGACGTGAATCCTGCCTCTGCTAGAAGCGTGTTGGCACAGTTTTCCAGAGCGGAATGGCACTCGAAGCCACCTACCTCGAATCCTAGCTTACACAGCGCTAGCATCTCCCTGCCTCCCCCGGCTGAGGAGACCAACAGTCGTCGACAATCCCTGAAGTAGCAACTGACCGCTTTTCTCTCCCATTCCCATAGGCCACAATGGTTGTACCTCGACGAAGCAAAAGGGCTTTCGCCATCGTAGGAACGTTGGTTTATCAGTCCCCGCGTTGTCCTATCCAAAAGGCCTAGCCAAACGCCATCGAACAGCGCATCCATCAAATCTATTGCCTGACTGAATCTGTGATGCGCCCAAGATAATGAAGAGGCATCGTCGGTTCGTCATCCTTGCCAAGCATCGTCTCTCCCATCCTGCCTTGATCCTCGCCTCGCAAGCCCCATCTGCAAACATCATCCTATCTGCAAATGGTCAGGTCTGGGAAATGAAGGTGTCTCCCAGCCCGCATTTCTCATCGCCAGTCTACTACGGCGCCGCAATCATCCGCCCTGGCTGTGTTTCGCTCGGTCGGCCTCATCGACGTAATGTCAAAG
>Ga0310121_10000799_pt1 | contig 33801 bp, 33 predicted proteins | sample CB27_Tmax_986_MG_FD_203504 | JGI IMG/M metagenome (GOLD analysis project Ga0310121, IMG submission 203504) | Marine microbial communities from Western Arctic Ocean, Canada - CB27_Tmax_986 | ecosystem: Environmental > Aquatic > Marine > Oceanic | place: Canada: Western Arctic Ocean | collected...
CACCGGCGTTCGTCGACCTACGGGAGACCGAGGCCCACGTGTGCTGCTCGAAGGAGAGGGGGGGAAGGAGTTCATCCGCATGAACTCCAACTCGTACCTGGGCCTGGGTCTGCATTCCGAGGTCATTGAGGCCGAAGAGGCCGGTTCCGCCGCATTCGGAGCGGGTCCAGGGGCGGTCCGCTTCATCAGCGGGTCGTACTCGGTTCACGTCGACCTGGAACGCGAGCTCGCGGCCTTCCACGGCCGAGAGGCAGCCATGGTCTTCTCGTCGGCCTATGCGACCATCGTCTCGGTCCTCACGGCTCTGACGACCGCGGAGACGGTTCTCGTGAGTGATGAGCTGAATCACAACTGCATCATAAACGCCATGCGCATGTCCCGCCCAGGAGGAAAGGTCGTGTACCCCCACCTCGACATTCCGGCCCTGGATCGCGCGCTTACGGAGTGGATCGGCAAGGCGAAGCGGGCGCTGATCGTGACAGACGGCATCTTCAGCATGCGGGGTGACCACGCGCCCGTGGCCGAGATCATGGAAGTAGCCCGGCGTCACGACCACGCTTACGAAGAGAACGTGGTCGTACTGGTCGACGACTCCCACGGCATCGGTGCGTTCGGGGAGACGGGGCGTGGAGCCGAGGAGTATACGCACTCAACGCCGGTCGACGTCCTGGTGGGGACGCTCGGCAAAGCCTTCGGTGTGAACGGTGGCTACGTGACGTCATCCAGAGCCGTCGTCGATTTTCTGCGTGAGAGTTCGCCGATGTATATCTACTCCAACCCCATCACGGCAGGTGAAGCAGCAGCGGCGAGGAGGTCGGTTCAGATCGTTGATAGTGAAGAGGGTCGTACCCTCCTCGAGACGCTTCGGGCGCTTACGCACCGCTTCGAGGAAGGACTCGGCCGGATCGGCATCGAGACCATTCCCGGGGAGCACCCTGTGGTCCCGCTCATGATTAGAGACACGCGTCGTACGAGGCTTCTGACCGACTATCTATACCAAAACGGCGTACTGGTCACCGGGCTGACGTACCCCGTGGTGCCCAAAGGAGACGAGGAGATCCGAGCGCAGGTCAACGCCGACCACACCGAGGCGGACATCGACCGCGTGCTCGCTCTGTTGGAGGGCTATGACGGATGACCACCAGTCCTTTATCTCGCCAAACCTGGCGCACGTTCGTATGGCTGCTTGTTATCAGCCTTCCTTCGATGCCGCTCCTTGCTCAAGCACCGGTGAGCCGACCCACGCCCCGCTCCGTCACGCCGGTGGCGGTCACGCTGCGAACTACGATGGGTGACATCGAGTTGGAGCTTTACCCGGATCGAGCCCCTGTCACGGTGGACAACTTCCTGGCCTATGTAGACGCTGGACACTTCGACGGTGGTAGCTTCTACCGTGTCGTGCGTGTCGACAACGACAACGGAGACCCCAAGATCGAGGTCATCCAAGGGGGCGCAAGCCCCGCAGGGCGAGGTGCCTTCCCGCCGATCGCTCACGAATCCACGGACGAGACGGCGCTACGCCACAGAGACGGTACGATCTCCATGGCGCGGGGCGGTGTCGGTACGGCCACGTCGGAGTTTTTTATCTGCGTGGGTGAACAGTCGGGCTTGGATTACGGTGCATCACGCAACGCGGACCTCCAGGGCTTCGCGGCGTTCGGACGGGTGACCTCCGGCATGGACGTCGTACGTGCGATCAACGCGATCCGGGGTACGACCACCGGTGACGCCGGGTACACAGGCGGCCAGATGCTGGACGAACCCATCCGGATTCTGGAGGCAGTGCGGAGGTGATTCTCGGAGGAGGCCCATATTAGGCCCGTCGAACCCATCTCGCTTCAGGCCATAAAAGAGGCTAGGGATCGCATCGCCGGAGCCGTCGTACGCACACCACTCCTACGTTTGGACCGTGACGACGTACTACCTGACATCTACCTAAAACTGGAAAACCTTCAGCCGATCGGCTCCTTCAAGCTGAGGGGTGCCGGCAATGCCATGGCGCTGGCCGACGCCGAGACCCTCGCTGACGGTGTCTACACGGCCAGTGCCGGCAACATGGCGCAGGGCGTGGCGTGGAACGCGAGGCGTTTGGGTATCCCCTGCCAGGTCGTAATCCCCGACACCGCTCCCGATACGAAAATAGAGGCGATTCACCGCCTGGGAGCTCGCACGATCCCCCTTCCCTTCGAGCAGTGGTGGCAGGTGATCGTCGACCACCACTACCCAGGCGTACCGGGACATTTCATTCACCCCGTGAGCGATGCCGCCGTGATCGCCGGGAATGGCACGATCGGCCTCGAGATCCTCGAGGACCTGCCCGACGTGGATACGGTTCTGGTCCCCTTCGGCGGCGGCGGGTTGAGCTGCGGAATCGCCTCCGCCATAAAGGCCCTCAAGCCGGACACCAAGGTTTTCGCTTGCGAATTGGAGACCGCGGCACCCCTGCGGGCCGCCCTGGAGGCTGGGGCACCCACCGCCGTCAATCGCATACCCACGTTCATCGACGGAATCGGTGGGACAAGCATTCTGGATGAGATGTGGCCGCTGGCTCGCTCGCTGCTCGACGGGTCGCTCGTTGTCGATGTAGAGGCGGTCGTAAGGTCGATCCGAACGCTCGCCTTCTCGAGCAAGGTCATCGCCGAGGGTGCCGGCGGCGCCGCTGTCGCGGCTGCGACGGCAGGGCTCGCCGGGGATGGCAAGGTCGTCTGTGTCGTCTCGGGAGGGAATCTCTCGAGGAACGCCTTGTCCAGCATCCTCGACGGTAACATTCCCACTCCGCCGTGAAGACACGGGCCTGTCTCGTGGCTGGACGACCCACGAACGCCCAGGCCCCTCATGCTAGATTCGAACAATCTCCTAGCGATACGGGGCGTTTATGCATTAACGTGGTGGATACCCACGTGCTTCACCCACATTGTAGCCCACAAGGGCCATGACCAATCCTGACCCTCATCTAGACTTCGAGCCCAACAAGCTGAGACACGCGGCCGTACTGATCTTCTCCCTCTTTCTGATAGTGATCTGCGTGTACCTCATGCCACAGGCCACTCTGAGGGTCGCGGTCGCGGTGCTGCTGCTGGTGCCGATCCTTCAAGCGGCGGACGGTCTGGGTCTCTCTGAAAGGCTCAACCGACCCAGCTCAAAGGCTCAACCGACCCAGTAGCAAGAAAAGCCGCGATCGGCAGTACAACGCGCTCCGGGCAAGGATCGGGATGCTCCTCGACATCGTCCGACGGCTTCATTGGCTGGCGGTGGACAAAGAGCGTGGCCTCCGCAATCAAGATGACGTGCAGTCGGACCTGGACGGCGCCCTGGAGCGCCTCGAGGAGATCTTCGAAGAAATCCGCCACCAGGCGGTTCAGGTATCGCCCTCCACCGAGTCCCTTGGCGAGAGCCCCCTGGCGAGTCCTCCAGTGAGTCCGAGCCCGCCAGTGAGCCCCTTAGCGAGCCCTCTGTCGAAGACACGGGACCCGGCGCCGGACCCGGCGACTGATCAGAAGCTGTTCCTGCCTGGACCCTACGTCGTGTGCTCCACACGCACCGGGCAGACCTTCAACTCCGCGGTCTGCGTGACGGGATCGTACCCGGATCCGGTGAGCACATTCACGGGAACATCGCTGAAGCTGAACGTGGTGAAGACCGTCCCCTTGGGTGACCGGTCGTTGGCCTGAACCTTCACCCGAACCGATCCCCGGCGGCTGGTGAGGAGGGCACAGCCTCCGTCCTCGAGACCCCATGCCTCGACGTCCTTCGGGTGCACCTCCAGGACTTCTTCGGAAAGGAGATAGTCGATTCCGGCAGACCGTCCCGTCTGGGTGCGCGTGTGGTACGACGCAAGCCTTCGGCCCGTGGTGAGCCACACCGGATAATCGTCGTCGATGGTCTCAGCCGGATCCCGGTATTCAGCGATCGCGAATATGCCACGGCCGTTGACGAATTCTTTTTCGTGTAGTCGGGGTGTCCCCGGATGACCGTCGAAGGGGACAGGCCATATGAATTCACCGTGTTCGATCGCGTCCCAACTCACCCCTTTGTAGATGGGAGACAGCTCGCAGAGCTCGTTGAATACGTCCTCTGGCCCCTCATACTCGAATCCCTTGAATCCCAAGCGCTTTGCGAGCTGTGAAGTAATCCACCAGTCGGGCATGGCATCGCCCTGAGGCGGTACGGCGGCCCGCAGACGCTGGATGCGCCTCTCTGTGTTTGTCTGGGTCCCGTCCACCTCCGCCCAGGCAGCGGCCGGGAACACCACATCGGCCAGCTCGGCTGTGTCGGTCATGAAGAGGTCGGTGACGACCAGGAAGTCGAGGCTCCGAAGCGCGCGCTCGCAGTGCGTACGGTCCGGATCGGTGACGAGCGTGTTCTCGCCGTCGATATACATGACCCGAATCTGATCTCCACACATGTCCAGCGCGGTGACCTTGGTGATCCCGAGCTCGAGATCGACTTTGGTCCCCCACGCTTTCTCGAATTTTTCCTGATTGGCCGGGTCGGTGACCGGCTGGAACCCCGGGTAGTTGTTGGGCAACGCGCCCATGTCCCCGGCCCCTTGAATGTTGTTCTGCCCCCGCATGGGGTTTATCCCCGTTCCTTCCCGGCCGAGGTTCCCCGTCAGTAGCGTGAGGTTACACAGACTTTGCACATTCTCGACGCCGCAAATGTGCTCCGTGATCCCAAGGGTGTAGTAGATCGCCCCGCGCTCGGCACCCCCGTACATCAGGGCCGCCTTCTCGATGTCCTCGGCCGGCACCTCGCAGATCTCGGCGGCCCACTCGGGAGGAAAGCGCTTTATGTGTTCCAGGAAGTTCTCGTTCTCAGTGGTGCGGGCGGCCATGAAGGCCTCGTCCACCAGCCCCTCACGCGCGATGACATGCGCCATCGCCAGGAGCAACGCCGTGTCGGAGCCCACCCGTATGGGCAGGTAGAGGTCGCACAGCTCCGCGAGTACGATCCGCCTGGGATCGGCCACGATCATCTTCGCCCCCTTGGCCAGGGCCTTCTTGAGGCCCGTGGCGGCCACGGGGTGGGTCTCTGTCATGTTGGTCCCGATGCAGAAGATCACATCGGGCTTGTCCATGTCCACCAACGGGTTCGACATGGCGCCCCGACCAATGCTTGCCGCCAGACCGGCGACGGTAGGAGCGTGTCAAGCACGGCTACAGTTGTCGATGTAGTTGGTACCCAACCCCGCCCTCACGAATTTCTGCATGGTGTAGGCGGCTTCATTCGGAGCCCGGCCCGAGGCAATGGCGTAGAGGCTGTGGCGACCGTGCTCCTTGATGGCCTTGCCCAGTCCCTCCGCGGCTCGATCGAGCGCCTCGTCCCAAGAAGCGGGCCGGAGCTGGCCGTCGTCGCCCCGCACGAATGGTGTGCTCAGGCGGTCGCGATGTCCCACGAAGTCATAGGCATACTGGCCCTTCACGCACAGGGCACCCTTGTTGGCGGGACCGTCCATACCGGGCAGAACCCCTACGATCTCATCACCCCGCGTCAGGATGTCGATGGAGCAGCCAACCCCGCAATACGTACAGATGGTCCGAGTTTTCTCGGTGGGACCCGGGACCTCCACGTTCCTCAGTGCCTTCAGGTCGGCCAATGCACCCGTGGGGCACGTCTGCACACACTGCCCACAGAAGGTGCATGCCGAATCCTTGAGCAGGCCGTCGAACTCGGTCGTGATCTGGGTATCGAAGCCCCGGTTCATCACCGTGATCGCGTAGTCGCCCTCCTGTTCAGCACACACACGAACGCAGCGATAGCAAGAGATGCAGTTCTCGTAGTCCCGCATGATGAACGGGTTGGGATCGTTGGGATGACTCGTTCCCGACTGGCGGCCCTTGAAGCGCCCGGTGCGGGCTTCGTACCGGTCGACCAACTGCGCCAACTCTTGGGACGCATATCCCGAGAGCGAATCCACATCCACCTCGCGATTCTCGGAAGCGACCAGTTCGAGCAGCACGCGCCGGTGCATGTCCAAGCTGCCGCCGCTGGTCTTTACCCTCATCCCGGCGGTGGCCTCGGTCGTGCACGAGGCGACCGGATTTCGAGCACCCTCCAGTTCGACGACGCACATTCGGCAGCCGCCAAAGGGGTCGAGACGCGGATCGTAGCAGAGCGTGGGAATCTCTCGCTCGTGCCGCTCCGACACTTCATAGATGGTCTCACCCCGGCTGAACGGCACCTCCTCTCCATCGAGGAAGAGCGTGAGCTCAGTGTGGCCTTTTCCGTTGGTCCCGCTCATCGACTACCTCGTCACGTGATCCGACACCCGCTCAGGAAAGTACTTCAGCAGGCTCTTTGTTATCAGGGGGGCGGCCATTCCGAGGCCGCACGCGCTCGTCTCCATCATGGTTTTACCCAGGTCGACGACCTCGTCGATCCAGGGCTGCAACTCCTTAGGACCCGCCTTGCCGGCGAGTCGTTCCATGAGTCTTTGGGTCCCAATGCGACAGGGGAAGCACTTGCCGCAGGACTCGTCAGCAAAGAACTCCATGGCCTGGTGGGACACCTCGACCATGTCTCGGGTGTCGTCGAAGACCATGATCCCGCCCGCTCCGAGGAACGATCCCTTCGACCGGATGCTCGGTTCGTCCAGCGTAACCTCCAGGTCCTCACCGGCGAGGAAGCCGCCCGACAGTCCGGCCATCGTCACCGCCCGAATCGTTCGTCCCTCTCCAGTCCCACCCGCCCAGTCGTCGATGAGCTTCATGAGCGGAAATCCGAGGGGGACCTCATAGTTGCCCGGCCGGGCCACGTCACCGGAAAGGCTGATCAACTTGGTGCCGGCCTGTTCACCGCGCCCCAGCGCCCGATACCAATCCGCACCGTGCCGCAAGATGGGCGGCACCGACACCAGCGTCTCGACGTTGTTCACGACGGTGGGAAGGTCTTCGAAGCCATGAGTAACGGGATACGGGGGCCGGTTCCGGGGGAAGGGATGTTTACCCTCCAGGCTATTCAACAGGGAGGTCTCTTCTCCGCAGATGTACGCCCCTGCCCCACGCCGGACATAGAGTTCAAACGAGAAGTCACTGCCCAAGATTCCGGAACCCAGGAGCCCTGCTCGGCGAGCTTCATCCAGTGCCTGGGCAAGAACCTGCTCCGTCTCGGGATACTCGTAGCGGAGGTAGATGAAGCCCCGGGTGGCCCCCGTAGCGTACGCGGCCAGAATCATGCCCTCGACGACGGCGTGCGGGTCGTAGTCCATGAGGCAGCGATCCTTGAAACATCCCGGCTCTCCCTCATCGGCGTTGCAGACGATGGTCTTCGGGTCCCCCTCTGCGTCCGCCACCGCCTTCCACTTCCGGCCCGTAGGAAAGCCGGCCCCCCCCCGCCCCGCCAGACCTGAATCGCTGACGAGTTGGACCAGCTCCACCGGTGCCATGGCGAGGGCCTTCACCAGACCCTCGTACCCGCCTGTGTTCCGGTACCCGCCCAGGCTCGCGCGGTCGGACTCACGGATATGTGCGAATACGCACTCCTCAATGCTGTCCCGAGCCGCGGGTGGCAAAGGTGAGGGCCTCGACTCCAGGCTCTCCGCCGAGAGACCGATCAAGGTATCGTGACCGCGCAGCACTGGGATGGGCTCATCGCAGCGGCCCGAACAAGGCATCGCGGTAGCCCCGTCGAGCGCACCGAGCAGCTCATCCGCGCCGTTCATCTTGCAGATAGGCCCCGTGCAGACCCTCGGCGCCTCGAGCCCCCCCGGCTCACGGGAAAAATGATGGTAAAAGGACACCGTCCCGAAAAGATCGGCGATGGGGATCCGCAGACCTTGAGCTACTGCTCGCAGCGCTCCTTCGGACAGGTATCCGTCCCGGTCGTGAAAATCGTGAAGCATCGGGAGGAGAGGGGCCGGCTTCTCCTTCCACCGGGCAATGATGTCGTCGTCGCTGAAGTGGGTCACCAAGCTCTATCGAGGAGGGGAACGTGCAGGCCTGAACGGTCGCCGATCCGGCGACCCGTATCTGAATCTAGGTGCGGGTGTTCCGACATGGAAAGTCCCACCTACCCAAAATCAACCTGCGGCAAAGCACTTCCGCCTCTTGCAGAATCCGTGTCGCAGGCACACGGTGAACGCCCGTCGTGCCTGACAGCGCCGGAAGAACGGCTTCGCTAGTCGTCCGGCGCGGTTATCGACACGCAGGCGGAAGCACATCACGCAGTCCCACATAACGGATCGAAGATGCCAACCGATATCGAAATCGCACAGTCGGCCGACCTCAAGCCCATCACCGAGATTGCAGCCAAGGTGGGACTCGAAGCCAAGGACATCGAGCCTTATGGACACTACAAGGCCAAGGTCCCCTTGGACGTGCTCAACGGCCGAGAGGGCCACGACGGAAAGGTCGTGCTCGTCACGGGGATCAGCCCGACGGCGGCCGGGGAGGGCAAGTCTACGGTCGCCGTGGGTCTCGCCGATGCGTTTACGATAAGAGAAAAGAATCCTGTACTTTGCCTGCGCGAGCCAAGTCTGGGACCCGTCTTCGGAATCAAGGGGGGTGCCGCCGGTGGTGGTTATTCACAGGTCGTGCCCATGGCCGACATCAATCTCCACTTCACGGGAGACTTCCACGCCATCACGTCTGCCCACTGTCTCCTGGCCGCGATGATGGACAATCACCTGTTCCGTCCCAACAGCTTACAGATCGACCACCGCCGGATCACCTGGCCGCGGGCCGTCGACATGAACGACCGCGCGCTCAGGAGCACCATCGTCGGGCTGGGCGGGCGCGTGGGCGGGATTCCCAGAGAAGACGGATTCGTGATCACGGCCGCTTCGGAGATCATGGCCATCTTCTGCCTCGCCGACTCGTTGCAGGATCTCACGGAAAGGCTCGGCAACATCATCGTGGCCTCGACGCGTCAAGAGGATCCGATCCGAGCCCGTGACCTGGATGCGACCGGCGCCATGACGTTGCTCCTCCGCGACGCCCTAAATCCCAACCTGGTCCAGACCCTGGGCGGTACGCCCGCGTTCATCCACGGCGGACCGTTCGCCAATATCGCCCACGGATGCAACTCTCTGATTGCAACACGTGCCGGTATCGCCCTCGGCGACATCGTGGTCACCGAGGCCGGCTTCGGGGCCGATCTCGGCGCAGAGAAATTCTTCGACATCAAGTGCCGGATAGGCAACCTCGATCCTCAAGCCGTGGTTGTGGTCGCGACCATCCGCGCCCTCAAGATGCACGGAGGCGTAGTCAAGGATGCCCTGGCGAGCGAAAACGTGGCTGCACTGAAGGCCGGCTCGGTGAATCTGAAAGCCCACGTGGAAAACGTCCGCAAGTTCGGCGTCCCCACGATCGTGGCCGTGAACCGCTTCGCTAGCGACTCGGACGCGGAGGTGGCGGCGCTCCTGGAGGCTTGTGCCGAGTGGGGTGTGGCCGCGGTGGAAGCTGATCCCCATTCAACGACGGGCACAGGCTGTCTGGACTTGGCCGACGCTGTGTCGGATTTGCTCGACTCGGGTGAGGCCGACTTTCGTCCGCTCTACGAGAGCGACCTGGGGCTACGCGAAAAAATCCAGACGATCGCCACCGAAATCTACGGGGCCGATGGCGTCGACTTCGTCGGCCAGGCCGATTCCGCGATCGACCGCCTCGAGTCGATCGGCTTGAGGGACGTTCCGGTCTGCATCGCCAAGACCCAATATTCGTTTTCCGACAATCCGTCGCTCCTGGGTCGGCCGAGCGGCTTCCGCATCAGTGTCCGAGACGTGACGCCGTCTGCCGGCGCCGGATTCGTCGTGGCAAAAACGGGCGAAATCATGACGATGCCAGGGCTCGCAGCCCGTCCGGCGGCGGCCGGAATGTCCATCACGGAGGGGGGAGAAATCGTCGGACTGGCCTAACGATTCGGAGCGTCAGCGGCCTCTCTAGCCTGTCTACTGAAAAACGTCTTGGCGCGTTGACGACGGGTAACCAGGACACCTCCCAACACCGCCACCGGCGGAATGAGGAGACTCATCACGACGGGATACCAGGTGGGTTGACCGGGCGCCGGCTCGCCGCCGTTCACCCACAACCATGATGCGAGGCCCAGCACCATCATGAAGACGGCCAGGCCGGCCGCGTGGCCGAGAGGGGAATGATCCGAGACAGTGGCCGCCACGTATCCTCCGACTACCGCGATCGCCACGCTGTACACGATGTTGACGACCAGGAAGGCTGTCGTGGGCTCCGGCTGAGCGCCGGCGGTCGCCAGCCCCACGAGCACGGCCACGACAAAAAACGCTCCGACCACCGACAGCACACTGCGTATGACAGACGTCACCGGCCCCTCCTACCTACTTGGGGTCCGTGGACGACAGGCCAACTGGACAGCGCCCTACCCCCGATGGTATGAGGCATCGAACCCCAACGAAAGTCCGGCATGGCCCCTCCCATCGTCGAGCCATATGTTGGGCCGCGCTAGCATCATGGTCGTCGCAACAGAGCACACGAGGGAGGGTGATGCCGGACCAGCTCGAAGACATCGGCGGTGTACTTCTCGACCTGGACGGTACCGTTTTCGTCGGAGATCGGCTGGTGCCCGGTGCCGCCGACGCAGTACACGCCCTTCGCCGCGCGGGACTTCCGCTTCGGTTTGGGACCAACGCGACCCGGACGCCCCGTGCGGCCCTCGTTCAGCGTCTCCAGGAGATGGGCCTCGACCTGGCCCCCGAAGAGGTTCTGACCGCGCCACTCGCCGCCGCTTCCTGGCTCGAGAAAAAAGGCCTCTGGAACGTCTCCCTGTGCCTGCCCGAAGCCACACAGGTGGATTTCCGCCACTTCACGTTGGAGGAAACCTCCCCGCAGGCGGTCGTCGTGGGGGATCTCGGCACGGAGTGGGACTTTACACGGTTGAACGCCGCCTTCCGACACCTCATGGACGGAGCCGAGTTCGTCGCGCTGCACCGGAACCCGTATTGGGACACCGGCCAGGGATTGGCGCTCGATGCGGGCTCCTTCGTGACCGCCCTGGAGTACGCCACCGGTCGAGAGGCAATGCTCGTCGGAAAGCCGAGTGCAGCCTTCTTTCAAGCAGCCGCCGAAGCGATGGGAGTGGAACCGTTCAACATGGCTGTGGTAGGGGACGACCTGGGAACGGACGTGGCGGGAGCTCTTTCGTGCGACGCCGCGGCCATCCTCGTGAAAACGGGCGATTCTCAGGAAATCGATCTGTCGAGGCGAAAGCCTAAACCCGACCTGGTTCTCGACTCGATCGCGTCGCTTCCAACGGCACTGGGGGTAAAATTCGGGTGATGGAACAAGAGGACAGGGAGTCGGCGGGGGAGTCGGCGAAGCGATGGAGTGAGATCCTGCGTCCCTGGGGTCGTGCTGACGCGCGCAGCAGCATGGTCCAGCTCCTCACCTCCGGTCCGCCATTCTTCCTCTGCTGGTACGCCTCGTACCGTGCCTTATCGGTAAGCTACTGGCTCTCATTGGCGTTGGCCGTTCCCACGGCGGTGTTCCTTACGAGACTCTTCATGATCCAGCACGACTGCGGTCACGGATCGTTCTTCAAGTCTCAGAATACGGCGAATCGTGTCGGGTTTTGGATCGGGGTCCTAACGCTGACCCCGTATCGCTATTGGCGCAGAACCCATGCATACCACCACGCCCACTCCGGTGATTTGGGGTTCCGGGGCCTCGGCGATGTCGACCTGATCACCGTGCGCGAATACTACGGCATGCCATTTCTGGGCCGACTTCGTTATCGGGCCTACCGGCATCCGGCCGTGTTGTTAGGGCTGGGCGGTGTCTTCGTGTTCGTGATCAAGCACCGCTTCCCTTGGGATATCCCGAGACGTTGGCGCCGCGAATGGCGCAGCGTTTGGAAAACCAACGCGGCGCTGGCAGGCATCGCCCTTTCCATGTGGCTCACGATCGGCCTGAAGACGTTCGCCCTCGTGCATCTGCCCGTCCTACTTCTCACGGTCACGCCGGGGGTATGGCTCTTCTACGTACAACATCAGTTCGAGGATACGTACTGGCGTGAGCACGATAACTGGGGCTACGTCGACGCTAACTTGCGCGGCAGCTCGCATCTGGTACTGCCCAAGGTGCTGCAGTGGGTCACAGCGAGCATCGGAATCCATCACGTGCACCACCTGAATGCGAAGATCCCGAACTACCGGCTTCAGGAATGCCTGGATTCCAATCCTAAGCTCCAGGGGGTTACGAAATTGACCCTCTGGGAAGCGATAAAGACGCTCAATCTGTCGCTTTGGCACGAGGACTCCAAAAGACTAGTGAGCTTCACAGAAGCGAAGGGCCTGGCCGCTCCCTGACGTCACTCCGTGGTCATAGAGCCGTCCACGGCGGGCGACGCCACTTCGCGACGCTAGCCGCCGGGTCTTTAAGGTGAACCGACGCGTCGGTTATCCGGGGTATCGTGCCACGACCAACCTCGCTACCGTTCATCCATGTCGATAAAATCCACGTTCAAGTCCGTCGTTACGCTCGGTAAAGGGGTCTCGAGAGGACTTCCCGAAGCCAGCGCCGATCGCAACCCGATCGAGCTATTCGGGGAGTGGTTCGAGGAGGCCAAGGAGTCCGGAATTTTCCTTCCCGAGTCGGCCTCGCTGGCGACCGCGACCAAGGACGGCGTTCCCTCGTCCCGAATGGTCCTCCTCAAAGACTTCAGCGCCGACGGCTTCATCTTCTATACGAATTATGGAAGCCGTAAGGCCCGCGAGATGGACGAGAACCCACGGGCTTCCCTTCTCCTGCACTGGGTGGTTCTCGAACGACAGGTGAGAATCGAGGGTGCGGTGGAACGAACCGCCTCGGAAGTGTCGGAGGCTTACTTCCACTCGCGGAGCCGGGGCAGCCAGGTCGGGGCTTGGGCGTCCCGACAGAGCGAGGTGCTCAAGGACCGGTCGATCTTTCAGGACGGGTTGAAGGACATCGAAGATCGCCTTGGGAACGGGGAGATTCCGCTGCCTCCGTTCTGGGGCGGCTACCGACTGGTTCCAAGAAGAATCGAGTTCTGGCAGGGTAGGTTGAACCGCCTCCACGACCGGCTCGTATTCACGCGATCCGAAAACGACTGGACGACTGAGCGACTCTACCCCTGAGGCCGGCGCAGGTCGTGTTCGACGCGGAGGAAGAAGGCGTCGGCTTCGTCGCTCAGTAGTCGCCCACAGAGTGGGTCGGCTTCCATCCAGACCACTCCCGCGGCCTCCTCGAGGTGGAGGAGAAGCTCGCGGCTCTCCTCTTCGGTCGTACTCCGAGCACGGGCATACTTCGCCAGCACGACCAGGTCGTTCGCGTCCCCGAGAAGATCGGTGAGATGGTGCAGGTCTGATACCATCTGTCGCACATCGGCAGTCCCGGCATCCAAGAACTCCAGTTGATAGCGTAAGTTCTTGGCACGCTTGCGAAGCTCGTGAAGCGACTCGGCTATGAGAATGCCACCGAACGCCACTCGCCTCTGGGTCCGGGCGGACTCATATGAAGTGACGAGGCCGACTCTCAGGAGTTCCAAATCGTCAACTTGGTCGCCGTTGGGTTGAGTGACGACAAAGGTGAGAAGCCGGTCCCTCCCTTGGCGGAGCGGGCCATGCTGGTCGTGAGCCGCATCAAGGAGTCGGTCCCGGTCGGCACGAAGCGACACCATCAGGGCCGGGGGGACTCGCTCGTCTGGAGCGTCCAAGTGCAAGCCGGCGGCTACACCGACCAACACGTCGGCGTCACGCAGCTCGGCAACGCATCTGCCCGCATCTCGGAGTGTGCGGTCTTCCTGTCGGCGACTCCGAGAAGCTCGATCACCAGGGAGCATCTTGAGCAATGAGCGAGCGCGCTTGATGGCGCGTCGAGCCTCATGGACAGCCTCACCCACCCGTTCCTTCACCGAGAGGGAGCCAAGCGCTCTTTGCACCTGTTCCCCGATCTCCCGGCCAAGGGCGGAGGACAGCGACTCGCTCTGCTGAGGACTCCACGTCATGAAGCCGATCCGTGTGACGGACGAGGCATCGATCCCTTGATCGGTGCCGGGGTGTGAGACGCCGACAGACTACGCCGGGCGCGGGTGGGCGTCCACCGCCCGTCGTCGCCCGTCGTCCTTGTTCGACAGGCCGCGCCCTTCCATGTTGCCCGAACACGACGTCGGCTTGAGGACTCGTGCACCGCGCCGCAAATGCTTCAACGTTTGGAGACGTCCCATGCGCCGACTCGTCCGTTTCTCCTTGGCCATCATGATCCTGTGCGTCCCGTTCCAGGTCGCTGCCCAGACCAGGGGTCCGTCCAATGGCTCACTCGTGATCGTCGGTGGGGCCATGCGAGATCCGGGGATCATGCAGCGCTTCCTGGATCTGGCCGGAGGACCGGACGCACCCATCGTGGTGATTCCCACCGCCGGTGGCGCGGACGAGTACGACCAGTTCTATCAGGGCCTCAACGCCTGGCGTGATCAAGGCGCGACCAACCTGACTGTCCTTCACACCAAGGATCGCTCACAGGCGGAGTCGGACGAGTTCGTCCGAGCGATCCGGGAAGCCAGTGGCGTCTGGTTCCCCGGCGGGCGCCAGTGGCATCTGGCCGATTCTTACCTGGACACGCAGACCGAACGAGAGCTCCACAATCTGCTGGATCGTGGTGGAGTCATCGGGGGCTCCTCCGCAGGAGCTACGATTCAGGGATCGTATCTGGTGCGCGGGGACACGCGCGGTAACGAGCTCATGATGGGAGACCACGTAGAGGGCTTCGGCTTCCTCACTAACTCGGCGATCGATCAGCACCTTCTCAAGCGGAACCGACAGTTCGACCTTGTCGAGGTCATCCAGGCCCACCCGGAACTGCTGGGAATCGGGATCGACGAGAACACGGCGATCGTCGTGACGGGTAACTCGTTCGAGGTCATCGGTGAGAGTTACGTCGCCGTCTTCGACAATGAGCGCATGATCGGCGATCATGGCTTCTTTTTCTTCCTCGCTGCGGGTGACCGCTTCGACTTGGTGACGCGTGAAGCCCAGCGTCCCTCCAGGACATTCCAACCGGTGGATCGGGCTACGCCCAAGCGCTGGCCAGGTGGCTGAACCCCGGACCTGAGAGCGTGCGGAGCTCCGGAGAACTCCCGAGGCTCTACTACCGCGGGAGTCGCTCCGGCATATCCGCCACGACGTAGGCCATCACGGCCATCGTGGCCACGCAAAGGGCCACCTCTCGGGGGTCCAGCTTGTCGATCGTGTCCGAGTCGGTGTGGTGATACCAGAAGTAGCGAGTGCCGTCCACCGACAGACCCATACCGGGCACCCCCTCCTGCATGATCGGCCCGATGTCGGCGCCGCCTCCACCACGCGTGATCACACCCGACTCGATCGGCACCAGGAGCGAGCCGATCTCCTGCATTATGGCGAAGGCTTCATCGGAGCCCGTGAATCCGAATCCGCTGGGTTTGAAAACGCCCCCGTCGGATTCCATGGCGAGGATGTGATCGTCCAGCTGGTCCCGGTGTGCATCACGGTACCCCAGCCCGCCGGCCGTCCCGTTTTCTTCGTTGGTCCAAAGAACGACCCTGACGGTGCGTCTGGGGCGAAGCCCTAGCTCCTTCATCAGCCGCACGGCCTCCCAAGCGGCGACGGATCCACCGCCGTCGTCCATGGCGCCCTGGCCCACGTCCCACGAATCGATGTGCCCGCCCAGAACCACGACCTCGTCCGGAAACTCACTGCCGATGATCTCGGCGACGACATTCCTCGAGGGGACGTCGGGAAGGGTTCGCGCATTCATCTGGAGGTGGACCTCGACCCGTTCGCCTCTATCGGACATCCTCTGGATCCACTCGGCATCCTCGACCGTAATCGCCGCGTGGGGGATGCGCTCGACGCCGTTCTGATAGCTCATCGCTCCAGTATGGGGCGTCTGTTGGGAATACGGCGTCACCGAGCGGATGAGGCTCGCCACCGCTCCAGCCCGCGATGCGGCGATCGCCCCGCGGCTTCTGTACTGGACGGTCTCTCCGTAGGTCGTGAAGGGCACGTTGAAGAGCACGATGCGTCCCTTCGCTTCGTCTGACCGGTCGACTAGCTCCTCGAAGCTTCCAACGACAAGGACCTCGGCCCGAATTCCTCCCGGGGGTGTGGCGATACTCCCTCCGAGGCCGAGCATGGGAAGTGCCCGGGCGATGGGCCGGATCATGTCAAGCGACTCCTCGCCTCTGACCCAGTGCGGCACCAACACGCCCTCACCGTGGACGTTGTCGAGCCCGTCGGCCTCCATTTCCTCCAAGATCCAGTCCAGAGCACGCTCGAGACTCACCGAACCACTGTGGCGGTGACCGAAACGATCGACGAGATCCGTGAGCCGGTCGTACGCCGCGCTGTCGGACAGTGCGGCCTCGATCAGTCGGTTGGCGTCACTCCGGTAGGAGTCGGCGAGGTTCTGAGCAGCGGCCGACTGCCCACCCAGCACAAGACAAATCGCAAGAGTCCAGGCCGCGATCGAAATGGGTACTCGTCTCAAGGTCAGCCCCCTTCGGGAGATCGGTTTCTTTAGCGTCGAAAGGTCAGACGGCGAAAAGAAACCCCCGCAGCGAGGAAATCAACCTCCTCGTCTCTCCGCGATCCTACGGACGGGCGCAGGGTCAACCGCGAGCGGCGTCAAGACCGGAAAATTTGATGGGATAAGTGATCGTCTAGCCAAAGCTCGTCCTTCGTCTTCAGTTCCGACGGATGGAGCACCGAGACACCCTTCACGGCCAGTTCTGCCCTTAGCGCCTGCCACGTTTCTTGCTGGCGAATCATCAGCTCAGCCGCTCGATTGTTCACCTGGCGATACTGCTGGGCCGGCGTCCGCCCATCTTGGCTGAGTGACCGAATTCCCCCTTTGATCTGCGCACTGAGGCCAGCCACACGGACCATGTAGAACTCGTCGAGGTTGGTCCCCGAGATCGAAAGGAAGCGAACACACTCGTTGAAGGCCAACCAAGAGAGCTCTCGGTTGATGAAGCGCTTACGGGACCTCGGTCCGATGGCCGAGGCGGCATGAGCCTGGACGTTCGTCACGCAACCCCCTTTCCAATCACGCTTCTGAGTCGAGCACACACCACGTATGCCTCGTGCTGCGGAGCACCACGGCTATTCAAAACTAGCACGATCGCCGTCAAATGTTTATCGATAGGGTAGAATGAAGATCGTTTTCTTACTTCGGCACGCCAAGTCGAGTTGGGACCATGGCCTCCTATCGGACCATGAGCGCCCGCTCGCTCCGCGTGGCGTGAATGCGGCCTCCGTTGTTGGCGCGCACATGCGAGAGGCCGGCTACCTGCCCGATCTCGTACTCTGCTCCACGGCGACGCGAACCAGAGAGACGCTGGAGTTGGTTCTCTCGGAACTGGACGCCGAGGCCCATGTCGAGTGGGACGAGGGCATCTATCTGGCCGCCCCAGAGCATCTTCTGGAGGTCCTGCAAACGGCGCCGGACACAGCGGAGTCCATCCTCATGGTGGGGCACAACCCGGGAGCGGGGATGCTCGCCGACGCCCTTTGCGGCGAGGGGCCGACCGATCAGCTCCGGCTCATGGCCACAAAGTTCCCAACCGCGGGACTGGCGATAATCGAGTTGCGTGTCGATCGTTGGGAAGAGGTTCGAGTCGGATGCGGAACGCTGAGGGAGTTCACTCGGCCTCGCGACATCACATGACCGGAGACGCACGATGTTGAGGACTCTTCCGTGGGCCGAGCGCTCGAGGTCTCTGATCGAGCACAGGCGCAGGCCGCACAGCACGACTCTATCGCACGACGGCGCTGATCCTCCGGCATACCTGTTGCGGCTTCCGGTAAGATCGGCTGCTTCTCCCTGAGCTACAGCTCCGAGAGAAGTCCTACCCGCGGGGCAAACCGCACCAGCTCGCACCGGTGCGTCAAACCCAGCTTTTCCATGATCCTAGCTCGGTACGTGTCCACCGTCTTCAGAGAGATGAACAGCTTCTCTCCGATCTCGCGAGAGCTGAAGCCCTCCGCTGGTTCCCATCATGCGGAGTGAGCCGCCGCGAACTGGGCTGAGCGAGATGCGGTTCACTCACGACGGGCCGGCGCTCCCTTCGGAGTCCGTCGACAGCGTCAGCAATTAGTGGCTACTGTCGGGTTCGTGGGGGAGGGCGAGCCGAATCGCCAGGTATACCGCCAACCCGCAGACCGCCCCGGCTCCGATCCCCGTCAGGGTTAGCGTCGCGAGGCCCTGCGGGGCGACGTCAGCGAGCGAGACCGCGAGGGCCACACCCAGAAAGGAACAGATCCCGCCAACCATGCCACCGTGCCACGCGGAGTCGACGTAGGAACGACGAATCTGGAACACATAGCCGGAGCCGAAGAACGCGGCTACGAGTAGTTCAGGCCATGGCCATGTATCGAAGACCATATCCACGTAATGTCCGGAGGTCACCAGGGCGACCTGGGCAATGGTTCCGAGAGCAGCCCACCTGATCACCGCCGGGGTGAGCGCATCCTCGTCGGCTTCGTCCCTCGATCGCCTCAAGACCTAGTCCCGCAAAAGCGCATCGCCGCGAGCGCGAGCGCCCGTGTCGCGGAGACAACTTCTTCGATGGGAACGAATTCATCGGGTCGGTGCGCCCGCCGCACATCTCCCGGACCGTACAGCACACAAGGCGTGTCACCGTGATTCACCATCAATCCCATGTCCGACCCATAGGGGACTCCGGTGAGTCGAGCCTCAACCCCCGTGACGGCCCAGTGCGCTTCTCGCAGCGTCGCGGCGACTGCGCAGTCGGGATCGACGCGGGCCGACTCGAAGCGACCTCCCCACCACTCGACCCGGGGTGGGTGGTCACAGAGCCACGGGTCTCCTTCCGCCGCCCGTGCCACGACCGACTCCAGTGCGGCCCGAGCCAGAGACGGATCTTCACCCGGACGCACACCGTAACGTCCCTCCATGACGACTTCCTCCGCCACGGACGACGCCCATTCTCCTCCCGACATCTTGCCCACGCAGATGGGGAACGGAAGATCGCCGGGGACGGCCGGGTCACCGGCGGCGTTGCGCTCTCCCTCGAGGTCCTCGAGAGCCTCGAAAATGGGCCAAGCATTTCGGATCGCGCTCACCCCCTCGGAACGAAGAGCCCCATGAGCCGCCTGACCCGGAACATGGATGCGGAAGTTATGGCAGCCCGCACCCGTAGTGGCGATCTCCAGTCCCGTGGGCTCCATGACGATCGCCCCTTGCGCCCGGTAGCCCCGGACGATCGCGCCCAAGGTGCCCACACCCCCGTCCTCCTCTCCGATCACGCTCTCGATGAAGAGTGGGCCCGCCAGAGTCACTTGCGCGTCACGGATAGCCTTCGCGGCGAATATGGCGGAGCAAAGCCCAGCCTTCATATCGACGGCACCTCGACCATAAATCCTGCCGTCGGACACGCGCGGGACGAAGGGGGGGCCACTCCAGCGATCCTCGTGGCCCGCGGGGACGACGTCGACGTGCCCGTTGAGGATCAGCCCTCGCCCGCCAGCCTCCTCCCCCACCCTACCGACGACCCCGAGGCCGTGGTCTCGGTCGATCTCGGTGGAGTATCCCGGATGCTCGGACAACGCAGAGAAGTCCAGCTCCCACACATCCACCTCGAGCCCGATACGAAGGAGCAGATCGGCGACCCACTCCTGAGCCGGTGTTTCAAATCCACCCAGACTCGGAATCGAAACGAGTGCGCACACGGATTCGAGCAGAGCGTCTTGATCAATGGCGTCTAGAACGCGCCTCTCGTGGTCCATGAGCGTACTCATGTCCGTGAGGATCGGGCCTGATCCTCCGTCCCGCAACGGGAATGGAGAGAGCCCGCCCGGTCGATGTGTCGAGAAACTGGCGAGGGACGCTGAAACCCCCTTCTCCCTTCACTCGTCCTGTTTCAGTGACGACCTGGCCAAATCGATGTCGACGTCGTCGACGGGAGCGTTCCACGACGAGGACCCGATGACTCAGAGACAATGGAAGGTGGGCTAGATATGGGAGCGTTCCTCAAGGATCTGAGATTCGGTGCTCGCGCACTGATAAAGAAGCCGGGGTCGGCCATTGTTTCCGTCGTGGTTCTTTCCCTCGGCATCGGCCTGTCGGCGTTCATGTTCTCCCTGGTGTACGGCGTGTTCTATCGGGGGATGGACGTCCCACAGGAGGATCGTGTCGCCACGGTCTGGTTCCAGGACCTCAGCCTGAATCCCCTGGGCGGTCAACAGCGGTCGATCGCGAGCCAGGACTTTCTGGAGATCCGGGAGAGACAGCGTTCATTCGGGGAGCTCTCGGCCTACTACGGGAGCACTGTGAACTTGAGCGGCGTCGACGGTCCAGATAACCGGGCCGTCGGGCCGCGGCGCTCTACGAGCTGCCTAGCTCGAGTCCGCGTCTCGTTCACGCTCGGCTTCCTGCACCGCTCGCGCGAGGGCTTCCTCTAGCGGGTGCGTGTGGATGCCACGCTCGGTCACGATGCCGGTGATGAGCGCTGAGGGGGTCACATCGAACGCCGGACTCCACACCTCCGCATGCGGGGGGGCCGCGCGCGGCCCGAAGCCCTCTGTGATCTCTCGTGCGTCCCGAAATTCGATCGGTGCGTCGGAGCCCAATGGGCACGAGAGGTCGATCGTGGAGGTTGGCGCGAGCACGTAAAACGGCACGCCGTGGTGGCGCGCGAGAACCGCCAGCGTATACGTGCCGATCTTGTTCACGACATCTCCGTTGGCCGCGATGCGATCCGCACCTACGAGCACCATGTCGGGTGGGCGCTCACCAAAGAGGGCTCCTGCCGAGCTGTCGGTAATCACCTTCACTTCGATCCCCGCGCGTCCAAGTTCCCAGGCGGTCAGCCGGCTGCCCTGAAGGAGGGGACGGGTTTCGTCGGAAAAGACCTCGATGCTTCGGCCCGCCGAATGGGCAAGGTAGAGGGGCGCCAAGGCGGTTCCGATCCCTCCCGTGGCGAGCGCGCCGGCGTTGCAGTGGGTGAGGACCGTGGCCCCGTCGACGACCAGCGGGAGTGCGTGCCGGCCGATACTCTCGCACATCTCCCGATCTTCATTCAGGATCGCAGAGGCCTCTCGGACAAGGGCGTCGGCGAGCTCTAACGGGTTGGCAACCTCCCGCGGAGTATTTTCCTCGAGCAACGTTGCGGCCCTTCTCACCCTCTCCAACGCCCATCGGAGATTGACGGCGGTCGGCCGGGCCTCGGCGAGGTACTCACACCAGCGGGACACGTCTTCCACCGAGAGCTCGGTGACCGCGTCGCCAGCCCCGTCCTCCCGGGACCGCGCTGAGTTCGCGCCGGCTCGAGCCAGCGCTGCGACACCCATCGCGGCGGTGATTCCGATCAGAGGGGCTCCTCTGACTCTGAGACTCCGAATGGCTTCGCGGACCGCGTCGAGCGTTCGTAGTTCGCGGTAGACTTCGTTCGCGGGAAGTTCGGTCTGATCCAGAATGATCAGCCCTTCACCATCTTCCGTCCACCGGGTGGGAACGAGGCGCTTGGCTTCGGGCGTCACGCCGCACCGCTAGCCGTGACGAAGTCCTCCGAAAGCACCGCGCTCATCACCTCCGCGACGCGGTCTGCGTCCATTTCTGTGAACGGCATCGGTGGTTTGATCTTGATGACGTTGTGATCCGGTCCATCCGTGCTGAGCAGGATCCCGTGGTGCTTCATGCGCTCGACGACGTAGGCGGCGACGTCCGGTGAAGGCTCCCGTCGCTCGGGGTCCGCGACAAGCTCGACACCCAGAAACAGACCACGCCCCCGCACGTCACCCACGGAGGGATGGTCCTTCATCAAAGACCGGAGTCCACTCAGTAGGTGTTCGCCCACTCGGAGGGCGTGGCTCTGAAGTCCCTCGTCCTCGATCACGTCCAGAACCGCGAGGCCTATTGCGCACGAGACCGGATTGCCGCCGAACGTGCTGAAGTACTCCATTCCGTTGTCGAAGGCTCGAGCGATCGCCGGGGTCGTCACGACCGCGGCGAGGGGGTGTCCGTTTCCGATAGGCTTTCCCAGCGTGACGATGTCTGGCACCACGCCCTGGGTCTCGAATCCCCAAAAATGGCTTCCCACTCGACCGAACCCCACCTGAACCTCGTCGGCAATACAGACGCCCCCCGCCTCACGCACGAACCCGTATGCCGCGGTGAGATATCCTGGGGGCAGCTCGATCTGGCCACCGCAACTGAGCAGACTCTCGCATATGAACGCAGAGGGTCCGGACCCACGATCCTGGGTGGTTCGCACGGCCTGGGCCACGGCCTCGGCGTACCGAAGTCCACGCTCTGGATCGGATCGACGGTGGGCGCCACGGTAGTCGTCCGGCATGGGAACCGAGTGCACATACGGAGCGGGCCCCTCACCGCCAGGGCCGTCGAACTTGTACGAACTCGCCGCCACGGCCGCTGCCGTGTTTCCGTGGTAGGCGCCTTCCACGACGATGAGGTCGTCCCGTCCCGTGTATGCGTGCGCCATCCGGAGAGCGAGCTCGTTGGCTTCACTCCCCGAGTTCACCAGGAAGCACACCGAGAAAGGCTCGGGCAACGTCGCGACCAAACGCCCCGCATACTCGACAATGTTGGCGTGCAGGTAACGCGTGTTGGTATTCAGCACACCCATCTGCCGGCGCGCGGCCGCCACCACCCTGGGATGACAGTGTCCCACGTGGCAGACGTTGTTGACGCCATCGAGGTACGCTTGCCCTCCGACGTCGAACAAGTGTTGCTTCCAGCCTCGGACGATATGCAACGGCTCTCGGTACGCGAGGCTGAGGGACGGCCCCAGCCGATTGTTCCGAGTGGCTTGCAAAGCGTGGACTCCGGTCGGGGGCTCGTACGTGGAGCCCGCGGGGAGGTCGAGCATCAGGCCCGGATCGGGTGACAGACTGAGCCACACTCGCTCCTGACTCGGGAGGGCGACGCCGGGAAACTCGCCTTCCCGATCCAAGAAGTCCGTGATCAGCTGGAAGTGGAGATGGGGTGGCCAATCGCCGTTCGACGGGAAGTCACCGAGGCGTGCGATCTCCTGGCCACGCTCGATGGGCTGACCCACCTCCAGCGGATCGAGCGAGTCCTCACTCAGGTGTCCGTACAGCGTGTAGAAGGTCGGCCCGTTCTCCGGGGCATGCTCCAGAACGATCGTAGGACCGTAGTCCAGGCGCGTGCGGTTGTTTCTGAAACTGTGCACGCGCCCCGCGAGCGGAGCGAGGACCGGACTGCCGGCCACGAGAAACAGGTCGATCGCCGTGTGCACGGTGCGGCGCTCTGGAAAGTCTCCGCCACCGCCCACGTATCCGGCTGAGGCGTACCAAAGACGCGGTTCTCCATAGCGCCCCACACCGACGGCCGCTCCGGCCTCTTCCATGCGCCGGAACACGCGCGCGCTGAAAGACGGAACGTCGAGCACGTCGTCGAGGTCGTCGATCTCGGGGCTGGCGGGGCTCAGATCAAGCACCAACACGTCGTCGAGATCGGGCGCCACGACCGGCCCCATCTCTGAGCGATGGGCTTCCATCCACGCCCTGACCGCTTGATGCCTCGGGCACGGCTCCATCCCGCAAGCATCCCGAAAGAGGTTACGAGCCACGCGTGGATGAACGCCGGCGAGGTGGTTCAAAGCCGACCACGCGGGCGCCTCGGAGATGGTCAGATAAGCGTCCTCGCCTTCGGGCCCGCAACGCGACGCCGACAGGCTGACGCTGACGCCCAACTTGGCTCGGATGAGCGGAAAAAGGACCTCGAGCTCGGGCTCCGTGAGAGGTCGGGCCCTGTGATACCCTCGAACGAGGGCGACGACCATCGCAAGCGGGTCCGAAGTCCCCATCAGCCCGTAGGCTGCGGCGATGGCCAACTCGCAGATCGTAGGGTTCTCGAGAACGTCGCCGAAGTCCAGCAGTCCGACCACCGAGCGACCCTCGGCGTTAGGCGCGCTCACCAATACATTGTAGTCGTTGGCGTCGTTGTGAATGACTGTGCGTGGCAACTCGGGCAACAGTGGGTCGACCGTGGACTCGAAATCCACCCGGATGTCCTCGATCATGCCCCGACGGCCGGCATCGGCAACATTTTTGAGATTCTCCGACAACACCTCGTTCGCTCGCGACAGATCCCAGAGGTAATCAGGTCGTCTGGCAGCGGCGTGTTCGAACCCGGAAAGCTCGTGATCCAACCGGCCTAGGCATTCGCCGAGCGACTCCAACAGACGAACAGTCCTCGGTCTCACCCGGGCGAGCAGGTCCCCTTCGAGATAGGAAAGAAGGCGCACCCACGTACGCGCCTCACCGTCGGAGTACAAGAACCCGCTCTCACCGTCCTGTGTCGGGAGCGTGCGAGGAAGCTCCATCCCCACGTCCCGCTCGTTGAGAAAGGCCAGGGCCGCCGTTTGCAGATCAAGGCGACTCGGGTCCTCTTCGGAGTTGGCGATCTTGAGGACGAACCGTTCACCCGAGTCCGTTCGTACCCGGAAGTTCTGGTCGCTGTAGCTGGGAAGAGACTCGACGGTACCGTCGAGGCCGTACCGGGATGCAAGCAAGCCGACGGCCTGGGTCTCGTCGAGGCGTGGCCGTCCGTCAGGGTATGGCTGATTCACGCGCGGAAAGATACCCGCGCAGGACTGAGTTTGCTAACCCTCGAACGCTCAGGCCGGAGAAGGCCAGGGATTGGGCTCCGGGCGAACACCCCGCCGCACGGGTGCCTCGAGGTTTGCCATCCGCTCCATGAAGGCCCGCTCGTCTCGCGTGAGCGTATCGACTCCCGCACCGTCCATCTGCCGCAGGAGACGCTCGATATACTCCCGGTTCACCTCGTGAAGCCGGTCGAGATCGATGCGACGCCACCACTCCTCGTCTTCCTGATCCCGCACACCCTTGGAGGCGTAAAAGGAATGAGGACGTTCCACGACCCTACGAGCCGCAACGATTCGCTTCTTTTGCCCCACCAATATCGCTCTGAAGGAAAACGCTCCCAGAACGAAAGCCAACAGTAAAGCCGGCAACCAAGACAACATGGCATCCACCACCCGTACAAGACCCAGCGAGTTGTTCTACTCTACCTATTGGACGTCGCTCGAGTTCCAACAGTTGCAAGTGTCATGAATGTCCCGCGTCAAAAGACTCACACCCCACAATACGTGTGGTGCGTGGGGAAAGGTTCGAGTGCCCGCACGACAGTATCGGCATCCGACCCAACGAGTTGTTTTCGTCGGAACTCGCCCCTAGGTGCTCGGTCGACTATTATGGTCTGCCGGAACGGTAAGGGCCGTTCCGGGCAGTCTTCCGCGAGAAAGAATCAAGGAGGTGAGGCTCCATGAGCGACGTCGAGATTATCGGCAAGCCGGAGCGTACGGTCTCCCGAAGAATCTTCATCAAGGGCGTGATTGCGGCCGGGGCAACGACCTCGTCCGCAGGCTACCTCTTCAGGGGCTCGCAGCCGCTACTCGGGGCCCTGGTGGTTCAGGGGTCCGTGGAGAGGCTTGTCACTCTGGACGTCAACGGCCAACAGCGCCGAGTCGATGTCCTGAAGCAGGAAACGCTGGCCATGACGCTTCGTTACAAGCTCGGCCTGACCGGCACCAAATTAGGCTGCGACCGCGCGGAGTGCGGCGCATGTACGGTGCTCATCGACGGCGTCACCAGCTACTCCTGCTCGGTCCTCACGCACAGTGTGCGTGGCAAGCGGATCACGACCATCGAGGGTCTCGAGGCCGAGGATGGCACGCTGCATCCGGTCCAGCAGGGAGTTCTCGACGAGGGTGGATTCCAATGCGCCTTCTGTGCGCCGGGCTTCATCATGTCCATGGTTGCCATGGTAGAGCAGAATCCGAACCCGACCCGTGCAGAGGCCGCGCAGGCGCTCTCCGGTAATCTCTGTCGCTGTGCTGACTACGACAAAATCCTGACTTCTGCCATGCGAGCTGCCGAGTACGCCCGGCAGCAGGCATAAGGAGTAATCATGGCTGAGAAACTGGTAGGACAGGACATATCCCCACCCGACCTCCGGGCGAAAATCACGGGACGCGCCAAGTACGCCGAAGACTTCAGGGCTGACGGCATGCTGTTCGCGAAGCTTCTGGTGAGTCCTATGCCCCATTGCCGGGTCCGGCGCATCGACGCGAGCGCGGCGCTCGCGATGGACGGCGTAGTGGACATCCTCACCGCCGACGACGTGCCCTCCGTGGACGCGCCGGGCGAGCCATGCCTGACGAACGAGCCACTCTACGAGGGCGAGCCGATTCTCGCCGTGGCCGCAGTGGACGAAACGACCGCCGCGGACGCGATCGAGAAGATCAGGGTCGACTTCGAGCCCCTACCCTTCGTCCTGAGCCCATTGGACAGTCTCCACCCGAACGGCCCCAACGGCCGGCTAGACGGGAACACGATGATCGGGCGGGAGCTGGCCACGATAAAGTGGACCGAAGAAGACTTCGCCGCGGCTCCCGAGGGCAGCATGCCCATGGGTGAGGCCGCCGCCGAATGGACCGTGGGAGACATCGATGCGGGCTTCGCGGAAGCCGCTCTTATCCTCGACGAGACCATCGTTCACCAGTCGCTATCGCACCATCCGATGGAACCCCGCACCACGATGGCGTACTGGCAGAATGGAAAGCTCTACATCCACACCTCTACGCAAAGCCTGGCCCGGACCCAGTCCGCTATTGCGAACATGCTCGACATGGACATCGAAGACGTCGTCATGATCGCCGAGTACTGCGGTGGGGGATTCGGGAGCAAGATCAGCGGCAGCACGATCATGCAGGTTCCGGCGATCTTCTCCCGCAAGGTGAACCGTCCGGTCATGCTCCGGATCACGCGCTACGACGAGACCGCCCTGGGTCGGGCCCGGCCCGGATTCCAGGCGCAGGTTAAGATCGGGTTCCGTGCCGACGGCCGCATTACGGCCCTCGACATGTACGTCCTGGGTGACGGCGGGCCTTACGGCCGTTCCGGTGACAACATGTCCGCGGGTTCGACCGCTTCGCTCAACTACACGCCGCTCAGCCAGCGACATCGTGGCGTGGCGGTGTACACGAATACACCGCCAAAAGCCGCTCAGCGGGGGCCGGGTGGAGCCCAGATCATCGGCATGCTCGAGCCTCTGATGGACAAAGCGGCCAGAGAGCTGGGAGTCGATCGACTCGACTTACGCAGGATCAACGCACCGGAGGGTGACGTGCTCTTCGGCCCGCGCCAGACCGGCCTCACGAGCGTCCATGTGAAGGAAGCGATCGACCAGGGTGCGGAGCTGTTCGGCTGGGAAGAGAGGCTGCAGCGCAGTGGGCAGCGGAACGGTTCGAAGGTCACCGGCGTCGGCGTCGGTGTGAGCCCCTATACGGCCGGAAGCCGTGGCTTCGATGGGCTGTTGGTGATCCGGCCCGACGGAAAAGTCGCAATTCATCAGGGCATCGGGAATCTGGGGACGCACTCCATCGCCGATACGGCGCGCGCCGCAGCTGACGTCCTAGGCCTTGCCTGGGACGACGTCGAAGTGATCTGGGGTGATACACGAAGACATCTCCCCTGGAGTTCCGTGCAAGCGGGCAGCCAAACGACCTTCGCTCACACACGTGCCAATCACGCGGCCGGGATGGACGCCAGGCGAAAGCTTCAGGAAATCGCGGCCAGAGACTTGGGCGGACAGGCTGAGGACTATGAGACCTCGGACGGCCGGGTCTTCCGACGTTCGAGCCCCTCTCGAGGAATGACCTTAGCCCAGGCCGCCAGGCGTGCCATCGAGTTGGGTGGACGGTACAGCGGCCAAGAGCTCGACGAGGACCTCAACGATATGACCAAGCGCTCCGCCACGGCGTTGGCCGGAACGGGCCTCATTGCGGCGGCGAGGGACAACTACCAAAACGAAGGAGGCATCCAATCCTGGGTCGTCGGCTTCGCCGAGGTAGAGTTGGACGTGGAGACCGGTCAGGTTGACATCGTCAAGTACAGTGCCGTCACCGACTGTGGCACGGTGCTCCACCCGCGAAGCCTCGGAGGACAGGTCCTTGGTGGCTCCATCCAAGGCATGGGGATCGCGATGAGCCAGAAGTGGGTCTTCGATCCAGTCTGGGGGATCGGGTTCGCCCACCGCCTCTACACGGCTCGACCACCGGGCATCCTCGACGTTCCACTCGACTTGGACTGGGCGGCCGTAGAGATCCCCGATCCACAGAATCCCGTGGGTCCCAAGGGAATCGGCGAGCCTCCTGTGGGCGCCGGATCAGCAGCCCTCACGTCGGCAATCGCCGACGCATTGGGTGGTAAGTGCTTATGCCGGACGCCGCTTACGGCGGACGTGCTCCTTGCAGAAATTGAGGGCCGTGAACCCGCGTACGGCCCCCTCGACCTACACGTTTAGGGAGAAACGAAACATGGCGGTCATAAGAGACATGATCCCGGCGTTCGAGCTCTTCCAGCCGACGAACGTCGAGGATACGATCGAGCTGCTGGATCGGTACGGCGAGGACAGGGGCGTACGCACCACGCCCGACGGAGTGGAAATCGGCGCTCTGACGACCCTCACGAACGTCGCTGACCATCCTGAGCTGACGGCGGATTACAGCGTCCTCACCGACGCCGCGTCTCACATCGCGACACCCCAGATCCGAAACCGCGGAACGCTGGGGGGCAACCTGTCGCAGGATACCCGCTGCTGGTACTACCGTGGTGGCTGGCCCTGTTATCGGGCGGGTGGCAACACCTGCTACGCTTCGGCGCCTACAGCAATGAATCGAGAACACTGCATCAGCGGTTCCAGTCGTTGCGTCGCCGTGAACCCGTCGGATTCCGCTTCCGCGCTCATCGCGCTCGACGCGAAGTTCGTGATTCGGGGTAGCCGCGGAGAACGTGTAGTGGATGCGCAGGACTACTTCATGCGCCCCAGTGTGGACATCGAGCGTATGACCATACTGAAACCCGGAGAGCTGCTGACCACGATTCGCATACCGTCTACGTGGGCAAAAGCCACGTTCTACTATGAGAAGATCGAAGACCGGAAGTCGTGGGACTTCGCGCTCATGACGATCGCCTCAGCGATACGGATGAGCGGAGGCGTGATCCAGGACGTGCGTTTGGCCGTCAACGGCGTCGCCCCCTTCCCTGTCCGCCTAGAGAAGGCGGAGCAGGTCGTTCGGGGTCGGACTCCATCGGACGACTTGGGGATGGAGGCCGGGACCGTCGCGACCGAGGGCGCCCAACCTCTCCGGCACAATGCCTATAAGATCGACTTGATGCGGAACCTGGTCCGTCGGGCCATCCGCAACTCAGCGGAGGCTTAGCGTGGAGCTCTGGAGGCGTGCGGCCAACCCGTGGGGCCAGGACGTTCTGATCGGAATCTCATGGGATCTCATGTGGGCTGCTGTGTTCGCCGGCCTCGCTTTCACCTTGGCCCATGCCGTCTGGGCAAAGTGGCTCGCCCCGGCTGCTTCGACAGATGCAGGTGGAGGGTCCAGCGGCGCTGGGCTCCCTGCCCAGATTCTTAGGCACGCCCTTTCGGAACGTGTGTTCCACTGGGTCATGTCGGCAGCCATGCTCGTGCTTTTGATCACGGCGTTCGCCCCTGTCATAGGGATCCAGTTCGCGTGGGTCACCATCCACTGGATCGCCGGCTTGATCCTGACGGCAACGATCGTCTACCACATCATTCATGCGGTATTCTGGCAAGATTTCTGGGCGATGTGGGTCAACAAGGCCGACATTGAGGCTGGATTGGCCGAGTTGAGTCATATGGTAGGGAGGAACGGGACGGAGGTGCCCAAGGCCGCGAAGTATCCGATCGATCATAAGATGTTCCATCACGGTGCGTCTGTGTCGGGTCTGACCGCCATCGTAACGGGCATCTTTATGATGCTCCGCATCGACACGTGGCTCGGAGCGGCGAACCCGTATCTGTTGGATATCACCGACAGTACCTGGGGTGTTGTGTACGTCGTGCACGGTATCTCGGGTGTGGCACTCTTCGGTCTCATCATCACGCATATTTACTTCGCGATAAGGCCGGACAAGTGGTGGATTACGAAGTCGATGATCTATGGGTTCATCGGCCAAGACAAATACGTGGAGAACTTCGATCCGAATCGTTGGGCCATCCCCGGCGCTGCGCCTCAAGAAGAGCGCGTGCCAGCCGGAGTGGGTGCCTCGCTCGGTTCTGATGATGCTGTGGTCGGTTCTAGTGATGCAGCGGTCGGTAGTGGCGACGTGGAGAGCGGTTCTAATGATACTGCGGCAGGCGGTGGTGACCTCGCGGTCGGTGGCGGCGATGCTGCGGCGAGTGGTGGTGATGCTGCGGCGGGCGGTGGTGATGCTGCGGCGGGCGGTGGTGATGCTGCGGCGGGCGGTGGTGGAGCGGCTGCGACTGGAGAGTCCCCTAGCGATTCCGACGATGGGCTGAACGAGTCGGAGGCCGCTTCCTGACGTGACGTCCGACGAACTGAAGGGCCACATCGATGTCATTGAGGAGAGCTACGAGTTCTTCCTCGCCTACGCCGCTCAGGGCGTTTCTGGCGGCAGCGGAATAAGTGGTGAGTTGAGCGATTACCTGCGCCGAACCCATGAGACACTAGGCGCCCTGGAGGGGGGGCTCAGTGACTTCACCGGCGTACCGGATCCCGACGGCGCGTTTGGGGCCATGGGTGAGGTGATGCAGCGCGACGCGAGAGACACACGGGCCGCGGTCGGCTTGACGATGGCTCAAAGCGCCATCAGCTCCCAGCTCATCGACAACCTCAACGCCTCGATCCATTTTCGGGCGCTCCTCACGGACCTCTTCTTGATCGACGAGGCACTCAAGACAACGCTTGCGTCGGTGTCCTAACGCTTCTTCTTTCCCAACTTCTTCATCACCTTCTTGAAGTCAGGGCCCGGCACCGTACCCACAGGATCTGTCGGTCGCGGTGCCGGCGGCGTTTGGGGGGGCTTGGGTGTGCAAGGCCACTCGGGGAGCTTGAGCGAGGGCTTCTTGTCGCGCGGCGCGCGACCTCGACTACTCTTTGCCATCAAGGTCCTCCTCGCTGGATAACGCCTCGCCACGCCGTTCGCGGCAAGTTCTTCCAACCCTACGTGATATCGGGGACCCAAGTGTCACCGAGCGCATCACCCCGGTGACTTGAGGCGCTCCGAATATACCATCTCGAACAACTGGACTCCTCGGGTCATACACTCCGTCCGCTCCTGCCCCTCTTCCTCCGGACAGGTGGCGAACTCCGGGCTCGTAGCGTACACACTCAGATCCACCCCGCGATCCTTGAGAAAGAGGATGCGCATGTATCCCGGAGCGCCAAGCCCGAATCGAGCTCCCGCAGCCCGAGCCACTGCGCCCGACTGACTCCCGGAACCGCTGACCAATGTGAAGCTCGGATCTCCGGCCTGCGTCCCCGAGATAACTTGGAGGTTGTGTTCATGTCCGGCTGCATAGATGAGGGGGGTGCGTCCCTGGGAGAATGTGAGCCGGAGTCCCTGGATCAGCTGCTGATAATCGCTCGACGAAAGATCCTGCCTGATCGAGCCGGTGCGGTTGAGGAGCCAGTGCACGCCCAGCGTCTTCCAGAAGCCGATCGAGCCGCCGTGCTCTCCTCCGGTCACCATCGGGTGATGGGCCGCCACGATCACGTCCCGTTCTCCCGCCTCAGCTATGGCGGTCGCTAGCGCGTCAAACACCTCGCGCCGCGGGGTTTCCACTCGCTGCGTCAGCGTCCACTGTGTGTCGAGTGTGATGATGCGTGCCGTCGCCCCCAGATCCAAGATCTCCGGGCCCGGAGATTGGGCGCGGGGCGAAAGCCGCACCGGCACACCGTCCCGCCCACGGGCGCGGTCCAGCCGCCCCTGTTGGTTTCGCATGAGGGACAACGCCTCGTCCCCGTCCGTGTTCCCCCAATCGTGATTGCCTGGAAGGAAAATACCCCGAGCACCGAATGACCGTGCCAGAGGGCCGCTCAAGACAGAGATCTGGTTCCCGAGTCGAATCGAGTCCCGCGCATGGCTCCCATCCGACGGATCGTGGTACCCGCTCGGATAAACATTGTCGCCCAAAAACAGCACGATCACGACGGAATCTCTTGCGAGCGCCCCCGACCAGCCCTCCACGGCTTCAGTGAGGTGCCGGAGTACGGGGTTGCCGTTCCCGTCTACGCCACCGGCATCGCCGATCAGGAAGACAACCGATTCCACGCCTGCGGGGTCGGGGTCCATGGAGGGGGGGGCGCCGGCGGCCCCAGAGGCCGACACCTGACCGTAGAGAAGCGTGGGGACCAGGAGTGCCCACGAGGCGGTCCAGATTCTCAGCAGCATCAGAAGCGAATCCTGACCACGAGGGGCATCCCACTCCCGGCAGTGGGATTCGGCTCCGTCCCGGATGTGATATAGCCGACCGTTCCCCCGACGAGGAGGCCGACCGCTCCGCCGAGGACTGCTCCAGCCCAACGCCCCGAGGGATCGTCCCAGATATGGCCCCCGAGCGAACCGCCGATGCCTATACCGGTTGCCCAGCCCGCGATGCCCCACAACACGGTCCCACCGAGGTGGTCCTCGGCGAACGTGCCGATGGCCAACCCGGTCGCAAAACCCGCGATCATAGGTACCGCCGTACCGATGATCGCCTCTTCACGGGTATCCAGTGGGTCTCCCGCCCGAGCCCTGGCCGTGAGGAACGCTACGGCCAGCCATGACCCAGTAGCGGCTCCCAGTGCTCCACCTCCAAGGACGGACCAATCCTGTGAAACGGCCGTGACAGGTCTCGGAAGCTCCACTGTACAGAGCAGGACGAGGGTCAGGAGTAAGACTCGTCTCATCTCGTGTCCGTGAGCCTCCACAGATACCAGGTCGCAACGCTACAGAGCGGGCGCCAACACTCAGCCCTGTCACGTAGCGCCTCCGGAGACGGGCGCGCGCTCAAGCCATCCAGAATGCGAAGACCCTCCTGTACACCGAGGTCCCCGGTCGGAAGAACGTCTAGCCGTCCGAGCTTGAAGATGAGGAACATTTGGGCCGTCCATTCCCCGATTCCCCAAACGGTCGTGAGGCGACGCGTGACCTCGTCATCGTCGTGGCGTGCGATCCCGCGGAGGATGAGCTCGCCACTGAGTATTTTCTCTGCTAATTGGCGGATGGCCTTGGTCTTGTTACGGGACAGGCCAGCCTCACGAAGTACGTCCTCCGAAAGCGCCAACACGTGATCCGGCGTCGGAAAACGCGACCCGGTGCCGAGCCTCCGCACTCGCCCGTAGATTGTCGCCGCCGCCCTGGTAGCGAGCTGCTGATAGATGATGGACCGGGCCAGCACCTGAAAGTAGGGTCCGCGGTAGCTTCCGACAGGCAGGTCGGGAAAGGGAGGAAGTCTCCGCATGACCGCCCCCAGGGCGGGATCCCGACTCTCCAGGGCCGTGATCTGGGCAGTGCTCGGTTTCATCGCCAGAAGATCACCCCTTTCGGCGTCCGGTGCCAGAATGTATGGTAAACCGAATAAACCCCGAATATCGTTCCGATGAAGGAGCACAGGACGCTGCAGGAATGATTGCCAACCATCCACACCATTCGACGGGAACGGTGATGAGACTCCCGACATTTCGGGGGAGGGGTACGACCGTTAACCCCGCCGGTCGCTTCGAGCGCCTGACGGTGGAGCGCGACGCTTGGACTCTGCCGGAAGACCCTGCTCCGAAGACTGAGTTCTACCAGGACAGGACACGTTCGATCGTGGCCCACAACTCGATCCCTGACGTAGGGTTCGACGTGAGCGTGAACCCATACCGGGGCTGTGAGCACGGATGTGTATACTGCTACGCTCGTCCCACCCATGAGTACCTCGGACTGTCGGCCGATCTCGACTTCGAATCCAAGATCTTCGTGAAGCAGGCCGCGCCCGAGCTTCTGCG
>Ga0310121_10000800_pt1 | contig 33743 bp, 27 predicted proteins | sample CB27_Tmax_986_MG_FD_203504 | JGI IMG/M metagenome (GOLD analysis project Ga0310121, IMG submission 203504) | Marine microbial communities from Western Arctic Ocean, Canada - CB27_Tmax_986 | ecosystem: Environmental > Aquatic > Marine > Oceanic | place: Canada: Western Arctic Ocean | collected...
CAGCCCGCTCGGAGACTCGAATCATGGGTCCCCGCACTGAGGAACAAGGGTCGGATTCGGGTGGGGGCCGATGCAGACATCACGGTCTTCGACCCGGCGACCGTCATCGACCGGGCGACTTACCTGGACGGGTCGACCCCATCCGACGGAATCGAATACGTGATCGTGAACGGCGTGTTGGTGGTGGACGGAGGCGAAATCGTTGAGGACGTCAGGCCCGGGCGGGCTGTACGGGCCGGGACCTGAGTTCGCGAGCGACGTTGGGGGCCCTAATAGACCAAATGCAACTCCGTCTGTCGCCGCAGCACCCAGCGCATCTCACCCCCCGCGGTGACCTCCGCCTCCTCTTCTAGAGCCATGCGCACCCCCTGGCCGCCCCACTCGGGAACCGGAGTGGTCACTTGGAGCTCAGTGGAAAACCACATGCTCGGGATCACGAACGGGTCCCCCCGGCCCGGAATGCCGCTCTGGTTGTCCCACCGGCCGATCAATGGGCCTGCACCGTGGCCATGATCGCCGATCGGGTGCGTGTACATCGTCCCGTCCAGATCCTCGGAGCGCATCGTGCGCAGGACCGAAGCGAGAATGTCGTTTCCTGACCGGTCGACCCGGGTCTCCTCCATGAGGATGTCCTGCAGACGGTTCGCGTTGGCGAGGGCCCGCTGAAGGCCTTCTGGGGCCTCAGTTTCCCCTTCCAGAAGTACGTAGGCCATGTGTTGTGTATCGGTGGCCATCCCCAGAGCGACGATGCCGAAGTCGCAATGAAGGACGTCACCGCGCAAGATGACTGGCGCGAGCGAATCGCCCATCTCCACGCCCTGTCGCTGCACGGACACCGAGGGCTGGAACCAGGAACCCAGACCGAGATCGTGGACCCGCTGACGCATCCACCATACCACTTCCTCCGTGGTGGTCTTGCCCGGCTCGATGATCACGTCGGAGAAGGCCGTGCCGATGATCTCGTGCACGATCGCCTGCATGCGGCGGTACGTCGGCGTCATACCGGGGACGCGCATGGCCAGATAGTCGACAGCCAGTAGAGGTTTCCGAACCACCCGACCGGCCAACTCCGGCCCCAGGGCGCGTTCCATCTGCTCCCACTCACCCGCCGCCAGTCCATCCGCGAAGTTGATGTCGTGGGAGATGTTGACGGCAATCCGTCGGGGATTTCGGTCCGCGACCATGCGAGCGAACAGGTCCCACTGGTCCTGTCCCCACAGCTCTCCCGCTCGACCATCCGACGCCACCGTAGTGGCCCGCACAGCCTCGTAGACGCCGCCTTGCGAGGTGCCGCCCAACGCCAGGCGTTCCACGCCCTCCTGCTGTCCTCGGTCGTAAAAAATGTAGATGGTACGACGTCGGGCCGCGAAGGTGGTGGGCGAGACGAGAGCCTTGAACACCGGGTCCTCGTTGTACTCACGCATGGCTAACACCCACATGTCGACGCCGTGCTTCCGCATGAGAAGGGGTAGGTTGGTTTCCAGGCGCTCCGTCAACCAAGTCTGCTGGACTTTGGCCTGTTCTTGGAGTGTGCCGAAGGGGTGCGCGGAATCGTAGTCACGGGCTTGGGCCCGGAGTGGATTCGGCACGACCACGGTAACGAGTGCAAGAAGGACCCAGGCAAGGACGAAGCCTACGAGGGGGACGCGAGGACCGTAGTTATGTGAGGTATGCATGGGTACCGTCCTTGCTCGAGAACGTTTTCCAGTGACCGGGATCTCCTCCGAGCAACATGGCCGGGCGATGGGAGCCATCACAAGACTGCGCCAAGACCCACCTTGATTTCTGTTTGTGCTAGGCTGACGTTTTGTTCGCCCTGAACTTTGGTCCTCTACAGTCAGAGAACACTTGAAGAAGTCGCGCGACATCGAGCCCCGGCCTGGCTTCTTCATTCGCAGCGGGACGTTCTTCTTCCGCTACCGGGACGCGATTTCCCCGGCCGTCTTTCTGACGCTCCTGGTCGCGACCCGGCCACGGCAACCCTTCGGTAGCGAGTCTCTGGACATATGGCTCGACGCGCTCGGCTTGCTGCTCTCGGCCCTCGGCCAGACGCTGCGCATCGCGGTGATCGGTCTCGTGTACATCATTCGCGGAGGGAAGGGCCGCAAGGTATATGCGGAGGATCTGGTGACGGGCGGTCTGTTCGCCGTATCCCGCAATCCGCTCTACCTAGCCAACCTGATGATCTATTTCGGGCTCCTCGTGGTCTGGAACGGCCCAGCGATGTATTGGATCGGCGTACCGTTCTACCTGTTCCTATACACCTCTATCGTCGCGACCGAAGAAGCGTTCCTACGCACCAAGTTCGGCCCCTCCTACGAGGCGTACTGCCACGACGTTCCCCGTTGGATCCCTAATTTGGGACGTCTGCGACCGGCATTGGCCGGCCTCACGTTCGAAGGCCGGCGTGTCGTATTCAAGGAGTACGGAACGGTTGCGGCTCTGCTTCTCACGGCGAGCATGCTTCTCATAGCCGAGACCCTCTCCCTCTCGTCGTATACAGCGCACACGGATCGAATTCGCGGGCTTGCGGGCTTTATGGTCCTCGTGATCGCGGTCTGGGGAGGTACCCGCTGGCTAAAGCGGAGAGGTAGACGACGATCACGTACCTGAGGACTCTCCTTCGTCCATGATCTGACTCTGCCACAAGACAGACTCGCGATGGATGACCTCGAAGATCGCCTTCACATACTCTTCATCGAGGCCTTGAGCACCCGCACGGTCCATCCGATCCGCCAGGAGTGCCTTCCAGCGTGCGACTTGGAATGGCTTGACGTTCTTGGCACGCTTCCACTCGCCGATACGCTGAACGACGTTCGAGCGCTCCTCGAGCACACTGAGCAGCTGTTGGTCGACCTGATCAATGGCCTCTCGTAGCTCCTCGAGCGAGCGGTTCGCCGAAGCGTCGTCCGTACCCGACGTGCGCACGTGTGGTTGCCTAATGATCTCGCTGAGACGTTCGGGTGTGATCTGCTGAGCGGCGTCACTCCACGCCTGGTCGGGGTTGGGATGGGTCTCGATCATGAGTCCATCGATTCCGAAGTTCATCGCTCGCTGGAAGATCGATTGGATCAGATCACGGCTACCCGAGATGTGGCTGGGGTCGGTGATGATAGGCAGTTCGGGTATCGTTCGCCGCAGCTCGATCACGATGTCCCACATGGGCTGATTCCGATACAGCGATTTGCCCCCGACGGGGAACCCGCGATGGATCGTGCCCAGCGCCCTCACGCCCGCACCGTGGACGCGTTCGATTTCGACCATCCAAAGTGCTAGGTCCGGGCTCGTCGGGTTCTTGATGAGGACCGGCACGTCAGTCCCGCGGAGGGCGTTGGCCAGCTCCTGCACGGAAAAGGGATTTACGGTGGTGCGTGCCCCGATCCAGAGCAGGTCGATGTCGTGCTCGTGTGCTAATTCCACGTGGTGGGGCTGCGCGACCTCGGTGGCCGTCTTGAGACCGGATTCTGCGCCCGCTCGTTGGAGCCACGGCAGCGCTTTTTCGCCGATGCCCTCAAATGTGTTGGGCCGGGTCCGCGCCCTCCAGATTCCCGCCCGGAAGTAGTGGGCTCGCGTCCCAGACATCCGGTTCGCCGTCTCTAGAACTTGATCTTCGCTCTCCGCTGCGCACGGACCCGCGATTAGGAGTGGTGTGCGTTCTGATCCGGACCAACGGGCCATCGGAGTGCAATTTATGTCCATCGATTCCCTGAAAAGCGTCGGAAATCCTCTCGTAGGTGTTCGGGAGTGGGAGACTCTGGCGTGCCTTCTGACCCCCGCCTAATATATGCTCGTCCCGAACGAGCGCACCCCGAGTCGGTTGAAGAGCCCTGACTCTTTCCCTTGGGAGGTAGAGTGAAGGTAGGTCAGAATATCGAGACCCAACGCGCCGGTTGGACGTTTGACGGAAGTGTTGCCGACACGTTTGTGGACCACATTCGGCAGTCGGTGCCGATGTACGACGAGGGTCACGACCTGACGTGCCAGATCAGCGACCACTTCGTCCACGACGACAGTGTCTGCTACGAGATCGGCGCTTCTACGGGCCAGCTCCTCCGTAAGCTCGCGGAGCACCATTCGAGCAAGCCCACGGTGCGCTGGATCGGCATCGATCCGATCGCGCTGATGATCGAAAAGGCGCAGGAACATTGCTCCGGAATCGAGAACATTGAGCTGTTCGTCGATGATGCTACGACGTTCGAGTACGAGAAAGCCGATCTGATCGTCTCTTACTACTGCATCCAGTTCATTCATCCTAAGCACCGTCAGGAACTGATCAATCGGCTGTACGAGCGACTCAACTGGGGCGGAGCGCTGATTCTCTTCGAGAAGGTTCGGGGACCCGATGCACGGTTCCAAGACATCAGCGTGCAGTTGTACAGTGAATTCAAAGTCAGCCAGGGCTTCGATGCGGGCGAGATCCTCAGCAAGACCTCGAGCCTCAAGGGTGTGTTGGAGCCGTTTTCACGTGAGGGCAATCTGGGGCTCATGCGGCGGGCGGGCTTCACGGACATCGCCACGTTCATGAAGTACATTTGCTTCGAGGGGTTTGTCGCTATCAAGTAGAAGGCGACTCGAGTTCCCCCGGTCGCCGCAAGCGTGTAGGTTCCTCGCGGCTCGTCGTTGCCATTCCAAGAGGATCTGCTTCTGTTGCCCGACACGACGGTGCAAACCCAACAGCCGGCCAGTCCACTCCGCGTAATTGGGGGCGTGGTCTACTTCCTCACCTTGCTATATCTGTTCTTCTTCAGCATCGAGCTGATGAGCGCCGCCTTCAAGATGGGTGGCCGTGGATTCGCCGAGCAGTTGCTGAACACCGCCTCCGATCCGGTGGCGGGCCTGATCATCGGCTTCCTCGCGACGAGCCTGATCCAGAGCTCGTCGACCACGACGACGATCGTGGTCGGACTCGTCGCGTCGAACGCGCTTACGATCCAGCTCGCGATCCCCATCATCATGGGCGCGAACATCGGAACGACGACCACCAACACGATCGTGTCCGTCGCCCACGTGACGCGACCGGCCGAGTTTGAACGGGCCTTCGCGGCGTCGACGGTGCACGATTTCTTCAATGTCCTCGCCGCTCTGGCCATACTGCCAATCGAGATCTTCTTCCACCCTGTGGAGAAGATGGCGACGTTCCTTCAAGGGCTCTTCGCCGGAGTCGGCGGCATGAGCCTGGCCAGTCCGCTCAAGGCGGTGGTGACGCCGCCGTCGGACTTCATCACCGGTTTGCTGCCGTACGAGCTACCCCTGATCGCCATCGCGCTGGTCGTGCTCATCACGGTGCTTACCCGGCTCATGAAACTGATGCGCGGCGTATTCCTCGAGCGCATGGCGAGCCTGTTCGACCGGGTGTTGTTCCGTAACGACGCGACGAGCTTCGCTCTGGGGATGGTGACCACCGCGGCGGTTCAGAGCAGCTCTGCAACGACCTCGCTCGTGGTGCCGCTGGCCGGCACCGGTGTTCTGTCAACGAGGCAGATCTTTCCATACACGCTCGGTGCGAACATCGGAACGACAATCACCGCCTTGCTGGCATCGTTCTCCACGGGGAGCCCCGCTGCCGTGATTATCGGTCTCGCTCACCTGAGCTTCAACATCCTGGGCATTGCCCTCTTCTATCCTCTCCGCGCGATCCCCATCTGGTTGGCGGATCAGGTCGGAGTTCTGGCGGCCAGGACGAAGGCCAGTTCGGCTATGGTTATCGCTGTGTATGTCGTAATGCACATTATCCCCATTCTCTACCTCATTCTGTAAGCAGAAAAGGCAGCAAATCATGTGGAAGGAAATCGTCACGCTCTTCAGGTCACAGGGCCCTCTGCAGGAGGCCTACGACGAGGCCATCCTGATGCTTCGGGCCTCCCACGACATGTTCGATCACGCGGTCAAACAGCTCCACGCCGAAGGGGTGCTGGAGACCGACATCTACAAGCGTGATCAACAACTCAACAAGTACGAGCGAAGTGTTCGGCGGAAGATCGTCACTCATATGTCCGTGTCGGCCAAGCCGGACATCAACCTAGGACTGGTGCTCACCGCCATCGTCATCGACATCGAACGGATCGGCGACTACACCAAGAACATCGTGGAGCTGGCCGGTGCAGTCCCGGGGCCTTTCGACGGGCTAGAGCTCCACGGCGAGGTGGCTGAGATCGAGAAGAGCATGGGTCGGATGTTCGACGACATCGTGCCCGCCCTCGAGGGATCCGACGAGGCCAAGGCCAGGGGCATCATCGGGTCTCACACCATCATCGCATCCAAGGTGGACGAGCAGGTCCGTGCCCTGTGCGCGGGTGAGGCATTGTCGGGGCGGTCTGGGCATGCGGCCACCGTGGCACTTTATCTGCGGTATTTGAAACGGGTTAGCGCCCACCTCAAGAACGTGGCGACGAGCGTGGTGAATCCCTACCACCGCATCGGTTTCCGGGAGAAGGGGAAAGCTCGGGCGGCTCATCCCCCGGGCCTCCTATAGATCAGTCCGTCCTTCATCACGAACACGGTTCGCCTCAGGGCGTTGATGTCCCTGAGCGGATCCCCCTCCACGGCGATGACGTCTGCGAGCTTGCCCTCCGCGAGGTCTCCGACATCGGTCATGGGGATCGCCTCGGCAGCCCGGCTAGTGGCGCTGATGAGTGCGTCTTTCGTGGATTGCCCCGCCGCGACCCGGCGGTCGAACTCGATCGCGGTGTCGCCCGACCACACCCATCCCGAGTTGGCGTCCGTGCTGAACACGATTCTTACGCCCTTTTCCACCGCCTGACTGAAGACGTCGGTCCGCGGGGGTAGGAGTCGCGCGGTCCAACCGAGCTACTCCTCTGTGTAGCCGAAACGGTCGCCGTTTTCTAGGTAGTACTCGGAGAGGTAGAGGTTGGGTGTGTAGAACGTCTCCGATTTGATCATGAGGTCGAGGATCGCCTCGTCGATGAGGGCGCCATGCTCGATCGTGCGTGCCCCAGCCTCGATCGCCCTGCGCGCTGCCTCGGCGGCGTGGGCGTGCGCGGACACGGGAACGGCGGCCCCGGCGGCCTCGTCGACTGCCCACTCGAGTTGCTCCTGCGAATACGTCGGCGTTCCGCCGGCTCGGCTGCTTCGGCTCGCGAAGATCTTCACCCAATCGACACCGGCGTCGAGCCTCGTTCGGACGAAGGCACGGATCTCGTCCTCCGCGGCGGCGGTTGCCTCGCCCATGGTCCTATCCCCCTCCGCTGCCGCGATGTTGCCATCGGTCATCCCTTGGCCTGAAACGAGCAGGCGGGGACCCGGAACCCGACCGGAGGCGATCGCGTCCCGTAGCGTGACGTCGGCGAAGTTCGCGCTGCCGAGCGAGCGCACCGTGGTGAAGCCGCTGAGCAGGAGCGCCTCGGCCGTCTGGGCTCCCTGAATGCCGGTATCGGCGTCGCGATCCGGTTCGCTCGAAAAGGAGTTCGTGATGTGGACGTGCGCATCGATCAGGCCCGGCAGCAGCGTCACGTCGCCGACGGCGACGATGTCACTTCCCCTTATGTGTACGATGGCCGGTGAGATCGCCTCGCCCCGGCCGTCGAAGGCTCGGACCGCCCGGAGGACGATGTCTGTGGGAGCGTCTGTCTCGGCGGGAGTGCACATAGAGAGGAGTAATGTCCCATGGACGCCGAGCAAAATCCGTAGGTACTGTCGCGGTCGCGGAAATCGATGGTGGCCTCGCTGGCTCATGATGTACTCCATGAGGGTGGGTTGAGAGTCACATCAACATGTCGGCACTCGTTCGCTCAGCGCCACCGACCTTGCGAGCTTCATTCGACGGTGAACTTCGGTTGCCCCAGGTATCACTGCCCGTCGCTGGGATGTTGCTAAGGTGCCGATTGCCACGTAGCGTGGGCCCCCTAGCCTAGAGTCGGCCGGGGCGTCAGCGTGCGGACGGCTCGGACCGTGATTGAAGAAAACATCAACAGGTGCTGAGAGTCCGAGCAATGCGCGGATCCTGGTTAGGGGTACTCGTCGCAGTCCTTGCGCCCGGTGCCGTCACCGAAGGAGGTACCGTTGATGCCCGATCCATGCCGGGGTAACGGACGGTCCGTTCGCGGCCTCGTTCTTGCCCGTCGTTCCTGCTTTTGGGTGATCGCCATCGCCTCGATCATGAGCGGCCCAGGCGAGGCGACTGGCCAGGGCCTGCTCATCGAGGACGTCACTCTCATCGACGGCACCGGGCGGCCACCCATCGTGGGCGCATACATTCTTGTGGAGGGCGACCGCATCAGGACCATCTCCCGTGACCCGCTCGACGCGCCCGCCGGTGTCACGCGTATCGACGGGCGGGGGCGCTATTTGATTCCCGGTCTCATGGACATGCACATCCACCTGTCGGGTGGGCGGGGCAGGGAAGGTCCGAACGAAGAGGCGGGAATGCGGGCGCTCCATGGCTTCCTGTACAGCGGGTTCACCAGTGTCTTCGATGCCGGAAACAACCCCGACTACATCTTCGGGCTCCGTGAACGGGAGCGGGCTGATGAGATTGTGGCGCCGAGGGTCTTTGCCACGGGTGGTGTGGTCACGGCTCCGGGCGGGCACGGCGGCGGTCGAGGTGCGGCCCTGATCGAGAGCTGGCCGCGTGATCGAGGGAGGCTGGAAGAGCACCTCTCCCGCTCTCCCGACATGGTCAAGCTGACTTTCGATGAGCACGGCTGGGGCACGCGGCCGCTCATTCCTCTTCTGTCCCCCGAGCTGATGGCCGAAGCTGGGCGCTTTTACAACGAGAACGGGGTTCGGACCACCGTCCACATCTCCCACGAGTTCCGTGCGCGCCAGGCCATCACCGCCGGGATCAACACGCTGGCCCACCCCATCATCCAGGGGCCGGTGAGCGAGGGCTTCGTGAAGCTCATGGCTTCCACCAAGACGCCCATGGTCTCCACCCTCACCATCGGAGAAGGGTACAGCCGCTTGGTAGAGCACCCTGAGTTTCTCGACCGCCCCATCTACCGGGCCGTCTATGAACCAGCGGACATCGAGCGGCTCAAGACCACGGTGCGGGACGAGTACGCAGCGAGGGCTTGGACCACCTGGATGAAAGTCATGACGCCGGTGGCCCAGGAGAACCTCCGTCTGATCCAGGCCGGCGGCGGTGTGATCGTGCTGGGGTCTGATCAGTCCACGGGACCCGCCTCGCATCGGGAACTGGAGCTCATGGTAGAGGGTGGGATCCCCGCGCTCGAGGCCATCCGCATCGGGACTCTGAACGCCGCTATCTTCTTGGGGAAGGAGCGGGATATGGGCTCCGTAGAGGAGGGGAAGCTGGCCGATTTGGTGTTACTGTCCGCTGATCCGTTGGCCGACATCGCCAACGCTCAGGAGATCGAGATGGTCATCAAGGGCGGGCGTATCATCGACCGGGACAGACTAAATTTGCCCGTGAATCGGTAAGGACCAGCGACGACCCTTGAGTCCTCCGTCCTCGCGACGTAGCGTGCTTCATCCTGGTGGTGAAGTAAAACGCCGGTCTCTTCTTTAGGGAGGACTCATCATGGGGTCCAAGTCCGCATGCTCGAGCGATCATGTTCTATGGCCTGGGGCTCTGGCTCTGGCTGTACTTGTTGCACTGACTTTGCCCGGCGACGGGCTCGCGGCACAGCAAGGAGGGCAGGGACAGAACGACCAGACGGTCACGTTCTCCAGGGACGTTGCCCCGATCGTGCAGCAGAACTGTCAGGTTTGCCACCGACCGGGCTCGGTCGCGCCGTTTTCGCTTCTCACCTATGAAACGGCTAGGCCTTTTGCGCCGCTGATCAAACAAAAAGTGGCCGCCAGGGAAATGCCTCCTTATCACCTCGATACAGGCGTCGGGATCCAGGACATCAAGAATGATTGGAGGCTGAGCGACGCGGACATCGAGACCCTCGTAGCGTGGGTCGACGCGGGTGCGCCCGAGGGCGACCCGGCGGACCTGCCGCCCGCGATTGAATGGCCGGACTATCAGAAGTGGCAGCTCGAGGACGTCCTTGGCCCGCCGGATCACATCATCAAATCGAAGCCCTTCGACGTAGTCGGCGCGGGCGGTGACACGTGGTGGCGCCCGAGAGTGCCCACTGGACTCACCGAAGAAAAGTCGATTCGGGCCTTCGAGACCCGGCCCTCCTTCCCCGCAGGGCGTCAGGTCGTGCATCACGCCATCCCAAGGCTTCTGAGGCTGAACGATGAGGGTGAGTATGAGCGCTTCGGGAACCTCTCGGAGTATGCGATGGGCAAGGTCGGCGAGATCGTCCCCGCGGATGCGAGTCGCATCCTGAGGCCGAACGACATGATCGAGTGGGACGCCCACTACTACCCGATGGGTTATGACGTCCCGGGTGATCAGATCGAGCTCGGCGTCTGGTTCCACCCCGACGGCTACGAGGCGGAGTTCGAGCAGGATCTGAAACTCTACACCCTGCGAGGTGACATCGCCCTGCCGCCCCAGGGGACCGCCATGACGCAGGGCTTCCATCGCTGGGACCATCCGGTTCGCATCGACAGCTTTCAGCCCCACGGACACGTGCATCTGCACGCGATGTCGATCCAGGCGATCTATCCGGACGGCAGGACGGAGCTCATCAACATGGTGACCGGCTTCGATGCGAGGTGGCACCACAGCTACCTCTACGAGGACGACGCGGCGCCGCTGCTGCCTGCGGGCACGGTCGTGATTCTCACCGGGTGGTACGACAACACGGTAGAAAAATCGACGACGCCTGACCCGGAGGTCTGGTACGCCCGGGGCAGCCGCACGATGGACGAGATGTCGCACGCCTGGCTCGCCGTCACTCACTTGGATCAACCGGGCTACGAGCGTCTGGTCGCCGAAAGGGCAGAGAAGGCGAAGCTGGTCAGCGACGGGGGGAACTGATCCGAGAAAGAACCATGGGCCGTCGTCTCGTTCGCAGCAGCCTGCTCGCGCTGCCCTGCGGGTTGGCCGTTGCACTTATTGTGTCGACTGCGGCTCCCCTCGTGGCACAGCGGGCGCAGAGGCTTCCGCTGGCGCCGACCATGCCCAAGGGTGAGCCGGTCGCTCCGTTTTTCGAGGGCTGGTTCGCGGACCCGGACGGCACCTTCACCTTCTCGTTCGGCTACTTCAATCTGAACACCGAGCAGATCGTCGATATTCCCATCGGACCGAACAACTTTATCGAGCCTGCCGAATTCAACGGCAACCAGCCCACACACTTCCCGGTCCGACCGCGTCGAGACAGGGGTGTCTTCTCCATCACGGTTCCGGCGTCGTACGCCGACGGGCGGCAGCGGGTCGTATGGACGATCACGATCAACGGGGTCACCAACTCGGTCCCGGCGAGAGTCGGCGTCAGCGCGCTCCAGCTCGATTACGGCGCAAAGGCGATGGGCTCCGTGCCGCCGTTGGTCAGGTTCGTGCCCGATGGTGAAGAGGGTCAGTACATCCAGGGCGTGTGGTCCGAGCCGCGCACGGCGACGGCTGGGATTCCGATGGCCCTGACGGTGTGGGCGTCGGAGGTTTCGGAGCGGGCTCTGGACGACGTCATCAACCGAGCCGGTGTAGCCCTGGAGCTCACGTGGTCCAAGCATCAGGGCCCCGCCGCCGGCGTCGTGTTCGATCCCCGGCAGATCACGATTGAGGAGGGCACGGGCGAGGTCACGACCACGGCGACGTTCAGCGCGCCCGGCGACTACGTGCTTCGTGTCCGAGTGGACAACTGGGATGCCAACGACAGCTCCGGCGGCGACCAGTGCTGCTGGACGAACGGGTACGTGCCGGTGACGGTTGCTCCGAGAGAAGGGGCGTCGGACCGAGACTGAGGTCGACCCGGTGCAAGGCCGGCGGCGCGGCGTTTCGGCGCGCGCAGCTACACCCCACTATGTTCAGCCTTCCATCTAACCCTGAGGAGCGAACCCGTTGAAGCTATTCCGTAAACCGACCCTGACGAGCCTGGCCAAAACGTGCGGCTGAGCAGCGAAGCTGAGCCCGGTCGGGCTCGACGAGTTGCTGCAGACCCTTCCAGCGAGTACGGACGCCAACCTGCTGGTCGGTTTCGAAACCAGCGATGACGCGGCGGTCTACCGCCTCAATGATGAGGTGGCGATGGTGATGACCGCCGACTTCATCACGCCGCCGGTCGACGATCCGTTCGTGTTCGGGCAGATTGCGGCCGCTAACGCGTTGAGTGACGTGTTCGCGATGGGCGCTCGGCCGGTAACCTGTCTCAGCCTGGTCGGGTTTCCCTCGGACAAGCTCGAGGCGGAGGTCCTGCATCGAATGGTCGCCGGCGCGGTCGAGCGTATCTCCGCAGCCGGCGCCGTGTTGGGAGGCGGACACACCACGGAGGACGACGAACCCAAGATGGGACTGTCGGTCACCGGCTTGGTGCATCCCGACAGGATCTGGCGTAACGTGGGGGCCCTCCCGGGCGACGACCTCATTCTTACCAAGCCGATCGGGAGCGGCGTGCTGTTTAATGCGAACATCAGGAAGCTGGTCCCGGACAGTGCGATGGCGGAGTGCGTGGCGACGCTCATCGAGCTCAACCGGGCGGCGGCCGAGACCCTGTCGCGATTCGAGGTGCACGCCGCTACCGATGTCACCGGTTTCGGCCTCGCGGGCCACGGCTTCGAGGTGGCCTCAGCCTCCGACGTCACACTCGCCATCGAGATCGACCAGGTTCCGATCCTGCCGAGCGCCCTGGACACGTATGAGCGTGGAGTCACGACCGGCGTCAACGAGGTCAACGGCGAGCGTGTGTGGGCGCATGTACGCTTCGAGCGAGAGCTCCCGGCTTGGCACCGGGAGATCTTCGTCGACCCACAGACCAGCGGGGGGCTGCTGGTCGCGCTGCCGTCGTCGGTGAGCGACCAGGCCCTCACCGCCCTCCATGAAGCCGGAGTGACCGCCGCCTGTCGTATCGGCCGGGTGGGCGAACCCGAAGGCCAAACCAGGCTGGTGTTCGAGTGAGCGTGTCGACGAAGCAGCTGCAGGGTTGGATCGAGGATGCTCGTGCACGAACGTTCTCGATGGTGGACGATCTCGACGACAACCAGATGTCGGTTCCTTATCTGCCTACCGTCAATCCGTTCCTGTGGGAGCTCGGCCACGGTATATGGTTCCAGGAGTTCTGGGTGCTGCGTCATGCGCTCGGCGGGGAGCCCCTGATCGCTGATCCTGATCACCTGTACGACTCCACCCATGTCGGACATGAGATGCGCTGGCATCTGAAGATGCCGGGACGAGCGGAGGTCATGGACTATGGGCAGCGAGTGCGGGATGCCGTCTTGGAGAGACTCGCCGAGGGTGACCCCAGTCCCGAACTACGCTACTTCCTGCTCCTGTCCGTGTTCCACGAGGACATGCACCAGGAGGCGTTCTGCTACATGCGTCAGACGCTCGGCTACGCGCCACCGAGCTGGCTCCGCCCGGCGCAGACGGGAGCGGAGCAGACACCGACAAACGGCGACGTGCGGATCCCGGGAGGCCAGGTCGACATCGGAGCGAGCAAAGGCGAGTCGTTCGTGTTCGACAACGAAAAGTGGGCACACCCTGTCGACATCGAGGCGTTCCATATTGCCCGCACGCCGGTGACCCAAGCTCAGTTCCTGGAGTTCGTCGCGGACGGCGGCTATCGACGGTCCGAGCTGTGGAGTGATCGGGGCTGGCGCTGGCGCCAGGCCTCGGGAGCCGAGTGCCCGGTCTACTGGCGATCGCACGACGACGGGTGGCAGCGGCGTGTCTTCGACACGTGGCGGGAGCTCGAGGAGAACGTGCCCGTGGTCCACGTCAACTGGTATGAGGCGGACGCGTGGTGCCGCTGGGCGGGACGGCGCCTGCCGACGGAACCCGAGTGGGAAGTCGCAGCGTTGGCCGAGGTCGAGGGAGACACGTTGACCGGCACCCGGCGCCGGTACCCCTGGGCTGACTCTCCCGAGCCGAGCTCCGAGAGAGCCAACCTCGATGGTGACGGCGGCGGTCCGTTGCCGATCACATCAGCCGCCGCGGGTGACACGCCGGCCGGCTGCCGGCAGATGCTGGGCAACGTCTGGGAGTGGACTGCTAGCGATTTCCTGCCCTACCCAGGCTTCGTTGTCGATCCCTACGAGCAGTACTCGAAGCCGTGGTTCGGCTGTCGCAAGGTGTTGCGTGGCGGTTGCTGGATGACCCGAGCCCGCATGCTGAGCCCAACCTGGCGCAACTACTTCACTCCCAATCGACGCGACGTATTCGCGGGCTTTCGCACCTGCGCGATCGAGCGTTGAAGATCAGCCTCGTCACCCCGGCTCGGGTGACGGCGCTTGGCGGAAACCGGACGACGGCGGTGCGCTGGCAGCGCCTGTTGAGGGGGCTGGGGCACTCGGTCGATCTGGTTCAGACCTGGCGGGATGACGAGGCCGACGTCTTGATCGGTCTCCACGCACGAAAGAGTTTCGACTCGATCCGGCGATTCCACGAGGTGCGGGAGGGGGCGCCGCTGATCGTCGCCTTGGCCGGAACCGATCTTTATCGCGACCTCGACCAAGGCGACGAAGTGCAGCGCGCCGTCGAGCTGGCGACCTGCGTGGTGGCCCTGCAACCGGCAGCGCTCGAGCGCTTGCCCGCGGCAGTGCACGACAAAGTTCACGTCATCCTACAGTCGGCCGAGCCCGCACCCTCGCCCCAGAAGAGTTTGTCGGACCGGTTCGAGGTCTCCGTGCTGTCCCACCTCCGGGAGATCAAGGATCCACTGCTGGCCGCTTATGCGACACGGCGCCTGCCGGCGACTTCGCGCATCGTCGTGGAGCACGCCGGTGCAGCGCTCGACGAGGAGCTCGGCGGGCGAGCACGGAAGGAGAGCGAGACCAACCCGCGCTACCGATGGCTAGGGCCGCTATCGTTCGACCGAGCCCGTGAGCTGCTTTCCAGATCCCGTCTAATGGTACTCAGCTCGCGTGACGAGGGCGGTGCTAACGTGGTCTCCGAAGCCATCGTCGCCGGAGTGCCGGTGCTGTCGACCGACATCCCTGGATCCAGGGGACTGCTTGGGGACGACTACCCCGGCTACTATCCGGTCGGCGACGACAAGGCCCTCGCGAGCCTGCTGCTACAAGCCGAGTCCGAGCCCTCCTACCTGGCGAAGCTCGAGGATCACTGTGTGCGGTTGCGGCCAAATTTTACTCCGGAAGGAGAACGGGAGGCGTGGCGAGAGCTTCTGGACAGCGCTTGGGGTTGAGAACTATCGGCTTATGATATATCCTACCTTCCGAAGTATCAGATCATGATATTTACACTTTGGGGAGGTTGCATGGCCACGCGGAGAGAAGCTCTTTCAAGGTCGGCTTTTTTGGTCTTGCTTTCACTCGCGGATCGAGCGAGACACGGACTCGGAATCATGGATGAGGTCGAGGCTCGCACCTCCGGTGAGGTTCGCCTGGGTCCAGGCACTCTCTACGGGACGCTCAAGCGGCTCGAGGAGGAGGGCTTGATCTCCGAGACAGATGATCGGCCCGACCTGGATGACGATCCTCGACGCCGGTACTACGGCGTGACAGCAACCGGTGCCGCAGCTCTTACAGATGAAGCGGAGCACCTGCGTGCGCTCGTCGCGATCGCAGAAGGCAAGAACATCCTGAAGGTTCGATGATGAACGGCCAGGTATCGTGGGGCCAGCGGAGCAGTCGTCTCCTCGCTCGCGGGTTGTTGCTTCTCTACCCCCGGGCGGTCTGCGTAGATGCGGCTATGGGCGTGGCCAGAACGGCCAGGCAGAACATCCCGAGCCCTGCCAAAATGTGGACGCGCCCAGCATCGATCATGGATGACTCCGACTGACGGAAAGAGCCCTTCTGAGGAACGCCAATATGAGGCGTTCACAGGCTCGTGGCGAGGACGGGCATGGGTGAACCGTCACGGAGCTCCGGCACGCGGTGGGGAGCGAAAGGACTACGAGCGCGACGACCGGCGGAGGAGGGAACCGCACCAGAGGAGATCGACGACAATGGCGTGACAGGGCCGACCTTCGGGCCGCGGGCCGCACGACGCAAGAGCGGACGCCCTTCGGCGTGTCCGTGAGCGCAGGAAACATTTGTCTTGCTTCTCGGTGTCCCTGCTGCAAAACGTGAAGTATGCGATCAAGTGCCTCCTTAGGGTTCCTGTGAGGATATGATGAACGAGCGATCTGCCACCGGAACGATTCTGTTCGAGGTGGCCCTACTGACCGTTATCGTGATCCTTGTCGACGAGACGCTGGTCCGTGGCGCGCTGGCCTTCATCCCGGCCTTGCTCCTGGCCCAACGGGCGATGGGTGCCCGCGGCAGAACGGAACTCGGCGCATGGTCACCGGCCAACGATCGGCGAATGGATGAGCACGTCCGTAGACACATCACGAAGCTGCTCGATCATTTTCGGGACTTCTACGCCATGTGTCATCTCGTAGGCTCGGGCGGGATCAACTCCGACGAGGCCCTCTTGCGGGCGAACAATCTCGAGAAGGAGTTGAACCGACTCTTAGACGAGGTCACGAGCGGAGCTCGTTCAGAGGCGGGCATAGCTCCCACGGAGGTGGGCATCGCACGCGCTGAGGTTGCCGTGCCCTAGCGAGGCCTGAGCCCAGCCCGTGTTCTCCTCGGGCACCCCAGCCCCTAAGTTGCCACGTCCCTTCGTTCCACGTGCACAAAGGCTGGGCCATGTTTACCCAACGACTCTCCCTGTCCATGGCGGCGCCGTTATGCGTCGGCACCCTTCTGCTGGTGGCCCCGCCGGCCCTCACCGCCCAGGAGGTCCAATCCGGGCCTGTGGTCCTCGATTCAGCGTTTCTCGCCGGCTATTCGTGGCGTAACCTTGGCCCGGATCGGGGAGGTCGGTCCATCGCTGTGACCGGCGTGATAGGTCGTCCGGACGAGGGGTACTTTGGGGCCGTGGGCGGTGGCCTCTGGAAGACGACCGACGGCGGCGATAATTGGGCCTCCGTGACCGATTTCCAGATCACGTCCGCATCGGTCGGCGCGGTGGCTGTAAGCGAGACCAACCCGGACCTGGTCTTTATCGGAACGGGCGAGACCTGTATTCGGGGCAACATCATGCCGGGCGACGGCGTATATCGGAGCCGGGACGCCGGCGGGACGTGGGAGCATGTGGGCTTCGGACAGTCCCACGGGATCTCCAAGATCCGCATCCATCCGACTAATCCCGACATCGTCTACGTCGCTTCCTTCGGCAAGTACAGCGCACCCAGCGAGGAGCGAGGTGTCTTTAAGAGCACGGACGGCGGGGATTCCTGGCGCCGCGTCCTGTACAGGAACGATGAGACGGGCGCTATCGATATCGTCATCGATCGCAACAACCCGGATGTGCTGTACGCATCGCTGTGGGAGGCGTACCGGAAGGAATATCAGATGTCCTCCGGCGGCCCCGGCAGCGGGATGTTCAAGAGCACCGACGCCGGTGAGACGTGGACGGAGATCACCCGGAACCCCGGGATGCCCCAGGAGGGGCTGGTGGGCCGCATCGGCTTGGCGGTGTCCACTGCAAACTCGGACCGTGTGTACTCCCTATTCGAGAACGACGACGGTGGGCTTTTCCGGAGCGACGACGCGGGTGCCACCTGGGAGTTGGTCAACGACAACCGAGCCATCCGACAACGCGCCTTCTACTACACCCACGTCTTCGCCGATCACCAGGACGAGGACGTGGTCTACATGCAGAACACGTCGCTCTTCCGCTCGACGGACGGCGGGGAGACCTACGAGACCATCAACAATGGGACCCACGGCGACTTCCACGACTTCTGGATCGACCCGGACGATCCGTCTCATCTGTTGGTGGGGAACGATGGCGGTGGGGCTGTGAGTACCAACAGCGGGGACGACTGGACCGACCAGGAGTTCTCCACCTCGCAGTTCTACCACGCCGTCACCACGGCCCATGTCCCATTCCACGTGTGCGGCTCCCAGCAGGACAACAGCACGCTGTGCCTTCCTTCGGACTGGAACGCCGGTGATTTCGATTTCGGGCGGGCCGACCTAGAGGGAAGCATCACGGAGGGATCCATGGACGTGGCGTACCGTGCGGGCGGTGGCGAGCCGGGATACATCGCGCCGGACCCGACGGACCTCAACATCTTCTACTCGGGCACGAACAACGGGCGCTATGTCGATAAGTTCAACCGTACCCTCGGCACGTCCCGCGAGGTGAACCCGTATCCGTGGTTCTACTCGGGGGAGCCGGCTGCCGCTCTCGTGGAGCGCTGGCAGTGGACCTTCCCGATTCTATTTTCGCCCCTGGATCCGAACACGCTGTATACGTCGTCGCAGCGCCTCTGGCGGACCACCGACGGTGGGCGGAGTTGGGACCGTTTGAGCGACGATCTGACCCGAGCCGATCCCATGACGCTGCAACACTCGGGTGGGCCCATCACGGGCGACATGAATGGGCCTGAGGTCTACGCGACCATCTTTGCGGTCGGCCCAGGCAAGGTGGACATCGACGTCATCTGGACGGGGTCCGACGACGGACTGGTCCACGTGACCGGCAATGGTGGTGCGACCTGGACGAACGTCACGCCGACCGGGATGCCCGACTTCGGCCGCGTGAGCCAGATCGATGCGTCGCCTTTTGACGCCGCCGGGGCCTACGTGTCCGTGCGCCGGCCTCTGCTGGACGACTTCGCGCCGTACATCTGGAAGACCGATGACTATGGCCAGACGTGGATGAAGATCGTGGACGGGATCCGTCCAGACGCATACGTGCATGCTGTGCGTGCGGACCCGAACCGCGAAGGACTGCTGTACGCGGGTACGCAGCACGGCGTCTACATCTCGTACGACGACGGTGGGCACTGGCAGGAGTTCAACCCGAACCTGCCAGACATCCCCGTTGTCGATGTCATCGCAGAACACGATGAGCTTGTCATCGGGACCCACGGGAGGGGGTTTTGGGTGCTCGACAATGCCGGTCCCCTGAGGCAGGCTACGCCGAACTTGACCTCGGAGCGGCTGACGCTGTTCGAGCCGGCCGTCACGTACCGCTCGGCGAATGGCGCGACGCTGAGTTGGTGGTTCGCCGACACGCCTGAGAACGCGATGCTGGAAGTCCTGGACGCGAGCGGTGAAGTCGTGCGGACCTACGAACCTGCGGAGGAGCCCGCCGACACGACGGAGGAAAGAGACCGATGGGCCAGCCCGACGATGCCTGTCGAGCCAGGCCTGAACGTCGTGCAGTGGAATCTCCAGACCATTCCGGCGGCGACGTTCCCTGGCATGATCCTATGGGGCGTTCGGACCATGGCCCCCGTCGTGCCTCCGGGACAGTACACGGTCCGTCTCACGGCCGACGGCCAGACCCGGACCGCACCGCTGACGGTCGAGCGAAACCCTTGGATCACCGACGTCACCGACGCGGACCTGCAAGCGCAGTACCAGTTCGGCCGTCGCATTCGGGAAAAAGTGAACGAGGCCAACGCTGCGGTCATCGCCATCCGGCGAGTGAAGGCACAGCTCGAGGATCGATTGGAGGAGTCCGACGACGCGCGCCTGGCGGAGGTGGGCGAGGTGCTCACGACCAACGCCTCCGAGGTGGAAGCGAACGTCTACCAAGTGCGCAACCGGAGTGGGCAGGACCCCCTGAACTTCCCCATCAAGGTGAACAACCGACTCGCGAACCTACTGTCCATGTCCGAGCGCGGTGATGGGCGACCCATGAACAACATGGAGGAGATCTTCCAGATCATGGTGGATGAGCTGCGGGGCTATACGGACCGCTTGGAAGAGGTTTGGACCACGGACTTGGAGGCGGTTAATCGGGAGTTGGAGCGTCTAGGACTGGAGCGATTGGATCCGCTGGACGAGAGGACGCCGCTTATTTCGCAGTAGCGAGCTGCCTGCCGCGTCGTACCCCATCAGGAGATCCACCCATGCCTCTGAGTGAATCCGTCCCATTGAGCCCGACCCGGCGTGCGACTCGCCGGGAATTCCTCGGTACCGGAGCGGCCGCCGGTCTAGCGGGTGTCCTCGGCACGACGGGTTGCGCCGACCACGAGAGGGAATCGGCCTCGGCCCTCGGATACGGCGGGCACGCGAACACCGCCGCGGGCCTCGAGGACAACATCTACACCCGTCTCCTGGGAGTACGCCCCCACATCGGCGCGCATGAACACATCACCACCATGGGCGGATCGAGGATGCCTCCCGAGGTCCTCCAGGCCATGGTGGAGGCGAACGAATATTTCGTGGATATGCACGAGCTGATCGAGGCAGCCGGAGCTCGGGTGGCCGAACTGATGGGGGCGGAGGCCGCAATCGTCACGTCCGGTGGCTCTGCCTCGCTGCTTCTGGGTGCTGCCGCGTGTCTCACGGGGTCCGATCGCGACCGGATGCGGGCCCTGCCTGCTGTTACTTGGGATCCGAGCGTATGTCTGATTCAGACGGCGCACCGCTTCAGCTACGATCACGCGTATCGAGCCGCGGGCATGACCAACGTCTACGTGGATACGCGCGAAGCATTCCTCGACCGGATCGACGATACCGTGGCGATGCTCCCGGCGATCTCCGCTGTGGAACGTGGATTTCCCATCGCGCCCCCCAGACCGACCGGTCGCACCACGCCCACGCCCGACACGGTGATCCTACCCGACGAGATGATCCGAATAGGACGGGAGGCCGGCGTGCCCGTGATGATCGACATGGCTTCAGACCTGCCCCCGTGGGACAACCTGCAACGCTACATCGCTCTCGGCGCCGATCTCGTAGTCATCAGCGGGGGCAAGGGAATGCTCGGCCCTCAGTCCACGGGAATTCTGGCTGGTCGGCGTGATCTCATCGAGGCCGCGCGTCTGCAGAACGCTCCCAACGACTATATCGGAAGGGGCCTGAAGGTGGGCAAGGAAGAGATCATCGCGCTGATCGTGGCCCTGGAGCGTGCCGTCGCCATCGACCAGGAAGCCGAGGTCGCAGGCTGGAACGAGCGGGCCCGGTGGGTCTCGCAGCAACTCCAGGACGTCCCGGGGGTCGAGGCCCGCTGGGAGATGAACAATAGCGGGTACGCCGACGTGGATCTGTCTTGGGATGAATCGGTGATTCCGATGGACGTTGCTGAGTTCAAGCGCAGGCTCCGCGAGGGGTCGCCTAGGATCGTGTACGACGGCACTACGGTCAGGACACGACAGCTCCGGACGGGGGAGGAGCGTCTCGTGGTGCAGAGGCTCCGCGAGGTGTTCGCCGGGGCCCAGTAGGATTAGACTGAACGCCGGCCTTCGGTCACGAGACCCGTCGGGCCGGCTGCCGCGACTCATTCGATGGAGAACCATTATGCGAGCTGGAATCCTCTGCGTCCTATCGGCCCTGACCGTCATCGTCATCCCCGCCGCAGCGCAGGACGCGCGCCGGCCCATGACCGTGGACGACGCGATGGACATGGTGCAGGTCGGCAGCCCCCTCATGTCACCCGACGGGAGTTGGGTGCTCTATTCCCAGCGTAAGCTCAATTGGGACGACAACGAGTACGAGACCGAATACTGGCGGGTGCCCGCCGACGGCGGCGAGGCGTTCCGTTACATCGGCGAAGATGGGGGGAGCTCGTTCCAGTTCTCACCGGATGGGGCCTACCTCACATTCCGTCGGCCCGTGGGTGGCGGATCATCGGGCGGCGGGTCCGGGGGTAGCGAATCCGGAGCTGGCGCCGGAGGCAACAGTCGCCTCCAACAGATCTTCCTCATGCGCACCGTCGGGGGCGAGGCCGTGCAGCTCACCAAGCACGAGACCAGCGTCGCCCAGTACCGTTGGGCGAAGGATGGCTCCGCCATCTTCTTCGCGGCCCCCGATAAGAAGCCGGAGGACGTCGAAGAGGAGGAGAAGAAAGGCGCCGACGCCATCTTCGTCGATGAGGGGCCCAATGGGCAGACTGCGAGCAATTGGAGCAACCTCTGGGTCTTCGACATGGCGACCAAGGAGGAGCGTCAGATTACCCATGAAGAGCTCATCATCGGCAGTTGGGATATTTCCGCTGACGGCCGACGCCTCGCGCTTACCGCCCGCACGCAGAATCGGCGAAACGACTCGTACCTGAACGAGATCTATTTTGCCGATGTGGGCACGGGCCAGCTCACGAAGCTGAGTGACAATCGAGCGCCCGAGGGTGGGCTCGTGTGGGCCCCGGACGGCTCCAGCATCCTGTTTACGGCGGCCGACGATCAGGAATGGATGAATCGCAACACCAAGCTGTGGTTGCTCGACCCCTCGTCCGGGAATCATCGGCTGTTGTCCGCGGCCTTCGAGGGCACCCCGAGGAACCCGACGTGGAGCACGGACTCGAAGACCATCTACTTCAGCGGGCAGCAGGGCACGAATTCGAATCTGTTCGCGGTCGATGTCGCGTCCGGCGATGTGTCGCAGCTCACGGACGTGGAGGGGACTCTACAGGTGGCTTCCTACTCCGCCGACCGCTTAACCTATGTGTACTCGTTCACGGACTACCGCACACCATCGGATCTGTGGGTCGGGGGCGGCTCGGAGGCGGTTCGGCTCACCAAAGCGAACCCGCAGGTCGAAGAGTGGCAGCTCGCCGACATGTGCGTCATCGACTGGAAGAGTAAAGACGACTTCACCATCGAGGGCCTGTTCCACCTACCCGCTGGATACGAGGAAGGCGACCGCGTGCCTCTCGTCCTCAACATCCATGGAGGACCCGCGGGATCGTTCTCCAATAGCTGGAGGCCGAGCTATCACATTTATGCAGGCCTCGGGTACGCGTCGCTCTCTCCCAACGTGCGGGGGAGCAGCGGTTACACGGACCACCTTCGCGAGGGCAATACGTTCGCTCAGGGTGACGGCATCGGGTTCGGCGACTACTGGGATCTGATGAACGGTGTCGATCAGCTCATCGAGAGCGGCGTCGTGGATCCTGACCGGATGGGCGTGAAGGGATGGAGCTACGGCGGCATTCTCGGTGGGTGGACCATTACGCAGACTGAGCGCTTCAAAGCGGCATCGATCGGCGCGGGCGTCTACGACTGGACGTCCGAGTACGGGCCGGGCTTCAACAACGACGTACGTCTCTGGCACATCGGCGGCACGCCCTGGGACAACGCGGAGGCGTGGCGCAACCAGAGCGCACTCACCCATGTGGCGAACATCTCTACGGCCACGCTGCTCATCCACGGGATGAACGACCGGACAGATACGGAGCAGCAGAGCATGATGTTCTTTACGGCGATCAAGGACATCGGTAGGGCGCCAGTGCGCTACATGAAGTTCCCCCGTGAGCCGCACGGCTTCCGCGAGCCGAGGCATCAGCGTACGCGGGATATCGAGGAGCTACGCTGGATGCAGAAATACGTCCTGGATATCGAGTGGACGCCCTGGGAGCGTCCTGAAAAGGACGACGAGAAGAAAGACGCGAAGATCACCGACGGAGAGTCGGGCTCTCCATGACATGAAGCGCGTGACCTTGCTCGATACCGCAGCGATGCCGGGCGGTGGCGAGCTCGCTCTCTACCAGCACGGCCAGGACTTCATTATCAAGGTCCCGGGCGGCCAGGATCTGATGAGTACGCGAACCTACGGGTCCGCGGAGGCGCTGGCTGAGATCGCGTGTGCGGAGTTGGCCGGTCGAGAGCGGCCCCGTGTGCTGATCGGCGGCCTTGGCGTGGGCTTCACCCTGGCTTCGGCGCTACATCATCTCGGGCAGGACGCCGAGGTGGTCGTGGCTGAGCTCGTGCCGGGCGTGGTCGAGTGGAACCGAGGCCCCCTTGGGGAGCATGCCGGCCATCCGCTCCGCGATGGCCGGGTCGTCGTTCGCGAAGTCGATGTGGCCATCATTCTGAGGGAGGAGGGGCGAGCCTTCGACGCCATCTTGTTGGACGTCGACAACGGTCCGGAGGGATTGACCCAGAAGGGGAACGATTGGCTCTACTCGCGCGCCGGGTTGAACGTGATCCAAAGGACGCTCCGACCAAAGGGCGTGTTGGCGGTGTGGTCGGCCGGCACGGACCCCGCGTTCAGTAAGCGCCTGCGCAAGGCTGGTTTCGAGGTCGACGAGATCCCGGTACGGGCGCACCGCGGGAAAGGTGCTCGCCACCTCATCTGGGTTGCGCGAACGCCGGAGCGATAGCGCACGGCCTCCGGACCGGCCCCTACCCCTTCTTCATCGAGAGTCCGATGCGCTTCCGTTCCAAGTCGACCTGGAGGACGCGCACCTCGACCTGCTGACGCACCCGCACGACCTCGTTCGGGTCTTTCACGAAGCGATCCGCTAGTTGACTCACGTGGACGAGACCGTCTTGGTGGACGCCGATGTCCACGAATGCGCCGAACGCGGTGACGTTGGTGACGAGCCCGGGCAGGACCATGCCGGGCTGCAGGTCGCCGATGGCGTGAACGTCGGCGAAGGAAAAGGCTTCAAATGCGGGGCGGGGGTCCCGTCCTGGCCGGGCGAGCTCGTCCAGGATGTCGTCCAGCGTGGGGCGGCCCACACCCTCGCCCACGTAGCGATCCGGGACGATCCGGCCCCGCATCCCCTCGTCGGTGAGTAGCTCGCCCACTGAGCATCCCTGGTCCTTGGCCATGCGTTCCACCAGGGTGTACCGCTCAGGGTGCACGCCGCTCGCGTCCAGCGGGTGTGACCCGTCGGGAATGCGCAGGAACCCCGCTGCCTGTTCGAAAGCCTTGCCGCCCAACCGCGGTACCTTCAGCACGTCCCGCCGTGTCCGAAAGGCGCCATTGTCCTCACGCCAGCGCACGATGTTTTTCGCCAACACGGGACCTAGTCCGGCCACGTATGTGAGAAGGGACACGCTGGCGGAGTTGAGGTCCGCGCCTACGGCGTTGACGCAGCTCACCACCGTGTCGTCCAGCGCGAACTTGAGTGCGCCCTGATCCACGTCGTGCTGGTACTGTCCTACGCCGATGGATTTGGCGTCGATCTTTACCAACTCGGCCAGGGGATCCTGGAGGCGACGCCCGATAGAGACCGCACCGCGTACGGTCAGGTCGTGATCGGGTAGCTCCTCCCGAGCCACGGCGCTGGCGCTGTAGATAGACGCGCCGCTTTCGTCCACCATGATCACAGGGAGTCCGAGGTCTAAATTGCGGACGAAGGTCTCGGTCTCTCGCCCCGCTGTGCCGTTACCGACCGCGACGGCCTCCGGCGAGAAGCGTTGGACGAGGTCCCGGACGAGGCGCTCCGCCTCCACACGGCCACCCTGGCTCTGAGTGGGGAATATGGTGTTGTTGTGCAGGAGCGCTCCCTGGCCGTCGAGCGCCACGATCTTGCATCCGGTCCGAAAGCCGGGGTCCACCGCGAGCAGCCGCTTGTTCCGCAAGGGCGACGCCATGAGGAGCTCTCGGAGATTCGTGACGAATATCTGGATGGCATCCTCGTCGGCCCGGGCTTTTGCCCCCTTCAGTGCCTCACGCTCGAGGCTTGGGAGGAGCAGACGCTTGTACGCGTCCTCGAGGGCACGACCTACCTCCTCGGCGGTGAAGCCGCGTCTGAAGCCGTGCCCGTGCAGGTAGCGCCGCCTCAACCGCAACAGGGCGTCCGCCTCGTCGGGTCTGGCCTGGACCCGGAGGAAGCCTTCATTGCTTCCCCGCAAGATCGCGAGGATTCGGTGGGAGGGGGCCCGGCGAAGAGGCTCGGACCAATCGAAGTAGTCTCGGAACTTCGCCGCCTCGGTCTGTTTCTTTTTGACCCCCGTCGAGGCGAGGAGCGCTCGCTCGGCGAAGAGATGTCGCAAGTCGTGCCGGACATCGGGGGCCTCGCTGACGTTTTCGGCGATGATGTCGCGGGCCCCGGCGAGGGCGGCGTCGCGGTCCTCGACATCGCGCTCGGGATCCACAAAGGCTGCCACGTCGATTCGCTCGCCGGTCTGCTCCATGAGGAGCTTCGCCAAAGGCTCCAGGCCTCGCTCCTTCGCCACCATCGCTCGCGTGCGTCGCTTTGGCCGGTGAGGCAAGTATACGTCCTCCAGGGCCGGCAGAGTCTCGGCGCCCGTGACGCGGCGGCGCAGCTCGTCATCGAGGAGGCCTCTTTCCGAGAGCGACGCCAGGATCGAGTCCCGGCGCTTGTCGAGCTCGGCGAGTTGCGCCATGCGGTCCCGGATGGCGGACACCGCCACCTCGTCCAGAGAGCCGGTGGCCTCCTTCCGGTAGCGGGCGATGAAAGGCACGGTGGCCCCGCTGCTTAGAAGCTCGGAGGTCGCCTGGACTTGCTGGACGGTCTCTCCGAGCTCTCGTGCGACCAACGAAAGATGATCAGACATGACGCTACCTAGAAAGAAAACGGGCCGCCCCGATGGTCGGGGCGGCCCGCAGGCCTCTATTGGTTTCAACAACCGTCTAGAGTGCGATGACGTTCTCCGCCGCGGGGCCTTTTTGGCCCTCCACCACGTCGAACTCCACCTGGGCTCCCTCGGCGAGGGTCTTGAAGCCCTCCGCCTGAATCGAGGTGTGGTGGACGAAGCAATCCTTGCTGCCGTCCTCCGGGGTGATGAAACCAAAGCCCTTCTGGTCGTTAAACCACTTTACTGATCCCCTGGTACGCATCTACGCGCTCCTTGGTTGTGCAAGTCGGAGCTACGATGATACGCACTTACCGACTGCTTGCTTGCGCGGAATGTCCGCGCTGATGTGTGGCCGTTGTGGCCACAAGAAAAAGGGTCGCGATGTCCAAAAACGACGACGACGCCCTCATCCAGAATGCACACCCCGTCAGGGGTGACGCGTAAATGCTCGCGAAGTCGGAGGGCAGTGTCAACGGGCAAAAGGGTTAGCACCGGGTTCTTGCCGGTGTTCGGCTCACTCGCCTCTCTTCTCGCCCCCCGCATTGGTGTACCTTGGGGCACCCTCGGTATCCGCTCGCGCCACACCGCGTCGCGACACGCTCGCTGCCCAGACATGGAGTCTCCGATCCCCCTCGACCCTGCCCTCAGCCCCCTCGACGTTCTGCGCGATGTATTCGGTTACGAGGACTTCCGCCCCGGCCAGCTAAAGGTCATCGAAGCGGTGGTCGCGGGTCGCGACTGCATTGCGCTCATGCCTACGGGAGCCGGCAAGTCCCTCACGTTTCAGGTGCCGGCCCGCATGATGGATGGCACGGTGCTCGTGGTGTCTCCGCTGATCTCCCTCATGAAGGACCAGGTCGATGCGCTCTCGGATCTGGGTTTTCGGGCGGCTGCGATCAACTCGTCGCTGGAGCCGGGCGAGCGAGAGCGCAGGCTCCAGGCGCTAAGGGCCGGGGAGTACGAGCTTGTCTATCTCGCGCCGGAGGGGCTCGACGGTCGCTTGAGCAGGGAGGCCGGGAATTGGCCTCTGTCGTTGCTCGTCGTGGACGAGGCCCACTGCATCAGCCAGTGGGGCCACGACTTCCGCCCGTCGTACCGGCGGCTGCAGCGGCTTCGGGAGGGGTTACCCAACGTGCCGGTGCTAGCGCTCACCGCGACCGCCACGAATGCGGTAGCTCGCGACATCATCCGGCAACTCGACATGAACGAGCCTGCAGGCTTCAAGGGCTCTTTCTTCCGCTCCAACCTGCATATCTACTGCAGGAAGAAGGGCACCGGTCCGACCCGCCAGGAGATTGCTGGACTGATCGCAGCACGGTCGGGTCAAAGCGGGATTCTGTACTGCTCGTCGCGGAAGGCGGTTGATCAGATGGCCGGCTTCCTATGCGATCAGGGAGTGCGCGCATTGCCGTATCACGCCGGGATGGAGGACGTCGATCGGGCGGCGAACCAAGACGCGTTCGCGAGGGACGATGTCGACGTGATCGTCGCGACCATCGCCTTCGGCATGGGTATCGACAAGTCGAATGTGCGTTTCGTCATCCATCGGGACATGCCCAAGGACGTGGAGTCCTGGTATCAGGAGATGGGACGCGCGGGTCGGGACGGCCTCGATAGCGACTGTATCCTGTTCTATTCATGGGCCGACGTGAAACAGATCGAACGGTTCCTGAGCGACATCGACGATCCCGATCTCTACTGGGCCAAGGCCGAGGCTACCAAGTCCCTCTTCCGCTTGGTGGAAAACGGTGGGTGCCGGCACCAGAAGATCCTCCACCACTTCGGCGAGGAGATCGACGGGTGCGGGACGTCCTGCGACTGGTGCACGGGTGTGAAGGCGGAAGACATGGCTGCGGAGGGAATGATGGCCGGGAAGGCACGGGCGGCGGTGGCCGGCGCGGCAATGACCCGCCCGACCCCGGGCCCGCGACGGCGATCACGCACATCCTACGACAGTGTTTCGGAGCCTGAGCCCCTTTCGGATGAAGGAAAGGCTCTGTTTCAGTGCCTGCGTGACCTTCGCAAGTCCTTGGCGGACGAGCAGGGTGTGCCCGCTTACATCGTATTCAGCGACAAGACCCTTCGTGCGATGGCCGAGACACGCCCATCTACTCCCGGGGAGCTGCTGGCGGTCTCCGGCGTCGGACCGCTGAAGCTCGAGCGCTACGGCGAGGCGTTCCTGGAGGTCTTTATCACAGCAACGCGTCCAGATACAGGTCGATCCTGAACTGCTTGGCTGGGCCGTTGAGACCGTGGGACAGGTCCAGACGGATCAGACCGTCGAGAACACTTCCGCCCAGTCCGACACCGTAGAGCAGGTCGCCGCCGCTGAACTCAATCAGGTCTGGACCAACGTCATAGACAACGCGATCGACGCGATGGATGAGGGTGGCGAGCTGATTCTCAAGACCAGGCTCAACGATATTTGGGTCGAGATCGAGATCGTCGATGACGGGTCCGGTATTCCGGAAGAGATCCTATCCCATGTCTCCGAGCCGTTCTTTACGACCAAGGATGTCGGCGTCGGGACGGGACTCGGCCTCGGGATCGCGATGCGAATCGTCGAGACGCACCAGGGTCACATCGAGGTTCGGTCGAAACCAGGCCGGACCGGGTCGAGATCGGTCTCGAGGATGGGCAGGGTGGAGCCGCCTGATCACGAGACCACCGGACCACCGGATCCCTGGCGACCGCGGTGGCTTCTACCCCACGCTCCTCGCGATCTCCAAAATCCGGTCGACGTCCTCTTCGTTGTTGTAGGCGTGGAGCGAGAACCGTAGCACGCCCTTCCGGATGGAGAGGTGCACGCCCTCCCGCGTGAGGGCCTCGTGAAGCGCGTTCATGGCGGGGTCATCCGCGGTGTAATGCCGGCCTCCACCGCTCGCTCCCAGGGCCACGATGTGGCCGAGATGGGGGCCCGGTGCTCCTCCACAAACGGGCAGTCCCGCCTCGAGGAACCCTTCGGCCATACGTATGGTCAGATCTCGCACATACGTATGGACTGCTTGGGTCCCGAGCCCGTCCAATAGGTCCAGAGCCGCCTTCACTGCCGTCACGGCCAGGTAGTTGTAATTGCCCCCGTCGAAGCGCCGAGCCGCCGGAGCGTACGTGAAGTTTACCCCAGTGAACGCCGTCTCGTGGGCGTCCTCGTCCATGGCCACGCTGAAACGCGCCAGCGCAGCAGGCTTCAGCTCTTCCGCGAAGTCCTTCTTACAGTAGAGAAAGCCCAGCCCGTAGCAGGCGAGCAGTCCCTTCTGCGTGGCGACCGCCAGGGCGTCGACGCCGAGCTGCTCCACGTCCGTGTGCAGGACGCCGACGGACTGCGCCGCGTCCACGACGACCCGCACGCCCCGCCCCTGGCACGCGGTCGACAGGGCCGGGACGTCGGTGACGAACCCTGGGGAGAACGTCACCGTCGAGACCGAAACGAGCCTCGTGCGCTCATCGACCGCCGCCATGATCCTGTCGAGGTTTACGTGACCGTCGTCGGAAGGCACCGTGCGCACCTCGATCCCGTAGCGCTGCGCCACGTTGTACCAGGGATACACGTTGGCCGGATGCTCGAGCTCGGGGCAAAAAATCATGTTGTCCCCGGCCCGCCAGTCCATCCCTCCGGCGATATGGTTCAAACCGTCGGAGACGTTTTTGACGAAGGCGATCTCGTCCGGATGCGCGTTCACGAAATTCGCGAAGGCGATCCGGGTCGCCTCCACGAAGTCGAAGGAGCCGTCCTTGCTCCAGGTCAGTCCAGTGCGTCCGTCCAGGTACGCCGTGATGGCGTCCCGTACCTGCAACGGCATGAGCCCCCGCTGGGCCACGTTGGTGAAGACGCCCTCGCTGGCGCCCGGAAAGTTGGACCGGAAGTCGGCGAAACGATCGTTGCTCATGTCCGGAGTCTCAGCCACCGAGGTACGTCATGGCACGCTCGAGCAGCTCGCCGTAGTACGTGCGGAAGTTTTCCCGTGTTAGCAGGACGAGCTCGTCAGGATGGGCTGGGTTGCCCTCTAGGATCTCACCGTTTGGGCGGATGCTGTGGCCTACGTTCCACATGAATCGAACGACTGGACGATCCGTCCCGGGGAAGTAGAGTACCTCGTCCCACTCCCAGGTGTTGCTGTAACCACCCGGGGTCATGCCGATGATATGCCCCAGGTTGTTGTCCTTGACGATAGACGCGAACTGGTCGAGGTGGGAGCCACGACGTGGGACGAAGAAGCACACCAAGCGGCCCCGGAAATGTATGGGCGCTGGTTTTAGGATGCCGTCAGAGTCCTTGGAAGCGTGAGCCAGCTTGAAGGGCACGTTATTGGTGTATTCGGCCCCAGTGGCCACAGAATCGGCCACGTCCGTATCCAGCCATTCCATCAGCCACGATCCGTCATCCATCGCTTCCGGAACCCCCGAGTCCATGGATCCACCCGCTCCAATCTCGCGCCTCTTGGATTCAGTAAAGAGGGGCACTACATCGCTGATGCGCAGGTTGCCGAAAGTGGTCTTGAAGGGTTTCGGCGTGAAGCGTTGGACCGCGTAAGCTCCCGCTGAGCCGCCACCGCTGCGTGTACCGTCGATAATAAGATCGTAATCGAGCCAATCCCTCTCGACAGCCAGATCCATGAGCTTATCAACGTCGTCGATCATCGTATCACGGAAACCGTACCAGGTAAGTACCAATACTGAGCGGTCGTCATCGGGAAGATGGAGGTCGTAGGTGGGAGTGGAGTACTCCAATTGGAAGCCCGGATAGTTAGGCTCTGAGAGATCCGCCCAAGGAATAGAGTCCGGGTGGAGGTAGGGCAGGGTCACCGTGGTCACCGTTCCGTCCTCTCCCCCTAGTTCCAATTTGAGGCCGTCCCCATAGAACGAAGCAGGCATGATGGCAGTGCGGGCCGTGATATCCTCCGCCAAACGCCAGCGGAGGTTTGCTTTGTACGAAGACGCCTGATAAGGCCGTACGGCTGTCTCGTACTCTGCCATGGGACGCCCGTTCACGGATATGACCTGGTCTCCGGGCTCGGCCTGCCCTTCCGGGAAGTGTGCCGGGTCTTCTGAGACATCGGCCACGAAGTATACTGATGGATCACCGTAGTCAGGGAGAATGCGAACCGGGGCCAAGTGCGTGGGACCCACCCCTCCTTCGACTCCTGCCGACTCTGCAAGCCGGAGCCCGCCGGGGACTAGACTGACGTCTAGGTGCCTGTCGTTACGGGCGTTGCTAACCTTCTCGAGCGCGTAGAAGAGTGCCTCTTCCGTGTCTGCTCCAACAACCTCGTCTCGGTAGGCTGCCATCGACATCAGGGGATCGGAACCCCAGTGCTGCTCTTTTGCCGGTGAGAACGCTTCCCGGGAGGTGGTCAGCGCAATGACGGTGTCGAACAGAGCCGCTCGCTGCTCGGGGGTTCCGGCTCTTGACGAGGTCTCGTCGTTCGGTCTGCAACTCCACGCCAGGAAGACGGCTAAGGCGACGAGACTCCACCGCGACCGGTTATTCGGTAAACGTGTCATTCTCTCTTCCTCTTCAGGATCTATGGGGTGGCCTTTATTGCTGACTTATCGGTGCCACGATGATTGTCACATCCACATCGTGGTACAGGCCGCCGTCATCTGCCCGTGCGCGGAGCACATACGTTCCCGGACGGTCGAAGATGACCTTAACTTGCCAGAGTCCGTCTTCGGGCAGCTCCGGGGGAAACCAGAGTGGCGCCCAAGGGGAGTTGGCAGCGGCTCGTGTGTCCTCCCATACTTTCACCTGCAGCGGATCAAATGTCACACTTCCGTCGCCCCGATAAACGAACCAGGCGAGGTTAAGACCGTTGGCCTTGCCGACTGTGATTCGTGTTGGAGGGCGGAGAGCTGCGGCCGGTAGCCTAGGCGTGGCCTCAGGGTCACGAGGTGGGCGACGACGGCGAGCTCGGGGTAAGCCATCATCCGTCACCTCTGCGACCAGCGTTACCGGCTGCCCCACTGAGGCTCGCCTCACACTCTCCCCGATCAGGCGGACGTGGGGAGGAACGTTCGCTCGCGACTCGGGCGTGCTGGCTCCTGCCCCGAGGGAACCCGTTTCGGAGGCGATCACCATGTTGTCAATTTTGTAGTCCGTTCTCAGCGATGCATAGGCATACTCGGTCTTGCCCCTAGTCGTAAGTGTCCAGATCATCTCCTTCTCTCCCCAGTCGACGGGGACTGTAACCTTGAATACGAATCGGTTCCGACGGGGGAGCAGGTGGGTGGGCTGACCCTGATCGGCAGGGCCGGGCGAGATGTTGTTGTCGGGCCCCGCGGGGACGTCCAGTTCTTCCAACCAGTTCCGGTTCATATACCCGAAAAGGAAACTGAAGGACCCATCCTCGTTCTCCTCCCACCCCTCGAAGGCCGGGGAAACGTTTTGGCCGCGGCTATAGCTTTCCTGGGCGTTTGCCTTCACCGGAACCAGCCAGAGGGTGAGCACTAGGACCAAAGCTCCAGTCGTGACGATATTCCGGCTGCGTCTGACACCCGGTCCACTCATTCTGATCATCCTCCGGGAACTGCCAGAACTGTGCACAGTGGACAGCCGATAACGTGATCGTTCTTGGTCAGATTGAGCTGTTCGCGTCGTTCAGCCATCTCTTCCATGAATTGCTCTTCGGTAAGAGTGACCCGTTGCCCGAGGTCGATAAACATATTGGCCACGGATCTGTTCCCGGAGCCCTGCCAGTTCCTTGAGTCGGGGACCATCGGGTTGTCCTGAGAATTATCCATGTAGCCGGTGATGTGGAGGACCGTCCCCTCGGGCAGCAGCGGCTGTGCGTGATCGGCGAAGACATAGCCACGAACCCAGTTGTGATCATAGCCTACACAGGACAAGGTCTCGACGTTGTAGCCCCAAATCGCTTCCAGGCACATGCGCGATCCGGGTGCGTGAAGATGTGGCTCGAACGTCACGATCTTGGTGGGAGCGTTAAGCACTGTATAGGCGTGTAGCTCCTGGTCCTTTTCTCCCGCCCTGATGTCGATGTCGACAGCGTTACCTAAGCGAGTGATCCTCGACCCGTACTTCGGCTCATAGTCCTTCGGGTGGAACCGGAATCCAACCTCCAAGTGGGCTTTGCTGTCTTTGCCGTTAGAGTGCAGGTGGATTGAGTTGGAAAAGATGCTTGAATTCGCCTTGAGCAGCCTGCCTCCGTCCGGATCGAAGACATCTGGGTTACGACCAACTTCGTGTACTGGCCAGCTAATGGGCCGCTCTCCCTCGGCCAGCTCGCCAGTTTCATCGAGAACCCCCGTGCTCCAGATCATGTGATGGACCACGTAGCGGCCGCCGACTGTGGAGCGGCTCGCATTCTTAGTGTCTACATCGTTGATTTCCTTGATCTCGACGGAGGCTACGTAGCGGTCCTCGGTAAGGCCTGTAGGCATGCTAGATATGTTGCCCCACCAGTCCGGTGCGTCGGCACCCACCTCGAGTTCGTCGAGCTTCACGATCAGGTCCGGCTCTCCCGCCGTCCACGTATTCACGTCATTGAAGACTAGGGGCGGAGGCATATTCCTGGG
>Ga0310121_10000801_pt1 | contig 33684 bp, 22 predicted proteins | sample CB27_Tmax_986_MG_FD_203504 | JGI IMG/M metagenome (GOLD analysis project Ga0310121, IMG submission 203504) | Marine microbial communities from Western Arctic Ocean, Canada - CB27_Tmax_986 | ecosystem: Environmental > Aquatic > Marine > Oceanic | place: Canada: Western Arctic Ocean | collected...
CTTTCCACCCTACGATCACATCCAGATCCGGGCTGATGCCCGGGTTGGGCGAGTTCAGATGTATGATCCGCCCCAAATTTCGGGCTTCCTCAAGCACGCTCGCGGCCGCAATCGCATCGTCCTCAAAAGGCTTCGTTGTCATCGCGTCCTTGCCGGCGCGGATAATTTTCTCCAGCAAGGCCGCACGACCGCGGGGTCCGGAGAACAGGCCGACCGCGGCAACTTCCGAGTCAGCGAGAACGTCGTCGAGGGAGTCATAGACCGGTAGCGATCCGTGTTGGGTAGAAACCGCCTCCGCCTTTTCCCGGTCCAGATCGCACAGACCTGCCAGGCGCACATAAGCATTGCCGCCATTTCCGGTCAGGTCACGGACAATGCGTTTGCCGAAGTTCAGGCCGACGACAACGAGGGGAATCGGAGAATCGGGCACGGTACACTAGACCTCTTCCAGGCCAATATCGTCAAACCAGGCCTGCCCTGGTCCCTCCAACTCGAGATAAAGCCAGCCGAATTCCGTGTCCGCCGCAGTGGTAAAAATTTCTTCGAAATACGTCCATTCCGTGTTACCCGCATCGGGCCCGGCGATATGCGATATGCCGCCATCGCGGGGACGAAAGCCGACCTCGTCAAAGCGGATTTGCGCCCCCTTTCCCGCCACACCTTCGCACTGAATCCATCCACTGAGCCGGTATTGCCTGCTCCCATAAAGATGCGGAGTGGGTCCACCTGAAAGCTTCGCCTGCACCAGTTCATCCGGGCCGCGGCCGCGGAGGCGAATGGATCGGGTTCCCGAATGTCCGCGGGATGAATCCCAGTATAACTCGTGATCGGGTGAAAGCGAAACAAAGAGGACCGACGCGGAAACGGTCTGGTCATACGGAATGGGCTCCTCAAAGTCGCTGACCCGGCCGTAGAAGAACCCCGGCAGTTGGGGATTATACACGATGGACCCGTGCAGGTCGCGGTCATCGCGGTCCGACTCGTTCTGAACCGGGTCCGGATGGGTCGGGTCAACGCCATACCTGATCGGCTCGGACTGTCGCATCAATCCTTCAGCGACACTCACGGGAATACTGAAGAAACGAAACTGCGCCTCCCATCTGTACGGACCCTGTTCCTGTTTTTTCTGCATATGAAAAAGCAAGTGTTCGTCGTACAGGTTACAACACGTCGCACAAGCGGTAGGCGGATTGGAATGGAGAACTTCGATCACCGGATTGGTATGGGGATCGGTGAAATATCCGATGAATCCTCCGTTTGCCACGCTCCGTTCGTCCTGGTCGTTCATGCCGGGCGTCATGTATCCGACCGGATTGTGCGGCCACCGGATGATCCGCCCGTCCGGATTCGTCCAGACCGTGCAACTGTACCGCTTGCATTCCGGCCGGTTGTCATACAGGCCCCCGGCATACAGATTGACGTATTCCGTGATATACGGATCGGGCGACTCGAGTTCTGCTTTCACTTCCGCCGTATAGCTGTCGGGTAACGGATCGTAGAGAAGACGGATCTCGTGAGAACCCCTGATTCTATCGTCGTGCGGATAGGATTCGCTGATCCGAAAAGTGATTTCGGACCCTCCGGATTCACCGAATGACCACTCCATTGCCGGCTTGTATTTCCGCCCCTGAGCATCCGAGCCCCAGTCCTTCTTCGGCAACCCGGGTACCGGAGGTGTACGCCAGGTGGAACCGCCGATCAAAGTGAAGCCGTCGCCGCTGTCATTGATCCACCATTGCAGAATCAGGCGTCCGCCCTGGTAGGAAGGAGCATGATAAGGATTGGCGATTTCGGCGGGCCGAGGCGGCGCCTGGCCCGGGTGGGGAGCAAGCCACTCCAGCGTTGCGGCGTTCTTGTCGATCAACCCGACGCGCGTATCGCCGTCCAGGACCCACACGAATTGATCGTCCACCGGTTGGAAATGCAGATCCGGGGTACGATCGGCCCGGCTTTTCAGGCGGCCTTGGGAAATGCCGCCACGCAGGGCTTTGGTAAGGATGGTTTCGCTCACGGGAAAGTCTCCACTTCCAACTATCAAATGTGATGGCGCTTCAAGCTCGGGAGATTGTCAGATCCTTGGTGCGGGATCAAGATTAGAATTATTCGGAGCCAAAGCGTTGCCTGGAACTGTTTCCGCGTTCGGAGATACGGATCGCATTTTATAGCAATTGAAGCCTCCTGCATCGATCGGCTTTGATTCTACAAGAATCGGGATTATGATTGGTAGAAAAGAAAGATTGGATATCATAATGACGGTCGACAAGATTACCAACCCCCACACTCTTCGCCTCCTCGGGGCCTGCCGCGTGGAACCCAAGCCCTACGTGCCTCGATTCGATTGGATCGAGCACGATGGAGGGTACTGGATTCGCGATCACGGGAAGCCCATTGCCTACATTCGGAGCAACTGGCTCCTGCTCGACGCCTTCGAGTTCTCGCCGTTTACTTCACTGGGGCGCGATCTCACCATTCATCCCCGATACGACATGGGGACATACATCAACATGCATGCAATGTTGCTTCCGGCGGTCGGTGGCAATTTCCGGTGGCCGTCTGAGAGATGTGTCCTCACTTGGAATCTCGATGATCCGTCCGTCCTGGTTTTCACGGTGGAGGCGGACTACAAGAGCGGAGAGCGGAGTACGAACACGCTGACGTTGAGCTACGATCCGGAGACTGCCCAATATTGTTATCGAATTCACAAGCTTCTTGCTCTGCCGGAGCCGGGAAGGAAAGAATTTTGTAACATCTATCCGAAACATCTTGGGAACGGAATGCCTTCAGGCGCCAAGTGGCAGTACACATTGTGGAGCGGTGCGGACGGACGGCTTTGGAAGATGCCCGTCAATCCTGCGTTCACCTGCGCAATCCGCGCAAGCGATCCTGCCCGGAATAAACTACTTGCTCATCAGGGATTCATCGGATGGGGAGTCCAGGAGGATTTCAACCTCGTAACCGTTATCGAGCATTCGTCCGTGCCGGTCGTCTCCGCAACTTGCGACATGTGGTTTGACGAGCATCTGACATTCGAAGCCGCCGGCATGGAACAGATGCGCGACGGCACACGAGTGGATATGGAAGTAACCTTCAGGTTACTGAATGTTCCGCCCTCTCCGCTCCGTGAGTTCATCGATGCGGCGGAACAGGTTCCCGTGTCGCAGGAGGAACTCGAGCGGTTCGGAGTGCCGGGCTTCATCTTTGGCCAAGTCAACGATCTGGAAGGGCCCATGGATCCGACCCTTCCACAGCCGGGCCAGATCTGGCCCCTCGATGACAGCAAATCAGGCCTGTTCGAGGTGGAGGACGGCGGTCGCGCGATCCGCGGCTCGACCCCGCTGACCGAGCATGTTACCTGGGTCAAAGATGAAGGGCACTCCGGAAATCGTTCAATTCGTGTCAACGGCTTTCCCCACAAAATCGTACGTCTGACGCCCGGCGGGCAAGCAGTGCACGTGAAGCCGGGCACGACGTACCGATTCGAGGGTTGGATCAAATCCGAGGGCGCGTTGGGGCGCCTTTTTGTCGGACGCGTTTGGTACACGGCGGCGACTTACTTTGGTCACGCGGTCAGCGCATCGGTAGGCCCTTTTGATGATTGGACACACGTGGCGGTAGAGCTTTCAAGTGAAGACCTGCCCTACCTTCTCTGCCAGCTGGAAGTAGAGGGCGACGGCTTCGCCTGGTTCGACGATCTGAACTGGCACGAGGTGAATCCATGACCAATTCGGCATCAGATCCGCGCATTCAGCAACGCCGCGAACGAAACCGCACCCTCTTCGAAAGCGCAGTCCGGGCAGGCCGGCCCCGCTACAATGAGGATCTGGGTCTACTATCCTATCTCCATCCAACCCGTCCCGATCGCGCGGGGGGTCATGTGGCCCAGGAGAGCCTGGAATTCGCAATCGCACTGGCGGAAACCGGTGAATCCGCTGACGTCGCCCGCCGCATCGTCGAAGAAACACTCCGCTATCAGGATCTTCGCGAAGATTCCCACACCTGTGGCAACTGGTTCTGGATGGATTACCTGACGGAAGTCCTGGATCCGAATGCGGTAAGCTTTATGGTTCCGAACCTCCATTACCTCGTGACCCGCCACCGCAACCTCATTGGAGAGGAGCTGGCCGATCGCGTGACAGAGGCAGTAGCGCGGGGGGGGGATGCCCTTCTGGCTCATCGCTGCCAATGGGCGTACGGCAACATCTATCTCCTGAATATTCTCTCCAAGCTCCTGATCGCCGATTTGACCGGCAGCGAAAGAATGCGGACACTGGGCTACGTGGAATGGCAGGAGTGGCTCAGCCACACGGACCGATTCGGGATTACCGAGTTTAACAGCACAACCTATACCGCGGTACAGATCTCCGCGCTGGAAGCCATGGCTGAAGTGCCGGCGGATGAGGTGTTCCATAAACAGGTGCACCGCGTCCTGGAGTATTATTACACGGAAGCCTGCCTCCACTATCATCCGGGCAGCGGCTTGTTCGCCGGTCCGAAAAGCCGGCAGAACACCGTCCCCTACTCCATGAGCATGCTTCACACAGCCTTCTTCTGCCAACTGGGAATCCACCAGCCCGATGACAGTCCATACAACGCCAATTATGCTCTGACGGACTACATGGCCCCGCCCGAAATTCTCGATCTTGCGCTTGGGAAGATGCTGCCCCTTGATATGACACTCACTTCCCGCCACGCCGGCCTGGGAAGACGAGTGTGGATGAATGAGACCTATGCCGTAGGCAGTGCGCATGGCGCGCAATACGGCGCCAGTGACGTGCTGCTCGAATCCGTGTATGGATTGGATGGGAAAGCAGGAATAACCTTCGCGAAGGGACTGCCCAACCGCTTCGAATTCTACAGCGATCAGGATCGGAATCTCGTGGTGGGTGGATTTCGATGGCGCTTCTGGCCGGAAGAAGATCTCGAACGCGCAAGCCAATCCGCCCCACTCACCAAGAATAAAATTGGATACGGTTCTGTCTACGTTCCACCGGACGTCAAAACCGTGGAGATCCAAATGGTGCTGGGCTATCGGCGCGCTGATCCCGTGGTCTTGATCAATGGGGAGGCCTGGGACCAGGAGCCGGTAACGCTACAAGGTTCCGACAGCCCGATCGTTGCGTCCCTCGGAGTATATTTGGGATTCCGAGTTCGATCGAACCAACGAATCTCGATCGCCTGGGAAGATGACGCAATCATCGCCCGACTCAAAGCGCGCCGGCCGCGTAAACCGCCGTGGACGGTTACGCAACCGATTCTGTTCATCGTTGAGAGCGAAGAGGAAGCGGGAGGGATTGCGCAGTTTGCTGATGCGATGTCCAACGCCAGGCTCTCTCGAATTACCCGGGAGTCGAAGCAGCGAATTACCGGCGTATGGAGAGACCGGAAAATCAGCGCCGAGGTACCGGTCAATCCTGAATATCTTCTGAACACGTCATGGCGAAAACTGCCGTACGCAAGGCTTAATGATGTGATCAATTCGGGCAGTGAGACAGGGATTTGGAGCGAGTACTAGCCCCAAGCAAATTCCAGCCGTGAAATGTCGCATGTCGAATGCGAAATATTGGAAATTTTCGAAACAGTGCGACAACGCTACGGTGGGACTTCTATCCCGGTTTCATCATGAGAATACGCCTTGTTATTGTTACCGGGGTTCCGGTTGGGCTTTGCGACGCGGGTCGGATACCGGTGCTACCACGGATTGCTGGGCGCCATTTTCCAGGCTTGTGCGCGGCGAACGGTAGTGGCGCCGCCGCGACTGAACACGGAGACACCTACGCTGTCCTCGCGCGTCGGATAGATGCGCCGCATGACGGCTTGCCGCTCATTGGCGAAAACCTCCACCACGGATTGGTCGATGAATACCCGCAATTGCAAAGACTCCTCCGGCGCAAGCTCGAAGGGTCCGCCTTCCACGGATTTTGATCCTTCGCCCAAGCTTGCATTGCGAGTGTCGATACAGAGCTTCTTTGCCTCCGAATCGTAGAAAACTGTCGTGCGTTCTTTTCCTTCCGGCGAGCAGCACACATTCACACCGTACGCGGCGGCATCTCCCGACTCCATCTCCACGTACAGTTCAAGATCTCTGCCTGCGATCTCTTTCAATTCGACTTCCTGGTCTGCATCCACGGCCAGGGAATCGATCGGCCAAGTTTGATAGCGAAGCTGCTCCAATTCAACCGGGGGCGCCATCCGCAATGTCTTGTCATCTCCAAGCCACAGGACCCGGGGAAGGCTAAGGGTTCCCGACCAGCCGCTCTCCTTAATGGTCTCCTCCTCACGCAGATCACGAATCCATGCCCACATGATGCGCCTGCCCTGGTCATCCACGATGCTCTCGGGGGCAAAGAAATGATAGTCCTCCCAGCTCATCCGGCCATGCGTTTCAGGATAGAACCGGTCGTTCTCGTAGCGGCCGATGTAATACTGACACCCGTGATTGTGACTGATAAAAAGCAGCATGTGTCGATCACCAAGCGGAAAGAAGTCCGGACACATGCAATCTTCATCGGCTTCGGTCCACTCGCGCCGGGAAGTATAGAAAGGATGAAGGTACTCCCATTTCGCCAGGTCGTCGGAGACAAAGAGGTAGGCGGTATCGCCCTTATGCTCGTCCATGTCCTTCTCTCGCCCGAAGATCCTGAGCACGGGAAGATTTCCAGTCAGCATGTAGTATCTGCCTTCGTGAATCCAGATGTCCGACGGGTCGGCAACCGCGAAGGGCTCACCGCCCGGAGTTTCATCATACCCGTCTTTGTTCATGGGAATGACGGGGTTGGCGGGGTGCTTCGTCCAGTGATTCAGCTCGTCGTCCGAACTGGTGGCGAGAAGAATCCCGCCCTTCCCACTTAGTCCCCAGTAGCTGATAGTCGGAATTCCATCCCGATCGACAAACGCTCCCCCGCTGAAAATTGCGGTGTCTATTTCACCCGGTTCAAGGGCGATCGGATGATGGCGCCAGTGCACGAGGTCGCTGCTGGAGATATGGGCGTAACAGTGGTAGCGCGCTTTCGGCTGAACAATCAGCATCAGGTGATAGCGGCCCTTCCAGAATAGAGCGCCGTTGGGATCGAAAGGCACGCACCTCCCGCCCATGGAGACGATGTGATAACGAGGCCGGTACGGGTCGGTCACCAAGGAATCCCTGAGAACCTGCTCCGACTGCATTTGTTCTTGCATTTCTACTCTCCTCTTTCCTATTTGAACATAACCTAGCTCACCGAATGAGCGGATACCATTGAAAACGGCTCCCAAATGAAATTATCGATCAAGCGCGAAGAACTGATATCCGAGGGCTTCTGTACGGTACCCGGAGTACTGAACGCCGAAAGCCTCCAAACATTACGGGACGCCAGCGACTCGGTTGTCGCGGCCATGACCGATGAGGAAAGGGAACGAAACCGGTCCACCGGCAGCATGATTATCACGTGGCGTCATGACGCATTTACGGAACTTGTGGCCTCGCCTGAAGTCGAAAAAGTTTTGAAGGATCTCGGTTTCAACGACTGCAAATTCACTTCCGGTTTCGTGATCAGCAAACCGCCGAAGAGTCCTCCCCTTTTCTGGCACTATGACTGGGCGGCCTGGAACCATCCCTTCAGCTACGAACCCTTTCCCGCCCAGATTTTCCTGATGTTCTATCTCGTGGACACCACCCGGGAGAACGGATGTTTGCGCGTCATTCCACGATCCCATATCGAGGAGAATCCACTCCACGAAAAACTTCGAAATGCACATACCGACGAATTGCGACGAGCGAACGATCTCACATGCGTGGAATTTCAGGAGCGCCCGGACGATGTCGACGTCCCGGTGAAAGCGGGAGACCTGGTCATGGGCGACTCCAGGATCCTCCACTCAGCCCATTCCAACGACAGCGATAAACGACGCACGGTGATCACGCTCTGGTTTCATCCGGACTTCGGAACCTATCCCGATCCGATTCGCGGCTACGTCGCAAACATGTACGGTCCGCCGCACACCGACTGGCCGGAACCAGCCAAGAGCCGCATGGAGGAGTTGACTCCGAAGTACGAAGGATCCACGGAGGCCATCGGGTTCAGCCGCGATCGCTTGAGCCGGGAAGAGTTTTTCCAGCAGTTGGATGCATCAGCCCAGCCGTAGCACCCGATCCCGTGGCATGGGCATCCTGCCCGTGGCCCGCAGAGCCAACAGAACGGAACCAAAGTCGGACCGTGCTCGCGCGAGGCTCCTGCGATCAGCTTCGAGTGCCACGGGCACGATGCCCATGGCACGATCATTGGACACAGCCATTGGGACGCGCATTTCAATTCCATTGACAGGAACCCGGGGGATGTTTATCTAAGTTGAACATTGGGGAACCCGTGGAAAAGACCATTAACATCCGGCAATTGCATGGCGAACTGGCATCAATCATTGATCAGGAGGTTCGTAAAGGATCGCGTTTAACAGAGCTCTATCGCAGCCGGCCCGCCTTCAAGATTGTGCCAATCGATGGGCAGGTATCGGGCAGGACTGTACGTCGTACGTCGTCATGCGAGAGCTTAAACTGAAAAACGTCCTGACACCTGACGAGCATTTTCGTCAAATGGGATTCGAAACAGTTCCGTGACAAGGCGAACGGCAGCTTTCTTTGCATTGATCGTCGCCAGCGACACCATGGCCGCGGACTGGAACCAGTGGCGCGGTCCCCTCCGCAATGGCGTGGTGCTCGAAAGCCCGAAAATGGCGGACTCCTGGCCCGACGCCGGGCCCGTCAAGGTCTGGGACAGCGAACCCATCTCAAGCAAACGGCAGGGTTTCGGCAGCGTGGCGGTCGTCAAAGGAAAGGTCTACGCCTACGTCAATTGGCGGTACCAGGATCCGGTATCTCTCACTCGTGAAACGCTGGGGATGAATGCAGGCGAAATTCCGTCCAACGTCGTAGCCAAACTGGAGGAGATCGTAGATGTGGAATTGGCCAGCGCCGATTTCCTGGACGACTGGATCGATGTCGCAGGCATCGAGCGGAACGTCAAACTGGAAATTCTCTCCTGGCTCCCGGATCGAGAGGTCACCGGCAAGGATGTCGTGCTGTGCCTGGACACGACAGACGGCAAAACGTTGTGGCGGTTCGAACAGACCAGCCGCCCGGACGAATCGGGGGGCTCGAGCACACCGTGTGTCGTCGACGAAAGGGTGTACGTGGTCGGAGCCAATGCCGACCTGTATTGTCTCGACGCGGACACGGGCAAGAAGATCTGGCAGACGAAAGTCGGATCGGGCATACAGCACACATCGGTTGCGGTCACCGACGGAATCGTGGTCGCCGCGGTTGGTCCGCTGATTGCGCTGAATGCGGAAACCGGCGAGACGCTATGGGAACAGGAGGCCGTACCCGGCTCATTTTCCTCGCCCTCCATCTGGCGATCCGGTGGAAAGACCTATCTTCTGTGCAACACCCGGCAGGATCTCAGTTGCGTGAATCTCCTGGACGGCGCCGTCGCGTGGAAGGTGCCTGGAGGAAACAACTCGAGCGCGGCAATCAGCCAAGATTACATGGCCGTGTTTACCGGCCCAAGGGGGCTGGGGCTGGCTCTTTACAAGCTGTCGCCCCGGACGGGGGAACTGCTTTGGTCGGTTGAGCTTCCGAATCGCGAATCCAGCCCACTGATTTATAACGGCCATGTGTACGCAATAGGAGGCGGGCAGGCAAATTGCGTCGATCTCAGCACCGGCGAGATCAAATGGCAGGTTGAAATACCGACTGACATGACTTCGCCGGTTGTTGCCGACGGCAAGATCTACTCAGCCGCCATACATTCCCTGACGATGATTGCCCCAACTCCGGAGACGTACACCGCCTTGAGCAGTGCGAGTTTGCCGATCGGGCGATGCGTCTCGCCGGCCATCGTGGACGGGAAACTCTACATGCGTCTGCAAACCGGAGTGTCGTGCTACGATTTGACATCGGACCGTAGCACGAGAATCCTGCCCGTGTCGGAGCAGCATAAGCAGAAGAAAAAGAGCACGCGATGAGCTCTGGCTCGCTTTTGCTCTGCCCTTCCTCTCTGTGCCTGCTCCGGCCATAGGCAGGATACCCGAGCCACGCTCCTGCCATCTTGTGAATCTCCTGGACGCAGAAAGTTGGAATGGGTGACGGATCACGATGCATCGCGAATTGTCTTTGATCTGCGCCCGCACCTCTTGCATGTTAGGACGCCGACTTTGAAATGAAAGGATTCACTATGAACCACGTCCGTTTGACACGATGCCTGGCAGGAGTTTTTATCGTCACACTGGGTACGTTCCATGACGCGTGCGGGTCCTGGAGAGATGCGGAGGCCCACGCGGTTCTCGCCAACGATTCGATCCAGGCAAAGTTCCAGTCGGGGCGCCTCTACCAACTCACCGACCGGGTTACCGGCAACCGGCTCGTCGATATAGAGCCGGCCGCGCTACCATCTTCCCTCATCTGGTTTGATGCGTCGCCCGCCGATATGGATGAATGGACGGTCACGCAACGGGCTGATCGAGGCTTACGTCCCCGAGGGCTGGCGCGCGTTCGTGGACGGGGTGGAGTTGATCCCAAATCCAACAACACGGCTCGCGACCGGGGAGTTGCGATCGAATGATCTTCCGTACCCGGGCGAGTCCGTCGTCACGAAGATCGAGACCGACAACGTTGCGACGCAGCTGATTGCGGACAAACTGGGCAAGATCAACGTACTCCGATCCAAGATCATCGCCTTCCGGGAAACGGACAATCTGCTGGTGGGGCGCTGGGTGGATCTTCCGTGGAACCAGCCCCATGAACAGCGGACCTGGCACGTGGGTCAGCATGAACGGATGGAGTATCCCGCGGATGGTCCCTTACGCATGCCGTACCGGGTGAACGCATTCTACAACAAGACCAGCGGACGCGGCGTCATGGCGGGAAAACTGCCCGTGGACCGGAAGATTCGGATGGTGGGCGGTTATAAACTGCGCGACGACGGCAGTTCGCTGGTGGGCGGCGACGGAACAGTACGGATCAACGGCACCGAGGTCGTCTACCTGAACAACGGGCAGAAGCCGTTCACCATGATGACCTTCGACGTGGATCTCACCCCCCTCGCCGGCGAGCACATCATGCTCGAGTTCGCCGCGGAAGGACATGTCGGCGGGGTCTGCGACGGGGATTGGTACGACCCGAAAATCCTGGTGGAGTGAATTCAGAAGGGAATCGACAAAGCTTGCGACAAAGGCCATCTCTGCCCTTAATCTTAAGTCAGCGCATTTCGGGCCAGACCCTGTTCGCGAAGCCGGTAAACCTGTGAATTTCCTGCCCGAGAATCGCGTAGAGGTCATCATGAAGTAGCATCCAGTCGCGTGGAGGCATATCGAATTGGCCGACAACGTCGGCCCTGCCTGCGGCCGGATCGATCAGGGTCATTCTCTCATCGAAAAGGCATCCGATCATCCCGTTCCTCAACCTGATCATCCGATTCTGCGGGACACCTGGTAACTGAAGTACCGGTTGGCAGTTCTGCGCTTCCACATCCATCAGATAGAAGGTTGTCAGCGCCTCCTCCGGCGATGTTTCATTTTCGGTGAATCGTCCGAGGATCATCCCGGGTTTCCACTCAATCAGGGTGCTGAAGTCCATGCAGCCCGGTTTGGGGACCACGCGGCCCGTGACCTCTTTTGATTCGGTGTCGTAGATCACAAGGTCCGCTTCCTTGAATTCCGGGGTTGGTTCGGGCCAGGGAACGGTTGCCACTACGACGTAGCGCCCGCCCAGCGCCGTTTCCGCATCCATCCCCTTTGCGTGTTCGAATTCCTCCCGGATTCCGCCTGCTTCGCCGCTGACCGGATCGTACCAGCCGAGCAGGCCGCCTGGAATGGATTCGATATAGGCTCCACACGGAATGTACAGGCGGTTGTCAGCGGCCAGCACAATCGCATAGGAGCGGCGCTGTAATTCGTAAACAGTGACGCGCCTCGGATTCGCCTCGGCGGAATCCTGGGCAGGCGGCTCCATCAAGGGGTTGGGCGGTTGCTGGGTCCATGGCCGCCGAGGATCCCATTCGTAGACAGGTCCGCCCGCGTACCCGACAAAATATACTTTCTCACCAAACTCCTGGAACGCGTACGTGTGCAGAAGGGTTCCGCCGATGAGCAATTTCTTTCCTGTCTCCGGATCGTACGAAAATAGATTGTAGGGGTCCTCGGAGGCTCCGATGATTTTGTTTTGATAAGTGCCCAACCGAAACATGTAACTGGGACTATCGCCCGCTTGCCAGGTCACCGAATTCCATTCTTCGCCGGGACGCTGATACCACAACGTCGCCGTTCCATCGCCGCGGCAGACGGGAGACGTTTTGAGAATTCGGGGCTTCGGAACACGGGTCTGATACGTAGCCAGGAAGTCGTCTTCCGGAGGCAACTCGTTAACGGGCGTCAGTTCCTTATTCTCCAGGTGATACACTTGGACAATTTCATCCGTGGGATGTGTGTAAAGGAGCGACTCCGGCTGGACGTCTACGATGACATAGATTCCCTGCGCTCTTCGAACGAGCACGGCCCGCTGTGGCAGGTCCCAGGTTTTTATCACTTCCTGTTCCCCCGTTTCGAAGTGAAAGGAGTTCAGGAGATAGGGCATGCCCCCCAACGTGGAATACAGATACTGATCGTCCGCGGCAATGTGATAGATCCCGCCGGTAACATCAGGGCCCTGGGGTCCGTAATCCGTGAAGTCGCCGGTGACGGGATCGAAACGCATCGCATGATGAGCCTTCCAGCCGCCGATATAGATCGCTTCGTCGGCGCCCCAATGGAAGCAATAGTTCCAACTATCAGGCGATCCCGGTCCGAAAATTTCCATGGCGCATTTTCGGGGGTTGTACCGGGCGACAAACGCCTTGGGCGGATCCACATCGGCCATCGTAGGAAATGTGTAAACACACCCGTCCGGCATCAGGGTAAGAAAACAGCAATCCATCTCATTGCCGTGATGGGGAGTAACCTCCTCGGTCTGGAGATTGATCTCGTAGATCGTCCACGGATCCCGCCGAACGATATGGTCCTTGTAGAGGGCATAGGCGCTCCACCCGTCCCCTGCCGTACTGTGTCCGACCAGGGCATACCCCTTCCCCTGCTCTTCATAGAAGGTTCGGCCTCGAACGAAAGACCCGAGATTTTCGCCGGTAAAACGTTGTCCAAAGCTTGTTTTCATTGCCCGATGCGATTACCGCGCACAACCAAATATGTCAAGTGTTGTAGAGTCGCGGAATACAGGGTGCAGGAAGCAAGTGAGCCCGGCAGTCCCTTGCCCCCGGATACCTACACCTTCAATCCCTTACAGAGGTCACCGGATTGGTGAATCTGTGCAGGTTCCCCATTGGAAGCAGTCTGCTCGCCAGGCTCATCCAGATATCCGAAATGTTCTTCCTGGCATCCCGGACAAATGCCGTGAGTAAAATCAGCCGGGGCGTCCTGCTGAATGAACGACTCCACGGTTGATCAGAATCCCCGGTCGTTGCGCACGTTTTGACAGTACGCGAAAACAGGGACCAGACCAGCCATGATCTCGATCTTGCCGAGGGCATTCGCGAGGTTTGAGGAGACGCGTCGCAACTCCAGTTGATTCACAACTTGTCGTGAAAGTGCTTCGCTTGGTCCAGGGATCCGGACAGCTCTCGTGGCTCCCTGTCGATCACGCAAAGGATGCCGATTCCGTGACCTTCGGGCGTGATCAGCGGCGCTCCTGCATAAAATCGGATCTTGGGATCGCCGGTTACGAGAGGATTTTCGGCGAATCTCTTATCTTCGGTGGCGTCAGGCACCACCATCACCTTGTCGCTCATGATCGTGTACGCGCAAAAAGCCAAATCGTGAGGTGTTTGGCTTACTTCAAGCCCAACTTTCGATTTGAACCATTGCCGATCCTCGTCGATTAAGCTGATGAGCGCAATGGGGGCGCCACCAATAAAGGACGCGATCAATGTAATATCGTCATAGGACTGCTCGGGAGGCGTGTCGGGGACGGCGTACTGTCTCAGCGCATCCAGGCCCTGCGCTTCTTGGACCGGCGAGGGAGCATTCATTCGTTTTCCTTGTAAGCGATATGGCCTTTGACTAAAGCGCACCCAATATTGAAACAATAGAACGGAAAACCTTGAGATTTCCCACTCGCGGCAGTAAAGTAAAAGACTGGTTACCGTATCTGCTGCGGAACAGGTTCTTTGCACAGCAATTTTGTTACCACTGAAAGCAGAGCTTTTATACCCAGTACGAAAACTGGCATTTTATCCATGTTCTTTTCTCAATTCTCTGTTCAGACTCGGGAAAAGAGAGCCCCTGTTGATCTATGAAAATTCAAAATCAAAGTTTCCGAATCGGCGTCATCGCATCCCTTTTCATTCCGGCATCGATCCTCGCCGCTGAGGTGGAGCAGATCGAGGATCTTCATATCCATACCAGCTTGGGCACCGCGGACAACAACGCCATCGTAAAACTCGGCATTGGCGTGGACAACGGCGATTATACGGCGCTGCTGAAATGGGATTCTTCCGCACTTGTAACGAATCCGTTCGAACGGGCAAAGCTGTTGATCCAGAATCTGCGCAACGATTCAGATGGATCGTTCTCGATCCATCAAATGCTCACGGACTGGGCCGAATCTACGGACTTCGGGACCACATTGCCGACGTCCGGGATTGACTACGTCACCCACCCCATTGCCGCCGCCGGATTCAACGATGCCAACGCGAAAACGGACACCGTTGATATCGGCAAACTGGTGGAGGCGTGGGTGACCGATACCAATCTGAACAAGGGCATCATTTTCATTCCCAGGCCAATGGCCAACGCGAGCTATCCCAGCGCCCCGGTGTCGGAAATCCAACTCCCGGCGCACTCGCGTGTGCCGGGTCTCGACACGGATGACGTGCGAATCATAACGGAGTCCGGCCTCCCAACATTTTCCCAGACTATTCTCACCCCGATCGAGGATTCGGGGATCAGCAATGCCGCTCCAGACAATTTCAACAGAGACGGCGGATTGCTGGGCGTGGGTCTGGATGGCGCATTTTCCAAGGTCGCGCTGTACAAATTCGGCTTCGGCGAACTCTTCGTCAATGACCCTGCGGCGTCACCCATAATCACCAACGCATTGTTCGACGTACACTCCATCGACGGGCAAGATCCGCCGACTCTTGAATTGAACGTTCACCGCATGATCGTGGACTGGGATGAAACGACGGTAACCTGGAACCAATTCGGAACCGGAGGACCGTCGGCCGGGGTTCACTATGAGACAACCTCGCTGGGATCGGTCGTTCTGGGAAGCGGCACAAAATCCGCCACGATAGATATTACCGGCACGGCAATCGACTGGCTGCAGAATCCGGCGTCAAATTTCGGGCTGATTGTGGTCGCTCCACCGACCGCGACCCGGCAGATTACGCTGACCTCATCCGAGCGCGTGCTGGGCGGCGTGGATAGCGATGACACGGTTTTGATTCTCGGGCTGGCGTCCACAGCCACGCCGCCGCCGGTCATCATCGATTTCCAGCCGGACGGGACGCTCACGTTTCAGGCTGACGATCCTGCCGTTGCCGAGTACGTGATCGAGGAATCGACCCTAGTAAATGGCCCCTGGTCAGCGGCTGTATCGAGAATCCCGCCAACCAACCTGGTGCTGAATGCAATTGTTCCACTGAGCCATCCGGACGCAATGCTCCGGGTGTCGGGCCTGCCCCCTACCGATGTACTGATCAGCCCGGTACTGCCCCGCACCGCCGCCACCAGTCTCGCCGTTTACGATGACCAGGGCAGAATGGTGAGGACCCTATGGACCGGCGAAACGAAAGCGCCCGGAGACGATGTGGTCTGGGATGGAAGGAACGAGGACGGACAGGCTATGCCGGTCGGGACGTACAACTACAAGGCAATCCAACTTCCATCCGCCGGTGTAACCGCCGAACTTGTCTCCACCGTGGGCAACGGGATCGGATCCCAGGTCGGCAATGAAGGGGGCGTGCACGGGCTGGATATGTCGGATGTGGATGTCGATTCATCGGGAAACATCTACTTGAGCGGATCGGGCCACGGCATGTCCCTGGAGAAATTCGACAGTTCTGGAAACAGGATCTGGATTCACCGCCGGCCGAGCGGTCCACAGGGAAAGAGAACCACCTCCGCCGTAGGAAACGGATTCGTTTATGGCGCGGACCCGCTGAATTTCTTCCGGGTCGACGCAAACACGGGCAATGCAGTGGCGTGGTCAGGCGGCGGAACGGAAAGAAACCTTGGACCGCCGCCAATCATATCCAAGACGTACGATCGGTTTGGAGATGCCCAGGAACTCTGGGTCCTCCCCATCCTCGAGGGCGCATACTGGTTTCCCAGCGGCCTGGATGGACTCGACGGTTGGCGTCGGCCGTATCACCCCAATGTCAGCCTCGTCGGCGGCGAGATGCCGCCGAAGCGCATTCGCGGAATGACGGTGCTGGGGAGTGAAGTCTTCCTCTCGTATACCTTGGAGGACAAGGTCGAGGTTCGAAGCGGGACAAGCGGCAACATCCTCCGGACCATTGCGTTGACCGCACCGGCCGGCATCGTGGCCGATGCGACCAACAACAAGCTCTTCGTGATCCGCGGGACGGACATCATTACCATGGACACGCTGGGCGGAGGCCAGGCGACGATTGTCACCAATGGTCTGGCCCGGCCATGGGGTTTGGCATGGAATGAAAGTTCGGACCTTCTTTATGCCACGGATCTTTCTTTGAACGCCACTACCGGGCATACCATTAGGGTGTTCAGTTCGCTGACCGGGCAGCTCGTAAGTACTTTTGGCGATTCCGGAAGCCTCGAAGGCGATGTAACCGCCACGAAGCTGTACGCTCCCCTGGGAATTGACGTCGACAGTTCAGGTCGAATCCTCGTGGCGGAGTCCCTGCTCCACCGGTTGTCTATCTTCTCCTCGTCGTTCGTCCCGGACACCGCGATCTACGGCGGAAATTCCGTCTATGCGGCATTAGCGGATCCCGCGCAACCTGAACGTGTCTACACCATCGATAGCGAGTCGCAGGGATCAATCCGTGAGTATAACCTCGATTATACCGACGGAACCTGGACGGTAAGTGCATTCTGGTATGTGGGTGGTCCCCACCCGACCCGGGACCTGATCGCATCGGCAACCCAGGGAACACATATCCGCCATATCGGAGGATTTACGTATCTCATCAGTTATGCTGACACGATTAAAGTATATCGGATCGATGCCGCGCGCATGACGCCGGTAGCCATCATCGGATCGCGGTTCAGGGTCCAGGCTTCTCCCGGCGTATTCAACCCGCCGGGCCAGCCCACGATCTGGGCGGACCAGAATGGCGACGAAATTGCTTCTCCCGGCGAAATCACGCATCCGACGCCTGCGATGATCCAGAACTTTCCGTTTCTCGATTTGAATTCTCGGTACGAGGACACCTTCTGTGACTCGGATGGAACGATGTATTGGGGAACGTTCAAACTTCCCCTCTTTAACCAGCAGACCAATGGGGTGCTTGAGTACCGGTGGGAGGATTTGGAACATTTTGGAACAGACCTCGACGGAATCCAGGATGCCTTCGTATGCGTTGACGCCGACCCGTCTGACCAGCGCTATTATCTTGTCACGGAGCTCGACAACGATCTTCAGCAGCCGGGGATCGGGTTGCATGACAAACGAACAATCGACTGCTATGTACGCAAGTACGACTCGAACGGGCAATTGATCTGGCAGACCGGAAACAAGGCGCCTACCGCGCATGGGCCGGGAGAAATGTATCACCCCCGCGGGATCGAAACGTTCGAAGCGGGAGCGCCGCCCCGGCGATTCGTGGCCGTGAATGACGAGCCGGGCATCGTCCATTTCTGGAACGCGGATGGACTTTATATCACGACAGTACTTCGGGATATGTCGCCCAATCATCCCAATCAGAATTTCTACCGGGACTTCTGGATCATACCAAAGTATTTGTCGGACCCACTGGTCTCAACTTTCGGCGAATTCTGGCACATGAGCGCCGAAGTTCATCCCACTACCGGAAAGGTCTACATCTACACGCAGGCCCATGAAGGCGGCCAGCACATGCGGGTGTACGAAATCAAGGGACTGGACGGGATTACGAAGGTTACGGGACTGGTGAACTTGTAATTTATGGTTTCTTGTCTATTTCCGATGCCGCAGGTGCAAGTTTTGGAGTGCGGCGCTCTGCGCCGCTATGGATCTGTGTGGAGCCTATGTCCCCCTGTAGCTTGGGCTTCCAAGCCCGAACAGCGCCGCAAGGGACAACCATAAAGTGCGAAGGGAAGAGCGCGCTCCTCCATTCTCCAGGTATGTTCTCCTCTTGTTCCGGGTCGGCCGGGCCGGAGCTTTCCGGTCGGGCCCCAGGAAAAGCGCTCGCCCTCCAGGGCGAGGTGCCGGCGCCCGTTCAACTGGGGCCCGGGCAATGGGGACCGGGACACGTGGTCCCTGCCGTTTCGATCGCGTTCCGACCAGCGCTACGCGGTGGAGTGGTCCGAGGACCTCGTGACCTGGACGCCCATCGTGACCAATGTGCAGGGGACCGATGATGAACCCTCGGTTGCGGTTTCTTCCGCCTGCTGGTGGAGGATCAATAGGGCGGGGTGAGCAGCCCCCCGGTCCCCCGCGAAGGCGCCCTATTCCGGGATCGACTCGATGGCCGCCTGCAAAGGCAACCAGCGAATATCCCGGTGCATCCGGTCGCTCCGCGGGTACAGGCCGTCGAAGTAGCCGCGCAGGGCATGGGGCGTGCTCTCCCCGTCGCGGTAGGCCAGGACGATTTCCAGCGTTCCCTTGTAGCCGAAATCATCCGGGCCCTCATCCACTAGGCGCACCTCGCCGCGCAGGATCGCATGGCGTGTACCCTTTTTAGACGCCACCGGGCTGAGCTCCAGGTCGCCCTCGACCGCCTTGATCCCGTACACCTCCTTGGTTGCGGGATTGGTGCGATCCATCACGCCGGGGGGATAAATCTGCGAAAGGTACGGGAGGAGAACGGAAGACGAAACCCGGCGCTCCCCTTCCGGCCAGGCCAGGTGATTCCAGTCGCCATCCTCCACCGGCACCACCTCCACCACCGGGGCCCGGTAGGCGTGCATGCGCTCGTCGTCGAGGCTGAGTAGCACGCGGATGCCCTGCTTGCCCTGCAGGTCGGGCAATTTCAGCGCGGGCGATTTTGTCGGGCGCTTCTCCAGGCCGAGGGTGGATGCCGCGCGACTCAACTCGTCGGCGGTATAGCTCTCGATCCTTCCCCGGCGCCCGTATTGCTGGTGGTTGGCGGCGTCAAAACTGTGCACCAGGCTTCCCCGGGAATCCAGGATGGCGATATCCACGTTGCTTTGCCGGCCGGGTGTGCGCCCACGCGGTGCTTTGAATTTCTGGTCCCACACGGCTTTCACCGCGGCCGGGATATCCGTGTCGTTTCGATGGCCATGCCACGAGGCGATGATATAGGGTTCCAGCTTCCGTACCACGGTCGGATCGATGAGCGAGGTCCCACGGACCTGCGTGGCCGTTGCTCAACAGTGGCCCGACCTGATGTCCCCGTACTTGGCGTGGATAATGATGAGGTACACGGGCCGGCTCTCCTTCGCCGCCCGTTTCAGCGCATCATCCAGTGACGCCGCCCAATCCAGCCGGTACATGGCCAGGTCTTTCGCTTCCGGCCGGATGGACCGGTAACGTTCAAGGATGCCCCGGGTACCGGTTCCGTCACTCCAGCCGGTCCCCGCCACCAGGACCGTGGCCGATAGGCTAAACAAATATAGTAACGTACGTTTCATCGCTCATCCCTGGTTACTGGTTGCGCTCGATATTCCATAGAACGGAGGCACCGGTGCGTTTATTGCATGTCCCATGGACTTTTTTCCCGCCCCCCGTCCGGATACGGCGTTTTCCAGGCCTTCCGGGTGCTTATCATCTCGTCCCCGGGCGGGTCCGGGTTGCAATCCCGGCTTTCGCTGCTTACGACTTGTCACGGCCCTTCCAGGGGACCAGCCTTCGGGCCCCGCTCTCCCGCTCCGGAAGTATCAAAGCGCCGCACAGCGGCACGGTCTATCGCAGCGTCGGGCCTCAACGCCATGGAACGGCGCGAAGATGAGTGTCGTGATCAATGACGATGTGCTCAATCCGCGCAGAATCGCGGACACCGAAAATGTGGCGACCCGAAGTGGTGACTACAATTGGGCGGGATTTGCCGCCGACGTTCCGGGCGAAGACAATGCGCCCAGCGACAAAATCGAACACCCCATCGGAACCTTGTGCATCGTTGCCGCACTGAAGCAGGCAGAGCAAACAGGAAAGCAAGTGATCGTGGCACGAGTATTGACCATGCAAGGACGGTCTTCGTACGGGCCGATGCCATCCCTCCAATGATACTCGTCCGCAAAACAGCCACCCGGCCAACGTAGATTGGGGATGTTGATATGACGCAGAGCCTCGCTGATGTCACTGCGAATGCCGCGTATGTTTGGAATGGACGAGTCAGCACCAACCCAAATCCCGTCATAGATACAACGGCCGAGATGCTTGGAGAAATGACCATAGATCTGCTTGTTCGCCTCCCGGCAATACTCGCTCAACGGTTGTTCGAGTCCGTAGTTGGCGGCGCGGATCATCTCCTCTGCCACCACGAAGTCCACGGGTCCATGCTCCATGTCAATCACTACGAAATCGTACCCACACAATCCGACAATCTCGGTGAACTTCGACGATGGCAGGTACACAAAGCTGCCCACGACCGTTTGGCCTGCTGAAAGATTCTGTTTGTGGGTGTTTACTTCATTCCAGTTGCCACTGGAACAGGTTAACGCAGGCAAATAAAGGGGCCTTGAACGGCATTTACGTAAAGCTCTATTATGTAGATGTATCGAGGCTGCAGGAACGTGCTCCAACTTTGCCTTGCGTTCCTTCCGGTGTTTCGGCACGGTCTTCAAAAGTAGACATCACGAGGTGATGAGGTCGAATCAGGGGGGAGAGCCCGGCACCCAAAATGAGTCCAATAATGAACGACCAGTTATTGCTGCGCTGTCTCGCTCTGCTCATTGGAACCCACGGCATCGTGCATGCGGCGGATAACGCTTGGACGATTTCCGTCGCCGTGGACAAGGTCGTCTATCAACCCGGGGAGGATGGCACCGCAACGATTCGTATCGAGTCATCGCCGCCCGAATCCCGTTCGCGGGTTGTGCGAAGCCGATTGGAATACGGGATGAACGATTCCCTCGATCTTCCCGATGCGAACGTCGATCTTTCAACGACAAATTCGATCCAGATCCCGTTTACGGTGCGGTCCGGCACCGGGGGATATGCAGTCCGGGCGGAACTGATAGAGAACGATCGCCCTCTCGCCGAAGCGCAGGATGTGTTTGTGGTTGGGAAGAACCCGTTCCGGTTGGGACAGCAGGCCAGTACCGGGGGCGATCTGGCCTTGAACAAATTACCGTTATACAAGCCGGTGGAAGGCGTCTGGCCGACCCGGTGGCGGAAGATGAAAGGCACCTATCTCGAAATCAACTGCCTGGGCCCGGGTGAATTCTGCGGCCTGAAGACGGATTGGGACCAGTGGGTAAGCATGCAGGGGAAATTCAAACGGACCAAAAAAACGATCCGCGCCTTTACCCGCGAGGCGAACCGGTTGGGCATTCAGGTCATGATGTACAACAACGCCACCCCGTCCGGCTCCATTGGAACGGAATGGGCGCGCAAACATCCGGAGTGGCTCTCCTACAACTACCAGGGCAGCATGCAGGCCATGATGAACACGCAGGATATCGAGAAGACCAAGTCCTGGCACCTGACGATGAATCCCGACCAGATCGGCGGGTTCCACCCGTTGCTGATCATGCTGAACGACCGCCAGCTCATCGAATTCGGCTGCGACCAGATGCTCGCTGCCTACGACGACATGGGACTCGGCGGCGTGCGCTTCGACGGGCACTGGATCATCGGCCCGTCCTGGACCGGCCTGGGGTTCGACATGCGCGGCCGCCGCCCGACCCGGGGCCAGAGCCTGGACACGGTGAATGCGTGGATCACCCGGCACATGAAGAACTACATCCGGGAACGCAGGCCTGAGTTCCAATTCGCCTACAACTACGGGCTCAGCTATGAACAAAGCGGGGGCAGGAGCCCCGAGGCCTATCGCGCAGCCTGCGAGGACGGCGGCATGGTCCTCTGGGAGGGAGCGACCTTCGGGGACGAATCCTACTCGGATTGGCGCAACGGGGCTTTGGGACTTCGAGACAACGCGTTGCGCGTCCATCAGCACGGCGGCGTTCACTTCGGCTCCTCGCGTTTCCTGGGAAGCGGGGACCGTTATAGCCGCGGCGATTTCTCACACCGGTATGTCTTCATCACCAATTTCGCGGCAACGAGTCACATCGTCGGCGGACTCTATCCGGGCCATCCCGGCGAGAATTGGTTGCAGGACCTCTATTTCCGATTTGCGCTGCGCTATCAGCAAATTCTCTACAATAAAGACATCCGGCCAATCCTCAAACCGGAAGATCATCTTGCCGTCACCGTGAACGGGAAGAAGAGCGACGATCTCTGGTGGAAGCTCTACTCTTACAAACGACCGATAAAAGACGGGTATCAACTCATTACTCACCTGGTCAATATGCCGGCTCCCGGCGTAACCAAGAATACGTCGACACCCGATAAAGAACCCTCGCCGCTCAAGAACGTACAGATTGCCCTGGCCGACAAGCCGGCGCGTATTTTTCTGCTGGACCCGGAAGCGGAACAATGGATGCGGCAAGTTGACTCCGCGAAAACGATCACGATCCCTGAGCTGAAGGCATGGAAAATCCTGGTGCAGGAATTTTCCGGCGCCGGGGACCACATTCCGATCGAGGTGATTCCGCAAAAGTCTTTTCACGGCAGGGATCTCCTTCCTGAGCCGGAAAACGGCAAGATCATCTTTCCCATCCTGTCGTATGTCCGGGGCGAGTTCGGAACCAGCCTGGTCGCGGATAAAGATTCCCTCCTCGGCCATGCGTTCCTGTGCACTCCTGCCTTCATCGACGATGTGAAAGTTATGGACGGGCCCCGAAAGGATACGCCCACCATGATGCCGGGCCGACTCCGCATGACGCTTCGCTTCAAGGTCGCGGACAACTCGAGCCCGAAGAAGGTCTGCAAGCTGACTGGGCGGTTCGGCCAGCGGATCTTTACGTGCGACCAATTCCGGAAGCCCGGCGTCTTTCAGTCGTTTACATACGAGTACGATTTGAAAGATGGAGAATCCGACTCCATCGCTCTCTTCTATTATGGAGAAACAGACCTGTACATGGACTCGGTCGTCGTTGAACAGCTCGACCTCGCGCAAGACCGCGATCTGTTCAGCAAGAAAAAGCTCGAGGTCGACTCGCGTCCTGCCCGCAAGGGCCACTCGAAAAAGGCTCACCTGGCCCGTGGTCTATGGCATGACTATTTCGGTTTTGACGAGGCGCTCGATCGGGCCGGGATCGAATCGACCGAGGCATGGGAGACCATTTTTAACGATTTCTCGGTGATTGCGCCCGGTCTTCCCGCGGCCCTGTCGGATCTGATGCAAAACGATCTCGTCGCATTGTTGAACTTTGCGAGCGACTCACTCCAGCCGGTCCAGCGGAAGAATCTTCGGGAGTATGTTCATCGAGGCGGCACCTTGTTTGTAGGCGGCGGGGCTCGCGCATTTGGTCACGGGTCGTACATGAACACGTTCCTGGCGGAATTGCTTCCTGTGGAAGTGACGAAATTCGATTTGCGAAAAGCGGATGGGGTTGATCAGGTAATTCGCGCCAACAGCAGCAATAGGACGACGAAGGGGCTGGATTTTTCCGATGCGCCACGAAACATTTTTTTCCACCAGGTAAAAGCGAAGCCGGGAGCGCACGTGCTGCTCCGCGCCGGCGACGAGCCGATTCTAACAACGTGGCGTGTCGGCAAAGGCACCGTGTACGCCATGACGGGCACACCGCTCGGGGAGGTGGAAAAGGGCGTACCCTGGTGGCGATGGGCAAGTTGGCAAACGCTTCTGGGCCGCATTCTGGATGAGGCGAGTCCGGCGGACGAAGAAACCTTCAACGAACCGGAACCGGAGCTGCTGCCGATACTGGCTCAACATGCTGAACCATAGGACAAGACCTTGCTGTCCAATGAACAGCCCGCTCCAGTCGTCCGGCTCGATCACTTTTTCGATCACACCTGGCGGGGATACAGACAACGAGTCTCTTGAGGCGCTGGCGCCCCTGCCGCCGTTTGCCACACAATCTCCGGCCGGCGACCGTGACTTTCGAATCACCATTGACGGAGTCGGTGTTCGCAATCACCGTACCTACGCCCTGACATGCAGAATGACCGCCGAATCTGCTGATAAGATGATCGTGGATCATCGAGTCCAATACCCGATCCGCTTTACGCCGCAGGCAGTGACACCGGCCAAGGTCGCGGCATGGTGCCCGGAAGAATGGACGCAACCACGTATTGACGTGAACGGCGTGGCGCAGGCCCTTTATAAACTATGGCGGTGAACGGTTCGTGATCGTGCCCGTAGAAAAGGGGAAGAGCCGGATCATCGTTCACGGGGAATAGTAGTCGTCTACCTCAGGGAGACGGGAGGCTGAAGGGGATGAAGAATGGAATGCAGATCGCGCCGTGCGCTGTGGAACACAGTTCCGCGCGTTTTCTTCCCTTCACCTCTCCAGCCGCGGCATCCCCCGGTGGGTGATGGCTACTTTCGCATGACGATCGGGCAAACATTGTTTCATAGAAAGTCAACATCTGTCCTGATATCGTCAATTTTATCGTGCATGGGTTTTCCCGCCGCGGCGGGAAAAGGAGACCAAATGAACAGCACCAAGATCACGACCCGAGCTTTTCATGCCGTGATTGGGGACAATTCCCCGGGTCCGGACGGGCATCACGCCGGCTTCAACGGAATCTGGAGCCTGGTGCCGGCGGGAACCACGACGAATATTTTCGGTCCGGGACTCGCAGGGCTAAACCTCGAGCACTACATCAACGGCCGGGATGAGGACAAGAAGAAGGACAATATCCTGTTCGATCCACGCAGATCGCCGATGGAGCTCCATCGAAAATCCGCAACCAGCATCGTCCTTCACCAGCCGCCCACCGCCTTTTACGGGGTCGAAAGCTGGACGGAATTCACCATTCACGAACCCAACACGATCGACATGGCGTTTCGCTGTGTTCCGAGGAAAGAGATCGATCCCAACGGTTGGATGGGTGTCTTCTGGGCCACCTATGTGAAACCACGGGAAGATCCGTATGCACATTTCCTCGGCTACGAATCCCCGGAGCAGGTGGAGCCGACCTGGCTCCAAACCGACGGCACAAACATGGTATACAGCCGGGACGCAAAGGTCCCCCTACGATTCCCGGGGCCGATGCGCGACGAGGCGATGGCTACGACCGATAAAAGACGGTGGGCCGAGCCGTTCTACTATTGCCTTTGGGGAGAATACGCCTACATCGTGATGTTTGATACGGCTCACGACATCGGCATGTACTCGGGCGACGTCAGGCCGCCGAGAAGTTGGAATCCCTGGGATTTTCAGATGAACATTCACGAACCTCGCGTAGGTGCGGAGTACCGCCTCAAGGTCCGAATGATCTTCGACAGGTTTCAGGGTCGCGACTGGGTGCAGGAGGAAATGCGGAAGTGGCGGGAGAGTCTTCGTTAGCTCGAGGTTCGGTGTTCAATGTTCGAAGTTTGCTCACATCGAACGTCGAACACTGATCTCTCAAGGATATTGGACGGACTCACTAAGGTGTCCGCCCATATTGGACCGCATGAGGTGACCACGCTCATGAGGATGCGGAATAACCCTGGCCGGCGGGTTGGTTCCGCTTTTGTGCGGTCCCATGCATCAACGCCCGCAGGTAGCGCACATCCTCGGCCACCAGGCGATTCACCGCGTCCACATCCGAAGTCACTCGGGGGGAAAATGGCTGCGGTACTCGGCGTGGACGCTCAGCGGTTCGGTATGACCGGCCGCCGCCAACGTGTCGAGTAACAAGGGAACATCCAGCACACCGTTCGTGCATAATAACGCAGTAGACGATGTCGAGATCCTCTCTCTCCAGCATTTCCCAATGGTCGTCGTAAATCCGGCCGAAGGGAGAGGCCTCGGTAGCCCACCTGAGACACTCCGGCTCGATCTCGCAGACCCCGACATTTCGACGCCCTTCAGGCGTTGTATCATGGGCATGTGAACGAGGACGACTCGGTCTCCTGCGCCTATGAATCCTGCTTTCAGCATGGGGTGTTCTTGATTGACAAGAAAGCACTCTTCTCCAGTGGAGCCGCGAGGCCGGGCAAGTGAATTCACCACCGTCGGGAGCCATGATCCCACCACCTCCCCTCCTCGTCCTTGAGGAGGCGCCATCTCAAGTGGACGCCTGCCAGGATTCTTCGTGCTCGATGATCTCATCGATCTTACGGAACTGGACGTGGACCGACATATCCTTCGGTTTCTCAAGTTTCAGTTCATATCTGCCGTCGATGTGCTTCCATCGTGCGGTCAGGAGGCCTAGAGGAGTCTTGAATTCGCCGTTTGCGGAGTTCAGGCGTGCGGGGTTTGGAGCGAATCGAACCTGGCTCCACCCGCCGGCCGTCGGCTGAATCCCCAGCACTCGGCCGCAAAGCAAGTGCGCGGCGGCGGCGCCTACGCTCTGACACAGGCAGGTGTTGCCGTGCTGGATTCGCACCTCCGGCAGCGTCGCCATCCGATCGAATTCACAAAAATTCGCTTTCATGTGCTCGACGGCTTCGATGTCCAGACCGCTCTCGAAAAATGCGCGGCAAAGCCAGTACGCCGACCAGGGAGTAGAGGCGGGTACGATGCCATCGACCGGTCCTTTTTTTGCTTCCCCGACGCCGAGCGGATCGACCAGGGCCGGATCCGTGATTCGCTGAAGGAGGTCTCCCCTGTGTTCGGCGGGGCAGATGTCCGCGAACACCGCGGCGCTGTTGGCGAATTGACTGCAGATGTGGCTGGGCGATCCGTCGGCCTGAATGCAGTCGCGGTAGACGGCCCGTCCGGGATCCCAGTAGGTCTCGTGACACCGGGACCGGATCGCGGCGGCCCGCTCGGCCAGTCCGGGCAGCGCCCCCGCAAACACGTCCTGCTCCGCGAGCCGTTGGAGAGCGTGAGCATGGAAAGCATTCGTGAGCAGAAGGCAGGCGCCGGGACCCCCTCGATCGTTGTGGGACCAATCCCAGTATTCGCCTTTCGGCCAGTTGTCGATGAGCAGGTCCTCGTTTGCATATACCTGAAGCATACTCAGGACCCGGTCGGCGATCGGAAGCAACCTCTCAATATCGGCGCCGTCGCCCGTGTAGAGCCAGTAATCGACCAGGTGCTCCAGCCAGAGAATGCTGCGGATCGAGTCGGTGCAGCCGGTCCTCCCCCTCGGCGTGAAACCGTTGATCCTTCCATCCGGCAGGATTCCCTGCGCGCTTTGAATCAGGCTCCGCCGCGACATTGCGGTGTCCGCAAACAGCAGCGGAGCTGACAACTGACAGCAAAACATCGCCTCGCCGGTCCAATGCACGCGCTCCCGCACAGCGTTATCGACGAAACAGTCAATGGTACAGCCCCTAATGGTTCGCTTGCATTTATCGAAGAGCTCGTCGAGTGCCGGGTCGGAGGAACTGAATGCATCCTGGTCCCGGTAGGGATAGGCCTCTTCGATCATATGAACGTCTTCGATAACCAGGTCATGGCCGGCCGTCTCCACATCAATCATGACGTAGCGAAACCCCCGCGGGTGCGCGGACCGGATCTCCTGTTCCTTTCCTGACAGGACATATCGGTCCGCGTTGTGCACATAGCTTTGTTCCGGATTGATGGAACCGGGCGCATCGAGAATCTCTCCAAAGGCGACTTCGACACGCTGGCTGGCATGCGCACAGCCCAGCTTGACTACCACGTAGCCGGACAATGATGTGCCGAAATCCAGCGTGAGGTAGTACCCCTGGCGGTCCGGGAGCGGGGCAAGCCGAAGAGGGAACTCCGCCTTGGAAAGAAACGTTGCCGGCCGGCGGCTTCGCAACGCGACCGCTTCGGATGGGAGAAGGGGTTCATTGTCAGGTTTCAAGAATTCGTGGGCATTCCTGCGTTCGTGCAATGGAATGGTTGGCATCAATGCGCCGTAAGCCCACTGCCCGAAACCGACGACCCGGCCTTGGCGATTGATGTAATCGAAGCTGGGGATCTCACGATGGTGCAGAGATGTCCATGGTTCACACGGTGGAGATCCGATGATGAACGGCTCTTGCCACTCGCTTTCGTCGAATTCAGTTTCCGTCCAACCCGGAGGGTAGCTACGGAAGTCGAGATCTTCCCAGAAACCGAAGTGCGACATCAGGCAGGGTAGATCCTGTTTCCAGGCATCGCAACGGCGGCAAGTCCAGTCCTTGCCCGTGGAGAGATCGACGGGACTCCCGTTTTCCTCCAGGGTTACGTCCGCCAGGAATCCGGGCCTGCCGATTTCCATGGTTGCGACCACTTCCCCGACGTGATGGACCACCACGGCAAGAGTGTGCGCGCCCGGTTCAAGAGGGAGAGAGAGGGAGTCGAAGGAATAATATCGGAGATGAGCGCGTGCAGGACCGCGGCAGACGAATTCCGAATCCAGGTACAGGCTGTAGAAATGGTTCGCGGTGATGTGGATCTCGAGGGTGGCGGGGGTGCTGTTTTCGAAGGTTCTGCGAAACAGACTGTATACGTTCCGCTCGACATCAGTGTCCTCCGGCCAGATCCAGAAGCCGTTCCAGTTTTCCCGGGGCATGCTTTGGGCAAGGTTGTCGATGTCGTCCATATTCTCTCCACCAATTTTCAAGCAATGAGGGCTCGGCGTAGGGCCGTGTCGGTCCATTTAGCCCTTAAACTCTCGCACCCAAGGGTAGGCCCGTGGGGAGCGATGCAGTCGAAGTTACATAACTGTAGCCGCCCACAAAACAATGAAATGCTATGCAATTATTCCTCCAACAAGAAGACCCGCGTTTCCGGGGGATCGAGCTGGAATATGATCTCCGATGTTTCATGTGAAAAAATTTTCCCGGAAACCACATCCCGCACCCGACAGGTCCCCGGCAGCACGATTCGCTTTTCGCCGCCCTTGAGCGAATGCAACGCGACCATGTACTTGTTTGCCATGAGAACGTCGTTCGATTCGCAGTACACATGCGCCCCGGCATAGCGGGCGATGTTGCGCCACAGGTCGGCAGGAATTTGGATCGCGGTCATGAACAGGGCCGTATATTTCCCGGCGCCGCTGCCGAATTCTTTCAGCGCCATGCCGATGTCCGCATGGCCGCCTTTCGTCCAGGCCAGGCCCAGTTCCAGGCCGTCGGTGGGCAGCAGGACCGGACCATAGGGCTGGGGACCGCCGATCATGGTATCCGAATCCAGTCCTTTCGTAAGCGGATGCTCGAAGTTGGATACGAGAATGCGGCGGGCCGCGTTGACGGGCAGCACGTCGAACTCAAAACCCGTCAACTTCGTCGCCGACGCCGCGCCGATCTGTTCCCCGTCCGAGATGCCCGATCCGGGACCCCACACGACGACATTACCGTCTCGAAAGACCTTGTTCCGTAAGATTTCCATCCTCTCCTCGTCGGCTCGGAAGAGGTTCGGAAAGTAATAAACCCGATGGGGCGGGAAATTATCCAGTGCAAGGTCCTCGAAAAGATAGATGCGCATCGGCACACCGCATCGGGCGATGCCCAACTTTCGCTCCACGATGACAGCCTGGTGAAGATAATTCCCGTTCCCGTTGGTCTCCAGGATTCCGGCGTCATCCAAAATCATGGCGATGCCGGGCACGGTTTCGTGCGGCCAGTCGATGGACTCCTTGACGACATCGATATGGCGGCGGACCATCTGCTGGATTTCGTCCTCTTCAAACCAGTCGTCCACAAAGAATCCGTGCATCCAGTACGAGTGGTAGCCGCGGGTGAAACTGTCGGCGAAATTCCGCCAAATCAGGGCATGCAGCTCCTTTGGCGTGCGGGCCGGACCCACGTCGAGGGTCCCGATCCGCTGATCCATTTCCCCGGCAAAAAACTTTCCGCGCAGCACAGCTGAGTCGACAATGCCTTCGGGTTCATAGACGCCGCCGATGCCTCGGCCCTCGTAGTCGTGGGGAGTGATCAGGCCGTCACACCCGGGAAGATCAAACAGGTCGGCCACTCCGATGCTGCCGGATCCGCCCATGAGATCGGGATAGGCCGGACTCCAGGAAGTGTTGGCGCCGGTATGGGGATAGTTAAAAAAGCCGTATAGGTTCCACCCGAGCATCACCTGCTTCAGTGCGTCGTGAAGAAAAAAAACCTTCCGATCCACGGCGCCGGCCATCGCTGCGCTGGTTTCGCGGAAATTCTTGTGGAACAGGTTGCGTGTCAGTTCGAGATAGTCACGCAGACCCCGATTGTCCGCGCCTGCCTGCCAGTAGGGAATCTGCGCCACGTCGGGGACAGAGCCACGCAATCGATCCGTCGGCACGCGGGCCGTGTCGAATGTGATCGAGGAATCGTCGTAGGCCGCCTGCAGGGCATTGACAGTTCGGTACTTCTCTTTGAGAAAGCGCCGCCAATTCGTTGTCATGATTTCACTGTGATCGAAGTACCATCCTTGGGCCACCGGGCGGTGGATCCCCTCTTCGTAATGAAAGTTTGCGTATCCTACAACCCGGGCGGCCCAGGGCCGTGATTCGACATACTCGAGGAGCGCGGCCGTGTAGCGCGCGTTCATGTCCCAGAACAGGTCGGAAGCGAGCGAGGGCCGGTCGAGAAGTTCTCCCTCCTCGGTGACGAAGAATGCCTCGGGATGTCGGGTGCGCCACGATTTCGGGGCCCGGGTGACGAAGCGTACAATCAGGTAGCTGTCCGGATCCTTTTCCAGGACCCGTGCAGCGCGCTTGTCAACCGTGTCGATCTCGGGCGAATCCACCAGCGGCCGGCTCGAGATCTGGTCGCCGGACCAGAATCGCGTCCCGTTCTCATCGTCCGGATTCGATCCGGGCCCAATCAGGTAGACGCCCATACCATGCTTGCTGAAGAGCGCCAGGTGCTTCGCGTGATAGTTGTAGCCGGCGAGGTGATGCACCGTTCCGTCGATAAAAACCGCGGGACGCCCCATGTGCGGCCGGATCTCCACACCAGGCACCGCCGATTCTCCATTACATTCCATATTCCACCATCCTACGATCACCAGAACCCAGGTCCTATTGCGGAAGAAAAGATTCACCCTCGCAATCTCGCATAACTCCATCACGAGTTCGAGAGTATTTATATCTGTTTCACCCTGCGCTTCCGTTGCCGTCGGTCTCCACCGAACTTGCTTGCAACACCGCAGCGGCTCGGCAAAGGCGGGTCAAGCCTCCTTCGGCTTTACGCCGATGGAGGATATGATTTTGCACTCGATACGCATCCGACTCCAAAACGCCCCCGCCGGCTTCATGCCGGTGGAGCGTAGGATTGTGCGCTAAATGCGAACCCAGCGAGTCCACCACCCTCCTCCCCAACTGGCCTTGCATGAAATGGCACAGCGCAGCGCAGACAGGTGCCGGTAGAGCGATGATTTTTCACTACACTGGGTCACAGGCGTGTGACGAAGAATCAGTGCGGTCCGGATGTTGAGCCAGAATATCAGTCTACCCTATTGAAAAGCAATATGTTGCATGCGATTTGTGCTGTTAGCGACTTGAACTGGCAGGGGCTTTTTGCCCTCTGATCCCTCGAAACCACGAGGGCCGAAACCATGTATACAGGTCGCGTTTTCGCGCAGATCGTCGATTCGCTACCACGCCATCAGTTCCATCGTTGCGTTCAATGCTACAGGGGCAACTACAAGGTTCAAAAGTTCAGTTGCCACGAGCAATACCTCTGCATGACCTTTGCCCAGATGGCCTACCGCGAGAGTTTGCGCGATTTCTCAACGAGTTTGACGCGAACAGGGTGCGACAGAATCACCAGACCCGGACGGCGTTGGACTTGTATTACGGCGGACGGTCTCTACATCACCATCCTGCTTCGCGACATGTCGATTAATTATCCGAGCCAGATTTTTTTCTGGGCCTTTTGGATCACACCGAAAGACCTCTCGGACCCGATGGTTTCAAACCTCGTCGAATTCTGGCACATGAGCGCCGAAGTTCATCCCACTACCGGAAAGGTCTACGTCTACACGCAGGCTCACGAAGGCGGACAGCACATGCGCGTGAGATCCTCGGGCTAGATAGGATCACGGAAATATCCGGGCCGGTTACTCTTTGAGTTCATCATTCTCCACGGGCTGAATCCCCAGCGTCGATTCAAGAAACTCGAACAGCCTCTCCGATGTAGTGCGGGGGATGGTCACGACTTTCGAACCAACCACGAGCTTGGGAATGCCGCCGAATTTCGTCAGCTTGTACAAAGCGCTGCCGGCATTCAGCCATTCCTGCACCAGCGGATCGGCGACGGCATCCGCTATGGTGCCCTTTCCAAGAACAGCTTCGGCCTTTGCTCCCGCTTTCTCCAGGGTAGTCACCGTCTTCCCGGTCATCAGCCAGTCATGAAATTCTGGAAATAGATCACGGCCCCGGGCGCAAACCGCTAGTCCGTACTTGGCATAGGCACATGCATTTTTGTGTTTGGGGTAGTCGACCTGCACCGTGGGATTGCATCCCATATCCATCGGAACAGGAAGCATAACGACCGCCAACTGGTCGCCATAGCGTTCCAAGGCATGGTGGAGATTCTTGTGAAGGTCGCGGCAATGGGAGCACGTGTAATCAAAGAGCTCCATAATCACGTACTCCGCTTCCCGGGATCCGATGCATGGAATCTTGTAGATATCGAACGAAACCCGTTTGTCCAGAGCCTGGACGATGCGGGACCTGGCTGCCGGGCCGATCTGGATGGTGCCGCCCTCGCCTTGCACTTCTTCGGATTCAACCTCCTCTATGTCGACGACGTCCATCTGACTCGGAGCGGCGATGATATGGACGGCAATGAACGCCGCCGCCACCGAAACGACGAGCACAATCCTGACCAATCCCAAACGCAGCTTCGTCCGCCTTGTATAAAGTGTCAGGCACCCGATGGCAAGAAACCCCAGGGCATGGTCGGCCAGGCAATAGATACAAAAGCTCCGAATCACCGCCGCCTGAAGGAAAACAAACCACAGGATCATGATCCCCGCGGCCCAGGCCCCGGCCGCCATCCACGGCAGCCATCGATCGCCATCGATTCGGCGGGCCCGGACGGCGAAAGTACATACCACCATGAGAACGTAGAATCCAACCGCGAAGACCGAAACCGGCAGGCCAAGCCACAACGACCACCGACTATTCATCACATCATCACAACCCGATCCCTCCCCGCAACCCGCAAGCCCAATTCCGTCGCGGGCTGCCGACCACAGCAGGTAGCCCGAAATAAGAAAGGCCGCCAAGGAGAAGATCAAAGCCAACGTGAGGAAATTTTGATTTTTGCTTTTTGCTTTTTGATTGGTTTTACTGTGCAATGCCCTGTCCATTCTGATTGAAATCGTATAATTCGTTACTTACCATAGGAGTGTAACATAATGGCTTAAAAGTCAAAATTCTCCGATTTTCACCAACACGTGGGTACCCGAAGAAATTGTAAAAGTTGCAGGCGGCAAGAAATCAAAAAT